>SCPN01000170.1_pt1 | contig 318140 bp, 406 predicted proteins | sample 6106831 | NCBI WGS metagenome assembly SCPN01 (sample SAMN10720447, study PRJNA508395) | human gut metagenome | isolation source: Participant 1, 0 month
TATCTAAAAAATGCTTATAGAGTTTTATTAACAAGAGCAAGACAGGGATTGATTATATATGTTCCTGAAGGTTCAGATGAAGATCCGTCAAGGAACAGGGAATATTATGATAGAATTTTCCAATATTTGAAGAGTACTGGAATGGAAGTAGTCTGAGGGGTGATGTTTTGAAGGACACAAAGTATGAAGATTTAAATAAAACGTTAGCAGCAGTTGGAAAAGCTGTATTTGTAAATTTTTATTATGATTTCAAAGATTTGTCCATTTCAAAAGATGAATTGGCCCAAAAGATCCTATTGGAAAATCCGGGATCGAAGTCAGAAAGTCAAAACTTTCGTATTCCAAGAGCTCGACATATATTTGAGTTGGGACAGGAGAAGGAAGCATTACGTATTATCATAGAAAGCAAACGCGTAGACCCAAAAGCAAGAGAAAAAGCTAAAGAGATTTTAGCTAAAGAGAATATTAGGGAGTCGAGTGCATGGGAATAGTAGCACCTGCTTAACCGAAAAACTCCCGTCGACTTATCCCTTGCACTTTATACAGGCAGAGTTGAGACGATGGGGATTTGGATGAGTGTGGAGAACGGGATGTCCTTGTAAACACAAGGAAAATCATAGAGCAGTTCCCTATATACAGGCGAGGTCTAGGCAGTGAAATTAACAACGACAGAGACGGTCATAATTCTACTACAGAAATGGATTGATAAGTTTCCGCAAACAAACGGAGCATAGAACGAAATATCCCGATTATGTTGTTATCAATCAGGGCCTTTCGAGCCATGTGGAGACGGTTGTTCTTTTGTCCAAACTAAAGTCGGCCAAATCTATTGAGGTTAAAATTGAGCTTGATGAGATGGATTTGACAATTGCAGAAAGTAAAGCGACTTATGATAAGATAAAGCAGTATGTGCTTGATAAAACAGGGCTTAAAGTATCACAGTTATATATTGCGCAGGTTAAAAGGAAGCACGGTTTGATTGAGAGAATTAACTATAATGTTGGTGATGGAAAAGCTAAAGTTCCACAAGTAAAATTGGAAAAGAAGAAGCGATTGAAGATGCGCTAAGGCATTTTAAGATGATTTGATGAAAGCAAATATAGAAGCAGGTATTCCGTGATGATGTGGAGTACCTGCTTTTGCGAGGGCGTAAATTTTTGTGTCTTTAAAATTGGAAGTTCCATTCAGTTGGAATTAGATATGTAGCAATTTTTGGAACTTTTTGTCACTTTTTCCGGATGTTCCATCTCCTTACTTTTAGTATTGCCAGAAAGTCTGGTTCTATACATTTTAGGCACATCAATCAGGCATTTATAGTATTTTGCTTCTGGGCTCTGCCCACACCCGGCCCTGGAATAAGCTGGGATTTTCTGGCAATACTATAAATGCCGACGGAATAAGCTCGGAACGGTTTTCGTCTTTGAGATTTGGGCCGTTCCGGCTTTTCTTTACAGATACTGCGTTAGGCGTTCCCCGTACAGCAGGATGAGCTGGCCAATCACCTGATCCCAGCCACGGTACCGTCGCGTCCACTTTTCATTACGTTCTGGCTTGCCAGGTACAGCATTTTGCCAGTGAGGCATCATTCGGGAATACACTTTTGTTCTTTGTTGCTTTCCGGTACTGGCGGTTTACCCCTCAATGATGTTTGTGGTATACATAATCTTTCTCAGTTCGCCAGAAAACTGATAGAACGAACTTAAATCTTCCCAATTGTCCCCCAGTCGCGTATGGCATAGGGTATTTCTTTCCCCAGGTTCCTTTCAATGTTTCCAGTTCCAACTTTCCCATTTCTTCTGTTGAGGCATTGTAGACCGCTTTAAAATCGGAGGCGAATTTCTTCAAGTCGCTATAATTGACATATTTAAAGGAATTGCGCAGATATGGATGATGCACCGCTGGATCTGCGCCTGCGGGAACACAGTCTGGATGGCATCCCGGAAGCCCGGCAGGCCGTCCACAGAAAAACAGGACATCCTGTACGCCCTGGTTCTTCAGGTCATTCAGCATTCCCAGCCAGAACTTGAGGATCGTTTGCACCTACTGTGATGCTTAGGATGTCTTTATAGCTCTCTGTTGTAACTCTGCGGACGATATACGCGGCTTTGCTGACAATGCGTCCCTCATCGCGCACCTTATAGTGGATCGCATCCATGAACACAAACGGGTACAGGGAATTCAGGGCCGTGACTGCCATTCTTTTACCTCCGGGAGGATGCGGTCCGTGATCTTGCTGACCATCTCGGCCGACATTTCAATTCCATACAGGTCCTGATCTGGTCATGGATATCCCTTGTGCTCATGCCCCGTGCGTAAAGGGCGATTACTTTTTCTTCGATGCCGGAAACATCCCTCTGGTGTTTGGGAACAAGCTTTGGTTCAAACTCCCCGTTGCGGTCCCTGGGATATCAAGCGGAACTCTCAAACTGGCTTTGATAGTTTTCTGAGAATACCCATTGCGTTTGTTGTCTGTGTCCAGCCCAGCCTTGTGGTTTTTGCTGTAACCAAGGGAGGCATCCATCTCTGCTTCGAGGAGTTCCTGAAGAATATCTTTGAAACTATCGCGGAGGAGGGAGTAGACATCTGCCACGCTGGAGATGTTGTTTTCTGAAATAATCTGTCGAATTTGCTCCTTTGCTACTGATAAAAAGACTCCTTTCGAGTAAGAATTTCCATATCTGAATTCTTGCCCGAAAGGAGCCATTTTTTTCCAAAGACACAAACTATTTTACACTACCGCTTTTGCTATAGAGCCTTTATTTGATATATTCCATTATGTCTCCGGGTTGACAATCTAAAAATGCACATATCTTGCAAAGGACATCTGTTGTAACGCTTTCCCCTTTTGAGAGTTTGGCAAGCGTGGGAGCAGAAATCACTTCTAATAAATCAGTTTTTTTCATATCACGGCGTGAAAGCAAATCGAACAGCTTATAATACCGCATCATTATATCACCACCTTTGTTTGCATAAGCATATTTTAACATAAAATTAGTATGAACGAAAGTAATTTTAGTAAATACTAATATTGGCGTTGACAAGAATATTAACATATGCTAATATAAAATAAGCAAATACGAAATAAATATAATCAAGTGCTGAAAAATATATTATTGAAAATTTGTAAAACCATTTATGGATGGTGAAATATATTTCTGCAATTAAAGCAACCGCACTGGGAGGTGTGAAGGTCCGAAGTCCTTATAAATGCTGACGGGTTGCAACTGGGCGTTGTAATATTGGTTGACAAGTTTCGGCCGGGTTTAATGTGAACCGGGCGCTGTGGGAGAGTTAAACCTGTGTTTTTGTACCACGGCTATAAATCAGTTTTGCTTACTAAAAGACAGGGACCTTACAACGCCAAATCTGCTGCAATAGTTAATCTTGAACAAGTCTATTTTACAGTATTGCTCTATACATATAGAATCCAATCTAATGTATTTTAAATCGTATGTTTATCTGGTTCATAGATGTTTTTGAACTAAATCCCGTGCTGTACTGTAAATTTCATAAAGGATGGTAGATAATATGAGAAAAGAAAATAGAAAGCTAAAAGTCTGCGAACAGTCCGGATATAAGTATAAGCCTACACCAATGCTTATGTTAAAAGGCGCATGGCTGGAAGAATGGGGATTTACACCCGATATGCCAGTATCTGTTCAGTGTGAAGAGGGAAGGCTGGTTATTACGCCAATGGAGACAGCAAATTTTATTGATACCTTTGAAGAACTGCAACTGTCAGGTAAAGTGGCAGAGGGGAAAGGAGTGTATTGATTTATGGGTAAGATATATATGATTGGTTCGCAGAAAGGTGGCGTGGGTAAGACCACGACCACATTAAATCTGGCATACTCCCTGCAAAAGCTGGGTAAGAAAGTGCTGGCGGTAGATTTTGACAGCCAGGCCAATTTGACTACGTGTTTTGGGATTGAGAATACTGGGGAGTTGGAACATACCATCGGGCATCTGATGATGGCGGTGATTGATGATACAAAGCTGCCAGCTCCCAAAAGGTACATAAGAGAGAAGGATGGGGTGGATTTCATTCCTGCATCCATTTATTTATCAGTTGTGGATGCAAAATTGAGATTGGAAATGGGAGCAGAGAAAATGCTGTCCGGCATTTTGGAGCCGTTGCGTGGGAGATACGATTATATTCTGATTGATACCTGTCCGTCATTGGGTACGCTGACCATCAATGCTTTGGCGGCGGCAAACGAGGTGATTATCACGGTGAATCCACAGCTTCTTGCTATGATGGGAATGCAGGATTTTATCAGGACGGTCATGAAGATTAAGCGAAGAATCAATCCTGACCTGGGAATTGCCGGAATCCTGCTGACCATGTGTGAGTCCAGGACGAAGTTATGCAAAGTGCTGACCGAGCAGGTAAGGCGGAATAAATGGCTATGGCAGTCAGGTGGGGGATGCCAGTACCTTTTTGCAGCTAAAAAGCATCCGGCTGGACAGCTTATCCCAGGCAAAGCAGATGGTATTATTTGAGGCGGTAGAAGTGGATTATGAGAACAACCTGCTGTATTCCATCACATATCAGGATACCGGAGTCCGTATCCGTAAGGTGCAGATTCCTATTTTCAGCCTGGGACTGAATGAGAAACTGGATGATACAACTTATACGGTTCTGGATGACCAGGTGGTTCAGACCAGTACGTTTCAGTTCCTGGGTGATTATACGCCGTATGGGGAGTTCTTGGATGGCAGAGATGGGTATTGGTACGGTTTTTCTAATGAAGGGAACTCCTCTGGCAGTGCGACCATGGTATGAAGGTCAAATACTATCCATGATGGAACTGGTAAAAGATGATTTTGCCGGGTATAAAGAAAAGGAATTTTTAGAAGCAGTATATAGTGCCATCAGCAATGATGAAGCAATTATGGAAGAAAAAGATGGTAGAATTGCAGGAATGCTTATGTGTTCAAGGGGAGAAAAAGAATTGTCTTTTCTTGCCGTACATCCTGAGTATCGAAAGAAAGGTGTTGCTAAAAGATTGATTGAGAAAATGACGGAGTGGTTTACTGTGGGAGATATTATTTCCGTCGTTACATTCCAAGACGGCGACCCAAAAGGGATACCTGCCAGGGCGTGCTATCATGCATGTGGATTTGCAGATGATGAAAAATTGACTGTATTTGAGTATCCCTGCCAGAAGATGGTTTTTAGGATTTTAAGCATTAATGTGATGGGAAATCTGAGAGCATTGGAGCTGCTTTGAATGATACCCAAAGCACAGTTTAAAAGGTGAGTATTATGGAGAAGAAAAAGCTTGTAAAATATTTTTATGAGGTAATTGTTTCAAATAATTTACTGGATGAGCTTTCCCAATATATTTCGGAGGATTGCGTACTGAAAGTTGGAGAAAAAATGGTACCGCTTGGATTAGACGGTATGAGACAGCATTTAGCCGAGGTAAAAAAGACTTATCCGGATTACACTATGAACATTATTAAGCAGTATGCAGATGGCGATTATGTTATCTCTGAATTTATTATGCAGGGGACTCATAAGGGAGAGTTTATTGGTATTAAACCAACGAATAAGAAACTCACTATTACAGGGTTGATATTGATAAAGTAGTGGATGGAAAAATTGTTGAACACGGAGGCGCAACAAATACTTTTGACACTTTTTTTGAAAACAATTTAATCAGGCCGGTGTAGTATCTAATTTACTGTATTTTTAATAATAAGCCTCTATTAAAGCACGAGTCAGAGAACGGCTGGTGCTTTTTGTGTGCCCGATAACCGAGGGCCGTCTATGAGTTTGGGAATGGAGATACGATTGCGCAGGATGATAGAATTAAAATATAAATGTATCAAAAGCGTGTGTCTTTATTTAATAATTAGTGCTAAGATATATATGAAAGCCCCAGCACCTTTAATTATCGCCGGAATAGAGATTTTAGAAAAAATAGGTTATATAATACCTCAGTATTGTTAAAAAACGTCCGGTTATTATGAAAGGCGGACATCAAAAAAGGAAATACGGGACAACTTTTAAGGGAAAAATCATAGCGCAGGCGCGGATGACTCTGACAGATAACGATGCTCTAATAGATATAATGTGATATGATAGCATACGGGAATCCTTGCCGTTTTGTTAGAGAAAATAAATAGATTTCAAATTATTTGAATTTCCGGAGGTAGGAGTTTGGATTTAGTTTATATCAATCAAATGTTAAGCAGAGAGAGTTTATATTGGGGTTCCTGCTGTTACGAAGATGTAGAATTAAAATTTGATGTTACGCCACATGAATATCTCGAATTTATGGAGGAGGATTTAAAGGGAGAAGATAAGTCATACATTTCCGGCCGGCAGCATGGATGGAGCAAATCATGCTCTCCTACATCGTCAAACATAACCTCCATCATGGGATGGTATAGATTTGTATAAATAATATCACCAACATTTATTTTCAGGGACTCGTTACAGTCAATCGTCACTCCTGCTGAAAGAAATTCATTCTCATTTCCGTCCGCTTCAGCGAAAAAATCCACTACTTGACCGCCTTCAATATCGATCACTGTGATGCTTTGGCCCTGCTTAACATCAATTTTCATTCCTGAACATGCCGAAATGATATACTCTTTACTCATATTTTTACTCTCCTCAAATTCCGATTTAGCTAATTATACAATATTTCAGGACAGAAATATAGCAGTGCAAATTTATTCTTGAAAAGTATATGGCATCAAAAAGAGATAGGAGAAGGATGATATAAATGATCTAATTTCGCGAAAAATCTGAAATATTTCTTACAATGTTCTCTATAAATTCAGAATTATTAAGAAATTCTTTTATTGGATATGAATGGCAAATCGTATATACTTTACTTGCAAGTAAATAAATGCTCTGCACGGCTTAAAGGGCCGGCGGGTATTAACCATGAAAAGGAGAAGAGAATATTGATCGTTTATATGCAGGCAGCAATTTGTACGGTTTGGCGGCATAGGCGGTCGCATCCAATGGGGCATCCGCGCCACGGAAACCCGGAGAGCCAGGAGGCATCCAAAGAGGAGACAACAGAAGCTGACACTGCGGCGGAGTCAGCGGCGGATAACGTTGAGGATATGAACGGGCAGGATGCACTTCAGTCCCTCCGTATCTACGGGCCGGTAACAAAGCAGGAGGATGGCAGGCTGTCCATTGACAACCAGTCGGATATGAGTATCAGCGGAGAGATCATCCTCAATGTTTCTGAGGAGTATACTTACATCCTCGATGCTGTAACCGGACTTCCGCTTAAGGAAGAGGATATTAAGGATGGGGATACCATCTATGTATACATCGGGCCGGCCATGACCATGAGCCTCCCTCCAATGACAAATGCAGACGTGATTTTTGCCAACATACCCGCTGATGCGAAGGTACCGGACTATATAGAAGTGCAGTCCCTGGTTACGAATGCAGCCACTTCAAAGTCCGTCCTGACAGCGGCAGACGGCACAGAGTACACGGTGGAATCCGATTGCAACATATTTCCATATCTCACGAGGAACATTGTGACACTGGATGACCTGACACAGGGCAGAAAATGTGTCGTATGGTCGGATGAGGACAACGCGGCTCTGCAGATTATGGTTTTTGCAGAATAAAGTCCAGACAGCTTCCATGAGCTGAATCAAACTTAACTTTTCAGGCCCCTGGCCGTCGGAACGTATGCCGTATCCGATAGCCAGGGGTCTTATTTGACGGTGACCTGTGCGCGCAGCGTGCAGGTTATCGTTGTTTCAATAGAAGGATTTGTACAATTTTAAATATTTCTCTTGACAATCCGTCCGGATAACAGTATTATAAAGATACAACAACTGTATTTGAAAAAGTTACAGATAAAAACGAAGATAAATTCAGGAAAGTTAAGGAAGGAGACAGGATTATGGCAGTACAGGAGATTAAAAATAATTTTGAAGAGACGGTATTAAAGGCAAAGGGGCCGGTTATTGTGGATTTCTGGGCGCCATGGTGCGGTTATTGCCGACGCCTTTCCCCGGCGATTGAACGCATGTCGGAAGAATATGGTGAGACGGTTAAGATGGTGAAGCTTGATATAGACGAGGAACCTGAACTTGCTGAGAAGTATGACATAGACACGATACCTTCCCTGCTTCTGTTCCGTGACGGCGAACTGGTCAGCTCTGTTGTCAACCCGGGTTCACAGGATGCAGTTGAAGACTGGCTCAGAGAAAACGGCGCCTTATAGGATTGTAAGGCAGGAATGGTACAAAGGAGGTACATGATGAAACAGACATCCTATGATGTTGCGGTTATCGGCGGCGGGCCGGGCGGCTATGCCGCAGCTCTCTACTGTGCGAGAAGCGGGTTTTCGGTGATTGTGCTGGAACAGCTTTCTCCGGGAGGACAGATGGCAACCACCGGACAGGTGGATAATTATCCCGGTTTTGAGGAGGGATTGACGGCTTTGAACTGGGAGAGAAGATGCAGAAAGGAGCCGAACGTTTCGGTGCGGAGACTGCGTTTGTCAGCGTCAAATCGGCAGAACTGACCGGTGATATTAAAAAAATCACCACCTCAAAGGGAGAGATCGAGGCCAGAGCGGTGATACTTGCAACCGGAGCTTCTCCACGGGAATTGGGCGCGCGGACGGGGAGTCGCTTACTGTGCCACCTGCGACGGAATGAGATACCGCGACAAAACGGTAGTCGTTGTGGGAGGCGGCAACAGTGCGGCGGCGGACGCCCTCTATTTGGCTAAAATCTGCAAAAAGGTATATCTGGTTCACCGGCGCGACAGCCTGCGGGCCTCTAAAATCTATATGGACCCATTGATAGACAGCGGGATAGAATTTGTCTGGAACAGCCGTGTGACAGAGATACACGGCGATAAGAAAGTTACGGGCGTTACCGTGGCATCTTTAGACGGTCCGGCGAAGGAGATTTCCTGTGAGGCCGTATTCGTTGCAGTCGGCCGGATTCCTGATACGGAGCTGTTCCGGGGCCAGGTCGACCTCGATGGGACTGGTTACATCATAGCTGATGAGACGACGAAGACGAATCTCCCGGGCGTTTTTGCCGTTGGCGATGTCCGCACGAAACCGCTGCGTCAAATTGTTACGGCTGCCGCCGACGGTGCAGTCGCTTCACGGTTTATCGAAGAGTATTTTGCCTGATTCAGTGATGGAAGGTCTGAAATAGAGAACGCTTCCCACCGTTTTTGCCGGAGCGAAAACGGCCTGCTCTCCCAATGAAGATATCGGCTTAGCGGCTGTGCATCCGGCTCTGATTATTTAACTTAGGTGGATTCTTATATAATTTAATTTTACCGGCATCATGGAGTACCGTCAAAACATAAGCGGTAATCGGGAAGAAAATCATTCCCAAAACTCCCAGGAGCCTGCCGCCGATTAAAACGGCAAGAAGTACCACAATAGGGTTAATACCAAGTTGTGATCCTAAAATTTTCGGCTCTAATATATTACGCATGATAGTAATTATGATGTAGAGTATAAGCAATCCACCGGCCAGAGCATAGTTTCCGCTTAACAGCTCAATAATTATCCAAGGTATCATAATGCCGCCGGTACCGAAAACAGGCAGTGCATCAATATTGCAATTCCAGGGCCATTCCAATGGGATTGCTTCCTTTTATGATACTAAGCCCTATTGCCAGTTCAATGAATGTAATGAACATCAGGATTAATGTTGCCTTGAAATATTTCACTACAGAGTTTTTTAATAAGGGTTTGATGTCTGCACCAAATGTACGAATTTTATCAGGCAGCTGGCATTTCAAGAAAGCAACGACTGTATCATACTGAACAGTGATAAAATACGAAAGTAATATGGTCATTAAAACAGACAAAATGCTGGAAGTAAACCCACTAATCACATTGCCTGCAAAGGTAAGTCCATATTGTGAAATTGCAGATACGATCTTTTCTATCCATGTCATTATACTCATTTGCAGCTCTGCCATATCCGGGCGGAATTCATTAGGAATAATGGAGAATATCTGCTCAATGGAGTTACCCAGAGAGCCAAGAGCGGGCACGATAGTATCTTTATAATAGTCGGGGAAACTTTGAAATAAATCTCCAAACAAATTTGTAACTTCTGCTATACCAAAGATAAGGATACAAAACAGCAGCAGATAAAATAGGAATAGTACGATTGCTGATAATCCTTTCTTTTTTAGTCCCAGTTTTCCGCTTAACAATCTGGTAATCGGCTGTAATATAGCGGAAAGAAAGAGAGCAATCCAAAAAGGCATAAGCAATCCTGCGGTTAAAATAGTCAGCAGCACAAGCATGGCAGCAATAAGAATGTAAGCGGTATTTATGACAAAGCATTTACGCTGTATAATTTTTTCTGGCATATCAGACCTCCTTGTTCGTTTTATTTGAACAAATATCATTGATGGAGCCGATTGTCCCAAGTATTTGCAGTTAATCGGCTCCATATAGTGTGTTTGAGATTATTTACCTTATATGCACTTTATAAGTGCCTTTGGGAGCAACTCTTGGCATGGTTTCTTTCCTGCCCGACTTGCTTTCAGCAGCAACATAATATTCGATTGTATCGCCGGGTTTTCCCATCAGACTTCCGAGGAAAAGTTCTCTGTCATTTGTTGTTTCAAGCGGTTGGCAGTTCCATTCCGTTCCCCCTGCTTCCCGATAATATAATTTCAGACTTCCTTCAATCAATCCGGCTTTGCTGTAATCAACAATATTAACATGAATATCTAATACCTGATTAGCAGGTTCTTCCTCCTCTAATCTTCTGACAGCAATATAAAGCATATTTTCGTCCCATACCGCTCTTGTCCGGCAATGTGCTACATCTTCTGTACCCCAGCCAGTTCTTGTATACCCGGTTCGATTAGTAATGACTGCAGGTTCTTTTGCAAACTCAAAGTCAAATCCTTTTATTTCATATCCGGGTAATACATCCTGCCATTGCTACAAGGCAATCTTATCCTGTGGAATGCCATACATTGGAACATATACCGAGTTATTCAAGATAACCGAATTAACATAAGCAGTCAGATCATCATGTCCCTCGTTGAAAGGGACAATATCCAAACGGAAAATCTTAAATGGCCGGCCATAGCGGGTCCTTGATTTACGGATTTCTTTATCCAGGAGATCTTCATACCGCTGGTACAGCTTGTGATTTTTAGGGGTCCTGCTGACCAACAAAGTTTCTTCATCAATCATTTTCAAATAGCAGTCAATATGCTGCAGGCCATAATCACCAAAATTAGAAAATATGGAGTAGTCCCCCATGCCCGTATCTCTTGCCACATTTGCATAAAACTGCTCTTCCGATATTCCCTTAGCACGGTTTTCTGTCAAGATGACTTGCATCGACATCATTTTATTAAAACCGTCTGACATGATATTCCCGCCTGTCAGAGCATAGGGCAATTTTTTAAATGGCTGCCCGATTTGTTCTGCAATCATTGGCTGTGCCTTATTTTCCTCCTGCTCATAGGAGTTTGGTGACAACGGTTGATTTTGTCCATCAAACATGACTTCAGGGTTCTCATACGCTACAAAAGGGGTAGACATTTGGTATTCTGCACCAGCAAGATGGAAGTTCCTGCTTTCATCAAAAATCGGGTGCATTCCCCAATCTCTTACCCAGGGGGCATCAAACCCCTGGGGGCCTTGGCAGAATGTAACGTTGCGAATGTTTCCTCCCCATTCCGTCAAATATTTTTTTGCATTATTTTCTTCATCCTGGCCGGGGACACACAGATAGACATGGTAATTCTGTGTTAAATCTACTATATAAGCGTGTGGAAGAAATGCTGGCCAGGCAATCATAACTCCCTTAATCGGTTCCCATTCTGCGGCTAATCTTTTTTTCATTTAAATCATTTCTCCATCTTTTATGTTTAGTTATTTCAATTATGTTTGGTTATTTCAATTCATTCGGACCAATACAAACGGTGTCTTCCTGATTTTCAATTTATCCAAAAGTATCCGAAAGCTGTCTGCATCCAGTTCTTCATCCGCACATAACACTTCCATTATTAAATCATTATAATCCAGGTAATAACCTGTTTCATGATAGCCATTGCAAAGATAAAAGCTTTTACGTGCTTTACGTGCTCAATGTTTTCCGCTTCATCATCTATAGCTTCCATATCTAAGACAATCTGATAACCGGCATATTGTTTTTTCATCAAGGCCAACGCTTTGCTGCCATAGCCCCTGGAGCGTTTGGAACTGTCAATCGCCAGGAAGAATACATAGGCAGTGGGTTTACGGACAGACAGTGCATAAAAGCCGACAAAGGTACTATCATCATAAACAGCAGTCACTTCAATTATACGTCTGGAAATTAACTGCATCATTTCATCGATTTCCATGCGTTCCTCTGCTGGAAACGCTTCATTATTTAAACGTTCAAGAGCATTTATATCTTCAAAATCTGAAGTAACGGTTTTAATCAGTAAATTCATATTTACACCTCAATTTAGTAATGATATTTTTTTTGCTTACCAATTAAGAACAATGCGGTAACAATCGCTGCCATGAATTCCGCCCCAACAATCGAGAACCAAATACCGTCCAGCTGCCAAATCAATGGGAATATAAGCACAGATGCAACCTGGAATACCAGGATACGCATAAAAGCAATAAGGGCAGATACTACTCCGTCGTTTAACGCAGTGAAAAAGCTGGAACCCCAAACACCAAATCCGGAGAACAGGAATGAAAAAGAGTAAATCATAAAAGCTCTCTGCGTCATATCCATCAATCCCTGGTCGTAGCCGACAAAAAGCATTGCAATGGGTTTTGACAGCAGTTCCCCTGCCGCAAACATAGCAACAGCAAAGGCGATTATGATAAAGATGCTCTTTTTCCGCAAACTTGATAACTCGTTATGGTTTTTCGCACCATAATGATAACTGATAACTGGAGCTGTCCCTACGGAATATCCAATGAACACAGCTTGAAAGAGTAACGCAACATATAGCAAAACTCCATATGATGCAACGCCGTCTTCTCCGGCATATTTCAGTAATTGTGCATTATAAAGCATACTGACAACAGAGGTAGAAATATTGGTCATCAATTCAGAAGAACCGTTAGAAGCCGTTTTCAACAAAACCGATCCATCAAATTTCGTTTTAGTAAGTCGGAGCAGGCTGTCATTAGGACGGCTAAAATAAATTACAGGAACAATACCACCGATCAATTGGCCGATTGCAGTAGCGGCAGCTGCACCAACCAATCCCCATTTAAATACAACGATAAACAGGAAATCAAGTACCATATTAGTTACTCCTGCGGCAATTGCAATGTACAAACCAAGTTTCGGCTTTTCTGCCGTGGCAAACAGGCATTGAAATTCACATTGCAGGATATACGCCGGTATGGCAAGTAAAACCACCCGTCCATAGGTAACGCTGTCCTCTAACAGCCGGCCTTCTGCACCTAATGCAGACGCAATCCACCGCAGCGCTGCCATACCAAATACAGCTAAAAGCACACCGCATATGGAAGAGGCATAGATGAGTAAGGAAAACTGCTCACTGGCCTTATTCTGCCTGCCTTCGCCCATTGTTTTAGCAATCAATGCCCCTCCGCCTGTTCCAAACAGAAATCCCACACACCCTAATATCAAGAGAAAGGGCATGATAAAATTGATTGCGGTAAATGGTGTTTTACCTACAAAATTTGATACAAAGTAACCGTCGACCACACCATAGACAGAGCTGATAATCAGCATGACAATGGTGGGGTATGTAAATTGTAATAGTCTTTTATAATTAAAGTGATCAGAGAGCTGTATCATGGGTTTGTCCTCCTGAACCAGCTCTCGGCAAACGCTGCAATGGCTGATGTTAATTCCTTCAAATTCCAATCGGTGGCGTTGACTGTCAGGTGATAGGAGGTATGTACTCCCCAGCCTTTATGTGTAATAATTTCACGAACCTCAGTACGGTTTTTGTCAATGCGCGAATTTTTCGTTCCAGTTCTTTTCGGGACAAATTTTCGTTTTTTTTCAGCCCGATCCAAACAACGGCGAATTTTTGACTCCATATCAGCACAGACAAAAACATTAAAGGGGTGATGCACCCTGAGCAATTCATCTGCATTTCGTCCAACGATAACACAATCCTTTCCGGCCTTTGCAATACTCTCGATTACTCTTGTCTGTTCCACTAATAAATCGGCTTTGACAGACCGTACTACAGTCACCGTTGTAAGGGAACGGCAAAAAGTCAGCGGTACATTCTGCCACCCGTGATGCTCCAATATATCAGACACGTAATCTTCGTCTAATCCTTTTTTACCTGCAATAGCGGTGATAATTTCTTTGTCATAATAATCAACGCCGAGCTGGCCGGCAAGTCGTTTTCCAATTTCTCTGCCGCCGCTTCCAAATTCCCGGCTGATTGTAATAATCCTCATTAAATAATTCCTCCATTCATGTTTTCACTTTATAAATAGAAAAGCCGATAATCGTATCTAAAATACGGATTATCGGCTCTGCGTCTTTGCGTCTGGCTCTTTGCTTTCGGATATATTCATTTGTTCTGCATCTATAAGTGTTTCATGCCTGCATTTAGGACAAAAAAGCGGAAAATTTTTTAATACTGTATCATCCCGTATTTTCAGCCGGGTTTTGCTTTTACAGAAAGGGCATAGAACCCATTGCTCTAAATTCATTTTTGCACCTCTTTGCTGCCTGCATTAAAATCGACTGCTTCATCTTGATAAACGGCATCCAGTTCAGCTCGCAGGAAACGCTGCTGTTTGTCGGAGAGCTCCAGGAACATTCGGCGTTCCTCCTCCGACATTTTTAATAATGCACTCAACTCAGCATGTACAAGAGGATTAACAAGGCGTTTACATATATCCAATCCCTGTTCCGTCAGTTTTACCGCCTTACTGTTTCTTGCCCCGGCAATCTGTTCAAGTCTTATATATCCCGTTTTTACAAGACCTGCGATTGCTGAGTTAACCGTCTGCTTCGGAAAATACCACATTTCGGCAAGCGCATTTTGAGTGTAGACCTCATCTGCCTCACTTAAGGTATACAATACCCAAAAGGATACGGAAGACAAACCGCAGCGAGTAGCGTAAGCTTGATATAACTGATCCTGCATTATCCAAAGGCGGTTTAATTCTAAGTTTTGTTCTTTGACCGTTTTTAACATAATGGTTCCTCCATAGTTTCAAAATCCGATTTCGGTTTTATTATGAATCCGATTTCGGATTTTGTCAAGACCCAATATGCAAATCATGCATGGCTGAATAATGTTGAGGGATTTGAGTTTTACATAAATAATTGAATTAGAAACAGCTTTTTACGGGGAATGTCAAAGTCCGGGAAAACGCCGGAGAAAGAGAGGTGTGATATGGCAACCTGGAACCCATGGCATGGCTGCAAGAAGAACAGTCCCGGCTGTGCGAACTGCTATGTTTACCGGTGCCGAATAAAATGAAATGATTTAATCCTTATATTTCCCATGCACCGGACATATCACGATATAGATAAGCATCAACGGTTTCAGAAGCGATATGATATCCGTTATAATAAATCCCTGTAATCTCAAAAAGACCGGCTCCGACCACATCAGGATAAAAAAACCAATGACGCAGATGCGAAAAAGCAGCTCCCATGCGTTTTGACCGTTGTCCAACTTCGGCCGGATTGTCCCATGCAGAGCCGAAGTTGCCCCGCGCTCTTTTGGCATTTTATAAAGTTTCACGCACAGTCCAATAAAGGCCAGCAGTTTTACGAGAAAAAACACCGCTCCCTCTTTGCGCCCATTCTCCCAAAACAGAAAAATCACATTTCCTGCAAAGCCGTAAAGCAGATATGGGACATAGAATAATAAAGCCCAAAGGATTCCCCGGCGGCGCAGGACAATCGGCTGGGAGCCGTCAGGCTTTTTTCGGTAAATCAGGCGTTCTCCGATGTAATAGGCAAACAGAATACCAAAGGCAGCCGCATATCCTGCGCTCTTAAGTCCTACCGGCATTTCCCATCTCTCAGCCATGTATCCGCGGAAAACTTGAGTTGAGCCCATGAAAATCCATTCCGCCAATACGATTAGTATGAAAACGATCTGCAGTCCGGGTATTTCCATCTGCTTGCCTCCTTTCTCCTCTTACCAAGTTATCATCCAAACGCCCCTGAACCGTTACAGAACATCCTATGCGGCTCAGGGGAGCTTTGCGGTTATCTCAGTTTCAGACCGTCCTTAAAGGCATTGCCGGCTTTCGCGCCAAGCTTTAAATACGTGTGATTGACAGGATCGAATGTGATGGGATCCAGCTTGCCGGGGTCGATTTTCCCGTTTTCTCCAAGTATGTGTTCGTCCGCACTGACGTTGACAATTTCGCCCGTCAGACGGCAGGATTCAGCGTCATAATGGACCAGGGTACACTCTAACGCCATCGGAAGCTCGTCAATGAGCGGTGCATCCACAAATTCAGCCTTTGTAGTATGGAAACCGGCCTTTGCCAGTTTATCCGGGACATCATTGGCTGAGACAATGCCCACATAGTCACATTCCGTCACATGGGCGGCATCTGCCATGCTGACGGTAAAAGCACCGCGTGTCAGAATGTTCTTTACGGTTTTGTGTTCTGCACTCAGACACATGGAAATTTGCGTGTCATCGCTGATACCGCCACATGCGGCATTCATTGCATCGGCAGTTCCATTTTCATCATACGTCGCAATGATCAGCACCGGCTGCGGATAAGTATACGGTTTAGCTCCAAAATTTTTCCTCAAGATTAACGCCTCCTTACTATTTCTTGGCAACATCTTTTATCGTTGGATGCAGCATATTATGTAACTTCTAATTGTCATGATGTTGGGGGTAAAAGGTCTTTTGACCCCTTTGATACCGGATTGCTCCGCACTGCGTGCTCTCACAATCCTCAAAAACATTCGCAATCCGCTCATTTTTCTGCGAAGAATGGCTTCCTACTCATGTTTTTGGCGGGTCCCAAGATTAAAAATCTTCATGCAAGCAAGCTTGCATCAGATTTCCAACCTTTTGACCCTGGTATCATGTCATATTTTGGTTATGAAATATATTGATTATACAGGATTTAACCCTAAAAGTAAAGGAAGCCGGAGCAGCAAAACATTTGGAAATATGACAGGGATATCCGGGAATTTCATTCCGGTTCCGTACTCCCGCTCTCTGCGCTTGGAGCGGTGATTGTGGCGGATGCCGGCAGAAATTGCTTGAAAATTGATTTGTGATCGATTATAATAACTAAATCAACTAAATAAAATCTTCAGGGCGGGGTGAGATTCCCTACCGGTGGTATAGCCCACGAGCCGCAAGGCATGATTCGGTGTAACTCCGAAGCCGACAGTACAGTCTGGATGAAAGAAGATAATGGAAGCAGGATATTATTATTCTGTGTATTAGAAATTTGCTCTGGGATGTTTTCAGCATTCCGGAGCTTTATTTTTTATTTAACAGGAGAGTTTCCCTGTTAAATAAAAAATGCTCCGCGCAGGTACACACTGCGGCGGCAAGGAATTATGCCGCTGTAGCGATCCTCCGCAAACGGAGAATATTCTATTTCTGTTCCACGCTGTCATGCCCTGAGCTTTTGCTCAGGGCTTTTTAATTTAACAGGACAACTTTCCTGTTAAATTAAAACCGCTCCGCGGAGGAGCGCAGCTCTAAAGAGGGCTTGTTCACTAAGCTCATTACACTCGCTAAGTGAGCCAATGCCTGCGGCATAAGGGAATCATGTCGCCGAAGCGACCCGCCGCAGGCGGAGAATCCCGTGAGCGGGTTTCATTCTTGATTGGAGGTAAATTTTATGTTAAACGATGAGAAATATATGCGTATGGCGCTGAGTCTGGCCAGGAAAGGCTGCGGCCTGGCGGCGCCGAATCCGATGGTGGGAGCCGTGATTGTTAAGGAAGGGCGCGTGATCGGCAGGGGATATCATCAGAAATACGGAGGCCCCCATGCGGAACAAAACGCACTTTCTTCCTGTACGGACCCGCCGCAGGGCAGTGATGTATGTGACTTTGGAGCCGTGCTGCCATTCAGGGAAACAGCCGCCCTGCGTGAAGGCCATTTTGCAGGCTGGAATCAGCCGTGTGGTGGTCGGTTCAGCCGATCCAAACCCTCTTGTCGGAGGGAAGGGGATCCGTATCCTGCGGGAACACGGTGTCAGCGTGACCGAGGATATCCTCCGGGAGGAATGCGCCAAATTAAATGAAGTGTTCTTTCATTACATCAGGACAGAGCATCCCTTTGTAGTTATGAAATATGCCATGACGATGGACGGAAAAATTGCAGCCGTCACCGGGGAATCTAAATGGATTACGGGAGAAGCGGCCAGGCATCATGTGCAGAAACTGCGTCACCGCTACACCGCCATTATGGCAGGTGTGGGAACCGTAATATCGGATGATCCGCTGCTGACCTGCCGTGGTGTGAGAGGCGGGAAAAATCCCGTCCGGATTATCTGTGATACCAGACTTCGGACGTCTCCTGCCGCCCGGGTGGTTGCGACGGCCGGGCAGGCGCCGACTGTAATAGCGACCTGCTGTGACGATCCGGAAAGGCATATGGTTTATCAGAAAGCAGGATGTTCTGTTCTGACCGTGAGGGAGAAAAACGGCAATGTGGATTTGCGTGAATTAATGCGGAAACTGGGAAAACAGGGAATTGACAGTATCCTGCTGGAGGGCGGAGGCACATTAAACTGGGCGGCTCTTGAGAGCGGGATTGTACAGAAGACAGAAGCATATATCGCTCCCAAACTGCTTGGAGGCGAGACTTCCAAAACCCCGGTGGAGGGCGCCGGTTTTTTGTCCCCGGGTGACGGCATTGTCCTGAAAAACAGCAGGATAATCCGCCTGGGGGAAGATTTTCTGATAGAGAGTGAGGTGGACGGCAGTGTTTACGGGAATTGTTGAGGAAATGGGAATTGTGAGAGGAATTGTGAGGGGACGGTATTCTGCTGCGCTGGATATTCAGGCCCGTACGGTTCTGGAAGGTACGAAGACGGGTGACAGCATTGCGGTAAACGGGATCTGCCTGACTGTGACATCTCTTCCTGCAGGAGGTTTTACGGCCGATGTTATGCATGAGACGCTGGATCGTTCCGCCCTCCTGGGGCTGAGACGGGGGATGCATGTAAATCTGGAGCGGGCCATGCCGGCAGCAGGACGATACGGAGGGCATATTGTAGCCGGTCATGCGGACGGCGTGGGAACCATAACCAGGATCAGGCGCGACGATACGGCGGTCTGGTATACGGTGCGGGCAGAACCGGCGATCCTGCGTTACATCGTGGAGAAGGGTTCCATTACCATAGACGGCATCAGCCTGACGGTTGCACAGACAGATACGGTTTCGTTTTCCGTTTCCGTAATCCCTCATACGCTGCGTGTCACCGTTTTAGGGGAACGCCGCGTGGGGACAGTGTCAATCTGGAAACGGATATCATTGCAAAATATCTGGAAAAGCTGGTACATCCAGCCGCAGGATACACTCAGAAAGCGCAGCAGAGTACTGTTACGGCGGAATATTTGTCACGTCACGGTTTCTAGAACAGTTTAAGGAGGCAAAGAGAATGTTTGAATTTGATACGGTGGAAGAAGCTCTCGAAGAGCTTAAGAATGGAAAAATAATATTGGTGACGGATGATCCGGAACGCGAAAATGAGGGGGACTTTATCTGTGCTGCGGAATTTGCCACCACAGCCAATATTAATTTTATGGCGACCCATGGCAGGGGCCTGATCTGTATGCCAATGTCGGAGGCCTATGTCCGAAAGCTGAAAATCCCACAAATGGCTGAACAGAATACCGACAATCACGAGACGGCATTTACGGTATCCATTGATCATGTCACTACAACAACAGGGATTTCCGCTGCCGAGCGTTCCGTTACGGCAATGAAATGTGTGGAGGATGATGCAAAACCGGAGGATTTCCAGGCCGGGCCATATGTTTCCTTCTGGCAAGGACGAACGGCGTTCTTGAAAGAAACGGGCACACAGAGGCAGTTGTGGATCTGTGCCGGCTGGCCGGCCTGAAGGAATGCGGCCTTTGCTGTGAGATTATGGGGGAGGACGGAACCATGATGCGCACTCCCGGGCTTTGGGAACTGGCGAAGAGATGGGAAATGAAATTTATAACTATCCGGGATTTGCAGCATTACCGTAAATGCCGTGAAAAACTGGTCGATCGCATGACCGCCGCCGTGATGCCGACAAAGTACGGAGCGTTTACGGCATACGGATATGTGAACCGTTTGAACGGGGAACACCATGTGGCGCTGGTCAAGGGGGAAATCGGGGATGGCAGGGACGTGCTGTGCCGGGTGCACTCCGAATGCCTGACAGGTGATACCTTCGGCTCTCTGCGCTGTGACTGCGGTGAACAGCTTGCCGCTGCCATGACGCGGATTGAGAAGGAGGGAAGGGGGATACTCCTGTACATGCGTCAGGAAGGACGAGGCATCGGGCTAATCAATAAGCTGAAAGCTTATGAGCTGCAGGAACAGGGAATGGACACTCTGGAGGCCAATCTGGCGCTGGGTTTTCCGGGAGATCAGAGAGAATATTATATCGGAGCGCAGATACTCCGTGATTTAGGAGTAAAAAGCATGCGTCTTTTGACAAATAATCCTGATAAAGTATATCAGCTTTCGGAGTTTGGGCTGGAGATAACAAAACGGGTGCCGATTCAAATGGATGCTACGGCCCATGATTTATTTTATCTCAAAACAAAACAGCAGCGTATGGGCCATATTTTAAAATACTGAGACACAACAAAGAGGAGAGAAGAACGATGAAAACAATAGAAGGTAAATTGATAGCACAGGGCGTCAAGGTCGGCATAGTTGCCGCCCGATTCAATGAATTTATTACATCCAGGCTGCTTAGCGGCGCTATGGACGGTCTGTCGCGCCACGGCGTAAAAGAAGATGAGGTTGACCTGGCGTGGGTTCCGGGAGCTTTTGAAATACCGCTGGCCGCGTCAAAAATGGCAAAGAGCGGAAAATATGATGCGGTACTCTGCCTCGGCGCAGTTATCCGGGGGAGTACGGGACACTATGACTATGTGTGCAGCGAGGTGTCAAAAGGAATCGCCTCCGTTTCGCTTCAGAGCGGCGTTCCTGTCATGTTCGGCGTACTCACCACGGAAAATATAGAACAGGCGATAGAGCGTGCAGGGACAAAGGCAGGGAATAAGGGATTTGACTGTGCGGTGAGCGCCATCGAGATGGTGAACCTGCTCCGTGCGATGGACTGACATTTTATGGTCAACCGCCCCGCAATGTGACATAACTGCTCACGGTCCGGTCCTCCAGATGATAAAAAGTTACCTTGACAATACCGGAAATACTGCTATAATATGTAAAATGAAAATCAGTTTCAAATTGGGAGGCTGAATATGTCTGAAAGAGGCAGATACAGGACAAAACAACAGGAAATCATTTTAAATTGCTTAAAAAAGCAGGAATCCCGTTTTCTTACGGTAGAGCAGTTCATGGACCGTCTTCGGGAGGAGGGCGTCATGTGGGGCAGACAACCATATACAGGGGCCTGGAGCGTCTGGCCGAGGATGGGGAAGTGATGAAGCTCCCGTCCGAAGACGGCTCCAGGATACGGTACTGTTATGCCGATAAGGAGGAGCTTGGGAAGCCGGGGAAGCTGGTCTGCCTGCGGTGCGGCCGCTTCATCCCCGGAATGTTCCAGGCTGGATGATTTATTCAGGCATATCTGTGAAGAACACGGATTTGAGCTGGATAAACGCCATATGGTTCTGTATGGTTACTGCGGATGCCGCAAAGATGAATAAAGATAGGTAGTGTCAAGTGATTTATGAAAACCGATGGCTGGGGAACCCGGCGTAAATGAACCTTGTAAATTACAGATATATTTAGAAACTGGCAGTGTCCGCCACCCTTGACGGCACACCAAAACAATGCTCTGAACGTCTTACCGACGGCGAAGAACTCAGGAACAGATAAGATTTCACCGTCTGCGTCACAGCATGATAGCATTGTTTTGGCGTGCCATCAAGGGCAGGTCCCTTCGGGATGGCTGCATTTTTACCTCTGGCCCGGAATCTAAGAACAGATTTAACCGGCAGCCTGCTGTTCCTTCAGCTGGAGGATGGTCTGCTGACCGAGCAGAATCAGGAGCCACTTCCCGGCATGTTGTCAGCCCCTCCAGCATACCGACTGGATTGAGCACCCGATAGTGGTTGTGCTTATGGGGACGGAGAAAGTTGTAGTAGGCGACCCAGAGCGCCACGTTATAGTTGGCGCCATTGTAATTGTCGTAACCGCGCTGACCCGGTAAGTGGATTTAAACGTGCGGTTAAGCCGTTCGATCATCTGCTTGTAGGGCGGAACTCCTTAGAGACCGCATCATTGTTTGTGAGTCCGATTACCTGGGTAATGTCAAACTGGAAGCTGTCTCCCAACTCCCTTACGAACTGCTGGGCGGCCAGAGGATAAGCACTATAGCCGTCGGCAATGAACCGAAACTTCTCGGGGAGTCTTTTTATGCCCCGGAAAGCCATGCGCATGGCGAGGATGCATGGCCCGACAGAGCGGTTGTCTGAAACCTGGTAGCCGAGGATGGAGCGGGAAGCGGCATCCATGATGAACCAGATGTAGCCTTTGATGCCCCGGACTTTGATATAAGTCTCATCTGCCCTAAAGACGGAGGACTTTGGATATTCATAGTGGTCAACAAAGGGTTTAATGACAATGGCGGCCGTTCTGGCATAGTTGGCGACCTGCTGATGTGAGATCCTGATTCCGTAAAGGTCATACAGAGCCTGAGCCGTTTTACGGAGGGAAAGCTGGAGGTTCACATGCATGGTGAGGCACAGGGACATGATATGAGCGTTATGTTTGGAAAACTTCAGGGAGGAGGAATTCTCAGGCAGGAGTCTAAGTCCATGCGGAAGAAATCCACCGTGAATTCCCGGTAGAGGTAGTGCGCTTATACTTGTTTTTACCGTAATCCTCATGCAGATGGTCCTTATCAACCCTGGAGAGGTTGTGAAGGTAGAAGGAACACCTGGGGTTGACGCATTTATGGATGCGGAAAAACTTCCGGTCCTTATTAGGGACGAGGGAGTGGCCGCAGTAAAGCGGGAGAGGCGATGTGACAACCTCGCCGGTGACAAAGGTCTGCCCACAGACTTTGCATTGGAACTGCCCATTGCCGCCATTATTATCGTAGAGATAGTGGTGAGGTGCCCCACAAAGAGGACAGAAGGTATCTTCAGGGATGGATTTACCATTGCGACGCTGAACGGGTCTGACGGATTTGCCGTACTTCCAGAGATAGTATTCAAGGAGAAACTGCCAGTCCTGTTTGATGAACGGCTTGAGGAGCGGGAGGCGGTCGGTAGTAAACTTCTGGTATTTAGGGGAGTGGGAACCATCAAAGGCCCACTGCCTGAGTGGAATATATTTGCAGATAAAGTTCAGGAGCCAGCAGATAGTTTTGTATTGTTCTTGAATTATAGTGAGTAAATAGAGTATAATGTTATCCATAAGCAATGATTTATCCTTTTTAGGTGATGGTTTGTGGCGAACTCATTATACCAGAAAAGGGGAGGTCATTGCTTTTTTATTTTCAAAAGTGGTGTAATCCCTTAAAATACAAGGTTTTTAATAAAAAACGGAGTGTCAGACTTGACACTACCTAAAGATAGAAGGAGGAGAGAACATGAAAAATTTTGCTGGGAATAAACGAATTAATGCATGGCTTGCGGCGTTTCTTGTAACAGCCGTCCTGTTTCTCTCCGGCCTTTTTATTATCACGCACGCAGAACATATCTGTACGGGAGGACTGTCCCGTCTGCGCCGAGATAGAGGCATGTGTATCCGCAATACGCCTGCTGTCGGAGGCAGTTGGTACGGGAGCCGTTGCTGTCCTTGCCTTTCATGTTACATTCAAATTCATATCATTCTGTCAGACCGGTCTTCATCTTTGCCCGGTTTCTTTAGTCAGCTTAAAAATCCGCTTAGATAATTAAAATGTCCTCATAAAAGGGCAGACCCTGAACCGCTTTTGCGCAGGGCCTGACAGAGAATATCTGCCGGGCAGGTCTGCCTTGTTTTTGCGTACCCTTTTTTCTTTTTTTGACTGCCGGCAGGCAGTAATCTTACAAAAACACAAACCGGAGGATTTATTTCATGAAGAAAAACAGAATAAGTAAGCAGGGAGCACTGGTCGTGACGGCGATTGCATTTATTGCCGTGCTTTCCGGCTGCTCATTTGCGACGGGCCGGGCTGAAGTCTCAGATACGTTGAGCAGTCCCGCAGCCCAAACGGAAGCTCTGGACGGAGACAAAAAAACATTGAAGGTAATGGCCAGTTTTTATCCTATCTATGATTTTGCAGTAAAAATCGGCGGTGACAGGGCACAGGTGACGAATATGGTTCCGTCCGGGACCGAGCCGCATGACTGGGAACCGGCAGCCACTGATTTAAAAAACCTGGAGGAAGCCGATTTGTTCCTGTACAGCGGCGCCGGAATGGAACACTGGGTGGAGGATGTGCTTAAGAGTCTGGACAACAAAGAGCTGGTAACAGTGGAAGCGTCCGGCAATCTGGCTCTCCGGAAAGAAAACACAGATGAACATGCTAAAGAGGAACAGGGGCATGATCACGGCGGTTACGATCCCCATGTATGGCTGAATCCGATGAATGCGAAAAAAGAAATGGAGAATATCAGGGATGGCTTCATCGAAGCGGATCCGGCCAACCGGGCTTATTATGAAGCAAATTACGAAACGTATGCGGCCGGATTTGACGAATTGGACCGAAAATACAGAGAAACCCTGTCAGCTCTGCCGCATAAGGATATCGTGGTTGCCCATGAGGCATTCGGCTATCTCTGTGATGCCTATGGACTGAACCAGGTGGGAATAGAAGGACTGTCTCCTGATTCGGAGCCTGACCCGGCCAGAATGGCGGAGGTAATTGATTTTGTGAGGGCTAACGGTGTTAAGGTTATTTTCTTTGAGGAACTGGTAAGCCCGAAGGTTGCCGAGACCATAGCAAAGGAAACCGGTGCCGTCACACAGGTATTAAACCCGCTGGAGGGCTTAAGCGATGAGGAACAGAAAAGCGGAGCCGACTATTTTTCCGTCATGGAGGAGAATTTAAAGCAGCTGGAAGCGGCGCTGACACGATAACCTGCACGCTCGGCGTTTACGAAATAAAAACAGATAAGGAGTATGGGATATGGATGCCATTGCAGTCAGGGAACTGGACTTTTCCTACGGAAGCAGCCGGATTTTAAAAAAGATTGATTTAACTGTTCCAGAGGGCAGGTTTGCGGTCCTTCTGGGAGAGAACGGAGCGGGGAAAAGCACTTTCTTAAAACTTCTGTTGGGGGAACTGCCCATCGGAGGGAGAGAAGGGAAAATCCTTCTCTTCGGGCGCGATATCCGTCAGTTTAAAAGCTGGCAGGAGCTGAGCTGCGTACCGCAAAGCGGCATGGCATCCTATCAGAACTTCCCGGCCTCTGCGGAGGAAGTGGTACAGGCAAACCTGTATGCCCGGATTGGACGGTTCCGATTTGCCGGGAAGAAGGAAAAAGAGCAGGTACGGCAGGCTCTGATCCAGGTGGGATGGAAGACTTTGCAAAGCGGCTGATTGGCCGTCTGTCAGGAGGCCAGCAGCAGCGCATCCTCCTTGCGAGAGCTTTAGTTAATCGGCCGCGGCTTTTAATTCTGGATGAGCCGTCATCCGGTATGGATGAAAAAAGTACGGAACACTTTTACAGGCTGCTGAAACATATTAATCAGAAAGACAACGTTACGATACTGATGGTCACCCACGACAGGAAACGGCTGGAACCATTTGCAGACGATATCTGGCTTTTGGAGGAAGGAACCATGGAGCTTGTAAAGACAGGGGAACGGCAGGAGGAGAACAGGGATGGAGATATTTAATTATGGATTTATGCAGCGGGCGTTTCTGGTAGGGCTTTTACTGGCTGCCGTGATTCCGTGCATCGGAATGGTGATCGTATGTAAACGCCTGTCCATGATCGGGGACGCTTTATCCCACACTTCACTTGCCGGGGTTGCCGCAGGGCTGATTCTGGGAATGAATCCTGTAGCCGCAGCCGCACTGGCCTGTATAACTGCTTCCCTTGGAATCGAGATTATCCGCAGAAAGCTGCCGCGGTATTCCGAGATGTCGATTGCCATAGTCATGTCGGCCGGAGTGGGTCTGGCCGGCGTCCTGTCGGGTTTTGTAAAAAATGCGGCAAACTTTAACAGCTTTTTATTTGGCAGCATCGTCGCAATCAGCGATACCGAGATGTACCTGGTGGTGGGAGTCAGCGCGGCGGTTTTGCTTTTATTTCTGCTGATGTATAAAGAATTATTTTATATCTCCCTGGATGAACAGAGTGCCAGGCTGGCCGGGGTGCCGGTGAGGCTGGTAAATTTCCTGTTCACTCTTTTGATCGCAGTGACGGTTTCCGTATCGGCCAGAACCGTGGGAGCGCTGATTGTATCCTCTATGATGGTGGTGCCGGTGGCCTGTGCCATGCAGTTTGGAAGGAATTACCGACAGACTATTCTGTGGGCGGTGGGCCTGGATATGATTTTCATGACAACGGGGCTGTTTGCCGCCTACTACCTGGGTTTAAAACCGGGAGGGGCCATCGTTCTGTCCGGCGTCGCCTTCCTGATACTGGTATTTACAGTCAAAAAATTATTAAGGATATTTTTGAAATGATATAAAAGGTGACAGGTACATCAGTGCGTAATTAATGGTGAATAGATTGCCTGGCGCAGGCCGGCGCCAATCGGCTGGAGGGAATGCCGCAGGGCCGGCAAGAATGGAGGGCATATGACGAATATTTATCTGATATCCGGCTTTTTGGGAGCGGGTAAGACAACTTTAATCAAGACAATGGTCCGGTCTGTATTCAGAGATAAGAAGATTGTTGTCATTGAAAATGATTTTGGGGAGGCCGGAATTGACACCGGGCTCCTCCGGGAATGTAATCTGACGGTCACCAGCCTGAACGCAGGCTGTATCTGCTGTACCCTGACCGGCGATTTTGAAAAGGCATTGGAACGAATCAGGAAGGACTATGCACCGGAGATCATTCTGGTGGAACCGTCCGGCGTGGGAAAACTGTCCGGCATCGCCAGGCTTTGCATGAAGCTGGAGAACACGGGGGAATTCTATCTGCGGCGGACGATTACAGTTGTGGACATCCGTTTTTTTGACAAGTACCTGAAAAATTACGGAGCGTTTTATAAGGATCAGATTGTCTGCGCTGACTTAATTCTCCTAAGCCATCAGGAGGAAGGCAGCCGGGAAATATGTTATGCCGAAAAAGCAATCCGGGAAATTAATCAGGAGGCCAGGATTGAGGCGGATTTCTGGGATTCCATTCCCTCCGCCGTTTTTCTGGATGGACCGAGGGGCGCCTGCTGAAGCTTGAGATGGAGGAAGCGCTGTCCATGAAGCCTGTGCGTATGAAACGGGGATTGAGAAGAAGAGACGGCCGTACAAAAGGTTTTTTCAGCCTGCCTTTTGCCGGGGAGGTATTTTCGTCTGTGACGATAGATTGCGGGGAGCCTCTCTCAGAAGAAATGCTGCAAAGGAAGGTGCTGCATGTTGTGAAGCAGGCAGACGGGGAAATTCTTCGGGGAAAGGAATCGTAAAGAGTTCTTCCGGAAATCTGGTGTTCCATTTTACGCCCGGGAGCCTTTTGATAGAGCCTGTCAATATGAAGGGGAACCAGCTCTGCTTTATTGGGACGGGGCTTGACGGGCAGCAGATCCGGGCATTATTCAACGGGGAGCTGTGAGATGAGGACGCCTGCGTGGGTCATAACCGGATTGCTGGATTCGGGGAAGACCACATTGATTAACAGACTGGTGAAGGAGGAGCTAAACGGGCTGGATGTTCTCGTTATTCAGTTCGAAACCGGGGAAGAGAAGCTTCAAAAAGGCGTTAAGCTTCATAAAATGATATTTTCCAAAAGCTGTTTGGAGGAAAATCCTTTTGGTATAACCGGGCGGATTTTAAAATATGTCAGGAAACACAGACCGGAACTGATTCTGATTGAGTGGAACGGGATGGAACACTTTCACAGGCTGGAGGAAATGCTGCTCCAGTTCTCTGCCAAAGCGGCGGTAAGCGTGGAAAAGGTGGTCTATGTGGCGGACGAGGCGGGATTACAATATAAGATTCCCGATGCGGGCGCCGCCGCGTTTTCACAGATTGCCGGAAGTGACTGCGCTTTTATCAGGACAAGAGGTCACCGCAATTTCACTAAGGATGCCCGAATTCTTTTAAACATTAACCCGGATATCCGTATTTTTTCCGGGAGGAAATGGGAGCGGTTTCTTGGCGGTATGTTTCATTTCAAGGTACAGCCAAGACACTGGCTCCTGATTGTGCCGGCAATCGCGATGCTATATATGGTAGCGGTTTCCCTGCTCCGTGACTTGGGGGTTCCCGTGGAGCGGTATATCAGTGTATTTCTGGGAATATTTTTACAGGCGGTTCCGTTCCTGGCTGTTGGGACTCTGCTCTCATCGCTGATACAGGTTTATCTGCCGCCGGACTGGATACAGCAAAAATTTCCCAAAAAAGTACTGTCAGGGCAGTTATTTGCCATTCTGGCCGGCTTTTGCCTGCCGGTCTGTGACTGTGCGTCCATTCCCATCTTTAAGAGTCTGGTAAAAGGGAGTGCCTCTGCCCGCAGCAGTGACCTTTATGCTGGTTTCCCCGGTGATTAATCCTGTGGTCATTCTGTCCACCTGGTACGCGTTTAACGGTAATTACCGGATGATTGCGGCCCGGTGCGGGCTGGGGATTTTATGCGCGCTGGTTTGCGGATTGACCTGGCTGATTAAGCCGCCGAAAGACTGCCGGATTGAAACCGCCATGCCGGTTCAGGCAGGGTGCGGGGATTACAGGCTGCCGGAAAAGGTAACAAACCCTGCAGCTCGGATATTGCTGGTGTTCCGGCATGCGAAAAATGAGTTTTTTTCGGTTGGAAAATTCCTCGTCACCGGTATTTTTGTATCGGTTCTGTTTCAGGATCTGCTTCCCCGGGCAGTGGCGTCCGGTAGCGGGACCGAGCCGTGGAAGGCCCTTCTGCTGATGATGGGGACGGCTTTTGTACTGTCGCTCTGCTCCTCTTCCGATGCAGTTGTGGCCCGGAGCATGGCTGCCAGCCTCTCTGTCGGGGCAGTGCTTGGCTTTCTCGTATTCGGTCCGATGATGGACATTAAAATGCGGCCATGCTGCTCTGGATTCAAATCCGGCTTTGTCATTAGGCTGGCCGTAACGGCATTCCTGGTCTGTTTTACCGGACTGCTGCTGTTCATGGCATCGGGAAACGGGGGGATACTGCTATGAGGCTGGAGGGCAGGGGGATTAACCTGCAGGCGGGGACGGAATGTATATGTTTACTCCTGTTTGGTTATCTGATATTTCATCTGACATATTCGGGCGAGTATTTGAACTACGTGACGCCGCGGATGAAGCCGTATCTTTACGGTCTGTCGGTTCTGATGGTGATTTGGGCCGCGTCGGAAGGGAGATACTTACTGGCGCCGCAGTATAAGGCGAAGCTGGCCCGCTCTTTTGTTTTAATCCTGCCGGCGCTGATGCTCTCCGTACATCTGCCGGCTCCCGGCGAAAGCAGCATGGCTAAAAGCTATGATAATGCCGGTCCGTTCATGGCAGCCGGAAACGGCGGACGCGTGAACGGGGAGAAAAAAACTCCGGCACCACTGCCGGACATTACAATTACGGAGACGGAAGAAGACACGGAGACCGCCGCAGACCGGCAGGAGGAAGAAAAAAGTCAGGGACAGGGCCTGAGCGGACTGGATGCTGAGAACCGGACCATCACGGTGGCAGATGAAGATTACTACGCGTGGATGTATGAGCTTGGCACTTCCTATGAAACATATAAAGGATATACCGTTATACTGAAAGGCTTTATTTATAAGGATGCGGAGATCGAAAAGGAGGCGGATTTTGCCCTCGTCCGGCTGTCCATGTGGTGCTGTGCGGCTGATTTGTCGCCTGTCGGCTGTCTGGTTGACTGCGGCCGGAGTATGGATTTTAAGGAGGATGACTGGGTCGTTGTGAAAGGGACGGTTGGACTTACCGCTGACGGCGCTTCTCTTATGCTAAAGGCGCAGAGCATAGAGGCGGCCGAAAAGCCGGAAGAAGAGTACATTTATCCATCCTTTTAAAGGCGACACGCAGCGCAATGGTAACAGTTCAGACAGCATGAACTGTTACACGCAATGCACAGAAACGGCAAAAAACGCCGTACACAAAATCGTCAAATCCATATTTCTATGTTATAATGTTAGAGCCTGTTTGGAAATCAGAAAGCTATTTTCAGGCATGCTCTGACATAACAATAGAAAAAGAGGGATATATAATGGGTAAAATGTATGGAATCGGCGTTGGGCCGGGGGATCCGGAACTGCTGACTTTAAAGGCTCACCGCCTTCTTAATGAGGCGGATGTGATTTTCTGCCCGGAAAAAGCGAAAGGCGCAGGCAGTTTTGCCTTTGACATCATTAAAGAACATCTGAAGCATTCAAAAGCGGAAATTGTCAATCTGGTCTATCCGATGCACTATCATGGGGAAGAGCTTCGGAAGATGTGGGAAAGAAATGCACGCTGCATTGCGGAGCATTTACAGGGAGAACGGACAGGCGTATTTATCACGCTGGGCGATCCGGCAGTCTACAGCACCTTCATGTACACGCTGCCTTATATTGAGAAGACAGGAGTTGCAGTGGAGGTAGTGCCGGGCGTTACCTCTTTCTGCGCAGTGGCGGATACGATGATGATGCCGCTGGTTGCCTGGGATGAGGAGCTGGTTATCGCGCCGGTCCGCAAGAACAGCAGCGAGGATTTGGGGGAAATTCTGAGAAGCCACGATAATATTGTGCTGATGAAGCCTTCCTCGAATAAAAAGGCCCTGCTGCAGGCAATCCGGGAGAATCATCTGGAGGAGCATTTCGTGCTGGTTACGAAATCAGGTACGGGAGAGGAACGCCTCGTTACGGATATAACGGAACTGGAACAATACGATATCCCGTATTTATCAACGGTGATTATCAAGAGGCAGGTGAAAATGACGCCATGATCCAATGCTGCAGCCTGTCGAAACGATTTGAAAATGTAGAGGCGGTTAAAGACATCTCCATGCAGGTGCCGGATGGAACATTTCTGGGACTGCTGGGGCCGAACGGCGCCGGAAAAACGACGTTGATGCGTATGATGACCGGCCTTCTGGTTCCGGACAGCGGAACCGTGGAATTTGACGGACGTCCGATGGACCGGAACGCCGTCGCGGTTAAACAGTCGGTGGGTGTGGCCAGCCAGCACATAAATCTCGACAAAGAACTCACGGTGGAAGAAAACATGGAGTTTACAGGACGGCTTTACCGGATGAGAAAGGCCGATATCACCGCTTCCACCGACCGCCTGCTGGCATATCTTGGGCTGGAGTCTGTCCGGACGAGGCCGGCCCAGAACCTGTCCGGCGGTATGAAGCGCAAATTGATGATTGCAAAGGCAATGATCCACAATCCGCAGTATCTCTTTCTCGATGAGCCTACCGTGGGAATTGACCCAAACGCCCGGCGGGATATATGGGAATTTCTTCGGGCCAGGCATAAAGAGGGCAAGACAATCCTGCTCACCACGCATTACATCGAGGAAGCACAGCACCTCTGCGATCGTGTAATGCTGATAGACAACGGCATGATATTTAAGGAAGACACACCGCAGGGTCTGATTGACGAGATAGGTTCCTTCAAGGTGGAGTATGATAGGGGGGATAAGCTGGAAACAGAATTTTTCAGTGATATTTGCGCAGCTAAGAAGCGTTCGGAGGAACTGGACTATCCCTTCAGCGTACTTCCGGCCACCCTGGAAGACGTCTTTTTCCATTATACGAGCAAGGAGGTGGGAGGATGGAAATAACGACGATTCTGTGGAGAGAATGGCTGTTTTTAAAACGGAGATTCTGGCGTATTACATTCTCACAGATGGTTTCGCCTCTGCTTTATTTTGTGACTTTCGGGATTGGGCTGGGCAGAATGATAGATTCAGGGGGACAGCCGTACCTGCATTACCTGATTCCGGGCCTTTTATCCATGACAACGATGCGCAACAGTTATACTTCCGTATCCACGCGGATCAGTGTCATGCGCCTCCATGAAAAAAGCTTTGAATCTTATTTTTACTCTCCCACGAAGATGTATTTACTGGCGACGGGCCATATTCTGGCAGGCGCCCTGCGAGGATTGTATTCTGGGATCTTCATTCTTATTCTGATTCGTATCAAGGGCGGGCTTTCGTTAAACGGATGGCTGCTGCTGGCCGTAACGCTCAATGCCCTGATTTTTTCCGCCCTCGGATTTTTTGCGGCAATGATTATCGAGTCGCATTACGACATGAATAATTTCACCAATATTGTCATTACTCCCATGTCGTTTCTGTGCGGGACATTTTTTTCCCTGGATGGGATTCCGGAGGCGCTTAAGTGGCTTGTGAATGTGATGCCGCTGACGCATACCACACGGCTGATCCGGCAGCTGGCCTTTGGCGGAGGCGTCAACTGGGCTTCCATGGCGGTATCGGTTCTGTTCGTGATTGTCCTGTGGGCCTGCTCGGTGCGGGAATGCTACCTGGCCTGAATTCCGTCCGCAACAGCGTATATTTTGCCGCTGGCAGGGAGAAGATAGGAAGATAACAGGAAGGAGGTGGTCACGTGGACAATCAGAATAAAATACCCAATAGGTTAATCAATGAGAAATCACCCTATCTGCTGCAGCACGCTTACAATCCGGTGCAGTGGTATCCGTGGGGGGAGGAGGCATTTGAGAAAGCAAGGTCGGAAGATAAACCTGTTTTCCTATCTATTGGGTATAGCTGACGGTCTGCAGGAAAAGTACGTGTCACTGGTGCCATGTGATGGAACGGGAGTCATTTGAAAACAGGGAAATAGCACAGCTTTTGAACCGGGAGTATATCTGTGTCAAGGTAGACCGGGAGGAGAGACCGGATATTGATTCTGTGTATATGTCGGTCTGCCAGGCCATGAACGGGCAGGGAGGATGGCCGCTGACCATTATTATGACACCTGACGGCAGGCCGTTTTTCTCGGGGACGTATTTTCCGCCCAGGGCGCGCTATGGCCGGATAGGGCTTGACGGGCTGCTGGCTGCTGCGGCGAAGCAGTGGAAAGAAAAGAGGGAGAAACTTCTGGACAGCGCGGACCAGATTGAGGCATTTCTCAAAGAACAGGAGCAGCTTACGGTATCGTCCGAGCCGGGGCCGGAAATTGTAAGGCAGGCATACCGCCAGTTTGCCGGCAGCTTCGATAAACAAAACGGCGGGTTCGGAGGCGCGCCGAAGTTTCCTGCGCCCCACAATCTGATGTTTCTGATGGAGTACGGTATCAGAGAAGACAGGCCGGAGGCGCTTTCCATGGCGGAAACAACGCTCACTCAGATGTACCGGGGCGGAATCTTCGACCACATTGGCGGCGGATTTTCACGATATTCCACGGATGAGAGATGGCTGGTGCCGCATTTTGAAAAGATGCTGTACGACAATGCCCTTCTTGTGATGGCTTATGTAAAAGCATACGCTCTGACCGGGCGTAAATTATACGGGTGTGCGGCAGAAATGGTTCTCAAATATATAGAAGCCGAGCTTACGGACCCACAGGGAGGATTCTACTGCGGCCAGGATGCGGACAGTGACGGAGTGGAGGGAAAGTATTACGTCTTCACCCCGGAGGAAATAAATGAAATTCTTGGAACAAAGCAGGGAAAAGCGTTCTGCCGGAACTATGGGATTACCGGGCCGGGCAATTTTGAGGGAAAAAGCATTCCAAATCTCCTTGGCAACGAAGCGTATGAAAGCGTTTGTGAGGAGCGGCCCGGAGCTGAGGAAGAGGACGGCAGGAGCAAAAGCCGCAGAGAAGCGGATGAGGTATATGAGAAGCTGTATGCTTACCGCCTCAAAAGGACGAGGCTCCATAAGGATGATAAGATACTGGTTTCCTGGAACGGATGGATGATAAGCGCCTGCGCAAAGGCCGGAGCGGTGCTCGGGGAGAAAAAATATGTGGATATGGCAGTCCGTGCGGAAGAATTTATCCGTACGGCGCTTGTAAGGAACGGACGCCTGCTGGTCCGTTACCGGGACGGGGAAGCCGCCGGGGAGGGAAAGCTGGATGACTACGCCTGCTATAGCCTGGCTCTTCTGGAGCTTTACCGTGTGACGTTCCGGACCGATTATCTGGACAGGGCAGCCGGCTGGGCGGACAAGATGGTTGAGCAGTTTCTGGATCGGGAGCGTGGCGGCTTCTTCCTCAATGCAAAAGACGCAGAGCGGCTGATCGTGAGAACAAAGGAGACATACGACGGGGCGATGCCGTCGGGAAACTCTGCGGCGGCCCGTGTGCTGCAGCATCTTGCCCAGCTCACCGGTGAGGCGAAATGGCAGGAGGCGCTGGAAGGACAGCTTAAATACCTGGCGGGAGCTATGGAGGGATATCCCTATGGACACAGCTATGCGCTTCTGACGATGCTGGACGTCCTGTATCCGTCAAGAGAGCTGGTCTGCACTCTCATCCGGCTGTTGCGGGGATGAACGCGTTAAATTGACAAATCAGCTTGCATACCTGGCTCAGACAGTGCCGGGGCTGGCCGTCATCGTGAAAACAGAGGAGAACCGGACGCCCTAAAAAATGGCGCCTTATACGAGGGATTACCCTATACCCGAGGCGGGGAACCTGTTCTATCTTTGCAGCGGCAAAAGCTGTATGCCTCCGGTACCGGAAAGCTTTACGAAAAATTGAAGGAGTCATAAAAGTTTATAAATAAGAAATCCAGTCAGTGAAGGAATCCCTCAGACTATATAATGTTTGAGGGATATTTTTCATTTAACAGGAGAGTTCGTCCTATAATACGATAACCTGTGCGCACAGCGCCCTTCAGCGCTGAATTTTCTGGCTCAGCAGATCCAGATTTTTTACAGTCTCGCAGGTTAAGAAATGTTCAATCTTTTCCGCCTGTTCCAGCTCATCCTCCGAATGGTTCAGAAGACAGAGAAAGCGGTGAATTACGTCGTGGCGGTAAAGCAGGTAATTTCCCATCGCCCTCCCTCTTTCCGTCAGAGCGATATCTCCGTACCGCTCCGCCAGGACAAAACCCTCCTGAACAAGCTGCTGGACCATTTTGGTCGCGGAAGAAGCTTTAACATGGAGCATCCTGGAAAGCTCACTGACCCTGACAGAACCGCCCTGCCCTGACAGGCGGGTAATCATTTCAAGATAATCTTCCATAGCGCTTGTCATTTTGCTGTCTGACTGCAGCCTGTAGCCTTTCATTGTATAGAACCCGTCGTTCTGATTCATATGCTCCCCCATCTTTCCGAAAAACGAACCGGTCACTTTTGTCACCATATTGCAGCCTTCAGAATAACATGTTAGTAAAAGTTTCCTTATCCTAAAATTTATTCGAGAGGGGTCAGTATTATGAGTGAACAAAGTTGCCTGAATGACATGAGACCCGGACAGCGCGCAAGCATCAGCACATTGAAAAGCACGGGAAGTATGCGGCGCAGGCTGCTGGATATCGGTTGGTAGAAGATACACAGGTGGAGTGCATCGGCAGAAGTCCGGGAGGCGATCCGACGGCATTTCTCATCAGGGGAGCGGTGATAGCGATCCGTTCCGAGGATTGTGCGGATATTCTGATTCAAGAGCCGGAGATGGAGGTGGCGCAATGGGGCTGACAGCGCATTCGGTCGGAATTAAAGCGGTAGATTCGGGCCTTGTCATTAAAAAGCAGACTCAGGAAGACAAAGTGGTTGCCCTGGCGGGGAATCCGAACGTGGGGAAAAGCACGGTATTTAACGCTCTGACCGGCATGAACCAGCATACGGGCAACTGGCCCGGCAAAACCGTAGCCAATGCGCAGGGTTACTGCTCTACCGGGAAACAGTCCTATGTCATGGTGGATATTCCGGGTACGTATTCTCTGATGGCTCATTCCACCGAGGAAGAAGTCGCGAGAAACTTTATCTGCTTCGGCGGACCGGATGCGGTAGTCGTAGTCTGTGACGCCACCTGCCTGGAGCGCAATCTCAACCTCGTTCTGCAGACGATAGAGATTTCGTCCAGAGTTGTAGTCTGTGTCAATCTGATGGATGAGGCAAAACGGAAAAACATCCGGCTTGATTTACCTTTGATATCAAAACGGCTGGGCGTACCGGTGGTGGGGGCAACGGCGCGCAAAAAGAAAACGCTGGATGAGATGATGAATGCTCTGGACGGCGTAGTGTCGGGGAAATAAAGACATCTCCGCTCACTGTTGTATATCCGGAGGCGGTAGAGGCTGTGGCCCGGCTCGAACCGGTTGTGCGGGAGAAAGCAGAAGGAAAGTTAAACAGCCGGTGGCTGAGCCTCAAACTGCTGGATGCCGATGAATCCCTCATCAGGGAGATTGACGCCTACCTCGGGGAAGCGTTTCTGAAAGATGAAGAACTCGTAAACGAACTGGCTGCGGCGAAAGAAAAACTGCTGGAGCAGGAGATTGACGGCGACCGGTTCAAGGATATGATTGTATCTGCCCTTGTTAAAAGTGCGGAGGAAGTCTGCGCAGAGGCAGTGGCCTTTGAAAACCACGAATATGCGGCTTCATACAGGAAACTTGATAAAATTCTCACAAGCAGGCTGACCGGATATCCGGTGATGATTCTTTTGCTGGCCATGGTTTTCTGGCTGACCATAACAGGCGCCAATTACCCATCACAGCTTTTGGCAGACGGCCTGTTCTGGGTTCAGGACAGACTGACGGAACTGTTCGTCTATCTGAATGCGCCCGACTGGCTCCACGGAATACTGATCCTGGGAGTTTACCGTGTCCTGGCATGGGTCGTATCGGTTATGCTCCCGCCTATGGCAATCTTCTTTCCGCTCTTTACCCTGCTTGAGGATGCCGGATATCTGCCCCGTGTTGCCTATAATCTGGATAAATCCTTTAAGCGCTGCTGTGCCTGCGGAAAACAGGCGCTCTGTATGTGCATGGGCTTTGGCGCAACGCCCGGCGTCATTGGCCCGGATCATCGACTCGCCCAGGGAACGTCTGCTGGCAATCCTGACCAACAATTTTGTGCCGTGCAACGGGAGGTTCCCGACGCTGATTGCAATATTAACCATGTTCTTTGTCGGCACCGCCGGGGGAGCTCTTTCTTCCGTCCTGTCTGCGGTTCTGCTGACAGCCGTTATCGTGTTCGGGATTGCGATGACCTTTGTCATGACCAGGCTGTTATCCAAAACACTGCTGAAGGGGATGCCGTCTTCCTTTACGCTGGAACTTCCGCCATACCGGAAACCGCAGATTGGAAAGGTGCTTGTGCGCTCCATCTTCGACAGGACCCTGTTCGTTCTGGGGAGAGCGGTTGTCGTAGCGGCGCCTGCCGGGCTTGTCATCTGGCTGATGGCCAATATCGACATAGGCGGTGTGAGTATATTAACCCATTTTTCCTCTTTCCTGGATCCGCTGGCAAACCTGATGGGGCTGGACGGCGTAATTCTGACTGCATTTATTCTGGGATTTCCGGCCAATGAGATTGTGATTCCCATCATCATTATGGCTTATACGGCACAGGGAAGCATCCTGGAGCTGGATAGCCTTTCGCAGATGAGAGAGCTTTTTGTAAGCAACGGCTGGACCTGGATTACAGCCATCAGCACAATGCTCTTTTCTCTGATGCACTGGCCCTGCTCCACAACACTTCTGACCATTAAGAAAGAGACGGGAAGTTTAAAATGGACGGCTCTGGCGGCGGCGCTTCCGACCGTGACCGGAATGATCATCTGTATCCTGTTTACATTTATTGCCAGACTCTTTGGATAAGGCGGTTTCAGGGAGTAATTGGGAAATCTCCGGGCCCTGTATAGATACCCATCATTAGAGTAATTCTAAGAAAATAATGTGTTAATGTCAATTAGTCATCATTAGGGTATCTGGCAGTAAGGGTGAGATGTAATGAAAATATATCAGTTTAACGGAAAGTCGAATATCTGTGGAGAGAATATCAGACGGATCAGGGAGTATCAGAAGCTGACTCAGGCTCAGCTCGCCGCCCGGCTGCAGTCACGGTATAATGTACAGCTGGAGCAGCGCTCTATCAGCAGAATTGAAATCGGGGAACGTTTCCTTACGGATTATGAGGTGCTGGCAATCAGCAAGGCTTTGAAGGTTGATATTAAAAGTTTATATGAAGGATTTAATATAGAGCAATAAGGCGGACGGGTGATTCCCTGCCGCCTTGTTGCTTTTTTTGATGACGGTGACCTGTGCGCGGAGCGTGCAGGTTATCGTCACTGTATTTACCTGTTCCTTTTGGGAAAGACTTACGGTATAGTGAAAAAATTCACAAAACCGGGTTTATGGTATTTAATGTTATTTATGGAAATACCGACCTATAGAAGACTTAACATCCAGGAGGAATACGGCATGAGCAGGACTTACAAACTTACCATGAACAAAGTAGAGCAGTTTAAATGGAATCTGATGGAGCAGGAGCGCAGTGAAGCCACAATTGAGAAATACATCAGGGATATCAATGCATTTTTTGAATGGCTTCCGGAGGGGAAAAGAGTAGATAAACCTGTCACGATTGCATATAAGCAAAGCCTGCTTGAAAGAGGCTATGCATCGTCCAGCATCAATTCCATGGTTGCGGCTCTTAACAGCTTTTTTTCATACAGTGAGTGGGGGGATTGCAGAATCAGGCCGCTGCGGATACAGGCCCAGACGATGGTTTCAGAAGAAAGGAAGCTGACTAAGGAGGAATATAAGAGACTGCTTCATGCTGCGAAAGAAAAGAATGAACGTTTGTACCTTGTCATGCAGAGTATCTGCTCAGTGGGACTTCGTGTGAGTGAGCTTAAGTTTCTGACGGTGGAAGCCGTACACAGGGGCAGGACGGTGGTAAATAACAAAGGAAAGATGCGCACGGTCGTGCTGCCGCCAAAGCTGTGTCTCATCCTGAAGCAGTACTGCAGGCGCCAGAGAGTAACGGGAGGGAGCATCTTTGTAAGCCGTACGGGACGTCCGCTGGACCGCTCCAATATCTGGAGTGCGATGAAAGAGCTGGCGAAAGCAGCGGGTGTGGCAGCAGATAAAGTGTTTCCGCATAATCTGCGCCATCTGTTTGCCTCAGTCTATTATGAACGGTTTCAGGACATCGTGAAGCTTGCGGATATCCTGGGCCACAGCAATGTAAATACGACGAGGATTTATACTACGGCCACGGCGGCACAATATCAGGCCCAGATTGCTGTTCTGGGACTCCTGAACCCATAGAAAGCAAAAAAATAAAGAGCAGCTGTCCGAATAATACAGGACAATATGCACCTTATCTAAATAATATCAGATGATTTAACAGAGCCGCGATTTGTTTTGACCATAATAATGATTATGTGGTTTCGCTTGAAAATACATACCTTAACGGTCAATTACCAGAATATCACAAAATATTCCCAAAAACAAGTCTTTATAAACTGGTATTGGCAAAATTTACAGACGGCAAACAGGCTGACTGAATTTAAATTTCAAATCGGCCTGTTTGCTGCCCGCCGTTCTCCGGTTCCTTGTTAAAATCTGCTTCTATTTTGTCATATTCAGGATGTAAATACCGTTAACATGTTTTTCTGCAAAACCACATAATCATTATTATGTTAATAACGCGCTGCTGTTGTACTGAAAGATAAGGTGATAATTATGTCAGTAAAGAATGCGGCCTCGCCGCAAAGCTTCGTGATTGCCGCTTCCGGCATGGAATGCTGGTACCAGCCGATTTACCATGTAGGGAAAAAAAGGATAACCGAAGTAGAGATACTGCTCCGGGTCAGCGACGGCGATGCCGGATTCTTTGATACCGAACATTATGTGCAGCAGGCCGAGCAGAGCGGAGACCTCGGGCAGATAGACTGGTGGATTTTTGCCAGGCCTGCCATGCATTTCCGGAGCTTAACAGGTACGGGATAGAGAAAATTAATATTAATCTGTCGCCGTCAACCTGTATGGAACCGGACTCGCCCGTAAAGTAGGAACAGCCTTAATTACGGGCGGAGTCCGTCCCGGCCAGATCTGTATGGAGGTCAGTGAAAGCGCGGGACTGCCGGATGAGACAAGCTTTCTGCAGACAGTCCGGGAGCTATATGACATCGGTATTTCAATCGCTATCGATGATTTTGGTAAAGGTTATTCGGGGCTTCTGCGTTTGCTTCGGATGCCGTTCCATGTTATAAAGCTGGACAAAGAGCTTGTATGGGCCATGGATAACCAGCGCCTGGCAAAGCCCCTTGTCAGGAACATCATTGACTTTGCCGGAGCGAATCACTTTCAGGTGACGGCGGAGGGAGTGGAAACAATACGGACCGCCCGAAGCCTGGCAGAAATGGGCTGCCATTACCTTCAGGGGTATTTAATCAGCAGGCCGCTGCCCTTTGAAGAGCTGCTCCTGTTCCTGAATCAGGAAGGAAAACGGATCCTCTGATTCCCAATCAAGTCATATCATCGCGCAGCGCGTCAATAATGTTTTCTCTCTTTAACCGGCTTACGGCATACATCATTGTGATGAAGACAATAAGGAGTACACTGAACACACTGGCCGCCATACCGCGCCAGGGAAATACAAAATGGAAATCCTCCATTTTTTCCACGGATGCCAGACCTCTGTAAATCAGCCATGAGGCGGCTGCAGACAGCGGCAGGCCGGTGAAAAGTGTCCACATTCCGTAAAAAACACACTCATAAGTCATCATTTTATTAAAATCACGGCCGGACATTCCCACCGATCGGAGCATGGCAAGCTCCCGTCTGCGCAGCCGGATATTCGTGGAGATCGTGTTAAATACATTGGCAACCGCAATCAGTGAAATCATGATGACAAAGACGTAAGTAAACACATCAATCACAAAGGCTGCGCTGTAGAACTGATCCAGTATTTCGGACAGGTTGTAGAGGGTATACTCAGACGTAATCCCTGCATCCTGAATTATCAATTCCATCTCCCTCACCGATTCCGAAGGATTTTCCGACCAAAAGCCCAGTCCGGTAACTTTATGGGTATCCGGGGTTTCAAACCTTTTTCTGACGGAATCCGGAGCTATGACCATAAATACCCGGTCAGGCTGTTCCGGCCCGGATGCCTGCTTCGGGGGCGGATCGACCGGATACGTATCGGCAAAGGTAATATTCAGTTTCTGTTCCCTGGCTGCTATGGGGCTGCCGTTTCTTTCCGGCGCGGCAGACAGGGTCATGGATGGCTCTTTAAATAAATCAAAGATTTCCCCGCTTCCCTTCTCTGTGCCGGTCCTCTGTTTGGCTACGGCAATCAAATCCGCATCCGGCCCGGTGCAGTTTTCTTCGGGCAGTCCCAATTCACTGATAAAACGCAGATATTCACGGTCCGGGATGAACTGGATATCCATGGGCAGATAAATCGTCCCGTCCGGCTGAGCGCCGTCTCTGTATTCCTGACAGCGGCTGGACAAACTGCCTGCATCGACAGCGGCAACATAGGACAGAACCGTCTGATACATGCTTTTATAAACTCCGTCCGCTGATTTAAGCCTGTCGTAGAGCGGGAGCAGTTCACTGTCCTCCATGTCCCGGACATCGAAGAAGATGTCATAGCCGATATCCACAATATACCGCTGTGATATCCGCTTCAGTGTGGTGCTGAAAGCACTGCCTGATACGAAGAGTACGACGCTGAGGACCAGGGACATCACGATGGTGCGATAGCGCTTTTTATTCCTCTTAAAATTCTTAAGCGCAAGTGTTCCCTCCAAACCGTACAGACGGAGCGCCAAACCGGATGTTTTCACTTCTGTTTGGCCTGGTTTTTACCTCATTTGTCTGGCGGATACATTCCATGACGGGAGTGTTTGAGGCTTTTCTGGCCGGAATATATGCTGAAATCAAGATGGTAACCAGGCTGAGCGCGGCTGCCGCCGCAATGGCGGGAACGGATACCGATAAGGTCAGGGGAACCGTGCTGTGGATAATATTCCGGAACTTTCCGGCAACGACAGGGAGCAGAAGCCGGACGCTGCCGATACCGGCTAATATGCCCGCCGGTATTCCGGCTGCGCCGATGCAGAGCCCTTCAAACAGTACCGAATTCAGAAGCTGTTTTGACGTTGCACCCACCGACGAAAGAATACCGAACTGGCGTATGCGTTCGTTTAGTGAGATATTGAAGGAATTATAAATCAGAAAAACCGAGCCGGTCATAATTATGGCAGCCAAAATGAGGCCGACCGTGTACAAAAGCGTATTGAACAATCTGTTTTCCGAGATTCCCATAAAACGCAGTACGGAATCATTTAAGAGAAACGGGTACCCTCCGGCTGCACGGCCTGCGTAAGCACTGACCTTGCGCGGCTTTTTCAGTGTGGCAAAAAAACTCAGACTGCCGGTTTGGGCCGATGCGTCCGCCTTCGTTATCAGCGTATATCCGGGAGCGGAGTGTTCCTCAAAGCCGGGCCTTTCGCATATGCCTGTAACCGTATAGGTTTTTACTGCGTCCGGCAGCAGGCTTTCACCGCCGTCTTTTGTACCGTCCCCGGGCCGGTAAGGATCGTGCTGGCTCAAGTTTCTGTCACCGTCCGTGCGGGTTCCGACGGCAAGGGAAAGGGTGTCGCCCACCTTGAACCTGACCCCGCCTTTTATCGCGATATGGGCCGGTACGAGAACTTCTTTGCTGTTTTCTGGCATTCTGCCGGAAATCAGGCGGACGGGCAGGGTGTTAAATGTATCCTCGCTGAATCCGGCGATAAAAAGATAAGGTTTCTCCGGACTTTTGGCGCCGTCCAGCACCGCATAGCCGATATTTTCAAAAGAGGCGGAGCCTGACAGCTCTTTGTCGCCCGCCCGTTCCCGGACAAAAGAAGAGGGGACATCCGGAAACTCAATGTGCCAGTCTCCATATTTTGCTATTGAATTATTGAGCAGAAAATTCAGAAGAGAGGTGCCGAAGGCAGCGACGGCCGTAATCATGGCGGCTGACAGAATCACTCCGATTACCGTCACAATGGTCCGTGAGCGGCTCTTCTTCATGCTTTGCAGCGCAATCCTGCTGAAAATGTTCATCGCCGCACCACCCTTTCGTCCCGCACCACCCTGCCGTCCGAGATACCGATAATGCGGTCTGCCTGCAGGGCGATATTCTCATCATGGGTGACGAGAAGCAGGGTCTGTCCGTATTTTTTATTGCTCTCCTTCAGCAGCTTTATAATTTCGTGGCCGTTCCGGCTGTCCAGGCTGCCGGTAGGTGCTGTGTAGTTAGTATAAAAATGGCTATAAAAAAGAAATGCCAGTGATCTGCTGGTCATTGTTTATGCGTATTTCAGAGATAACAGAGCGCCACAAGGTCCGTTTTTCTTCACGTCCCAGGCTGTCATATATAGTCTGGAAGTCCTGGGACAGCAGACGTTCTATTTTCTCAAAGTCTGGCCGCTGATCAGCAGCAGGTTCCGGCTTTTCTGCCAGAAGGGCGTTTAACTGGTCATAGTCCCGCCTGTATTCTTCAAGGTCAATCAATTCATTCACATACAGTTCCTTTAGCCTGGTGAGTTTGCGCCGGACTGCCGCCCGGTCAATGCTGGCCGCCGCCTTCCGCCGCTTTTCTTCCTTAATTTCCCAGTCAAGCCGATATTTCTTCAATTCTTCCCCCAGGTTTTCAAAAAGCCATTTTTCCACAACTTCTTCCCGTATTTCCTTTTTATGAGGGCAGCGCCCCCGCTGAAAATGTTGGTTGCACCTGTAATAATAATTACCGCCAGTCCGTATTCCGGCCAGATTGTGGCGGCACTCGTCACAGACAAGAATTGACGTAAAAATATAGACACGGCCAGACGGTGAACTTTTGGCGTTATTGGCCAGCGCCTTCTGGACCCGCTCAAACTGCGCCCGGTCTATGGCTGGTTCACAAAATTCTCATTAACCCTGCCGTTTTATCATATACACCTATAGCCAGCTTGTCCCGGAGCATACGCCGGAAAGTGGCGTCACACCAGTTCAAACCGTAAGTTTCCCGGATATATTTAACGGTGCCACGTTGGGACACGGTGGCTTCATAGTGGTTGAAAGCGTCCTGCAATATGGCTGCCTTTTCCGGGATAATCTCAAAACGCTTCTGATCATTCACCCGGAGCCAGAAGGGGCAGGAGCCGGAAACAACGGTGCCATGCTTTATTTTACTATCAAAGACAACCGCTATTCTTTCGCTGTCCAGATCAGCTTCATTCTGGGCAATAGAAAGTTTTAGGTTGATATACAGCCGCCCGCTGGCGGTGGTTGTGTCATATCCTTCCCCGTCATCAATGGTTTTCCAACCGCAGTTATGGGCTTCCAGCACTTCCATGACTTTGTAATAATCGGGCACAGAGCGGAACCAACGGTCCAGACGTGTGAAAAGCAACATATCAACTTCATTCCGCCGTACAAGGTCTAACATACGGTGAAATTCCGTCCGTTTGTGCAGCTTCTTCCTGGCTGTCTTTGCGGCGTCAACGAACACGCCCACGATGACCCAACCCTGTTCCCGTGCATAGGCTTCCAGGCGTTCCTGCTGGGCTTCAAGCGATAGGCCCTTTATTTTCTGTTCTTCCCCGGAAACCCGGATATATAAAGCCACACGCAGAGCGGTGGCAATGTCTTTTTTCTTCATTCCATCACCTTAATTGCCTTCAATTTCCCGCTTGCGTGTGCTATAATAAAGCCGCAGCGGTATGTTGTATCTGGTAGATCATATACTTATGCACCGCCCGTGGAGTGTTCGCAGCGCCCCACGGGTATTTCTATTTATTTCAGCAGTTCCGCAAGTTCCAGCCTGGAAAAACTGATCTGGTCACGCAGCCAGGCAGCGAACCATTCTTCTGCCAGCGCCAGGGCGGAGGCAGGTGGAAGTTTTGCACTGAATGACGCCACCCGCTGGGCATGGCACAATTTATTTTCTTTGCAGCCGTCTTCCTTCCACACCCGAACAGAGAGAAAAAGACCGTACTTGCGCCCGCTGTCCGTCTGATATAATGAAAGACGGATATAATTTCCTATATCGGCACTAAAGACGGCAGAGCAGATATAATTCCCAGCAGGGGTTTTCTGGTATTCATTTTCTGGGTTCCAGGCCTTCCAGCTATAACGTAAATCATCCATATGGCACCCCCTTACAGGCAAATATATTTTTTGCCGTATGCCCAGGGGAAGAAATAGAAGGTTTCCCCGTTTTCCCATTCCCCGGTTATGCTGTCAACGAAAGCACATTCAAAGGATTTGGTCAAATAATCGGCATCCTGGTGGTTCTTAACGTGACACTGCCACGCCTGGGTGATGGACTGACAAAACCACTCTTTTTCTGCCTGGTCCGGCTGATCAGTCATGTGGTATAGTTCATTCCAACGCTTATCTGCTTTAATATATTCAAAGATAGCGTCATTCCCTGCGTCTGCCGTGGGCATAGGCACCGGGTAGCCGTGGGAAAGGTCCTGGCAGAAACCAGCCAGCAGCGGTTCAAAATCGTTGTCGTTTATCGTGATCTTAATCATCATAAATATCCCCTTTCTGTATCTGGTAGATCAAAAGCCCGTGGAGTATTCGCAGCACCCATGGGTATTTTATTTATTCACTGTAATTATAATTCCCGTCATTATCACGAACCCAAGTGCCGATTGTATCAACAAGTGAGCCATCTTTTCCTAGATTGCCATAAATAGCAGATGAAATATCGGAGCCAGGGAAGCAAATGCCTGTGCCATCCGTGGCCATAATAGAAACCCAGTTATAATTTGCCCCATTCACACGGCTTTCAGCAAATTCGCGAAGGTGGGCAGATGTCATATCTTCCAGTTGTTTTGCAGTAATACTGATATAGGCGCATTGACCTATTACGGTATCGCCAGAACCATTCATAACGTCTTTCACAATCAATTCATAATCCATTAAGTCATTATGTGGAACATTTTCCGGGTATAACTGATCTTTCCCAATATAGACGAATGAAACAACGCCATTTTCCAGCGATACAGTATACTCAACACCCTTTGACCAAGTGCTGAAAGAACCGTCTTTATTTTTATAGATAATATTGATTAGATCAGAAACCCCACAGCCTGTAAGCACAAGGAAAATCTCATCTGCCTGGTCTGATGTGACTTCCATATATTTTTGGATGTTTTCAGCGGACTTCTGATAATATTCATACTGCGATGATAAATCAGCAGATTTCTGGGAGGCGGAGGAGCTACCACCACCGCAGCCGTTAAGTAACAATACAGAGGACAACAACAAAATCAAGAATCTCTTTTTCATAATTAAGTCCTTTCTTTTGATAGAAGCCCGGTAGAGGTTCACCCCTGCCAGGCTTGCGCTATTGGTTAGAAACTTTGTCGGTCTGCCCGCCTGTCACGGCGGTGCCTTCTGTGGTACTCGAAGCAGTAAAGCCCGTTTTCTGCGCAGAACCCAAGACACTTTTATATTCCGCTTCCAGGTCTTCCACGGAAGGTTCACTGGCAGCGGTTTCCGCTTGTGCAACAGCGGAAAACCTGGCCTTGAAGTGGTCAAGAACAGTTTTTCGGATGTCCGGGTCCAATTCAAAGTAAGCCTTCATTATCTCAATTTCAAGATCAGTGCCTTGGTGGTCCCGGACAAACTGGTCAAGACTGAAAGTGTCCGGCTGCACAAACATTGGTTCCGTGCCATTCAGTAGCCATTCTTCATTCACATTAAATTCACTGCATATCAGCTTCATTAGTGACAATTTCTGGTCTGGTCTGGCCAACACGTTACGTTCAATGTTATTTATAACAGAACGGCTGACACCCAGCCTTTCGCCAAAGTCCGTCTGGCTCATGTGTAAATAATTCTTGCGCAGTTCCTTTATTCTTTCGTGTAGTTCCACTATGTAGCAACCCCCTTTCTGTATGATGTGATTTTAATATACAACTTAAAAATGAATTAGTCAAGCCAAAAAGAAAAATAAATATTTAAAAATGACTTGACAAATGCAATTATGGGTCATATAATGACTTTATCAAGTCAAACAAGACACGATAAAAGAACCGGGGAAGCCAACCCCAAAAAATACGCACTGCGTCAATAATGGCAGCGGGCGGACACGCTATAGGATCCGTAGTCGGTCAACAGGTTTTCGGGCAGGCGGCTTTTAAGGTGAAAGCGGCAGCGGCAGTGCAGAAAGGATAGTGAAGCACGGATGGATAAAGAGAAGGTAAAAAGAATATATGAGCGGCTGGAAAATGCGCTGACAGAAGAGAACTGCACCTATGAGGAAGCCAAAACCGCTGTGGATAAGTTAAGGGAAGATTACTTCAATAGAAAAGCTGGCAATCTTCTGAAAAAAACGACCATCCAGGAAATTGCCAGCACCGCCCTTTAGTTCATGCGGTCATATGCTTTGTGAAGTTCGCTGATAATGTCAAAAAGTTCACGGAGCATATCATCATAAGACATTTGCGATAAATCATTTTTGGAGGAAAGGATTTGAACCGCAAGAGTCCCCAAACTGTCACGAAGTACGAAGATCGGTTCGTCCAGTGAAGCATGGTTATAGGCGTCAAAGTTTTCACTTGGCATAAAGTCACCCCCTTTCTGCAGGTTTTAGTATAGCAGAGGGGCGGCAGGAAGGAAATAAACAATTATATTTTACCACTAGTATAACGGTTTTGAAATAACTCATCCTTAATTGATTTGCAGATACACCGTATATACGGGATTTTCATGAATTTCAATGGTCTAGCTAATTAAAAACCGCTGTACTAGAAACACAAACGGGGTTCTGCCCCAGAAAAGTAATAAGAGATAACAGAAAATGAGGTTGAAGCAAAATGCTGGAAACGTTTCAGAAAAAAGTTGAACAGGTGGCGGAAAGTTATGCAGACCTGGTGCTTTCAAAAATTAAAGACACCCAGACGGCGCAGAAAATGACGCCGGAAATCATGGGCCAGGTCAATGAAGGTATCAGAATGTTAAATCAGGTAGCCAACACACTGGAAAGAATAAACCGCATACAAGCGGAGCCGCCTGTATGCGGTGAGGCAAAGGACTAACATTTTTCCCAGCCGCTTAAATCGGTGGGACAGTCCAGGACGGTTCCGTCCAGCCGGTCCCACTCATAGCACCCGGTACAGTGCATATACACATTGTCGGCCTCTGCCTGGGGAGTGTTGCAGGCTTCCCAGCAAACGCCGTCATAATACATTCCGTAACGCCTTTCTGATGGAATGTATTTAATGTAAATCGTACCTATGGGACTATCATATTTCCACATAATAAACCCCCTTCCTACTGGATTGGCAGCCCGGCACGGCTGCTGGTTCCAGTATAGCAGAGGGAAAACAAATTTGAAATTAGGAGGTAGCCAAAATGATGAATAAGGAAAAGCAGATGGAAACCATTATGCCCCAGGACAGCAAGCAGGAGGCGGCAGAGGTCATGGACTTTCTGGGCACCCTGGACCATGGGGAGGAAAAAGAAATGCTGGCTTTCCTGCGTGGCGTACAGTTCGGAAAGCGCCTGGGCGTTGACGCCACCAGGGTGATGGCAGGTTAAGGAGGGCGGAAGATATGGGAGCAGTAGAAGTGCAGGGCACATTTAATGCCCAGGCGTTCTTCAACGCCCTGGCCGCCATTCTGTCAAAAAAGGAGCAGGTCAATATCACCGTTACCGTGACAGAGAAGGGCCAGCCCGCAGAACCTGTGCGGGCTGCCGGATAGGAGGACAGCGGAATGAGAGAAACAGCAAAAACAATGCTGGTCTTCCTCTGCACCGGAATAATTCTGATTGCTGCCATTGTAGCCAACTCCAAGTATGAAGAATGGAGGGCAGAAAAGGTGGCGGCAGAGGTATTGCGGCAGCAGGAGGCACAGACTCTGCCGGAAGGCACACAGGGGAGCGTCACTATTTACATGAATGACGGCACCGCCTGGGACTATTACGGGGAAATTACTGTGACATATGACAACGCAGGCTGTCCGGACGTCACCCTGGAAAATGCCTGGCTGGTTGGTAGCACCCACCCGGACTTCCAGTTGGATGGGCTGAAAGGTGCAGAGGAATGAAAGCAGGAGGTGGAAAGGTGATGGTCAATTTTATTAAAGACGCTGATTGTACCAAAGACACCCCTGTGGTGTACGGGCAGCAGGAACGCCCTCTTTATGGCCGTGAAGTTCGTTTCCGCCCCCGTGTTCCGGGAAAACGGAAGACTTCCACAGATAAGAAAACCTATTTGCCCAGGCTTTTGCCGCTGGAAGACTATGACTTGATCATTGTTTTGTTTTCGGGCGGAAAAGACAGCTTGGCGGCATATCTGAAATTATTGGAATGGGGAGTGCCAAAAGAAAAAATAGAACTGTGGCACCATGATATTGACGGAGGACACCCGGAACGCCGGATGGATTGGCCCGTCACCCAGGCTTATGTGGAGGCATTTGCAAAAGCAGAAGGGGTGCGACTGCGGAAGTCATGGCGTGTGAACGGTTTCTGGGGCGAAGTGTACCGCATGGGCGCTTCCTGGCCTGTGCAGTATGAGGATGACGAAGGGAAAACCGCCACGGTGCCGCTATCAGATAAACAGAAACGCAGTAATGAACTGCGGGAAAAAATATTGGAAGGGTTAGCAACGGAAGCGGACCTGGAAGAATTGAAGGGGTATGGGCATAGAATGAAGTTTCCGGCGAAAGCTGGAAGCCTGGCAACCAGATGGTGCAGCGCATACCTAAAAGTCATGGTGGCGGAAAGCACAATAAGAAACCTGGATGCCCTTTCCGATTTGGAATTACTAGGAAAAAGGATGAAGTTTCCGGCTAAAAGCAGTCCACAGTCTGGGCGCTGGTGCAGTGGGGCACTGAAAATGCAGGTACAAGGCAGTGTCACAGCCAATTTGGAGAAAACAAAGGCAAACACAAAAATTCTGGTGGTTTCCGGGAACGCAGAGGCGAAAGCAGTTGCAGGTCCAAACTGAATGAAATGGAATTGCACCGTACTTTTGCATACAAGAAAGCCCGGCGGGTGGTTCATCAATGGCGGCCCGTTATTGACCACAGCGAGCGGGACATATGGGAAATTATAAGAAGACATAAAGTTACCCCGCACCCATGTTACAGGGCAGGCTGGAACAGGTGCAGTTGCATGATGTGTATTTTTTCTTTGCCCAAACACTGGGCAGGTATACGGGATATATTCCCGGAAGAAGTGGAAGCGGTAAAACGTGATGAAGAAACACTGGGCTTCACACTGGACAACAAAAAAGACCTGGAAACCTATATAGGTGACGCCGAAAGCTGCGTTTACTGGGACCGGGAAGCAATAGAGCAGATAAAAACAGGGACATTTCATGTAGAAAGTGTATATACAGAAAACTGGCTTTTCCCTGCTGGCGCTTTTGGCGGAGCAGAGGGCGGCCCATGTTAGGAGAAAAAACCATGCAATCAAAACAGTGTAAGTGGTGCCATTGCTGGAACTGCCGCTGGTGCGGGACGGATAACTGCTACCATGACACCCAGAAACCGTGCTGGGATTGCAACGGGCACCGCCATGAACGAAAATGGGTACAGGATAAAATAGACATTTGCCCAGGCTGGGAAAAAGCCCCGGCAATTATCATGGATATGCGTAGATAATGCAGAGAATGACACCCGCAAGGGTTCATATAAAAAATTTAATGGAGGGCTGAACAATGATTGTTAAGCAGCAGAAAATTATTAAGGATGAACAGGGATTGCCCAACTACATGACGGCATTTTACTGGACCGGGAGCAAAGATCCGGCGGAAGCGCCGCCCATGTTCGTGGTTTGTGGTGAGGTTGTGGATGCCATTCTGGTTTCACAGTTCTTCAACACGAACATTAACGGCACACCCTGTTCTTTGCCGTTCCGGGAGCCGTGGACCAGAATTTCCATGGATAAGGCGGCGGAAGCCTGCCGGAAGAAGGGTGCAGGCTGGCACCTTCTGACCAATGCAGAATACGCCTACCTGTTGAAAGAAAGCAGGGAACTGGGCACGGAGCCGCACGGAAACACGGCTGCTGGACAGGACTATGATCACCAGGAAGAAAAAGGCGTTACATATGACGGCTACAGGACATTAACAGGGCTTGACCCGGAAACATGGAGCCATGACCACACAGAAGGCGGCGTATATGGCTTAAAGGGCAATATCTGGGAAATAGTCCAGGGCCTGCGCCTTCACCATGGCACTGTGGAATATATCAAGAACAATGACGCAGCGGCGGCAGAAACGGACACCGGGGAGGATAGCGCCGCATGGCAGCAGGCACTGGCAGAAAACGGCAAGGCTGTGAGACTTTCCGCCAGCAACGGCGTAAAAATCACCACAGGAGCCGTGGAAGCAGACTGGAACGGCGCACATATGCGGGATGTGGAACTGGAAGGGCTGGACGAAGTACCGCAGATTTTGTTTGATCTGGAAATCCTGCCGCCGGACTGGAAAGAGCGCCAGGACGGAATTTATGTAGACAGCGAACTGAAAGAAGCCGTTCCGTTCCGTGGTTCGAGTTTCAGCGACACTTCCCGCGGTGGGGCGTCCGCTGTCGATTTGCTCGACCCCCGTGGCGGCGTCGACACGTACCTCGGCTTCCGTTCCGCTTTATATCTGAAATACAGCAAACCGACAACTGAATAACTGGTCGGGGCGTGGCAACGCCCCGCAGTAAACCAAAAGAAAAAGGTCTTGACCGTGCCGGGAAACACGGTCAAAACCTTTTGCCAACTGATATATACACTACATTTATATTGTACCATGTTGGCAGGCAAAATGCAAGCAAAATTCCGGGAAAGTGCCCCGGAAAGCGGGCTTGTATGGGGTATTAACATTCCTACCAAACCAGATATTTATATACCTGTCAATGGAGTACATAAAGGTCGGGAGGGTGCCACCTTCTGCCCTGGTTAGGATACCCCTGCCCCTGGTACAAGGGAAGGCGGGCAGACAATGTTCATACGGGAAAAGAAGGTGGACTGCCGGAACTACCGGGAAGTGGATGTTATACCCCGGACAGACAACGCAGAAAGGGCGGTCAAAGGAAAGAGAGGTAAAAGGCAGAAGGTCACAGAACCGAAGCAGAAAGACATAAACGATAAAAATGCAAGGCGGTATCTGGTGCAGTTGGGAAATGGGAATTTTGGCATAGGTGATCTTCATGTGACTTGCACCTATACGGATGACAACCTGCCGGATACAGAGGAAGAGGCGGAACGGATTGTGGGGAATTACCTGCGCCGGATTGCGTACCGCAGAAAAAAGCTGAACCTTCCGCCGCTGAAATACATTCTTGTCACAGAATACGGGTGCAGCAAGGACGGGGAGAAGATAACCAGAATACACCACCACATTATTATGAACGGTGGACAGAGCCGGGATGAGGTGGAAATGATGTGGACGGTGGAGCGTATCAACTGGCGGAAATATAACACAGAGCCGGAATATATGGACCAGGTGAAGAAACTGGGCTGGGTCAACGCAGACCGCTTGCAGTTGGACAAAAACGGCATTGAAGCCCTGTGCATGTATGTGACCAAAAACCCGCACGGGAAGAAACGCTGGTCTTCTTCCCGGAACCTGGAACGGCCAGTACAGCAGCCAAACGCAGACCATAAGTACAGCAAAAAGCAGGCGGAAACCCTGGCGCAGTCCAATGACCAGGGACGGGAATTTTGAAAAGCAGTTCCCGGATTATACGATCAGTGAGATTAAGCCGGAATATTACGAAGAAACCGGGTGGCACATTTATCTAAAAATGTGGAAAAAGCCAAAGAAGAAGGAAAAGGCGAAGCAAAAAGGGAGGAAGAAGAAACAATGACAGAAGGAAGCGCACCCCAGATCACCCTGGCGCAGTTGGTTGAACATATGATACCCAGTGACAGGTTGATCATAAAGGACGGGGCGGAAAATGTACTATACCGGGGGTATGTGGCAACCGTGGAACACCACAATATTGATATGACGCAGACTGTAAAGCGGTTCGGTCTGGCAACGGAGATTTTCCGCAAAGAGAAAAGAACGCAGTTCACCAGCAACCAGAAGGAACTGCCCCAGGAAGTGCCTGTGGAAAGTATCAGTGATTATGGTTTTTCTGACCTGGAAATGCTGATCTATACCAGGGTGATTGTAAAAGGACAGTAAAGCATGGAAAAGGTAAAAATGAACAAAGAAGACCGGGAGAAGTTCGCCACAGGGATGAAAACCGCAAGCCCCATGGAACTACTGGAAGTAGCGGCTTTTATTGACGCCTTCAAAGAGAAAATGGACCCGGCAGACTTAAAATTCATGCACTCACACATGGGACGCAGGGCGGAACGGTTATTGCGGAACGTGGTTGAAAATTACAGTTTGCTGACAAGCCGGAACGAAGGGAGGTTGAAGAAAGTGGAAGCAATAATTCTATCTTTGCATGAACGCTGGTGGCGGAAGATGGTTTCCGGGGAAAAGGTGCTGGAAATCAGAAAAACATATCCCAAAACATTACAGCCGCCTTTCCGGGTTCTGGTATATGTCACGGGCGGCGTGGGCGTATGCGGTGAATTTAATTGCACGGGTATTCACAAAATCAGAACACTGCCGGAACCGCAAAGATCGTGCGGACACGCTGGGCAGTATAACACCCAGAAGGCCAGTTGTCTGACGGAAGAACAACTAAAAGCATATGCAGGAGAGAGCGGGAAAGCCCTGTGGGGATGGTCTGTGTCTTCTGCGAAGGAATACACCCGCCCCATACCGCTGGAACTGTACGGCATATTCAGACCGCCGCAGTCATGGCAGTATTTTAAGGGGCGGGAACCAGAAATGACCTGTGCGATTTGTGGAAAAGTTGTGGATAAAGTGGAGCCGTGCCCATATAACCGACAAGGGCGGCCAGTATGCGGCAAGTGCTGTAAACACTGCCTGGAAACAGAACCGTTTCCGTGTACCGAAGGAGAAAAGAGGGCAAGGGAATGAATACAAAAACATTATTCAGTAGCAAACAGACAAGTGGGCAACCCCACAGACGTTCTTTGATGAATTGAACCGGGAATTTGACTTCAACCTGGACCCTTGCGCCGATGAAACAAACCATAAATGCGAAAAATATTTCACGGAAGAAGAAAACGGGCTTTTGCAGGATTGGGGGGGGTGCCGGGTATTCTGCAACCCACCATATGGCAGCAGTATAAAAGACTGGGTGGCTAAATGCTATCACGAAGGGCACAAGGAAGAAACTCTGGTGGTACTGCTGATACCAGCCAGGACAGACACCACCTATTTTCACGATTATATTGAACACCGGGCGGAAATCCGTTTCGTGCGTGGGCGTTTGAAGTTTGGTGATAGCAAAACGGGTGCCCCGTTCCCGTCAATGGTGGTAATCTTCCGGGGTCCCAAAATGTAAAGAAAGAGAGGAAACGAACATGGGAAAATATAGCCCAGAGGAAATGAAAAAAGCGTTTATTAAAATCTTGGCGGCAGTAGAACGCCCAGGCATAACGGATTTACTGGGATGGCTGGAAACAACGGACTTCTACACCGCCCCGGCCAGCACAAAGTATCACGGAGCCTATAAAGGCGGCCTGCTGGAACATTCCTTGAACGTGTATGAACGGCTTTTGAAGCTGGCGGCGGGTTATGATCTGGACAGTATCGCCATTGTGGGACTTTTGCATGATTTGTGCAAGGCGGAATTTTACAAGGAGTCCACCAGAAATCAGAAGGATGAACAGGGCAAATGGCAGCAGGTTCCCTGCTATACCTTCAATGACCAGTTCCTGGCGGGGCATGGTGAAAAGTCCGTTATGCTGATCATGCGCTTTATAAGGCTGACTGATGAAGAAATAGTGGCAATTAACTGGCATATGGGCGGTTTTGATATAAGGGCGCATGGATATGGGTTACAGGAAGCCTGGGGAAAATATCCGCTGGCGGTCATGGCCCACATAGCAGACCTGGAAGCCACCTGGCTGGATGAAACGGGGGTGAAGAAATGAACCCGAAGGCACGGACAAACCGAAGTTGGCAGGCCATGAGGAACAACGCCCAGGGACATTTCTTTGAAGGATACATAAACGCCGCCTGCGGCTATTACAGGGACAAAGGGGTGGCAATCGTGGAGAAAATCCCAGAGCCGTTCAAAACCACCAGCACAGGCCGGGACGGAACATTCACGGGGCGTTTTACAGCAAACGCCCAGCCGGACTTCATGGGGACCCTGCGGGGTGGCCGGGCGGTCTGTTTTGAAGCAAAGTACACCAGCACGGAAAAGATTTTGCAGTCTGTGATAACAAAGACACAGTGGGACAGCCTGGAACGTCACTGGGCAGCAGGAGCAAAAGCGGGCGTCTGCGTGGGAATAGGTGATGTTTTTGGTTTCGTCCCGTGGGGAGTGTGGCGGAATATGAAAACCTGTATGGCCGCAAATATATGACGGCGGAAGACCTGGAAGCATACCGGGTGAAATTTAACGGCTGCTGCCTATTTCTGGACTATGTAAACAATATGGCAAGGGCAGAGGTTCAGAAACAGGTAGAACGGCAGGAAAATGAAATAAAACTGGAAACTATTCTGGGAAAAGAACTGGCAGACCATATTCTGGAAATCATCATGGAGCAGGACGAAGACAAGCAGGACGCCTTCCTGGAAACCACCATAGAAGCGGCAATGGCCGGGGCTGATTATTCACGGTGCCAGACCATGGATGACGTGGCGGACGTATACGCACGGTGGCTGATCGGGCGGTACTGTTAGAAAGGCGGAAGCAATATGGGACTGACTTTAGGAAGTTTATTTGACGGTATCGCAGGTTTTCTAGCGGCGGCCAGACATGGCATAGAAACCATATGGACCAGTGAGATTGAAGCGAATTGCATTGACATTTCAGAAAGACACTTCCAGCAGGCCAAAAGGCTGGGAGATATAACAAAAATCAACGGGGCGGAAATTGACCCGGTAGATATTATCAGTTTCGGAAGCCCCTGCCAGGATTTAAGCGTGGCGGGGAAGCAGAAGGGACTGGACGGTGCCCGGTCTGGGCTATTCCTGGAAGCGGTACGAATTATACGGGAAATGAGGTTGAAAACGGATGGACAATACCCAAAATACATTATCTGGGAAAACGTGGCAGGGGCTTTTTCAAGCAATAAAGGAGAAGATTTTCGCCGGGTCCTGGAAGAAATCACAGAAAGTAATATTCCAATGCCTGCAAGTGGAAGATGGGCAGCAGCCGGAATGGTTGGAATTAAGGGAGCGGTCTTGCATAGTACAGCTTGGCGGCAACTTGACGCTCAATTTTGGGGAGTCCCCCAACGTAGAAAACGTATCTATCTTGTCCATGATTTTGGAAGTGGACGTGCCGGACAAATATTATTTGAGTGCGAAAGCCTGCTGGGGTATCATCCGGCGGGCGGAGGAACGGCAGAAGGAAATACCGCTGATCTTGAAAATAGCACTGCTGGAACGGATTGTGGAGGACTGGCAGAGGACGCAGGCGGCCAGTTGACGCTGGATTTTGGCAGAACGGCTGACAGGATTTACATAAACGCAAAGCAAAGCGTCACACTGATGGGCAGAGCGGGCGGCGGAGGCGGCAAAACAGGGCTTTACCTTCTGCCTGTATATACAATCATCGGGAATATTATAGGACGAACCGCAGTTAGAAGGTTGACACCACTTGAATGTGAACGGCTGGACGGCTTCCCGGATGGGTGGACACAGTACGGAGCCAGCGGCAAAGAAATGTCCGATAACGCCCGATATATGGCACTTGGAAACAGTATTGCCGCTCCGTGCGCTGAACGGGTATTCATAGGAATTTGCAAAGCAGAGGCAGGGAGAAATGAAAGCGATTGACCACACCATGAAAAGCGTTATCCCGGAATACGGCACATTAAAAGAGCCATGCCGCCAGTTACACAGGGGCGGCAGCGGGAAAAGAAAACCCAGGGTAGCAGGAAGAAAAAAGAATATCTGCTGACAGAACGCAGCCAGAATGAAAATAAAGCAGTTCTGCGTAAGGGGGTAACTGTAAACCAGGCAGCCAGAAAACTGAACGCCTATGAAGCCACAGGGCTGACCCCGCAAGAGGTATTAAACCTTATGGAGCGGGAAAGAAACTTGACCCGGCGGGTGGAGAAGTTGGAAGGCTGGGAGTAGGAGGGAAGAGCGTGGGACCAGAACGGTGCTTACTGTGCGGGGCAATCATCCCGGAAGGTTCCAGGTATGCCCGGTCTGTATGAGTGAATACGGCCCGGCGGAGCTGGAACCAGAACAGGAACTGCGGGACATAGCAGAGGTTTTGAAGATAACTGCAAACACAGACAGAAATATACAAAATTCAATGGAAGCCATTCTGCGGATAGCGGACCGGCTGGAAAGGAAAAAGAGAAATGCGGCAGCAGGAAAAGAAGTATAAGCCCAAAGTGGTGCGGGCAAGAATAAAAATTCCGGCCAGAGGGTGGCAGGAATACCGGGAAGAGTTGAAGGGGCAGGGGTTTACCGTAAATGACTTTAAAGCCATGCAGAAGGCTGATCAGTTTTTTAATGGGCTGGAACTGTATTTGTCAATGTGGAATTATGACAATCATTCTTCCTGGCACCTGTGGAACTGGGATAAGGAGCAGGACGAGCGGGTCAAATTGGCGCTGTATCATGCGGAGCAGTACCACCCGTTCCCTTCATACAAAAACGATTTTGAGGGCTTCTGTAAAGCCTGGGAGGCGGGAGAATATGACCCAGGCGCTTCATACACGTTCAGACTTGACCAGGTGGAAGCATTAGAGGTCTTACAGGAAGAGGAAAACAACATTGAGCCGGACACAGTAAAGAAGGCGGTAAGCCAGGCCAGAGAAGCCGGGTTCCAGAAGCGCCGCCGGGAACGTGCCACGAAGAAAAAATACCGCTACAGAAAGAGAAGGTAAACGAATGGCGAAGAAAAAGAGAAAAAGGAAGCACAGGAGGCAGCAGGAGACACCACGGCAGGCCAGCAGGCAGCAGACCAACTGGATGACATGGCAACTGGAATTACTCAATAAAATACAGCCGAAAGTGGCAGAGACTGTGGAAAGGCGGAATAACAATGGCATTGATTGAAGCAATCTTGTGGGCGCTGAAAGTTCTGGGCGGCGCTATCGTCATAGGCGTGGCGATGGGTATCATCATACTGGTACTGATCGTAGTGAGGGAAGCGGCCTGGGTAGTACGGACAGAGAACCGCAGAAAACATGAAAAGAAAGAGCAGGAGGAAAAGAGAGAATGAAAAAGGCGGGTTTTGTAGCGGTATCCCCTTTTGAGATCGGGGACCGTATCCAATGCGGAGAAAAACAGGCAGTGATCACAGATATTCTGGCGATACATAGCATTAAGACTGGCCGGGTTTAAGAGAAGGGAGCCAGAAACAAGGCACGATTTGAAAAGGAGTGCAAAGAGAAGCCGGGCGAAGTAATTATGATGGTGAATTGTAGCGAGAACAACGCCAGAGTAATGAAAAGCTGTCTAAAAGAAACCAGGGACGCTATAAACTTCCTCAAAAACGCAGAATATGACGTAGAACTGTGGCAACTGGCAGGAATTAACGCCATGCTGGACCAGTGCAATACGGAAAATATCATACCGTTTGACCTTCCTTCCGCCATTAAAGGGCTTTTGTGTATGCACATTATTTGCGAAGAGCAGCCAGAGGAATAACCCCTGGCAGGAGGCGGGAAGCAAGATTGAAAGAAAACTTTATAAGCTGGGCTATCGGCACAACGGGCAGAAAGGTGGCAACACATGAACGAAAAGAAAATGCGGGTTTTATCGGTAATCAACTTAAAAGGCGGAGTGGCAAAGACCATTTCCAGTGTGGCTATTGCCTACATTCTGGCAGAGGTTTACAGCTTCCGTGTCCTGCTGGTAGACAATGACAAACAGGGGGACGCTTCCAGGGGATTGAACCGCAGGAGCGAAGACCGCAAAGGCATTGAAGAAATTATGACCGCCCGGCGGCCAGACATGAAACACCTGGTACAGCACACGGACTTCCAGAACCTGGATATTATCACGGCGAACATGAAGTTATTAAAAGCCAACCTGGAAGTGCTGCTGGACCAGTCAAGACCACAGCAGACCAGGCTGGAAAAAGCGCTGGCAGCAGTAGCGGGTCAATATGACTTTTGCGTGATTGACAATGCCCCGGATATTAACATATCCACCATTAACGCCCTGGTGGCCAGTGATGACGTGATCGTCCCCTGGAAGTGGATGACAACACCACGGAAGGGCTGGCAGAACTGGTGGAGCAGATCGAAAGCACCAGGGAAGACCTAAACCCCGGCTTGACGTTCAGAGGCTGCTTTATTACAAAATATGACGGGCGGAATGAAGCACACGCCCAGGGGGCAAAAAATTGAAAAATGATGGGAAATACCCCATTTTCAATACAAAAATAAGAACGTCAAAAAAGGTCAGTGAAAGCACCTTTGCACGGCTTCCTATTTTTCTGTATTCCCGCAGGTCCGCAGCTTCCATGGACTATTTACTGCTGGTCAAAGAATACCTGGAAATGCTGGGAATGTGACCGAATTGGACACATGAAGGGAGGAAAAGAAGATGGCAAAATTTGATTTACACCAGTTATTAAATGAACGGTCAAAGGCGGCAGCAGTTGAGCGTACCCAGGAGCCACACCGGCGGAAAGCATGGAGCAGTTGACCCTGGACGTTTACGATCTTATCCCGTCAAAGGAAAATTTCTACAGCGTGGAATATATTAACGATCTGAAACAGTCCATTTCCCTGGTGGGCGTGTTACAGCCTCTTCTGGTAAAGCGTGACGGTGATAAATACCGCATTAAGGCGGGGCACCGCCGCCGCCTGGCCTGCATGGCGCTGGCGGATGAAGGCCAGGAAAAGTTCCGTTTCGTCCCGTGTGTTATCCGGCAGGAGGCGGAGGAAGAGAAAACCGGGAATGTAAATACTATCCTGGACCGTTTGACGCTGATCTTTGCTAACGGCTTCCGGGAAAAGACAGACTGGGAGAAGATGGAAGAAGCGTTGCAAACGGAAGCGCTGGTGCTGGAACTACGGAAAGAAATAAGCCTGGAAGGGCGCACCCGTTCCATACTGGCGGAGTTTACAGGCATTAAAGAAGCACAACTGGGGAGGTATAAGGCAATCAAGAATAACCTTTGCCCCCAGCTTATGGCGGAATTTAAGGCAAACAATATAAACATTTCAACGGTTTATGAATTATCTGGTTTATCATCCGAATACCAGCAAAGAGCCTGTGAAATGTACATGGAAAACGGTATTCTGTCAATCAGTGACGCAAAGACGCTGAAAAAACAGGAAGAGGCCGCCCAGCAGATACCGGGACAGATGGAATGGCCGGAAAGGGAAACGCCTGCCCGGCAGCAGGAAGAAACGGAAGAAGAGGAATACCAGGAAGAAGAGGAAACAGAGCAGGAAGAGGTGGAAGAAACTGCCCAGGAAGCCCAGGAACGCCCCCAGGAGCGGGAAATAGAGGTAAGGGAAGACGATAACACCCAGGAGGCAGAAAACCGCCAGGAAACGCCCCAGGAGCAGCCACAGGTGGTATATGTGGAGCGCCAGACAGAAAAACAGCACGGGTGCGCTTTCTGCCACCCGCAGCACCACCGGGAAGTCAGCACGGCGGAAGGCGGTTTTCTGCTGGCGTATGAGCCGGAAGGCCACACGGTACAGGTGATAAACAAAGAAACCGGGATTGTGGAAAGCATTGTATTTCACTGCTGCCCGATGTGCGGCAGAAAACTGGTATAAGGGGGAACGGATATGGTACAGGTAAATTTGGATAATTTCAGCGTGAAGCAGATTGCCCAGTCCGGGCAATGCTTCCGCATGAATGAAATCAAACCGGGAGTTTTCCAGGTGATTGCATACGGAAAGCGCCTGGTTGTGGAGCAGGAAGGGCAGCGAGTAACATTTCACTGCGAAGAGAAGGAATATAAGGACCTGTGGCGGCGGTATTTTGACCTGGAAACCAATTACCGCTATTACATAGACCATATAGACCCGGAAGACCCGTATTTGACCGCAGCGGTAAAGGTTGGCGGCGGAATACGGATTTTGCGGCAAGAATTGTGGGAAACAATGGTCAGCTTCATTATTTCCCAGAATAACAGCATACCACGGATACAAAAGAGCATTGAAACCTTGTGTTTATTCTGCGGAAAAGGCCATGAAGAGGCTGACGGAGTATGGTATGAATTTCCACGCCCGGAAGCGTTACTAGTGGAAGAAGACCTGGCCCCGGCAAAACTGGGGTATAGGGCAAAATATATCACCGAACTGGCAAAGAATGTTACGGACGGCGTGATCAGCCTGGAAGCCCTGGCCGCCATGGAGCAGGAAGAGGCCGGGAACTATCTGAAAAGCATTTACGGAGTAGGCGCAAAGGTTGCGGCCTGTATTCAGCTTTTTAGCCTTCACCAGTTGGACAGTTTCCCTATTGACACATGGATAAAGCAGATCATAAGCGCTGAATATGGCGGGAAGTTTCCCGTTGAAATGTACAGCGGGTTTGCGGGGGTTATTCAGCAGTATATTTTCTATTACGCCCGGCAAAGGGTAGAAAAGAAGGCGTAACCGCTGGGGGCGGCAGTTACGCTGGTATGACTTCAAAGACAGTCCGCCGTAAAATGAAAAGACGGAGGAAATAGCATGGCAACTATGAAAAAAAGTAGAGTGGTGGAAATATTGACCTTCTACCGAAACATTGACGGGGAAATCCGGCTGTACAAGTCCACGGTGGCGGACCTGGAAGCCTATTACGAACCGTTAAGCGCACAGCCGCTGGACGGTATGCCGAGGGGAAAAAACGGCGTATCACAGCCAACTGAAACCATAGCATTGAATTTGCCGGACAACCTGCGGGAAGATATAGAATTTTATAATTCTAAAATCAGTGCCCTGTATAAACTGAAAACAGAAATTCTGAAAGAGGTTTCCGGGTTGGAACTGAAATTCAAGTGCATAATTACAGACTATTATTTGCATGGTTTGAAATGGGAGCAGGTTTCGGTACGGAACCATTATTCTGAACGGCAGTGTAAAAATATCAGAAACATAGCCGTTGAAACGCTGGCGGCCAGGTTTGAAAACAACCCGGCTATTGCGGATTTTAAGATCACAGCATAAAGATTGCCCGCTATTGCCCGTTTTTTCTGATATAATGGCAAGTGAAACAAAGGTGGAAAGCCTTTGAAGTCAGCCCCCAAGAAATGACAGGCTTTTGAATTTATTTTCACAGCCTGTCATTTTTTATTATTTCCGCAGAAATGGGGGGCATTGAAAGAATGAAAACAAACGAAAGGCGGTGAAGCCATGGGAAGACCACGGAACCCGAAACGGGATGAAGCAAAGAAAAAGTACCTGGATAGTGGCGGCCAGATCAGTACCAAGGAACTGGCGGCGGCAGCAGGTGTGCCGGAAAGCCGCATAAGGAAATGGAAATCAGAAGACCGATGGGATGAAGCCCTAAAGAGCATACCCAAAAAGAGAGGGGGACAACCTGGCAATAAAAACGCCGCCGGAAAAACCCCTGCAAAAAATGGCAATAAAAATGCTGTCACGCATGGGGCTTTTGCACAAGCAGGAATTGAAGATATACCAGAGGACCAGGCGGCGGCTATTATGAGCATGAAGCCTGGTGAAACCATGTTACGAATGAATGAGGAATTGCAGGGTCTTCTGGTACGCAAGGCGTATTTGACTGGATTATTAAGCCAGTATACAGACCCAGAGAAGCAGGGGGAATATTATACGGACAAGATAGTCCATATGATAGTCCCTATGACTGCGGAGGATAAAGCCCAGGCAGAGGGTATGGGGCTGGACATGGGGCAGGCAGCAGACCCAGAGGGCGGCACAGAGAGTATGAAAACGGCCATGAAGACAGTCATTAAAGCAAGCCCTTTGACCGTGCCATGAAGGTGGAAGCAGAACTAAACAAACTGAATGGGCGTATCATTAAGCTATTGGACAGCATGAGAGCGCAGGAGATGGAAACCCAGCGCCTAGAGTTGGAAACACTTAAATACAACCTAGCGAAGCAGAAAGCCCTGGGCGAGTTCGATATTGACCCAGAAGAGGAAGAGGGCGAAGAGTAGGCGGCACCCGGCGGGCTTGCGGGTAGGTTCTTTCAGCGCTCGGCGGGACTGCGGGTACAGCGACGCCCAGGCCCTGCCTATCTACAATTCAAAAAAAATCGCTTCCGGGAAAGGCGGTGAAAAATAAAGGGGTGTGCAAAATGAAGCTATACACAGCCGCCGTGGTTGCAAAGTGGCTTGACATATCGGAAAGAAGGGTGCGGCAGTTGCGTGATGAAAAGGTCCTGGAAGAAGCCAGACCGGGGCTGTACAGCTTAAAAGATTGCATACACCGTTATATTGAGTATCTGCGTAAAGACGGAACGGAGGACGCCGCCGTGGACTATAACCAGGAGCGGGCAAAGCTGGTGCGGACGAAGAGAGAACGCCAGGAACTGGAATTGCAACTGGAACGCCGGGAAGCCCTGGCCGCCAGTGAGGTGGAAGAAGTTATGACCGATATGCTTTTACGCTTCCGCCAAAGGGTGCGGGCTATCCCGGTAAAATTAAGTCCGACTCTGGCAACGGAAACGGACCAGACGGAAATATTCCTGGCACTGAAACGGGCAACAGATGAAGCCCTGGAAGAGTTAGCAGACTTTGACAGTGCATTTTCAACACAGGAAGGACAGGAGGGGACAGACGATGGAACAATACGCCAAGACGATATATAGGCGGATTTTTTCAAAACTGAAACCACCGCCGGAAATGAAAATGTCTGACTGGGCGGACCAGTACAGAAGACTTTCCCAGGGCGCTTCCGCAGAACCGGGGCGCTGGCGCACGGAAAAAGTGCCGCACCAAAAAGAAATCATGGACACTATCGCAGACGTAAAAGTCAAAAAAGTGGTAGTCATGTCTTCTGCCCAGATCGGAAAGACGGAAGGTGCTGTGCTGAATACAATCGGTTACTATATGCACTATGACCCGGCCCCGGTACTGATCATGCAGCCTACAATCCAGATGGCAGAAGCATTTTCAAAGGACCGTCTTTCAAAAATGTTGCAAGATACCCCGGTACTGTCCGGCCTGGTAAATGACAAGGGGCGGAACACTGGAAACACTATCAAAAAATCTTTCCGGGCGGCCATATTACTATGGTAGGAGCGAACAGCCCTTCTTCTCTGGCTTCCCGTCCCATCCAGATACTGCTGGCGGATGAGGTGGACAGATACCCGGCCACCGCAGGAAAAGAGGGGGACCCGCTTTTTCTGGCGTCTGAACGTCTGACTACATTTTGGAATAGCAAGGAAGTGTATGTGTCAACGCCGACAATTAAAGACGCTTCCCGGATTGAAATTGAATACCAGCACAGTTCACAGGGGGAATGGAACGTGCCGTGCCCAGAGTGCGGAGAGTTGCAACCCCTGGAATGGTCCGGCGTGGTGTTTGACCGGGACAATTTGGATAGTATCCAGTATGCCTGTGCAAAATGTGGGTGCATATCGCCGGAAGCGGCATGGAAAAAGCATTTCAAGGAAGGACGGTACATACACGCAGACCCGGAAAACCCGGTAAAAGGGTTCCACCTTAATGCCCTGGGGTCTACACTGGCCCAGTGGAAAGACATTGCGGAAAAGTTCATCCTGGCAAACGAAGAAAAGAAAAAAGGTAATATAGAACCATTGAAGTCATGGACCAATACAAAAATGGGTCAAACCTGGGAAGAAGAAGGAACCCAGGTGGATGACGAAGAACTTTTGAAACGCCGGGAGCGGTACAACTGCGAAGTTCCGCCGGAAGTGCTGTATTTAACTGCCGGAGTGGATACCCAGGATGACCGTTTTGAAATTGAAGTATGTGGGCTGGGGCGCAGAATATGAAAGCTGGGGCATACAGTATTCTGTCCTGTACGGAGATACAAGCAACCTACAGCACCAGGTATGGGCTGATCTGGACGCATTTCTGGCGCAGACTTTCCAGAAGCCGGACGGCACCCGCATGAAAATTATTTGTACCTGCGTGGACAGCGGCGGCCACCGCACAAACCAGGTATACAAGTTTTGTAAAGCCCGATTCAACCGCCGGATTTTTGCTATAAAGGGAAGTAATGACAGCGCAGCGGCGATATATCCAAAACCTACGAAAAGCAACCGTGAACAGGCGTATTTGTTTACCCTGGGCGTAGACACAGGAAAAGCCTTCTGTTACAGCGCCTACAGGTGGAGGAAGAGGGACCGGGATATTGTCATTTTCCGAAGGAAGAAAACAAGGGATACGGTGAAAGTTATTTCATAGGCTTAACCGCAGAAAAACAGGTGCTGGTCAAAAAAAAGGCCGCCCGTTTTGAGTGGCGTATAAAAGACGCCGCCCACAAGAGAAATGAAGCCCTGGACTGCCGGAACTATGCTTCCGCAGCCATAGAAATTTCCGGGGTTCCGCTAAAGAAACCAGACACACCGCAAAAAACAACACCGCCCCCGAAAAAGAAAAGGGGCAGAAGAACGAATGGAGGTATTTTATAATGGCAGGAATTACATTAAAGACGGCAAAAACCCACCTTGACGCATGGCTTGACGCAGAACTGGCCTGCACCACAAACCAGTCATACACAATCGGCAGAGGACACTGACACGGGCGGACCTGGCAGAAACGGGAAACTATCCGATATTGGCAGGGAATGGTCACAAAGTTGGAAAGCCAGGAAAAATACGGCAGTAGGAACGCAGTCCGCAGGGTTGTGCCCCGTGATCTGTAAAGATTGCCCGCCATTGCCTGTTTTTCCGTGGTAAAATAGTACCGTCAAAATAGGTTAAGAGGAAAAGCACCCGTAAAAAGGTGCTTTTTTCATGCCCTGGGAGGTGAGAAAATGGGCATTTTGGGGAAGACGCTTGACAATATCATTACTTCAATAGACCCGGAAAAGGGCTGAAAAGAATGGCCGCAAGACAGAAAATGGATATTCTGAACAGCGGATATGGAAATTATGGTGCCAGTAGCTATAAAAAATCTCTGGCCGGATGGCTGTATAGCGGCGGGTCATCCCGTGAGGATATAGAAGACAATCTAAATGTATTGCGGCAGCGGTCCCGTGACCTGTACATGGGCGTACCGCTGGCAACAGGGGCAATTAAAACCATGCGAACCAATGTAGTGGGGCGTGGGTTGAGATTAAAGCCAACGATTGACCGGGAAGTCCTGGGGATTGAAGCAGAGGACGCACACGCCCTGGAAAGGCAGATCGAAAGAGAATGGGCACTGTGGGCAGATAGTCCAGACTGTGACGCTGCCCGCCTGGATAATTTCTATGAGTTCGCCAGTTGGCTTTCTTGTCCTGGCTTATGTCCGGGGACTGCCTGGTCTTAATGCCGATGAAACCCAGGAAAAACCAACCGTATGATCTGCGGGTCCGGCTGATCGAAGCAGACCGACTTTCCAGCCCAGCGGATATGACACTATTGACGATCATATCATAGCGGCGTGGAAACAGACAGCACAGGGGAAGTGGTTGCGTATCACTTTTCAAAGCACCACCCGCTTTCATATAGCGGAACGGACATGGAATGGGTGCGGGTGCCCGCATACGGAGAAAAGACCGGGCGGCGTAACGTCATCCATATTATGGCACGGGAACGCATAGACCAGCGCCGGGGAGTTCCTTTCCTTGCCCCAGTAATTGAAGCGCTGAAACAGTTGGGGCGTTATACGGACGCAGAACTTGTGGCGGCAGTGGTAAGCGGCATGTTTACCGTATTTATTGAAAAAGAGTCCCCGGAAGATGGGCCGCCGATTGGTTCCAGCATACCAGAGGAAATGCAGGTGGACGCAGAGGACGAAACCACCATAGAACTGGCACCGGGTGCAGTAATCGACCTAAACGAAGGCGAGAAAGCAAACGCAACCAGCCCAGGAAGGCCAAACGCTAATTTTTCGGGGTTTGTGGAAGCGATTTGCCGCCAGATCGGTGCCGCCCTGGAAATTCCATACGAACTGCTTTTGAAGACCTTTACAGCCAGCTATTCCGCCAGCCGTGGAGCGCTGGAAGAGGCGTGGAAAATGTTCAAAATGTACCGCACATGGTTGGCAACGGATTTTTGCCAGGTAATCTATGAAGAGTGGCTGGCAGAGGCTGTGGCAAAGGGGCGTATTTCCGCACCAGGGTTTTTTACAGACACGCTGTACAGGAAAGCGTACAGTAAAGCAGAGTGGAACGGCCCGGCCAGGGGAATTTTGAACCCGGTACAGGAAGTAAGCGCCGCAGAAAAACGGGTGCAGAATGGATTTTCCACCAGACAGTCTGAAACCATGGAAATGACAGGTTCGGACTTCTACGCAAACGTAGAGCAGTTAAAGCAAGAGGAAAGCAAGCTAAAGGAGGTAAAGAACATTGCCAGCACAGAGCAGACCACAGCCCCGGCAGCAGGGGCAGAACCCGCTGGGGGTAACGGAAAATAAATTCTGGAATTTCATTCCGGGAACCGATACAAAACCCCCAGAACTTCTTCTGTATGGTCCTATATCCAGTCAGAAGAGTTGGTGGCAGGACACTGTAACCCCGGCACAATTCAACCAGGAATTGGCCGCCCTGGGCGCAGTGGATGAAATCATAGTACGCATTAACTCTGGCGGCGGTGACGTGTTCGCCGCAAACGCCATTTACACCCGCCTGCGGGATATGGACGCTAAAGTCACTGTGAAAATTGACGGATGGGCGGCCAGCGCAGCCACAATTATTGCCATGGCCGGGGATGTTATCAAAATTGCCAGAAATGGCGTTTTTATGGTCCATGATCCTGCCATGACGGTATATGACACCTACAGAGCGGAAGATTTTGAAAAAATGGCCCAGGAATTACGGGTGATCAAACAGTCCATTATGAACACCTACGCCATGAAAACCGGGAAAAAGCCGGAAGACATTGCCGATATTATGACGGCAGAAACATGGTGGACAGGTGATGACGCTGTAAAAACGGCTTTGTGATGAGCTTATGTTTGAAGAGGCACAGACGGTTATTGAAAACGCCAACAAGGTGGTGGTCAATTCCGTGCCGATGGACTTAACAGGGTTTCACACCCTGCCGGAAAAGTTGTTAAACGGTCCGCACAATCCGGGCGGTTTACAAAATAAAAACAAGCAAAAAGGAGGAACACAGATGGAACCGAAAGACACCATTAAAACCGTTTCTGACCTGGAAGCTGCCTACCCGGATTTGGTAAGCCAGATTAGAAACAGCGCCACAGAAAACGAGCGCAGCAGAATTAAAGCCATTATGGACAGCGCCCCCAAGGGATTTGAAAAGATCGTGGAAGACGCCATGTTTACCAACCCGGTGGACGCAGGCCAGGCGGCACTGAACATTATTAAGGCACAGAAGCAGGCCGGGAGCCAGTACCAGGCAGGCGGCAGACGCCCAGGCGTCTGAATTGACGATGTGCAGCCGGGCGGAACAGACTGGCGGCGGTGATGACGGAAAGAGCGTCTTTGATCGTGCCATTGAAGAAGTGCTGTAAGAAGGGAGGAAAAAAACGTGGCAAACCTGGTTGAAAAGAGAGAATTTACGCCCAAGAAATTTTACGCCGGAGAATTTCCCGTGGTAACAGATACGGGAACCGCAGGCAAGGAAATTGCCCAGTATGACATGATCATGTCGGTAACTGATGACGCCAGCGGCGCTGTAACGCTGGAACCTGCGACCACCGCAGGTATCGCCAATGTGGTGGGAATTGCAGTAAACGCAGCGAAAGCAGAAGAACCCGTGGTATACATTATGACCGGGGAAGTATTTGCAGACGCCGTGAACATCGGTGCCGTTGACGCAGCAGCAGCAAAGGCAGCGCTTAGAAAGCTGTCTATCTTTTTGAAGTAAGGAAAAGGAGGAATAGAAAATGCCTAACACTGTAAGCATTTATGAACCCAGAACGATGATGGGCGTTATCAGAAAAATGCCGCCTGTTCATACGTTCTTCAGAAGCACCTTTTTTTCTCACGAAAAACTTTCGTGACGGAAAAAGTGGACGTTGACTATAAGAAAGGCGCACGGAAGATGGCCCCCTTTGTTATCCGCATGATCGGCGGGAAAATCGTACCGAACACAGGCTATCAGACGCAGACCTACACCCCGCCCCTTGTAGCGCCGGACAAGGTGACTACCATTGATGATATTTTGAGCCGCCAGCCTGGTGAAACCCTGTATTCTGAACGCACCCCGGCACAGCGGGCAGTCATTAAAATGCGGGATGACTTCACGGAACTGCGGGAAATGATTACACGCAGGGGAAGAGTGGATGTGCGCCAGATCATGCTGACTGGCAAGGTCATTGTCCTGGGTGAAGGCGTTTCGGACGTCCTGGATTTTGGTTTCACCAATATGGTGGATTTATCCAAGAACGCCAAGAGAAAAATGGAAGGCGGCACTGCCCAGACCAAGTATGAAGACTTGAAACAGTGGCATGAAAAAGTACAGCAGACGGGCTTCACCAACTGCAATGTGTGCATTATGGCTTCTGATGTGGCAACGGAGTTTATCAAGGATGAAAGTATCCAGAAAATGCTGGATACGAAAAATTATAATCTGGCCGTGATCAAGCCTACCCAGAAGGAAAATAATGTCACCTATATGGGAACTATCCATGAACTGGGCCTGGACCTGTACAAGTACAATGAATGGTATGTGGATGACTGGACAGACCCGGAAAACCCCGTAGAACTGCCCATGGTTCCTTCTGGCACCTTGCTGATGGCAAGCACGGGGGCACAGTATTCCATGTATTACGGCGCCATTACCATGTTGGACCAGAAAAGCGGTCTTTTCCAGACTGTGGAAGGAAAGTACGTCCCGGATACGTTTACCAAGAAACGCCCGGACCGCCGTTTCCTGTCTTTGCAGAGCGCACCACTTCCCGTTCCGCATGAGGTTGACAGTTGGCTGGTGGCAAAGGTGTTTTAATGGACTTCAAGGCCCAGTGTGACGCTGATATGGCGGTATTCCACAACGCCGCCGAATTTGCCACGGTTACGGGCTTTTATTATGACAGGGAGTGGAAGGAAGCCCCCGCCGTGCTGGACCATGAAGCCGCAGTGGAGCGGCAACGCAAAAGCGGTGATAATGCCCCAGGCGTTTCAGAAATCGCCGCCCTGGTATATGTGGCCCACAAAGACCTGGGATTTATCCCGGAAAGAAACCACGAATTTGCTGTAAAGGTTGCAGGAGTAATGCAGGAATACAACATTGAAAAGGTGGACTATGAAGACGGGGAAATCATCATGGAACTGGGGGCGTATGTTGAATGAGTGGCATAGGGATTGAAATTAGTTCAGAAACCATGGAGCGGGTGCAGGCACTTCTGGCGAACATTCCGAAGGGAGCAGAAAGGGCGTATTCAAACGCTATAAACAGGGGGCTTTCCCGTGTGAAGTCTGCGGCCTGGCGGAATGTGAAACAGGTATACACTGTACAAAGTAGCGCACTAAAAGACGCAACCAATACCAGCATAGAGAAAGCCAGCACGGGAAACCTTGCTGGCTTTGTACGTTTTGCTGGCTATAAAATCCCGTTGTACAAATTCAAGGTATCACCCAAACAACCAGGCAACAAAAAGCTGGTTCATGCCGCCGTAAAAAAGGGCGGCGGTGCCGTCTTTAAAGCGCCTTTATTGCGGCCATGAAAATGGTCATACTGGTGTATTTGAAAGAACCGGAGAACAGGGCATACAGAAACGACTTGCAAAGACAAAACCAAAGGCGGAACACAGCATACGGAAAAGGTAAGTGAACTTATGGGACTTTCTGCCGCCCAGATGGTGGGGGAAGAAACCGTATCCACGCAGGTACAGGAAGAAGCGCAGAAGCTGGTAAAATGAACGACTGGAACATGAGATAGACAGGTTATTGAACGGTTACGGAGGTTAAGGGATGACACCCATTGTTTTACTGGATAACCTGGCCGAATTTGTGAAAGAACAGACGGCAAATATTATTTTACAGGTTCGCACAGAACCGGGAGCCGATAAAAAGGAACGGGCGGCGGAGGTCCACAAAATGCGGCTTCCCAAAAGGAAGACAGCACACGCCGTATTACGTACATACTTTTACAGATTTTGACCGGGAAAGACGGAATGAATGATCGTGGGCAGCAGGAAAGCACCTGCCAGATCAGAATAGTTGTGGGAACGTATTCAGAGGATGAAGACGTGGGCAGTTATGACGTTCTCAATATTATCATGCGGTTACGCACGGAATTACAGAGAAGCAGAATACTGGCCGAACAATTTGTTTTGCAGGACCCGCTGGAATATATCATATACCCGGATGACTACCACCCGTATTATTTTGGGGAAATGATAACTAACTGGTCACTGCCGGAAATTAAACAGGAGGTAGAACAGATATGGCTGTAAAGAACGCAGAAAAGGCGCAGCAGGCAGCAGAAACCGCAGAGGTAAAGAATACCACCCAGGCGGCAGAAAAGGCCCAGGAAGCGCCCCAGGAAGCCCAGGAGCAGGTGACGCTAGTATATGTTGGCCCGTCACTGCCTAAAGGGCGGCTGAAACAGAACAGCATTTTTGTTGGCACCAGGCAGGAGATTGAAAAGAACTGGAAACAGTCCTGGAAAGTTTCCCGCTGGTTAAAAATATGCTGGTGCCTGTGTCAAAGTTGGCAGAGGCAAAAAACAAGGTGAAGAGCAGCGGCAGCGTACTGCATAAATACTATGCGGATATGGTTTCTCTGATCAGTGCCGCAGTAAATAAAGAGGAAATGGAGGACTAAAACATGGCAGTAACGCATGGAATGAACACAAGTAAGAAAGCCACCAGCGTTTCCACGCCCGTGACCGTTGCGTCTGGCGTCCATTTTGCTGTGGGCGCTGCGCCTGTGCAGATGGTAGGCGGGAAAACCAATGAAGTGATCATGCTGAACAGCTATGAAGAGGCTGTGCGGCTGTTGGGATATTCCGATGACTGGGAAAAGTATGATCTTTGCATGGAAATGTATACCGCTTTTGTGCTGTACAAGATCGCCCCGGTATTTATGGTCAATGTGCTGGACCCGGCGAAACACAAAGTAGAAAACAAGAGCGCAAGTTATACCCCGGTAGACAACCAGGTGACACTGCCGCTTGACGTGATCGCAGACACAGTGGAAGTGACAGGCAAGACCAAGGGAACCGATTATGAGGTATTTTATACAGACGCAGCGTGCGTGGTGGAATTTACCGAAGACACCACGGCAGCGGTAACAATCACCAGCAGTTCCGTTGACCCGTCACAGGCCACAAAGGCTGATGTGATTGGCGGCTATAGCGTGGCGAACCACAAGACCACAGGGCTGGAACTGATTGACAGTGTATTCCCTAAATACACCATGGCCCCGGATTTGATTTTGTGTCCGAATTGGTCACATGACCCGGAGGTGGCAGCAGTCATGGCAGCCAAAGGGGAAAATATTAACGGAGTTTTTGAGGCTGACGCAGTGATTGACCTGGCAAGCGCAGACAACGGCGGCGCAACCTATTATACGGAGGTTCCGGCGCTGAAAAAGAAGAACAATATCAGCGGCGTAAACCAATTGGCCTGCTGGCCCAAAGTAAAACTGGGTGATCGTGTATTTAACTATGCCGTACAGTTGGCTGGTTCTATTTCTGCTACAGATAATAATGATGATCTGGGCGGCGGAACGCCATGTGAAAGCGCTTCAAACAAGACCTTGCAGGCTGACAGTATGGTCCTGGCAAGCGGCGAAGAAGTAACCCTGGACGTACAGAAGGCCAATTATCTGAATGATAATGGCATTATTACCGCATTAAACTTTTATGGCGGTTTTGTATCCTGGGGCAATTACACGGCGGCTTTCCCGGCTACCACGGACCCTGTAGACTACTTCTATTGCATTAACCGCATGTTTAAGTGGGTAGCAAAAACCGTGGTTCTGTCCTACTGGAATTACATTGACCGCCGTCTTACCCGCCGCCTTCTGGACGCTATTTTGCAGGGAGTCAATAACTGGCTGAACAGCTTAACGGCAGAAGAAAAAATTCTGGGCGGCAGAGTGGAAATGCTGGAAAGTGAAAATAGCCTTACTGCCCTTATGGCGGGACGTGTGAAGTTCCACATTTATATCACGCCGCCTTCCCCGTTACAGCAGATGGACTGGGTTGTGGAATACGATATTTCCTATCTTTCCGCCGCCCTGGCAGCATAATGAAAGGAGGAAAAGACCATGCCTAAATCCGATCAGTTGGTCACAAACTTTGCGATCTATGAAGACGCTGTGGAGTATCTGGGGACTGGTGAAGTTGAGTTCCCGGAAATCGCATTTCTGGCCGAAGAAATCAAGGGCGCTGGAATTGCCGGAAACATTGAGGCTATTGTGATCGGCCACCTGGAAGCTATGACCGCAACATTTAACTTCAATACTGTTACGGACGCAGCGATCAAGTTGACAGAACCCCGTATTCACAATATTGACTGCCGGGTTGCCCAGCAGGTGCATGACACCCGGACGGGCAAAACCACCCAGGAAGCAGTTAAACATATCCTGCGGACCATGCCGAAAAGTTTGCCCCTGGCAAAGCGGCGGTGGCGTCCCCGGCAGAGGCAAGCGGTGAACACGCTTGCTATTATTATGCCATGTACAAGGATGGCAAGAAGAAGATCGAACTTGACCCGATGAACTTTATCTGCTATGTCAATGGCACAGACTATTTGAAGGAAGTCAGAAAAGCACTGGGCAAGTAAAGTAAGCAGGAGCCAGCGGCAAAGCGCCGCTGGCTCTTCACTATATCACAAGAAAATGGAGGAAAGAACATGGAAAATATGCAGTATGGACAGGAAACACAGGTACAGGAGAACCAGGAGCAGAACGCCCCGGCAGTGCAGAACACCCAGGCCCAGGAAATTACCCAGGCCCAGGCAGCAGGCGTGGTGGATTTTACCCAGGCCAAAAAGCCGGAAGACAAGTCTTTGAATTATACCCATAAGTTTGCCAAGCCTGTGGAAATTATGGGCCAGAAGTACAGCAGTCTGACCTTTTACTTTGAAAAACTGACGGGTGACGATGTGGAGGCAGTGGAATTGGAATTACAGCAGCGCAATATTGTGGTTCTGTCTGCGGAGGTTTCCTCTGCTTTCCAGTCTTCTATTGCCGCTAGGGCAGCAGGCATGGCGTCCGATGAAATCCGCCGCCTTCCTCTGCGTGATTATATGAAGATCAAGAACGCCGCAAGAAATTTTTTAGTAGCTGTGGGTTATTAAAAACTGAACAGCCCGCAAATTTTTTACGGAAACAATCGTACAGATTAGCCAGGCTTTCTCACACGCCTGTAAATTACTGGATGGGTCTACCGCTTAACCGCCTTTTTAACTGGATACGCAGCGTGAATGAGGTGGAGAAAGAGGATGAAGCCGCCCGTAACAATCAGAAGTAGGGAGGTGGAAAGAAAGTGGCAGGGTCACAAAGGGAATATGAACTGCTTTTCAAGTTAAAAGCAACCCTGGGCGGCAATTTCAACAGTACGTTTAAGACTGCGGTTGACACCCAAAAGCGGCTTGCGGAAAGCGTGAAAGAGGTTAATTCCCTACAATCGAAGATTGACGGATACACGAAAGCCAGCGGCGCTATTGAAAAGAACCGGGGCAAACTTTCCCAGTTGACCGCAGAGCATGACCGCCTACAGTCTGAACTACAGGAAACCGCCCAAAAGAAAAAAGCGTTGCAGAAAGCCATGGAAACCGCAGAGGCTGACGGAAACATTGAAGACTATAAACGGCTTCAAAGCGAACTGACGGCTACAGAGCGGGAGTATGGCAGGCTGAAAGAGAAGTTAAACGGGAATAAAAGCCAGATACAACAGACCACTGCCACCATAGAACAACAAGAAAAGGCACTGGAAGAGTTGGGCCGGGAACTGCGGAACGCCGGAGTAAACACGGACAACCTAGAAGGTGCAAACAAACGCTTGCAAAGTTCCTATGACAAGTTGAAAACGTCACAGGAAAATTTGCAGAAGATCAATAAAGAACAGGCCAAAATAAAACAGAATATTTCCAGCACCAGGCTGCAGTTGGCAGGTACAATAGGGGCCATTTCAACGGTAGCAACGGCCTTTTATGCCGGTCCGGTCCGTGCGGCGCAGGGATACGAAACGGCACTTGCGAAGGTTTCCACGATTGCGGACACCCAGGCGGTGCCGCTTGAGAAGTTTTCCCAGGAGATCATGGCGCTGTCCAATACCACGGGCGTGGCGGCCACAGCGATTGCGGAAGACGTTTACAATGCCATTTCGGCAGGGCAGAAGTCTGGGGACGCCGTGAATTTTGTGGCAAATTCCACCAAATTGGCAAAAGCCGGATTTGCGGAAACGTCACAGACACTGGATGTATTAACCACCATTTTGAACGCCTATGGTATGTCGGCGGATAAAGTGGGGACGGTTAGTGATATGCTGGTCCAGATACAGAACAAAGGTAAAGTAACCGTTGGGGAATTATCCAGCGTTATGGGTAAAATCATTCCTACGGCAAATTCCTACAATGTATCGCTGGAACAGTTGGGCGCAACCTACGCCATTATGACGTCCAAAGGTATTGCAGCCGCAGAAACTACTACCTACGCCAACTCTATGCTGAACGAACTGGGCAAGAGCGGCACCACCGCAGACAAGACACTGCGAAAGGTAGCAGGCAGCGGCTTTTCTGATCTGATGGCAAGCGGCATGAGCCTGGGCGAAGTCCTTGCAATATTGCAGACAGAGGCCGAAAAAAGCGGTAAGACGCTGGCGGATATGTTCGGAAGCGCAGAGGCCGGGAAGGCAGCAGTTTCCTTGCTGTCAAACGGCGTGGACGGGTTCAATGCCAGCGTGGCCGATATGGTCAACAGCGGCGGAATGACTGACAGCGCATTTGCGCTTATGTCCGACACCACGGAAGCCAAGATGGCAAAGGCAAAGAACAGTATCACAAACCTGAGTATTGTTTTAGGCCAGAACCTTCTGCCTATTGTGGGCAACGTGGCTGATAAAGTGGCTGTTCTGGTCACTAAAGTGTCCGAATTTGCACAGGAAAACCCCAAGCTGGTGCAGACCGTCCTAAAAGTAGCGGCAGGACTGGCGGCCTTTAAGGTTGCAGGTCTGGGAGCAAAATTGGGCTTTGCATATTTATAGCGGCATCAAAACCGTACAGAATGTTCTGGAATTATTCAAGAGCCGGGTGGCACTTGCGGAAGTAGCAAGCATTGGCCTGGGCGGAAAATTAAAAGCCGCCGGGGGCGGTGTACTTTCATATTTTGGAAATGTAAAAACTGCCCTGGGCGGCGTTGGTTCAGCCCTGGGAAATATTTTATTAAACAACCCGCTTGCAAAATCCGCAGGCGGTCTTTTTACGAAGATCGGCGGGGTGATCACAAGCGGCGCACAGGGCCTGGCAGGCAAACTGCTGGGACCATTATCTGGTCTGGGAAGCAAAGCGGTGGGTGTGATCGTAAAGCCGTTTTCGCTACTGGGCGGGAAACTGGGCAGCGTACTGTCTGGGCTGGGGGGCATTATTGCCAAAAGCCCGCTGGGGACAATCGGAAAGTTTATTGCCGCCGGATTTGGCAAAATAGGCACCGTCATTTCCCCGATTGGGAAGCTGCTTAAAACAGCACTGGGGCCACTGGGTAAATTGGGAACCACGTTGCTGGGACCCCTGGGCGGAATAGCCGGAAAACTTTTCCCGGTAATTGGCATAGTAACTGCTGTCATTACGGCAGTTCAACTATTACGGAACCATTTTGACGAAGTGCGAAACGCAGTAGGCCGGATATTTGGAGAAGGCGGACTGGCAGTATTTGACAAGATCGTTTCCGCAGTCACAGCGGCGGGCGAAGCGATTAAAAACGTCTTTTCGGACGGAAACCTGGGAGCAGCCAGGGGGAAAATAGAGGAAATTTTCGGAGCCAAGGGAACGGCGGTTTTTGACGGTTTTATAAGCGTTATTAAGACCGTGCAGGGCGTCATCGGAAGCCTGGTGGGCTTTATCACGGAACATATAGTGCCAGTTGCAGAACAGGTGCTGTCAGTGATTGTGGATAGCGTTATCCCTGGCATTTTGAACGGCATACAGATGGCCGCCCCGGTCATCATGCAAATTGTTCAGTCCATAGCGGACTTTATCGCAGGAATAATTCCTGTGATCGGTGAGTTTATCGCCGGAATAATGCCGATCATAAGCGAGATTATAACCTTTATTCAAACTTATGTTTTCCCGATTGTACAGGAGATTTTCAATTTCATAGTGGCGGAAGTCCTGCCGTTTATATCGCAAGGAGTCCAGACACTGGCAACCACGATTACCACCGTTCTTTCTGCGGTGCTTCCTGTGGTCCAGGAGGTATTTTCCACAATCTGGAATATCATTTCCCCGATATTGCAGCAGATTTTAACCACTGTGCAGGCTGTCTTACCGAACGTGCTTTCGGTTTTTCGCACTGTTTTTTCTACCATAGGTTCCATAATTCAAGCAGTGACACAGATTTTTTCCGGCCTTATCCAGTTTATAACTGGTGTCTTTTCCGGCAACTGGTCACAAGCCTGGAACGGAATAAAAACTATATTCCAGGGAGCCTGGGACGGACTGACAAGCATAGTAAAGGGCGTCATTAACGGAATTATCGGTATCATAAACGGCGCTATTTCCGCACTGAACAGTATTAAGATACCAGACTGGGTGCCCGGCGTGGGCGGCAAAGGAATAAATATTCCTACACTGCCAACATTTGCCAAAGGTACACGCAGTACGCCGGATACGTTCATAGCTGGCGAAGAAGGGCCGGAGCTGATCACCAACGCACCGGGGCGGGTAGTATACACCGCAGCACAGACCCAGCAGATTATGGAACGCAGCCAGCAGGCGGCGGCTTCCGTAGCGGCCATGCCGGAAACGCAAAAAGTAACCATGAACACAGCGGCACAGGTGCCGCAGGTACAGAAATTCTATTCAGAAACCCCGGAAACGGTGGAAACCAACAAAGCGCCGGAAGTTGTTCAGACAGCCGGAAGCGGCGGAGGCTACAACGTGACCGTGAACAATAACCCCACCATTGTGGTGAACGGTGACACGCCGGGCGATCTGGAAGAAAAGTTAGAGCAGAACAACCAGAAACTTCTGCGGGAGTTTGAAGAAATTACCCGCCAGAAGAATGAAGACGAAAGGCGGTCTGAATATGAGTAAAAAGACCTACACAACCATACAAGGCGATATGTGGGATAAAATCGCATACGAACAGATGGGGAGCGTCTTATACACAGACAAACTGGTCAAGGCGAATATCAGACACGCTGCTATCATCATTTTCCCTGCCGGGGTGGTACTGACCATCCCGGCGGTGGAGGATGAACCAGATATGCAGTTACCGCCGTGGCAAAGGGGGATTTTGGAATGAGTGAAGCCCGCCGGGTGGAATTAAGGCTGGAATTTCTCAATATTGACGTGCCGGATGATCTGGCACGTCATTTGCTGACGGCCAATTACACCGATAACGAAGAGGATAGCGCAGACGATTTTCAGCTATCCTACGATGACCGGGAAAGAAATTTAAACGGGTCCTGGCTTGAAGTGAAGCCGACTATCATTAAAAGCACCAAACAGGTAAAGAAACAGGTTGCCAAAACCGAAGTGATCAACTATGTGGTGAAGCGTGGTGACACGCTATGGGCCATAGCAAGAAAATACCTGGGGAGCGGGACAAAATACCCGCAGATCGCCCAGGAAAACGGGATAAAAAACCCGAATTTGATTTACCCCGGTCAAGTATTCCGCATAACTACCGGGGGCGCTGTTACCACCACGGTGACAGAAACAAAGGAAGAAATCAAAGTGGGCGCAGAACCACGAATGGTAAAAGTCACCCTGGTACAGAAAAATTGGAATGATACCGGGAAAAACGCCGTTCTGGATTGCGGCACATTTGAAATAGACAGCGTGGATTTATCCGGGCCACCCCTTAAAACCACGCTGAAAAGTACGTCAATTCCGTACACGTCCACCCTGCGGATGATGAAGAAATCACGCAACTGGGAGAAGATCAGCCTAAAAGCAATTACCCAACAGATTGCCAATGAAGCGGGATTGAAAATGCTATACGAAAGCAGCGATAACCCGGAGTATGACAAGAAAGAGCAGGTGCAGCAGTCTGATATTAGATTTTTGCAGGATTTATGCCACGCAGAAGGAAAGGCGCTGAAAGTTACTAAACTGTCCATAGTTATTTTTGATAAGCAGGAGTATGACGGAAAGCCAGCGGTTAAAACAATCACTTATGGAAGCAGTGATATTCTTTCCTTCCGTATGGCAACAAAGTTGACGGACGCAGCGTACACAAGCTGTCACGTTTCGTATACCAACACGGACAAGAAACAGACCATTGAATATACATATACCCCGGACAGCACCGTGGGGACAGGCCAGGTTCTGGAAGTCAATGAACGGGTGGCAAATACCCAGGAAGCCATGAGGCTGGCAAAGAAGCGCCTGCGGGAGAAAAACGCCCAGGAGTTTACAGCCAGTTTCAAAATGGTGGGGGATGTTCAACTGGTGGCAGGTATCGTGGTGCAGTTGCGTGGCTTCCAGGAATTCGACAAAAAGTACCGGGTTAAAAGCGCAAAACACAGCCTAACAGGCGGCTACACCACGGACATCGAACTGGTACAGATATTGGAGGGCTACTAAATGACGGGAGATAAGAAAAAAGAGGTTTTGGAGGTATTAAAAGAGATCGTAAGGATAGGAACCGTCCATGCCTATGACCCGGCCAAACGGATGGCAAGGGTTAAATTTGACAATTTGGGCGGTATCATATCCCCGCCCATTAAAGTGCTATCTCGCCCCAGGGTCATTGTGCCTGCGGATGGAACCATGGAAGGCAGCAAGGTTGCCGGAACTACGTTGAAATATGACAAAAACGATTCACTGTCCACGGAAAGTCATACCCACGCTGCCTATGTGACGGACTGGAACCCGAAAGTAAATACCATGGTTCTGTGCTTATATTACCCAGACGGAGGCGGTGACGGGTACGTTTGGGGGAGGTGTAGCAAAAGGCAAAAATAGGCACGTTTGGGAAACTGTCCTTCATAGTGTCATCGAATACGGTAAAAACATTTGATGAACTGAAATGGGACACTTCCGCAAAATACGCAACCCATGACAGGCACTTAAAGGATGATCTTCTGGAATTTCTAGGACCGGAGCCGGAGCAGATCACCTTCAAAATGAAATTCAGCGTATTCCTGGGAGTAAATCCACTAAAGGCGGTCAATGACCTGCGGGGCATGGTCAGAAACGGCACGGCGGAACGCCTGGTAATTGGCGGCAGAGTGTACGGGGCATACAAGTGGGCGATCATTAAACAATCTGCCAGCATGGGCACCTATGATAATAAAGGGAACTGCTGGGCGGCAGAAGTAAGCGTGACGCTGAAAGAATACGGGAAGAGGTGATGGGATGGACGTTATAAGAGGTGACGGGCAGCTTTTGGCAGACATTAACCTGGACCCGCCTAATATGCACCAGGCGGTTTTACAGAATATCGCCATTATTCTGGACAGCATACAGGGGTCCGCCCCTATGCTGCGTGGACTGGGTATAAGTAGTGAATATTACGGACGCCCGCTAAATGTGATTGAAAATGAAATGGTGGCGAATGTATATGACCAGATCGAGAAATACGAACCAAGGGCGATTATTTCAAGTGTATCAATCGAAACAAACCACATAACGGGACAGCTTATTCCCATAGTGGAACTGGAAGGGGTGAAAGAAGATGGAGAATAAAGAATACCCAGATATTGAGTTTGTGGAAACCGATGTGGAAACCATAGAAAATTCTTTGATTGCCTTATATGAATTGATGTATGAGGAAATGACCGGGAAAAAGAAAAAAGTGTACCCTGCTTCCCCGGAACGCCTTTTTATAGCCTGGGCGGCGGCTGTCATTGTACAGCAGAGGGTCTTAATCAATGAAACCGCCAAAAAGAACGTGCCCAGATACGCAAAAGGGGAATACCTGGACAGCCTGGCAGAATTATTCAAGGATACACCCCGCCTTCCTGCTTCCCCGGCCATAGCGGTTTTTCGCTGTCATATTTCAGAGGCGCAGCCGCAAAGCGTTATTGTAAAAGCCGGAACCCGGATAAACTTTGACGGCAATATCATTTTTTCCACGGTGAAAGATTTGGAAATTAAGGCAGGGGATACTTACGGGGATGTGAACGCCCAGTGTCTGACTCCGGGCCTTGCCGGGAATGATCTTGCCGTGGGGCAGGTCAAGGAAATTATAGACGCCTACGATTATTTCTTGAAAATCGAAAACATTACCCGGACGGCTGGCGGTGCGGACGAAGAGGATGACGCCAGCTATTATGAACGTATGCGGGAAAGTATGGAGAGTTTCAGCACTGCGGGGCCAATTAACGGGTACATTTACCATGTCAAGACAGTTACCCCGGCCATAGCGGATGTGACAGCAACAAGCCCAGAACCTGGCGTGGTAGATATTAGAATACTGCTACAGAATGGGGACTTGCCCACGGACGCCGTGATCAATGAGATACAGGAAGCGCTGAACACAAGCGATATACGCCCTTTAACCGATATGGTGACGGTATCAAAACCCCAGGAAAGCCCGTTTGACATTGATGTGACCTATTATATACCCAGATACAGCCAGGCCGGCAGCAATATTATTGACGCCGCCGCAAAAGAGGCGGTGACACAGTATATAAAATGGCAGACAGGAAAAATGGGCGTGACATTAACCCTTCCCGCCTTAACAGTATGCTAATGGCCAGGCGTGAAACGGGTGGAGATCAGAAAACCGCTTTTCGCCGTGGTGCCGGAAACGCATGTAGCAAGGCTGGGCAGCCAGCAGGTTCTGAATGGAGGAATAGAGGATGAATAACATTTACGATTTTGATTTTTCCCGCTTTCTTCCCGGAGCTGACCCATGACCCTAAAATGGTGACACTGGCAAAAATGCTGGCAGCAGAACTTCTGACCACCAGCGGACAACTGGATAATGTACTGATTTATTCCAGGTTCGATGAACTGCCGGAAGAACTGGTGGATGTTCTGGCCTACGATATGCACGTTGACTGGTACGACTACAGTTACCCGTTAAAGGTCAAACGTGACTTGGTAAAACAGCGTCAAGGTCCATAAGAAGATGGGCACAAAATATGCCGTTGAAACGGCACTGGGGAGCCTGTGGCCTCAAAGTGAAATAGAAGAATGGTTCGACTATGGCGGAGAGCCGCACCACTTCCGGGCGGTTTGTGATGTAACAGAAGACCGAATAACGGCCAGCTTTAGCCAGTTGGTCAATGCCGTTAAAATGTACAAGCGGCTTTCTTCCCATCTGGAAAGCGTGGTCTACCAGACCAGAATTTCCTGTATCATCCAGACTCATGCAGACTATGTGGTCTATAAAACGCCCATGACGGGGCGGCTAAAAACTGGCACATATCCATACAGAAACATGAGAGGCGGCACAGCAGAGGCCGCCATTATTGTGGGCACAGAGGCAGCAGGATTTATTTTTAATGTGCCACAGGCTGGAACTGTACCGCAGCGAAACGTCATTTTCCAAGGCCGCAAAAGCCATATCACGGCAGAAACCGCCCTGGAAATGTTCAAGTATAGAAATATACCTGCGGGCGTCACAGAAGCCGGGAAAACGCCGCAGAGAAGCGCAAGGGGCGGCGTTGCAACCGCTGACATTACGGCGCAGACAGAAGCAGAGGGAAGCACCTACTCCGTGCCCGTTGCGGGGACAGTGCCAGGCAGAAACACCCACCAGCAGACCGCAGGCGGGAGCGTAACAAGCCAGGCGGAGGGCACGGGGTTTAAGTACAATACAAGACTGTGCGGCAGTCCCCGGAAATTATAAAGAAAGGAGGAACCTGCCATGCTGGAACCGCAGGCATTTACAGATTTACAGACCTTCCTGGATGACATTATTTCTTATGCCATGGTCACGGTGAGCGGCAAAACGAGCAAATATCCGATTTACCGCCGGGAACATATGAAGGATGGGCGCACCGCCGTTTATATCCAGATTACCCCGGAGAGCAGCACAGACGTGACCATCCAGAAGGTACAGCTTTACAACAAAAATAACCAGCCATGGGCAACCAAGGGGGAAGGTATTTTGTTGCAGGGTGTACAGGAAGGGGTATTGTACCGCTTCACATTCAAATTTTTAGAAGAGGAGGTGTAAACGATGTATGAAGAAAAACTGTGGCTTGACCATGTAACGGAATTTGAAGACCGATACAGGGAGCAGACCAACGCAGACGGGACGATCACCCACATTCCCGTTGAAGGTGAGGTATTGCAGCAGGGCACACCACAGAACGCCCAGAATTTCAACCACATGGAAACAGGCATTTCAGAAGCCCACGCACTTGCGGGGCTTTTAGTTATTTCGGCAATTCACCAGGGACAGAAATTGGATGACCTGGCAGGCGAAACCATCCAGGTGACGTTAAACAATTCTGAAAGTTACCCGTTCAACAACAGCCAGAAGACCATAGCACTGGGAACTAACCGCAACAACTTGAATTACACTGTACAGCCGGAGATTGTTTCGGCGTCTGGCGGTTTCGTAAATGGTGTTGAGATCACGGACAAGCTGGTAAATGGCTTTAAGGTGAAATTTACAGGAAGTGCCACCCAGGTAGTTCTGAAATTATTCGTGAAAGGAGGCTTTTACAGTGGCTAACGTACAGATTAAGAGTGAAGAGCGCAGACAGCAGGAAGCGGCGGTGCTGCGTTCCTATGGCGTGTCTGGCCGGACCCCGGAGCAGAGAGAAGCTGCCGCCGTCATTGTGGCGAGAAGCCAGGAAGCTATGAAGGAGGGAAAAAAATATGGCTACTAAAATCAATGTAGTAGAAAAGACACCAGGCCAGCACTTGGGTTATTCCGTAACTACTGAAAGAATTACATTTACCTACGGGGAAGACGAACTGACCGTGAAGGTATCGGCCAAGGAAAGGGACGAAGAAAACACCATTGACATTTGCCTGGATGACGACGGCGGGCTGATCAACGGCGTGGCGGAGAAGTCCCGCAGATATGTGCCCAGGTGGTTATCCCTGCCCGCAGATATGTGGACCAGGAAAGTGACCAGAAGGGCGAAAACGGGGAAACCGTTATGGTCCCGGTAGCAGTGCCGTTTGATATGACACTTTGCACACTGATTTTATGGGGAATGGAGGAATAAAGGATATGCAGAATTTTGATGATCTGGCCCTGGCGGTTGCGTCTTTTGGGTCCACAAATAAAGTGATTTTTGATGACATTGGCCTGCCTTCCATTATGGTAGGGTTCCAAAATGAAATATTCCGATGTTATCACCGATGGAACCCAGGAGGTGCTGCCTTGGTGGGTTGTGGATGGCGTGGAAAAGGAAGTTATCTGGGTTTCCAAGTATCCGAACATTATCAAGCATGACCGGGCATATTCACTGCCCATGGTAGACCCGAAAGCAAGCCTTAATTTTGATACGGCGCTGGCCGCCTGCCGGAAGAAAGGCAACGGCTGGCACCTTAACCAAAACGGCGTCTTTGCAGCGCTGAACCTGTGGAGCCAGAAAAATGGCACTGTGCCCCGTGGGAATACCAACTGGGGAAAGAGTTACACCCACGCCCATGAAAAGGGTATCACCTCATACATTGACGGGGAGCATGACGGCGGCAGAACTGCCACAGGAAGCGGCCCTGTGACCTGGTATCACGATCACAGCCCGGCGGGTATTGCTGATCTGTGCGGCAACGTGTGGGAGTGGGTTTCTGGTATGCGCCTGGTGGATGGAGAAATCCAGATCATTCCGTATGGCAACGCCATGAAGTCCACCTGCTCCATGGCGGCTGACTCTACAGAATGGAAAGCGATTAAGCCGGACGGCACCCTGGTGGCACCCGGTACGGCTGGCACCTTAAAAGTGGACTTAAAGACAGCAGGAGCAACGCCGCAGATCGGCACCACGCTGACCAACATTTCAAGCGGCGAACAGTGGCCGTCTTTGCCGTTTAAGGACCTGGCAGCAGTTTCCGGCGTGACCATTCCCAAGATTTTGATTGCTATGGGAATGTCCCCGGAGAGCAGCGCCATTTATGGCGGTGATCGGTTCTATGCGAGAAATGACGGGGAGCGGCTTCCGTTCCGTGGTTCGAGTTTCGACAGCACTTCCAGCGGTGGGGCGTCCGCTGTCGCGTTGAACAACCCCCGTTCCCGCGTCGACACGCACGTCGGCTTCCGTTCCGCTTATGTAGAACTGTAAACCGGGAACCGTAAAACTGTGGGGGCTTGCGACAGCAAGTCCCCCCATATTTTTCACAAACTACAACAAAGGAATGAAGAAACATGGAGCAACAAAACGTAACGCCGGAAGACCTGGCGGCGCAGCCGCTGGACGGTATAGGGGACAATGCCAAAACGGAAGACTTCCGCATGAAAAACAAGGTATATGAAATTATCAAATACGGAAATATTGCGCTGAAAGATTTTCCGAAGTATGAGCGGGCAACCCTTGCCCATGAAATCCGGCAGTCAATGTATACCATTTTACGCCTGGTGATCACGCTGGAAAATAAGCACTATAAGAAAACCACGCTGGGAGAACTAGACACGGAAGTGGACGTGTTGCGGCATTTCATCCGCCTTGCGGCTGACCCGGATATGTACCCAGGAAAGAAACCTTGCCTTCCGTTCCGCAAGTATGAAAACTGGGCAAAGTTGGTGAACCAACTGGGCGGCCAGATCGGAAACTATGAAAAGTTTGTGAATGGAGTTTCAAACAAAGGTAAGAAGAGCGGCCAATAAAATGGCCGCCTTTTTATAGGGAAAAGGCCATTTAATCTGTGTCTGGGCTTCCGTTCCGTGGTTCGAGTTTCAACAACACTTCCAACGGTGGGGCGTCCGCTGTCAATTTGAACAACCCCCGTTCCAACGTCAACACGAACATCGGCTTCCGTTCCGCTTAACCCCAAACAAGGCCAGAAGGCACACGCTTACGAGCCTGTGTCCCGTGCATTTGGGTATAAGGGGCCTTTTTCCTTTCCAATGGCCGAACAGGCCGCAGGAAAAATATATATTGCCGGGAAGGCAGTTAGTAAGGCACAAGGTCTGAAAGCCAGGCGGGAAACTGGCAATTTGCCACGTTCTGCGCCGGGAAGAACCCGGCGTGGATTTGCCCGGCACCCTTTTTATTATGATTTTGGAGGTATCCCCCATTGAACAAAATCAAAAATCTATTCCCGAAAATTTATGATTTTGAAAATCTTTTCGGTGCTTACAAAGATGGCATAAAACAAAAGCGTGACCGCCCGGACGTGATGGCGTACACGGAAAAGCTGGAAGAAAATCTGATCAATTTACAGAATGAATTTATTTGGCTTACTTATAAGGTGGGCCGGTATCGAATGTTTTTCGTGTATGAGCCGAAAAAGCGGCTGATCATGGCCCTAGACTTTAAAGACAGGGTGGCGCAACACGCTATTTACAGGCAGCTTAACCCGCTACTAGACAAGCAATTTATTTTCGACAGTTACGCCTGCCGGAAAGATAAAGGCACCCATAAGGCTGTGCAACGCTTACAATACTGGTTCCGCCAGACAGAGCAGAAGCCGGAACAATACTATTATCTGAAATTGGATATAAGCAAATACTTTTACCGCATTGACCATGAAGTTTTAATGGATATTCTGCGGGAGAAGATCGCAGACAAAGACCTGCTTTTCATTCTGGAAGGTATTGTGAATTGTGAAGATACTCATTTCGGTCTGCCGCTGGGTGCGGATATAGGGGACGTGCCTTTTGATGATCTTCTGGCAGAAGTTGGGCTGCCTATAGGAAATCTGACAAGCCAGATGTTTGCTAACCTGTATCTGGACCAGTTAGACCAGTTCTGTAAACACAAATTACGCCTGCGGTATTATATCCGCTATATGGACGATGTGATCATACTTCACCACAGCAAAAAGCACCTGGAGCGGGTGAAAAATGAAATGGCAGACTTCCTGGCAAAGCGTTTGCACTTACAACTGAATAACAAGACCTGTATACGCCCCACTTATATGGGTGCTGAATTTGTTGGCTTCCGTGTATGGTCTACCCATGTAAAACTGCGTAAGAAGACAGCCAAAAAGATGGTAAAACGCCTTCAATATGTCTTTGCGGCCTATCGCATGGGAGAAATAGACAAAGAGGGCATGGAACGCACGGTGGCTTCATACCGGGGCATTTTACAGCATTTCAACAGTCACGGCATGGCCCAGAAACTGAACGATATTTACAGACGGGAGGTGATGGAACATGACACAAATTGACTGGAATTTACTGTGGGAGCAGGTCAAAAGCCTGCTGGGGGTGCTGGCAGCGGCGGGCATTGTTATTGACATGACGCCGGAAATTAAGGTTCAGCCAGTCCGCTGGCTTCTGGGCTGGGTGGGGAAGCAGCTAAACCGGGATATGCAGTCAAAACTGGACAGCCTGGCGAAAGATTTTGAAGCGCACAAGGTTGACAGTTGGCGGTCTGAAATCCTGGACTTTGCTAATTCCTGTATGAACCGCAGGAAGCACACAAAGGAAGAGTTTGACCACATTATTTCCGTACACGATGACTACGCCAAGTATGTGGAGGAAAAGAAAATTGAAAACGGCCAGGTAAAACTGGCCTATGAGTACATAGCGGAATTATACCGCCATTGCTGTGAAAAAAACAGTTTTCTTGTGGTACGTCCAAGCGATGAAGAAGAGGAGGAATAGAAGGTGGTTATTTTATCGTTTATGGCAGGCTACCTGGCCTGCTTTATAACTATACTGGTACTTAATTCCAAGGCTGTTTCAAACGCCCGCAGGAAGCGCAGGAAAGAACGCCAGGAACACCCGGAAAAGAAGGTACAGGCCACAAAGGTGATTGTATTTTCTATCCTGGTGACTTACCACCTGGCCTTTTTGCTGGGCGTGTGGGTGGTGATCGTTAAAGACTTCTGCCAGCTTTCTGTATTACTAACCTTTGTAGGGTCTGTGTCCGTGCTGGCAGTGGCTTTCTATTGCTGGAAGTCCAAGGCGGAAAACCTTTTGAAAATCAAACAGGCGCTGCCGGATACCCCGGCCAGCTTGTCTGATTTTAGCAATATGAGTTCTCAATAAAAGAAAAGGAGGAAAACAAGTGGATGAAAAACTGAAAAAAGAGGTTGTACAGTCTGCCCAGGTCATTATTTTTGGGCAGGAAGGCAACTACGGTTCCGTAAATACAAACGATAACGGAGCCGTGAGCATTGGGAAAGTCCAGTGGCACGGCGGGCGGGCACTGAACCTTCTGAAAACAATCTGTGCGGCAGAAAGCAGGGCGGCTTCCATTCTGGGGGCTGCCCTTTATCGTGAGATCACAACGGCTACAAACTGGAACACCCGTACAGTAAACGCCCAGGAAAAAGCAGCGATCAGTAGTCTACTGGTGACAGACGCAGGCAAGAAGCCCAGGACGATCTGGCGAAAAAGGACGTGACAGCCTATGTGGAACACGGGCTGAAAGTTGGCGTTTCTGACCCGGCAGCGCTGGTATACTTTGCTGATCTGGAAAACCAGGGCGGTGCTGGTGCGTCTGCCAGAGTGGCAGCGGCGGCAGTAAAACCCGTAACGCTGGACACGTTGCACAGCGCTGGCCTAGCTGATCGTGTCATGGGGAAATACAGTACCCGCAGAAAAAGCGTATACAACGCCGCCAGGGCGCTGAATTTTGGCAGCCAGCAGACAGGAGGTAAAACAATGACAGAACAGGAACTGCGCCAGCTTGTGGCGGACACTATTAACGCCTGGAAAGGCGGTACGAAGGGGAGCGCAAAGCACCTGGAAATCCTGGAAATTTATAACGGCCATACCCCGCTGGCCCGTGGCTACAAAGTACAGGTAAATGACGCTTACTGTGCAACTACAGTGAGCGCCGCATATATCAAAGCGGGAATTGCAGCATATACCGGGACGGAGTGCGGCGTACAGAAATTCATTGAACTGGCAATGACACTGGGGATTTGGACGGAAAATGACGCCCACCACCCTGGGCTGGGTGACGCCTGCGCCTATGACTGGCAGGATAATGGAGTGGGTGACAATACAGGCGCTGGCGATCACATCGGCATTGTGACGGAAGTATATGCAAGTTATTTCGTGGTCACGGAAGGCAATATGTCCGGCGGAAAAGTAGGCACCCGCAAGCTGGAATACAACGCCCGTTATATTCGTGGTTTTATTACCCCGGATTTTGCGGCTATCGCCAAGAAAATGGGCGGTACATCCGGCGGCACCACGGGCACACAGAAGCCCACAGCACAGCAGGGGAATACCTACACCGTGAAGGCTGGGGACACGCTTTCCGGGATTGCGGCGAAGTACGGCATCACATACCAGGTTCTGGCGGCCTACAACGGCATTTCTGACCCGAACCGTATTTCCGTAGGGCAGGTTATTAAAATCCCCGGAAACGGCACCACAGCGGCGCAGAAACCCGCACAGCGCCCCCATACTGTGCAGAAGGGTGAAAGCCTGTGGAATATCGCAGAAAAGCACCTGGGGAACGGAAACAGGTACAGAGAAATTAAATCACTGAACGGTCTGGGAAATGATACAATTTATCCCGGCCAGGTTCTGAAATTACCACAGTAAGAAAGAGAGGAAAAGAAGATGGATAAAATTATCATGCAGGCAATTACCCTGGGTGTTATGGTGGCGGCGTTTTTGGCCGGAAAGTATGTTTTCCCCAACATTCCCAAGAATGTGACCGATAAACTGAATGATCTGACCGCATGGGCGGGCAAGTTCGTGATCTGGGCCAGGGAGTTTATGAAGACTTCTACGGGTGAAGAGAAAATGGCCGCCGTGGTGGAGAAGTTACAGGAGATCGCCAAGGAAGCCGGGCTGGAAGTGACAGAAGAGCAGTTAAGGGCAATCGCCCAGGCGGCATATGAAGCCATGAAGGCCGGGGAAGCCGCTGTGCCGATCCAGGAAGCGCTGGTGCCGGAAACTGCCACCACGCCTGCCGCAACGGTTATTATTAACACTGCTGCCGCAAAGGTGACAGCCCCGGAGAGGGTGGCGGTTGCCACGGATGACGTGCCGGAAGGCGCACTGGATGAGAACCAGGACGGCACGGTCAATGTATACGATGAAAACGGACAGAAGGCTGGCACTATGCCGAAAGAAGAGGCAGAAGCCATGGCCGTGGGTGTGGAAGTCATCGTGGAAGAAAAATAAGGCCGCCAGAACGCACCAGGCAGCCGCAGAGCAAAGGAAAAGCCCGTGGGTGGTATTTCTTACCGCCTGCGGGCTTTTTGCCGTTCCTAGGGGGCATGAACCCCGGCGGAACCGTGGAAAGATTAAGCAATACCATAAAGGCGGGAAGATTTACGGAAGGTCTTTAAGACCCCGCCGGGCGTCCCATCCGGCTGGGTGGTCCAGTGCTGCCGAAAACTGGAAAAGTCACTGCACAGACGCACCGTGATGGTTTTAGGGGTCTGCTTTACGATCTTCGCCACGTCCCACAGAAAGCCGTTCGCCTCTGCCAACTGGGTGCCTACTTTAATTTCTGCCGCTGTAATGATATTCATTGTAATACCTCCATAATTTTGATAAGTGGGGCAGCAGGAGCGCCGCCCCGGTGGTTGTTATGCTGTCAAACTGGGTGCCATGGAATACTGCCCCAGTGGGTAAACAGTTTCAGCGCCCCTGTATTCAGAAGCCTTCTGACTGATACGGCATTTTTGAACCTGCTTTCCATCTGTGATAGTAACAGTCTTTGCCGTCCTGGCGGTTACGATGTAAGTCCATACACATTCGTGATCACAAATACTTCTCATGCTATACTCTTTGCCAACTTCAAATTTTTTCATTTTCTATTCCCTCCATGTGGTTGTTTATTTCCTTTACCTTATGTCTATATTATATACTTACGGAAGTATAAAGTCAAGGCGGAAATGTGCTGAAAAGTACATAAAGTTACGGAAGTATATTTGTGCAATATTTATACTTCCGTAAGTGAAAAAGATATGCTATACTGTAGGAAAAGAAATGGAGGGCTGACATTATGCCGGAAGAAGAAAAGAAGAAATACCCAATACCCAGGGGCGCAGCCGCCACCAGGGCAAAGAATAAGCACCGAAACGCCAACTATGACCGGGGAGAACTTGCAATGCCCAAAGGCATGAAAGCAGAAGTGCAGAAAGCGGCGAAGCAGGCGGGACAATCCTTTAACGCCTATGTTGAGCAGGCAATCAAAGAACGGTATAACCGGGACACCGGGGAAGAAATGACCTGGGAAAGGCGGAAGATTTTGCCAAAACGGAGGATAACGAAAATGATTTGAACGCATAAAAGTTCCCGGAGGGCGTTGGCCTTCCGGGATTTCTTTTTATACTAACATAATAGCACCCGTGGGTTCATCAGCGAGGCAGACCTGTGGCGCGTTCATCAATGCGCGGCCGATGGAAACACGCTGCTGCTGTCCGCCTGAGAGCTGGTTTGGCAGATGGGTCCTGCGCTCCTTAAGTCCCAGCATTTGGAGGAGATCGTTAAGCCGCTCCTCATTGACCTTGCGCCTGTCCATCAGGATCGGCAGAGTGATGTTCTCCACTACGTTCAGCGTGGGAATGAGGTTGTGGAACTGGTAAATCAGCCCGACCTGCCTCCTGCGGAAAATAGCCAGTTTTTCATTATTCTGCGCATATACATCCTGTCCGTCCAGATACACCTTTCCGCCTGTGGGTACATCTACGCCGCCGATAATGTGGAGCAGCGTGGATTTGCCGGAGCCGGAAGTCCGATAATTGCAACAAATTCCCCTTTCGATAGTGAGTGAGACATGGTCCAGGGCGGTAACCTGGTTTTGCCGCTGCCGTAGATCTTGCAGAGATTTTCAATTTTTAACAGCTCCATTCTGTGAGCCTCCTTCCTTATGGTTTACCCATATATCATAGAGCGTTAAACTCACATTCCGGTGACTTTTCGGTGAGAGAACCGTCACTTTGCCCTGTCACTTTGCTCTGTCACATCGCTCTGTCACTTTGGAAAGCGGATGGTGAAGACAGCCACGCCCCGGGGATGGTTTTTCGCGGTGACGGTACCTCCCTGGCTTGTGATAATCATCCGGCAGAGCGCCAGTCCGATTCCATAGCCCTGTACGCCTGTGCTTTTTCCCCTGTAAAATCTGTCAAAGAGACAGGGTAAGTCTTCCTGATTAAATCCGGCGCCGTTGTCATGAATCATGATTTCGGTAAACAGCACGTTATCCGTACAGACGATTTCGATCAACCCGTCGTCGCCTGCGCTTTCCATGCAGTTTTTGAGGATATTCTGGATTGCCTGCACAAGCCAGCCGTTGTCGCCCTGAATGATGACTCCCTCCGGCGCATCCACCTGAACGATAATGCGGTGCAGATCCATTGTAATAAGGAAGGGGCAAAGTGAGGAGCGTATCAGTTCGTTTACATCGACCGGCCCGCGTTGGAATACGACAACCCCGGCGTCCAGCCGCGATAATTTGAGCAGGATGGATCAGCCAGTCCATCTGCACAAGAAGTTCCTCGGTTTCAGAAATGCCCTCCGCTCATTTTCATCCGCGGTGTCTGAGAGCAGTGACAGGATGAGGTTTGCCGATGTGAGCGGTGTCCTAAGCTGGTGGGCGATGTCGGCCAGGGAGTCAGACAGCCGGATTTTATCCTGTTTCCAGTGCATCGTTCTGTTCCCGGATGCGCGCATCATTTTGTGATTTCACTGTGCAGGATGGAAAGCTCGCCCTCATCCATCTCACCGAGATCCAGCCGCCCGGCATTGTGAAGCACGAGATCGATTTGACTGGAGAGCAGGGCGATGCGGTTATACCGGATTTTGTAAACATTAAAATCGCGCCGAAGCGCCAGGAAAATGATAAAAGCAGTCCCGCCGCCGTACTGATTGCAAAGCCAAGCGCAACAGATGCGGACATTAAGCGAATAGAATGGCAAACTGCCTAAATTCCTGTTACGAAGCATCATTTCCTCCCAGTCTGTATCCCGTGCCCCGGACCGTCAGTATAATCTGCGGGTTTGCAGGATCGTTTTCTATTTTCTCACGCAGACGTTTGATATACACCGTCAAGGTATTGTCATTGACGAATTCGCCTGCCGCATCCCATGAATTCGTCAAGAAGCCGGCTCCTTGTGATAATATTTTTGGGATTGTTCATAAATATCAGGAGCAGGCGGTATTCCAGCGCGGAAAGAAAAATCTCCCTGCCGTATTTTGTCACAACGCCGCTTGCCGTATCGACACAAAGACCGCAGACTTCAAACGCCTGCCCGGCACGTTCCTGTTTCCGGAGTGCCGCACGGATTCGCGCAATCAGTTCGCGGGGACCGGAAGGGCTTTGTGATATAGTCGTCCGCGCCCATGTTAAGCCCCGTCACGACACTTGCCTCGTCGCCGGAGGCAGTCAGAAAAAGTACGGGAATCTGATACCGTTCTTTAATTTCCGTGCAGACCGTGAAACCGTTCCCGTCCGGCAGGGCAATGTCTACCAATGCCAGGTCAAAAAGGTTTCCGGCCAGCATGGCGGAGGCCTCCCGAGTGGTCTGCGTGTGCTGACCGTAAATCCTCCGAGCGAAGTAAAAGCGTGAGGTTTTAGCGATTGCCTTATCGTCCTCAACTAAAAATATCCGTGTCATCAGTTGTTCCTCCTGTCCTTATGTCTCTATCTGTGGGCGCAGGCAGGGGGCCGGCAGAGACGCCTGCGCGTTTTGAATGAATTTAATTTTATTATAGCCTAAAGGGGAGGGGACGTCAAAAGAATGGAGATTTAGTTAAGCAGGTGAGGACGCCGCCGGAACGGCCAGCGGACGGGGTGGTGGGGTGTGTGTATGAGTCTTTCGTCCCGGGGAAGATTATCGGGTTTGCTGCGGGTGAAGATAAAGTCTGCGGAGCACGCTCCCGCTCTGTGAGCATCGCGCTGCTGCCAGTGCGCCCAGAAAGGGCGTGATATTTAACAGGTGGAAATCCTGTCCGGAAAGGTGCTAACCACACCACCGGTAGCGAGTCTTGAGTCGGTAGCAGTAATGCTGCCTTCTAAGCGTAGACAGTCAGGTAACAGGGCTGAAAGTGATAGAGTACCGAAATCGATGCAGTCCGGCAGGCCGACGCTTTTAGCATAGCGGAAGGCAACAGGTGGGTTTATCGCAATGGTGAGATTTCACACACTGCCGCGGTGTCTGAGAGCCAGCCACGTTACACAATGATATCACGTCAACTGGGGAGAGCCTGTCCCCTCCCGTGGGAAGTGTGTTCCCATGGGTATGCCGGACGCGAGGAAGGCAAAAGGGGGGCAGGCAGTCGGATGGCCGGATAGTACCGGAGAAAGCGGGTAATGCCGCCGGAGGGAAGCCGAGAGGGCATCAATCCTCAAAGCCCTGCCATATAAGGCAATATCAAAGAGGAAACATCAACTATACACAGAGGTAGACCTATGATGGAAACGAAATTGGAGAGAATATCGCAGTTATCAAGCGAACAACCGGAGTTGGTATTCACATCCGTCGGGCATCTGATTAATAAGGAAATGCTGAAAAGGTGCCACGAACAAATGGATGGAAAGAAAGCGGCAGGAATCGACGGAATAACGAAAGAAGACTACGAAAGAATCTGGAAGAAAATCTGGCCAGACTGGTGGAAAGCCTGAAAGAAAGGCATATAAGCCAAAGCCGGCCAGAAAGGTAGAGATACCTAAAGAAACGGAAAGACCAGGCCAATCAGCATCTATTGCTACGAGGATAAGCTGGTACAGGAGGGACTGAGAGAAATCCTGGAGGCTGTGTTTGAACCACAGTTTTATGACAACATGATGGGATTCCGACCAGGCCGAAGCTGCCATCAGGCGCTGAGGAAGCTAAATCAGATGCTGGAAAGAGAAAAAACGAACTATGTGCTGGATGCGGATATCCAGGGTTTCTTTAATCATCTGGACCATAAATGGTTAGAAAGATTTGTGGAATCAAGAATCAAAGACCCGAACATCACGCGTCTGATAAGAAGGACGCTGAAAGCGGGAATCATGGAGGATTATGGGTATCAGGAAAGTCCGGAGGGTTCCGGCCAGGGAAGTGTGTGTTCGCCCATCCTGGCAAATATCTATATGCATTATGTACTGTTATGGTGGTTTGAAGAAAAAGTTAAGCCGAAGATGCGGGGATACTGTGGCCTAATCGTATATGCCGATGATTTTGTAGCCTGTTTCCAATATAAAGAGGAGGCAGAAGAATTCTATAGCCGCTTGAAACATAGAATGGAGCACTTCGGGCTGAGCCTGGAAGAAGAAAAGAGCCGTCTGATAGAATTTGGCCGCTTTGCAAAAGAAAGAGCAGAGCGTGAGGGAAAGAAGACGGGAACCTTTGACTTTCTGGGCTTTACACACTACGTTTCAGAAAGCAGGAACGGAAAGTTCCGGGTGAAGAGGAAAACCAGCAGAAAGAAGCTGCAAAAGAAAAGCAGGGAAATCCATGCGCAAATCAAAAAGGAGCGTCATAAGGAAATTTCCGTGCAGGTGAAGAAGCTGAATGAGATATTAGTTGGATACTACCATTACTATGGACTGACCGATAACAGCCGGAGTATCGGCCTGTTCTACCGGGAGGTAGAAAAGACGCTGTACAAGTGGCTGAACCGGAGGAGCCAGAAGAAAAGTTATACATGGGAAGGGTTCAGGGAAATGATGAAGCAGCACCCATTGGCGAAACCTAAAATCTATGTGAGTATATACGCTTGAACTGACGAACAATGAACCTTATAAAGAGCCGGATGCGGGAAATCCGCACGTCCGGATTCTGTGAGGGGTATGCCACGCAAGGGGCATATCTACTCGACAGCTCGTAAGGGACCTCGCTAATCAGCGATGGATTTAGGCGGCATCCGCAGACTTTATCTTCCCCTCCGCCCCAAGGCCAGGTTTTCGCCAGGACGAAAGACTCCGCCGGGTGTATCGGCCCCGTCCGCTGGCCTGCGGCCGCTGAATGTCTCACGCGTTAAGTGGGGCGGACCTTGTCGCGGCCACTAAGCGCTTCCGTGAACGGGAAATACGATATGCTTTCAATGCACCTTTATTAAGGAATTGTGGAAGATTTGATATCGGCCGGCCGGAAACACGTAGTGGTCTCGACAGGGTCCTCCCCAAGGTTAGAGACAATCAGCGTCCGGAACGGACCATGTCCGGTGCGAAAACTTCCGCCTGAGTCTTCCGTCCCTGGCAAAAATCTGCCCCGGGGAAGTAGGCGGAATCAATTGCGGAGGGGGACATGGGAGTCCGCCGGTGCTTGGCGAGGTCCCTCACGAGCTTAGCACTGTTGCGCACTCCAAAGAGTGCAAACGGTCCCCGTAAGAATTCATTCCGGCCGGATTCCCCCCTCACGACACCCTCCAACCAGGTACGGAAGACTCAGCCATCCCCTCACCACACCGGACATGGTCCGTTCCGGACGCGTCCTCCCAACCTCAGTTAAATCTTCATTTTATTGCATTTTTTCCATTAAAGTGGTAGGATAGAAAACATATCGAGTTAAGAGCAGCCGGTGCCGCTGTCCGCCTGTGCGGACAGTGGGTAAAAGGGAAACAGGTGAAATGCCTGTACGATCTCGTCACTGTAAGTAAGGAGCGTATAATCTGTGTCATTGTAAGCCACTGAGCCGTTTGGTTTGGGAAGGCGGTTATACGTGTTGATAGACAAGTCAGGAAACCTGCCGTCTGTTGGTACAGGAATATATTTTCCAAATCACGAGTAATTGGTTGTGCCGATTAACGGCTTTTAGCCGGGAATCTCTGACTCAAACGGTGACGGATTTTTAAACTGTGCAGGAAACGGGTGCTGGAAAAATTTTCAGGCACGCTTTGTCCTGCAGAGTATATAGCTCTGTGCAATGACACGCCCAGAGAAATGAAATTTACTGCTGCGCGTCATTGCGCATCAGATGCCGGTTGAGACTTCAGCAGATTCTTTAATGGAAAATTCCGTACTTTACCTGAACCGATAATGTGATACAGGAAAAAGGAGGAAGAAACATGAAAATCAAAAAACTGGCAGTATTATTTGCATCTGTGGCGCTGGCGGCGTCGCTGGTGACGGGGTGTTCAGCAGGGCAGAAGGAAACTGCGGCTGAGGCAGCCGGTACGGCGGATGAGACGGCGGCTCCTGAGACGGAAGCGGATGAGAGCGCGGAGGCAGCAGAGGAAGCCAAAGAGGACGAAGAGAACTACGATACGGGGGACGCTTCATTGGACAATACCAGAAACCAGGATGAAATCGGAGAAAATGAGCTTTTGGTTGTCAGCTTTGGAACCAGCTTTAATGACAACAGACGTTTTACGGTGGGCGCCATCGAAAACGCGATGGAGAAGGCATTCCCGGATTACTCTGTAAGACGAGGATTTACCAGTCAGATCATCATTGATCATGTGAAGTCACGGGATAATGTCACGATTGACAATGTGGGGGAAGCTCTTGGCCGGGCGGCTGACAACGGTGTGAAGAATCTTGTAATCCAGCCGACTCATTTGATGAACGGACTGGAATATAACGATTTGGTTAATGAAGTGGCTGAGTATTCCGATGCATTTGAGAAGGTGGCGGTAGGAGAGCCGCTGCTCACTTCAGACGATGATTTTAAGGCAGTGATCAAGGCCATTACCGAGGCAACCGCAGAGTACGATGACGGCGAGACCGCTATCTGCTTTATGGGCCATGGCACTGAGGCCGAGTCCAATCAGGTTTATGCAAAAATGCAGGACATGCTGAAAGAGGCCGGGCATGAGAATTACTATATCGGTACGGTGGAAGCGGCGCCGACCGTTGAGGATGTGCTTGCCGAAGTCAAAAAGGGAAGCTATAAAAGGGTGGTTCTGGAGCCTTTAATGATCGTTGCCGGAGATCACGCCAATAATGATATGGCAGGGGACGATGAGGGATCCTGGAAGAATGTCTTTGAGGGCGCCGGATATGAGGTGACATGTCTGCTGAGAGGACTCGGGGAGATGGAACCAATCCAGCAGTTATTTGTAGAGCATGCACAGGCGGCAATGGACAGCCTGTCAAAATAGAGGAAAGTTAAACGCATAAAAGAAAGCTAAAGTAGAAGAAAGCCAAAAAGAAAAAGGCAGTCAAATCAATAAGAGAAAATAAGGGGCGGTCGGAGCAATTTGCTGATCGCCCTTTTAGAAGTGAGGTATTTTATGAAAATTCAGAAACGAGGATGGCCGGTTCTAATCATCGCTTTCAGCCTGATGGCGGCAGGCTGCAGCCTGCGTACGACATCGCCGGGGACTGAGACAACGGCGGCAGAAACCGTGACGGGTACAGGGACTGGGCTGTCTGAGACGGCTGCTTCAGAGGAGCCTGAGGAAATCCAGGGAGATAAAGGGAAGGACGGAGCAGGCCGGGTGGCTGCGGGGGAAGAGACAAGCAGCCGGATTAATGTGGCGGATGAGGATATGGAGCCGGTGTACGCCGGGGAGATAAAGGACGGCGTTTATCCTGTAAAGGTGGATTCCAGTTCTAATATGTTCCAGGTTACCGGATGTGAGCTGACGGTCAGAGATGGCCGGATGACCGCGGTCATGACGATGGGCGGAACCGGTTATTTAAAGCTGTTTATGGGGACCGGGGAGGAAGCGGCCAAAGCAGGAGAAGAGGATTTTATCCCATATAGGGAAACAGAGGATGGACTTCATACCTTTCAGGTTCCGGTGGAGGCGCTGGATATGGGGATCGACTGCAGTGCATTCAGCAAAAAGAAAGAGAAGTGGTATGACCGGGTTCTTGTATTCCGGGCCGATTCTCTTCCGGCCGACGCCATTGCCGACGGGAAAATTACGACAGTGGAAAGCCTGGCGCTCAAAGACGGTATCTATACGGCGGAGGTGACACTGGGCGGAGGTTCGGGAAGGGCTTCTGTAGAGTCTCCGGCCCGGCTCCGGGTAGAGAATGGACAGGCATTTGCCACCATCGTCTGGGGGAGTGCAAATTACGACTATATGAAAGTTGATGATGTTAAATATGAGACAGTAAATGCGGAGGGCAATTCGGCCTTTGAAATTCCGGTAACCGGATTTGACTGGAAAATACCGGTTATCGCGGATACGATAGCCATGAGTGAGCCTCATGAGATCGATTATACGCTGGCATTTGATTCATCGACGATTAAGAAGGCAGAATGATGGGAAGAAACAGATTAGTACGGTTTTTAAGCGCAATTGCCGCCACAGGACTGATAGCGGCAGGTGCATGCGGATGCGCTGCACCGGGTAATCCGGCCGGAGGCAGCGCAGTTCAGGGAAGTGCGGCTCAAGACAGCGCGGTTCAGGGCAATACGGTTCACGGCAGCCCGGGAGATTCAAACCGCCAAAATTGATCACAGCATGGAATTACTCTATGCAGACCAGTTTTCCGTTGACTATTATGACAACGGCTGTGCGCTGATTACGATTAAGGACAGCGGCAGCTATCTCGTCGTTCCGGCCGGGAAAGAGCCGCCAAAGGGCCTTTCGGATGACATCACGGTAATCAGACAGCCTCTCAGCCATATTTACCTGGCAGCGACGTCAGCCATGGATTCGATGCGTTGCCTGGATGGTATCGGCCAGATCACACTTTCCGGAACCGATGCCTCAGGCTGGTATATAGAGGAGGCAAAAGAGGCGATGGAGGAGGGGAAAATGATTTATGCGGGGAAATACAATGCCCCGGATTACGAGCTGATCCTCTCAAAATCCTGTGATCTGGCAATCGAATCCACGATGATTCACCATGCCCCCGAGGTGAAGGAACAGCTGGAACAGCTTGGAATCCCCGTGCTTGTGGAACGCTCCAGCTATGAGAGCCATCCCCTCGGCAGAATGGAGTGGCTGAAGCTGTATGGCGTGCTGCTGGGCAAAGAGGAGCTGGCAAAAGAGCTGTTTGATGAACAGCTAAAGCAGCTCGGAAACCTCGATGCCGGAAAGCCGCTTGGCAGGACCGTGGCGTTTTTTTACGTCAGCTCCAACGGATATGTAAATGTAAGAAAATCAAGCGACTACGTGGCTAAAATCATTGAAATGGCAGGCGGCAGCTATGTTCCCGACAATCTCATGGAGAATGAAAATGCGCTGTCTACGATGAATATGCAGATGGAAGCATTTTATGCGTCGGTAAAAGATGCGGATTATTTGATATACAACAGCACCATTGACGGGGAGCTCAAATCTTTAAATGAGCTTTTGGCTAAGAGCAGCCTGCTGGCTGATTTTAAAGCGGTGAAGGAGGGAAACGTCTGGTGTACGGAAAAGAATCTTTTTCAGGAAACAATGGGCCTGGGGGATATGATTCTGGATATCCGCAGAATTCTGACCGAGGAGAACCCCGATCCGGCAGAGATGGTTTATCTGTACCGTCTGGAATAATCCTGCCTGTGGATCACTGCGTTATCTGCATAAGACGGGTGAGGACGCCGCCGCAGGCAGCGGACGGACCGGACCGGGTCCGGTGCCGCGAAAACCTTCGCCTGAGTCTTCCGTCCCCGGCCCGGGAAGTAGGCGGAATCAATTACGGAGGGACATGGGAGTCCGCCGGTGCTTAGCGAGGTCCCTCACGAGCCTAGCACTGCGCGCAAAGAGTGCAAACGGTCCCCGCAATTCATTCCGGCCGGATTCCCCCCTCACGGCACCCTCCAACCGGGGACGGAAGACTCAGCCAGCCCCTTCACCACACCGGACATGGTCCGTTCCGGACGCGTCCTCCCAACCTCAGTTAAATCTCCATAATGACATTGGTTCACGCGCGTGATACGCACGAAAACACCTTTCGGGATACTATCTTTGAACAATAACGAGGGCATCTATGACAAAAGAGCATACACGAGATATGGAATTTCATTTGCCGTTCTGGCGGTTATGATGTGCTGCCTGATTATCTGGAATATCAATTCCGGCGCGTTCATCTGACCGTGGAGGAGATCGGCGGGATTCTTTTAAGAAAGGGGGAGGAGACGGCGTACCGCATCGTATGGGATATCCGTCTGCCGCGTATTCTGGCCGCGGCGATACTGGGCGGAGCGCTGTCGGTGTCGGGCTTTCTGCTCCAGACATTTTTCGCCAATCCTATAGCAGGCCCTTTTGTACTGGGAATTTCCTCCGGAGCGAAACTGGTGGTGTCGCTTCTTATGATCGTTCTCCTGGGAAAAGGGATTGCCGTTAATTCGGCATTCATGATACTGGCCGCCTTTGCGGGAGCCATGATATCAATGGGATTTGTCCTCTTGATCGCCGGCCGGGTCAAGAAGATGTCAATGCTTGTTATCTGCGGCGTGATGATTGGGTACATCTGCTCGGCGGCAACCGATTTTGCCGTTACATTTGCAGACGACGCCAATATTGTCAATCTCCACAACTGGTCCATGGGCAGCTTTTCGGGGATGTCCTGGGAGAATATCAGGGTGATGGCAGCGGTGATAACCGTATCCCTGGTTCTGGTCTTTCTGATGGCAAAGCCGATCAGCGCCTATCAGATGGGGGAGGTCTACGCACAGAACATGGGAGTGGACATCAGGCGGTTCCGGCTGGCCCTGGTTCTTTTATCCAGTATTTTGTCGGCCTGCGTGACCGCATTTGCAGGGCCTGTCTCCTTTGTCGGCATTGCGGTTCCTCATCTGGCGAAGAGCCTGTTTAAAACGGCTAAGCCGATTCTGATGATTCCGGGCTGCTTTCTGGGCGGCGCGGTATTCTGCCTGTTCTGCGATCTGATTGCCAGGACGGCATTTGCCCCGACGGAGGTCAGCATCAGCTCCGTCACGGCAGTTTTCGGCGCGCCGGTTGTGATTTATATGATGGTGCGCGGCAGGAAGAATATACAGTAAGGAGGAGAGCCGTGACTGGTGATTATATTTATACGGATAATATGGCCGTTGGATATGGCAGGGTTCCCCTTATCCGTCAGATTGAGATACATGTGAAGCGGGGGGAGATCGTGACGCTGATTGGGCCGAACGGCTCCGGCAAATCCACTATTTTAAAAAGCATCATCCGGCAGCTCGGCCTGGTAGACGGAGCCGTTTATCTCGCAGGCTCACCGATGTGCGATATGACGGAAAAGGAGATAGCCACAAAGATGTCTGTCCTGATGACGGAGCGGATCCGTCCGGAGCTTATGACCTGCGAAGATGTGGTTGCCACCGGACGGTATCCCTATACCGGAAGACTGGGAATCTTTCAGAGAAGGACAGGCAAAAGGTCCGGGAGGCAATTGCACTGGTGCATGCCCGGGATTTTGCTGAGCGCGATTTCATGGAGATCAGCGACGGCCAGAGGCAGCGCATTCTCCTCGCCAGGGCAGTCTGCCAGGAGCCGGAGGCGATCGTCCTGGACGAACCGACATCATTTCTGGATATCAGGCACAAACTGGAGCTTCTGACCATTCTAAAGGAGCTGGTGCGGACAAAAAAGGTGGCTGTGCTGATGTCGCTCCATGAACTGGATCTGGCCCAGAAACTGTCCGATTATATCATCTGCATAAAAGGAGACAGGATAGAACGCTGCGGTACGCCGGAGGAAGTTTTTACGGAATCTTATATCACAAAGCTGTATGATATCACGAAAGGCAGTTACCAGGCAGAATTCGGCTGTCTCGAAATGGAGCCGGTGAGAGGAGTCCCCAGGGTTTTTGTCATCGGCGGGGCGGAAGCGGATTCCGGTTTACAGGAAACTAGCGTCAGGTCCCTTCGCGCCGGAATCCTGAGCGAGAATGACATCGATTATCCGGTGGCCATGGCGCTTGCGTCGGAGGTGGTTTCGGAGGCACCGTTTGAACCGATACGGGAGGAGACATTTGAGAGGGCCGCCGCTGTATTAAATTCCTGCAGTCAGGTCATCTGCTGTCTTGAAACGTTCGGGACACTCAATGAAAAGAACAGAAAGCTGGCAGAGATGGGAAAAGACAAAATGCTGCCCGGAATAAAAGATTAGGAAAGCAGGTTCTTCGGAGCCTGTTTTTTCATTGACGACGGTGACCTGTGCGCAGAGCGCGCCGCATAACTCGGGATTTTCGCAAAACAGCGAAAACACCTTGCGGAATACTCATGGATGTACTGTTACGAAGAAGGACACCGTTTTCCATTCTCTTCTGTCCCTGTGTCTCTGTTTATGTTATAATAACCGCAGAGCGATTGCCGTATCGCGTTTAAGCGGTTTCTGTGTTGAAGGCGGTGACCTGTGCGCGGAGCGTCAGGTTATCGTTTACCTCAGAAATCCGGCAAGTAATGAAACATATACTACAAAAGAGAGAAGGGAATGGGACAAATGACTATCTTAGAAGCGGTATTATCCCTGGCAGGATTTACCGGCTCAAGCATTGCGGGAGGGCTTACCTGGGATATTTTGAAACACAGCGGAGCAAAAATTATCCGGTCGTTTAAAAGTAGATTCGCTTCAGGGGAAAAGAAGAGATTTTCCGGGGAAGAGGATTGCGAAGAATTTTTAAAAGAGCTGGCGGAGAAGACGCCCAACAGCAGGAAAAATCCATATAAAGACGTGAAAATTATTTATGAGGATTATGCACAAAATCCCGATGAAGACTTCATAGCGGAATTTCAACAGTGGATTGAGGCCAGTAAAATAAGCTTTGAGCAGATGAGGGATGGAAACGTGCAGCCGGTCTCCGTCAGAATCGGACATCAGGAAAATACGGGCTCGGGAACTATCGTGAATGCAGGAATCATCAATCATAATTACAGGTAATTCATATGAACCATATCGGATATCAGACGGCGAAGGATAACTCGACGATTAATAATGCAGAGCAGATTAATTACAATATCTTTGATGCGCCCCTCAAATTTTATTGTGATAAGAAGGTGCAGGAAAGACCGGAATTAAAGCCGGTATTTCAGGTATTGCAATTTATGGTTAATAAAGATAATTTAAGGCAGCGTTTGGCGGAGCGAATTATAAATATGATGAACTGGCCGGCTTTGTCGGCGATAGCGCAGGCAGCCGGGATGAATTCCGTCCGGATTTTCTGGATGACGGCTATAAATCGGTTATTTTCTGTATCGCGGCAGTCATCCGTCATTTCAGGATGAGAGAGAATGATAATGATTTGGATACAGATGAAGAATATCTGCTGGCGGAGATTGTCAACACGGGCCTGAAACTGAAGTATTCATCTGAAGTTACAACCATTAAGCAATATAAACAGGCAAAAAAAAGGGCGGAAGAGATACAGAAGGAACTGGCGCCGTACCTGAACTGCGCAACTCAGTACGGCAATTTCTTCCAGTTCAATAATATATATCTGGAGGAGCTTACCGGCGCTCCGTTCTTTACGGAGGATGTCAAATTCAGTGTATCAAATGAAATCATTCCCAATCTGATTAAACCGCTGTACGGCGACAAACCGGAATGCGGTCTCAGGGAAATAATCCAGAATGCATGCGACGCAATGAAAGAACTGGCGGCCTCTGTGGTAAAAAACCGGGAAAACCGGTTGAAGTGTATCTGTTAAAAGAGACAGGCGGTATGAAAAAGCTATGTGTAAGAGATTACGGAATTGGGATGACTAAGGATATTTTGCTCCAAAAGTACTTTGTCATCGGCGAAAGCTCGAAAAAAGACAGTCCCCTGAATTTGGTCGGGCAGTTTGGAATCGGTGCGTTGGCTGCATTCCTGTTGGGAGACACGGTGGAGGTCAGGACAAAACCTTATGGTGAAAAACATCTTTATCATTTTTTCTATTCATTCAGCTCAAACAGAGAGAGCAGCATTAATATTTCAATCGAAGAGGACAGCAGTTTTACCCACGGTACGGAAGTTATGGTAGATTTAAACGGCAGTCTGTCAAAAATGGGAGCCAATCAATTGATAAATGCTTTAAAGCTGGATTTGTGGTACAGACTGCCCGACGTCCCGATTGAATTATACATAAATGGTGTCAGGAGAGAAATTCGCTGTCTCAGAGGAAGCGGACACAATTGGATAAAAGTAAAGACGCCGCTGGAGGATACGGAGGTGAGCTATCTTTATGAAAACTATGGAGGGCAGATTATCCTGAATGGATTGACAGTGCAGGAGAACTATGACTTTATGTGCAGACATATAGCGCTGAAACCTTACATATCGATAAAAAGCTATGGAAATTCAATTCAGTTAAACCTGGAGAGAAACAGGATAGTCGGCGGCCTGCCCCCCGTGCTATCCGCTTTGCAGGAGCATTTTATTAAACTGGGGCTTCGTGAGCTATATGAATCAAGGAACCAATTTGTAGATGGACAGCTTAATATCAGGAGATATAACTGCGATAACAAGTATTTGTGTAATATACCGCTCTTCTTCTGTAAAGAGGGATTTGGCATTTACTCCAGAAAGACGCTGGAAGGTATCGGAAGGTATAAAACAGTTGTCATGGTATACGGATGCGCAGGATATCCGTTGATAAATCTGAACGATTTAGAAGAAAATGTCTTATATCTTTTTAAAGCGGAACTTTCGAAAAGTGAGATTTCTGATATGATTGAGGGCAATATTATCAGCTATATTTCGAAGGGAATTTTGAAAGCATATTTTTATGATGCGAGAGACCAGTATGGCGGTTTCAAATTTCTGGCAATGAAAGCACTTTATAAAAAATTATCCGGCAGGGAATACCAAGGAAATAAGGCAGCTAAATTCTGGCCGGAGCATAATAAAGTGAAAGAAGAACAGTTCCTTCATATTTTTGATGAACCGGGATATATTGCGCTTGATGACACGTATCGGGAAATCTTTGAAGGACTGAAAGCAATAAGTCATCCGTCCGTCGTCAGGATTGAGTCCCTCACTGTCTGGAAGTACGGCAGTATACGGGATGATATCGACACCGGCATTATTAAAATGGAAAGGCAGCAGTCAGGAGGTACAAAAAGATGAACATCAAATGGAACGCGGACAAATACACACAGGATTTTTCCTTTGTCCATGAATACGGCAATGAAGTAATCGGGTTAATTAACCGGGAGGAGGGAGCTTCGTCCTGGATTTGGGCTGCGGAAACGGGCATTGACAAAGAAGCTGTCGGAGCTGGGATTTAAGGCGTCCGGGCTGGACGCATCCCCGGAGCTGCTTCAAATCGCGAGGAAGAATTATCCGGAGCTGACCTTTTACCAGGGAGATGCAACGGAATTTGAGCTGCCTGGGAAGGTGGACGTTATCTTTTCCAACGCGGTGCTGCACTGGATTGCAAAGGACAAGCAGCCGGATTTGCTTCGCTGCGTCTATCATGCGCTGAATGAAAACGGACAATTTGTCTTTGAATTTGGGGGCAGCCAAAATAACGCCCTGACCCATGAGGGGCTGAGACAGGCATTTGCTGCCCGCGGTCTTGAATATAAAATGCCCTTTTATTTTCCGACAATCGGTGAGTACGCTTCCCTGATGGAGCGCGCCGGATTCCGGGTGGAGTATGCCCTTCTCTTTGACAGGCCAACCGAATTAAAAGGAGATAACGGTCTTTACGACTGGATCGATCTGTTTATCAGGACGCCTTTTGGCGGGGTGGATGAGGGGATGAGAAAGGAAATCATTGCCGATGCCGTCGAACGGCTGAGGGACAAGCTGTTCCGTGACGGAAAATGGTTTTCAGATTATGTCCGTATCAGAGGCAGGGCGGTGGCAACAGTTAAGACATGATGCATTTTGCGAGGTGTTTTCGCTGTTTTTCGCGAAAATCCCGAGTCCGGCGGCGCGAAACGGTAATAACATGATACAAAAGGGAACGGGGGAGTACGGATGGCGTCATTATTGGGAATCGATATAGGGACTTCAGGAACAAAAGTCATGCTTCTGGATGAAAAAACAGGGGTGGCCGGCATAGAGAGCGAGACGTATCAAGTCTCCATACCCCGGCTGGGATATGCAGAGCAAAATCCGGATGTGTGGTGGGAGGCCGTGCTTTGCTGCCTTTCGCGCCTGAGGGAAAATACGGTAAATGCTACAGTGAAGTTGCGGGAATCGGTTTCTCCGGCCAGATGCACGGCCTTGTCATGGTTGATGCAGACGGAAGGCCAATCCGTCCGGCGATCCTGTGGCTGGATCAGCGTTCAACAAAAGAATGTAACGAGCTGAATGAACGGATTCCGGAGGACTTGATCACGGGCAGCCTGAGAAACCGTATTTTTACCGGGTTTGCCCTGCCTTCCCTTTTGTGGGTGAAAAAGCATGAGCCGGAGCATTTTGCCGCGATCCATAAGGTGATGCAGCCAAAAGATTATATCCGGTATAAAATAACGGGAATGTTCGGCGCTGAGGTGACGGATGCGTCGGCCTCCCTGATGTTTGATATCGTAAAACGCGATTGGTCCTATGAACTCCAAAGGATGTGCGGCTTTCCGCCCTCTGTTTTTCCGGAGTGCCATGAGTCGGGAGAAATTCAGGGGCGGGTAAGCCGTGAATGCGCTTGCCTGACCGGGATTGGTGAATCGGTTCCGGTGATTTACGGCATGGGCGATCAGCAGGCACAGAGCATCGGAAACGGTGTCTTCTCTGAGGGAACGTTTATCTGCAATATCGGGACGGGAGGCCAGGTTTCCGCCTTTTGCGGACAGCCGTCCTTTGATCCGGCGCTTCGGACGCAGACCTTCTGTCACGGGATAGAAGGAGCCTGGACCCTCTACGGAGCCGTTCTGAATGCCGGTATGTCGCTTAAATGGCTGAAGGACAATATTCTTGGGGAGCAGAGTTTTGAAAAGCTCAGTGAGATGGCCGGTGAGATTCCGTCAGGGAGCGAAGGACTGATTTTTCTGCCCTATTTGACGGGTGAGAGAACACCTCATATGGACACGGCGGCAAGGGGGATGTTCTTCGGTTTGCATCTGTCCCATACAGCAAAGCATATGGCAAGGGCCGTGATGGAGGGAGTCACATTTGCCCTGCGGGATTCGATGGAGATCCTGGAACAGGCCGGTAATCCCTGCAGCAGAATGATATCTTCCGGCGGAGGAGCCGCAAGTCCTGTGTGGCTTCAGATTCAGGCCGACGTATTTAACCGGGAAATTCAGGTCTGCCGCGTTTCTGAGCAGGCATGTCTCGGAGCCTGTATGCTGGCCGGCGTTTCGGCGGGGATTTTTAAGAGCCTGGAGGAAGCGGGCATGCGGTTTGTCACGATGGAGGAAAGGACATATAAACCGGATAAGGAGAGGGCGGCAGTATATGAGTCAGCCTTTGGGAAATACCGGGAGCTGTACCGCCGGACAAAGGCCCTGCTGTAACCTGCGAATACCGTCTATTCTACGGCGGACTTATTGTGATTCATAACACGATAAGTCCGCCGCATCAGATCATCCGGCGGCGAAACGTTTCCGAGCCTGTATTGGGCGCCGAACTGATATCCTGCAGGAAACTGTAAGAATTCATTAATTATTATGCAATAAGTGAAATGTCAGAATATGTTAAAATATAAAGAAGGAAATGAAGAATTGCGAAAATGATCCATGTTGGATTTAGAATGAAGGGGAGTGAATGTATGAATAAACAGAAAATAATCCGGTTAAGCGCTGCTGCGCTGATACTCTTGTCCTCAATCAACATTCTTTCCGGCTGCGGCAAACGCCGGTCCGCCGGTCCGGCAGACCGGGTATTGTCTGAGCCGCCGACGGTGACGGAGCAGGACAAAGCACCGGAATCAAGTGCGGCGGAGCCGGCGCAGGCGGGAGAGACAGGGACGACGGCACGGGGATTCCAGCTGACGGACAGTTACGGGATATGTGCGCCGGGCAGTCCGGTTATCTATCAGATGGCCCATAAGGATGTCTCCGGTGCCGATGTCCGCCTGGAAGCGGAGAACGGCATGGCAAAGCTCAGACTTTTAGATGCTGTATTTCAGAACGGCAAATTGATTGTGCGGTATGAAATTACCGATTATTCCGTGGAGGTTCTGTCCGAGGCAGAGACTGAAGAATTGCGCAGGAAGGAACGGGAAAACAGGGAAAAAGAAGAAAAGGGAGAAAAAGCGGAGTGGGATTTTTCCTATATCAGGCTGGATGAAGAGAAAGGAATATACGGCAGGAGCGCATTTGAAGCAGGTATATTAAAAGATGCAACAAATAAATTATATACGGCGGATGCCAGAATCTATGGGCAGGGAATAGCAGCTGGCGGAAGGCGCTTCAGCACAGGCGGTAACAACAGGTCTTACGAAGAGTTTTTTGAGAAGGGCACAATGACAATCCAGGTGTCAAATATTCGGACACGATCGGATTTACGGAGGACAAGCCGGAAGGACTATACAAACTTATGGTGGAAGGCTTTGATCAACCGCTGGTGTTTGAATTTGAAAAAGCTCCGGAATATGCATCCCTGGAAGACGTGGAGGGAATGGTCCATGAAAACGGATGGTATATCCTGGCTTTAGGGGCGGAGACAGAGGACGGTCTGATGGTTTCGGTGTCCTCCTATTCGCCGGATGGTTCCCGCCTGTCGTTTGGAAGAACGGGGCTCAGATACAGAGAGGAAGTAAAAGGAGACTCTAAAGAAGCCGGGGAGTGGGAAATAATTGAGCCGGGCAAACGGCAGCATTTTGTTTCAGTCAATAATAAGCTGGAAGGGCTCATGGAGGGTTACAGCACGCAGTTCCTGTACCGTATTCCGGATGATACGCTTCAGGAAGGCGGGAAATTGAAAAAAGCAGAAATTTTTACCGGGGAAGTGTATGTAACGACCAACGAAATCTCAGATGTAATTACGGTCGGGATACCGGAGACGGGGGAATCTGCCCCGGAGACGTTTGAGTTTAGGGATTCCGTTCTGACGCTGACCGGAAAACGCATAAAAGACAGGGAAGCGGGAACGGATGAGAGCGGGGAGAAAATCATGAAACCTGCCCTCCGCATCGATATCTCGGCCGGGCCAAAGAACCCGGACGTGGGATTTTATTACATCCGTGGTTTTAAAGGTGAAGCCGACTTGGAACCGGATATCCCGCCATTTTCAGACAAAGCCCTGGAACCGGTAAGCAATGACAGCGGAGAGAGCATCCGGCTGTCCGGCTTTATAATTCCCTATGAGGAAGGGGAAAAAGAGGTAAAGCTGCGCTTAGCCAATCCCTCTTATCAGTGGACGAAAAAATTGGCGATCCCTGTGAAAATGCGGTGATTTCAGGGGGAGGACTAATATGCGTTAAGGATATGTTAAAAAATGTAATTGCAATAGCATGCACAAAAGGATAGAATAGAGAGGAGCGGAAAAAGCAAAACGAGGGATAGTTGAACGAAGGACAGATATTTCACAGCAGATAGAAGAACAGGAGAGTGAAAATGTACACTAACAGGAATCCCTTTGGCGGCAATCAATTTGGAAACCAGAACCCATTTGATGACTTGCTGAAGAAGAAAAAGGAAAAAGAGAAAGAGCCGGAGGCCTACGACAGCAACGGAAAGAAAATCAGGAAGAAACCTCCCTATAAGAGGATGGTGGCGGCGCTCATCGTCATTTTTGCCGTAATCACAGGAATGAATTCCTACTATGTCCTTGATGAGGAAAACTACGCGGTGGTGACAACCCTCGGAAATCCTCAGGCAGTATCAAAGGCGGGGCTTCATTTTAAGATTCCTTATGTCCAGAATGTGAGGCTGGTATCGAAAATTATCACAGGCATGCCAATCGGCTACGACATTGAGACAAAGGCATCCATCGACGAAGAATCAGTCATGATTACTAAGGATTTTAACTTTGTCAATACAGATTTCTACCTGGAGTATATGGTAAGCGATCCGGTTAAATATCTCTATGCATCCCAGGACCCTGAGGCTACACTTAAAATGCTGGCGCAGTCCTACATCCGTGATACGGTAGGCATCTATAATGTGGACGATGTTATCACCACAGGCAAGGCCGCAATCCAGTCCGAGATTAAGGAGAAGCTTACGAACCGTATGATCCAGGAGGATATCGGGCTTTCTGTTGTAAACATTACAATCCAGGATGCATTTCCGCCTACAGAAGAGGTTATGAACGCCTTTAAGAACGTCGAAAATGCAAAACAGGGCAAGGAAACGGCGATCAACAATGCGAATAAGGACAGAAGCGAAAAGATTCCGCAGGCTGAGGCCGAATGCGATCAGATAATTAAAGAGGCCGAGGCAGAGAAGCAGTCGAGAATCAATGAGGCCCAGGGCCAGGTATCGCGTTTTGAACAGATGTATGCGGAATACAGTAAATACCCTCTAATCACAAAGCAGCGAATGTTCTACGAGACAATGGAGGATGTTCTTCCCAGCCTGAAAGTCTATATTGTGGATGAAGCGGGAACACAGAAGATGCTTCCTCTGGACAGCTTCATGGATATGCCTGCAGGCCAGGGCAGCCAGCCGGTTCCGTCACCGCAGCAGCCGGCAGCCGGAGCAGGTCAGGAACAGACACAGAACACAGAGCAGCAGGGTAATTAAGGAGGCAGCATGAAAAAAACAGGCAGTAAGATAATCGGTGTTTTCGCAGCAATCGCGGCAGTCGTAGTACTGGCTTCCTCCATTGTTGTCACATATCCGAATGAGTATAAATTAATCAAGCAGTTTGGAGAGATTGTAGATGTTGTAGAGGCTCCCGGGGTATCCTTCAAGATCCCGTTTATCCAGGAGAGCGCATCCGTACCGAAGGAACTTCAGATTTATGATATTCCGAAATCAGACGTTATCACAAAGGACAGAAGAGCATGATCGCAGATGCCTTTGTGCTCTGGAAGATTTCAGACCCGGTTTTGTTCACCCGCCATTTAAACGGTCAGGTAGCCCAGGCTCAGTCCAGAATTTCGGCTTCTGTCTTCTCATCGATGAAGTCGGTCATCTCCAATATGGATCAGGCTGAGATTATTGAGAACAGGGACGGCAAGCTGGCGCAGGATATCAGCGCCAATATCAGCAATGCGCTGGACGGATACGGGATCACTGTCCTGGCTGTCGAGACGAAGTCACTTGATATGCCGGACGACAACAAACAGTCCGTATACGACCGCATGATTTCCGAGCGCAACAACATCGCAGCATCCTACACGGCCCAGGGTAATTCCTCTGCCCAGATGATAAAAAATAACACGACCAAGGAAGTATCGGTTATGAAATCGGAGGCAAAGGCTGAAGGCGAGAAGATTAAGGCAGAGGGAGAGGCCCAGTATATGCAGATTCTTTCAAACGCCTATAATGATTCCAGCAAAGCGGATTTCTATAACTTTGTCCGTTCCCTGGATGCTGCGAAGGTATCCCTGAAAAACGGGAACAATACATTGATTCTGGATAAAGATTCACCGATAACACAGATTTTCTACGGTTATTGATAGTGAGGAAGGATAGAATATGCCACACATAGCCATTACAATGTTCCCGGGCAGGGATGATAAAACAAAGGAAGCGCTTGCCGGGAAAATGAAAGAGACCCTTGTAAAAGAGCTGGGAGTCAGCGAATCGGTGGTTTCCGTGTCCGTGCAGGACGTCAGGAAAGAAGACTGGGATGCAGAGATGCAGAAGATTCCGGAAGAAGCCATGTTTATTAAAATTCAATAACGGTGTCAATATTATTAAATTACCAAGTGTGGATTGAACTTGAAAAATAGAAAAAACTGTGCTATCCTATTAAAAAATTAAAACAAAAAACACCGTTATTTGCCACCGGGTAAATAATCAAGTGTCTGAACATACTCCGTTAGGTCAAAGAAGGAGCGTGTTCAGGCACTTTTTTGCTTAACGGTATCAGGGAGGAGTAAGAAAATGATCCGCACAAGAAAAAAGAGAAAAGAAGGGGAAAACGACAGCGTACCGGTGCTGTTCACCCGTTACGTCAGCCTGAATGTGATGGGAATGATAGGCCTGTCCTGCTACATACTAGCCGATACCTATTTTGTTTCAAAGGCATTGGGGGCGTCGGGGCTTGCATCCTTAAATCTGGCTATCTCTGTATACAGTATTATCAGCGCCACAGGCCTGATGTTTGGAATCGGAGGGGCGACCCGCTTCGCCATACTCAAGACACAGGGGGAGGACGAAGAGGCAAGCCGCGTTTTTACCTGGACTGCGGTGATGGGGCTTATAACCGGCTTAATCTTTGCCGCACTGGGGCTGTTTTCCGGAGCGGTTGCAATGAGGCTGGGAGCGGACAAAGAAACGTTCGAGATGACAGATACGTATCTGAAGGTGATTTTGTGCTTTGCCCCCTGTTTTATCCTCAACAATGTGGTTTTGGCATTCGTGCGCAATGACAGGAACCCGGCTTTGTCCATGACCGCCATGCTGACCGGAAGCATCGGCAATGTGATTCTCGATTATCTGTTTATGTTTCCGCTGTCCATGGGGATTTTCGGCGCGGCATTTGCAACGGGGCTGGCTCCGGCCATGAGCCTGGCCGTATTGTCACTGCATTTTATTAAAAAGAAGAACACATTCCGGATTAAAAACGTACGTCCTGCCCTGGGGCGCAGCAAAAACATCCTGATGCCTGGGCTGTCATCGTTTATCACCGAGGTTTCATCCGGAATCGTGCTGATTGTATTTAATCTCGTTATCATTGGGCTCGCAGGAAACACAGGGGTGGCGGCCTATGGAATCGTCGCAAACCTCGCGTTGGTGGTTATTGCGGTATTTACCGGGATTGCACAGGGAATCCAGCCGCTTGCCAGCACCGGATACGGCAGAGATGATAAGAAGATGCTGGGACAGGTGCTGGGGTATGCCGCGGGACTGGCCGTAATACTGGCGGTATCTGTTTACATAGTGGTCAGCCTGTGTTCAGATCCGATTATACATATATTCAACAGCGAGGGGAACCAGGCGCTGATACCGATAGCCAGAAGCGGAATAAGACTGTATTTCACCGGATTTTTATTCGCCGGGATTAATATTCTGGCAGCGGCCTTCCTGAGCGCCGTTATGCAGCCCAAATTGGCTTTTATCATATCCGTTGTCAGGGGAGGTGCCGCCATCCTGCCAATGGTGCTGGTTCTTTCAAGAATATTCGGAATGAATGGAGTGTGGCTTTCCTTTCCTCTGGCGGAGTTTATAACCTGCATCATTTCCGTAGGGGGAGTGTGGAAATCGGGAATGATTACCCGCCGGCAGAATTCCCGGGAAAGTGCGGAAATTTTTTATGGCAAAGAGAAGGAAAATGCGGTATAATGACCCCAAAACGGCATGACATGACGAAGGGGAGAGAAATATGGCAGGACGGATATCCGATTGGGTGACAGACCGTAAATGGCAGATGTCGGAATCGCTGGCGCTTGGGATTGTTCTGACTCTGGCCGGAGGATTCCAGGACGCTTACTCGTATAATTGCAGAGGAAAGGTATTTGCCAATGCCCAAACAGGCAATATCGTGCTGCTGGGACAGAACCTGGCGACAGGAAACTGGCAGAGCGCCGTAAGGTATCTGCTTCCCATTCTGGCATTTATCGGAGGCGTGTATGTGACGGAGTGGATACGTGAGCTGTATAAAGAACACCGCCTGCTTCACTGGAGACAGATCGTCCTTTTTATAGAAATCGTACTTCTGATGACGGCGGGACTTCTGCCGCATACCATGGATACCCCGGCTAATGTTCTGCTGTCTTTTGCCTGTGCGATGCAGGTTAACAGCTTCCGGAAGTTCCGGGGAATCCCCTGCGCAACCACGATGTGTATCGGAAATATGAGGAGCGCCACGGAGATGCTTGGCAGGTATCATATTACCAGGAGCCGGAGCTTAAGAGGAAGGCGTTTCACTACTATTTTATAATCCTGGTTTTGCGGTCGGGTGCAATCGGAGCTGTATTTTCAATCAAACTGGGCAACAGGGCCATATGGATAGCGGCGGCGCTGATGTTTGCAGGATTTATCATGATGTTTATAAAAAATGAGTTGGAGGAAGGAAAAAATGAAACGTAACGCGGGATGTGCGGTTATGATTATTTTAGGGATGTTGCTGGCGGGCTGCGGCAATCATACGGCGGCAGAGTCCACAGAGATGCCGGAGCCGGATATTAGTTCACAGGAGAAGAATATCTCGATGGCGGCGCCTGCGGATCTGGGAGCAATCAGACAGATTCATATGGAAAATCCGTCATGGGAATACTACTGTGCAACGGAACCGGCCTCTTTGGCGGCACCGTTAAAGCTGACAAAGCTCACGCAAGAAGCCAACCAGATTACTGATACGGATGATTGGTTTGAAAAACAATCTGAGCCTTAATGTGGAGGACAGCGGTAAATACGGCTTAGGGATTCCTTCGGACGAAAACGGCGGTAAATGCCGTATTCAGGTGGTGGACGGGAAAAAGGTGAAGTTTTTGAGCTGGATTTCAGCGATTTCGAGTATGCCGGTGATTTTAAGCAGAGTGAAAAGGAATTCGTCAGACAGCAGATCCGGTATGCCCAGGTAAAAGATCATATCCTTTATTTGTCCATCGGCCATCTCACCTACGCTGAATCCTCACCCCACAATGCTTATGTGGCGGCGGTGGATTTGGCGGAGAAAAAATTGCTGTGGAAAAGCCAGCCTCTTGTGAGCAACGCGGCCAATTTTGTGATTAAGGGAGATGTTCTGCTGTGCGGCTACGGATTTACGGCGGAGCCGGATTATATTTATCAGCTGGATCTGGGTTCAGGCAAGGTGATTGACAAAACTGCGGTAAAATCAAAGGCGGACTATCTGATTTTAAAAGACAATATCTTATATGTAAGGACTTATAATACAGACTACACATTTCGGATTGAATAAGCGCCGGATCCAGTAACAGTTCATGCTGTCTGAACTGTTACTGGCGGTGACCTGTGCTTGGAGCAAATAATAATTCAATTTGAATATTATGCCGGAGCATGGTAAGATAACAATGATTGGCACGCTCAGCGGGCCTTTTACCGGTCTAAAAAGGCGGCTTACCGGAGGGAAAGAGCATGGGGAAAAATACAGATACAGATAAGGGCTTCAGCCTGATTGAGCTTATAATTGCGATTGCAATTCTTATTATACTGACCGGGCTTCTGGCTCCGCAGTTCATGAAGTATATTGAAAAATCAAGAAAAGCGGTCTGCATGAATAATGTGGACGTTGTGATTTCGGAATATCAGGTTGCCGTTATTGAGGACAGGGATATAAAACCGGAAAAAGTGCTGGATGACATGGTCAAAAACAGAGGGCTGGAATGTCCTTCGAAAGGCGAATACTCCATTATTCATACAGGGGATTAGCTTTTTGTCGTCAACTGCAGTGTGCACGGGAACAGCGAAGGGGTAAGCAGCGATCCTGCTGTTGCCGCCGCTCAAAAGGTCTATAATGAAATGAAAGATTTTGTGGGACTGACCCATGACGAGATCAAAAAGATCACGGGAACCAATTCTAACAATACGGCCATCCGTGAATATCTGCTGGGGAAACGGGGCGGAAGCTGGGACGGGCTTGACGATAAGTATTCGCAGGCTGCGGGATTCGCAAAGAACCTTTATGTCCAGCCATATATTTTCAAAGGTTCCAAAGATTATGACAGGACGGATGATGTGATAATTTATGCCGGTACAAGCAAAGACGACACAGGTGATAAATGGGTTGCATATCTGCTCTATAATCCGGATGACGGACGCTGGTATCATGCACCAGATAATTCAACTTACCGTATGCAGGATAAGCCGTGGGATGTGGTGAAGAAAGATACGATTGAAAACGGCTGGATAGCGGTGAAGTAATTACAATTTTAAAGGATATAAGGATAAAAAATGACAGAAAAAAGGAAGACACTACCATCCGGCCTGACCGGAAACACTCTGAAACTCATTGCTATTTTTACCATGCTCATCGACCACATCGGAGCGGCAGTCATAGAAACCGGGATTCTCAGTTCCAATGATATGGCTCGTATGATGGCAATACTGGAGACAGAAAGGGGAATGCAGTGGTATCTGGCGGACATCGTACTACGGCTCATCGGAAGGCTGGCCTTTCCCATATTTTGTTTTCTTCTCGTGGAAGGCTTTACGCATACGGGAAACGAAGCCAAATATGCCAGGAATCTGCTTCTGTTTGCACTGATTTCAGAGATACCGTTCGATCTCGCGTTTTTTGGCAGGCTCTTTTTTCCGGGGGCGCAAAATGTATATTTTACCTTGTTTTTAGGCGTAGAGATGATGTGCTTTCTTAAAAATATGCCGGAAGGCCGGTGATACAGGGAGCGGCGGTTGCGGCCGCCTGCGGACTTTCCGTTTTGCTGAAAAGCGACTACAGCTATATGGGGATTTTAATGATCGCGTCTTTCTATCTCTTAAGGAACCGGAGAACCACTCAACTTATACTGGCCGGAATCCTTGCCGCCGCCGAGTCTCTGACCCTGTTCGGGGCCGCACTGGCCCTGATTCCCATTGCCCGTTATAATGGGGAGAGAGGAAAGCTCCGTCTGAAGTATTTCTTTTACTGGTTTTATCCGGTGCATATAATGGCGCTGTATCTACTGAGATGCCTTTTATTCGGGCAGGTTTAACACAAGCAAATAAGCGAGTTAGGAGTTGCTATAATTGAATTTACACTTTGAGCCGATAACCCGGCAAAACCGTTTGGAAGCATTGCGGCTGGAAGTCGGTGAAGGGCAGGAGAATTTTATAGAGCCGGTTTCACAGTGTCTTTCAGAGGCACGGAGAAACCTTGTATGGAAACCAGTCGCGATCTGCGACGGGAACCGGGTGGTGGGGTTTGCCATGTACGGATATTTTTGGTGGGAATATTTTCCCTATGGCCGTCTGTGGCTGGACCGCCTGATGATTGATGCCGCATTTCAGGGCCGGGGATACGGAAAAGCAGCACTGGCCGGATTACTAAAGCTTCTGACTGGGAGATATCCGAATAAGGATATATATCTGAGCGTTTTTAAAGGAAATGATGTGGCTGCCGGTCTGTATAAAGAATTCGGTTTCCGTTTCAACGGTGAAAAAGATATACACGGTGAGGATGTCATGGTCAGGCGGATGTAACAGTTTTGACATGTCTGTGCATTTGCTGTGCTGACCGTGCGGAAAGGCAGCGGCAGCGGGCATCCGGGTAATTAAAAAAATAAATGAAACTTTTTCCCTTTCTTTTCCGTCTAACTATAAGAACGGAAGAAAGGGAGTTTTTATTATGAGACGGAAAACAGGAAGGATAAGAAAGATAGCATTGCTCATGCTGACAACCGGCTGTATTGTTGCGGCTGCTTCGGCCGCTTATGCCGGCGCTCCGTCTTCAGGCCCTGCATCAGATAACAGGACTGTCGAGGAGAGACAGATGAGCGAAGAAGGACAAGCCAAGCAGGAGAGCATGCCTCCGGCCGGGGAGATACAGGAATCGACGCAGGCCGGGGAAGGAGCCGTATTGGCGGTTACACAGGGCGAAACCCGGCAGACCCCGGAAGTACAGCAGAACCCGGAAACCTGGCAGACCCCGGAAGCTCAGCCGGTCCCGGAGACTCAGGCGGCCCTGGAAACCCAGGCGGCTCAGGAAACCCGGGCGGCAGCCGGACTGGCGGAAGAAATTCAGAAAGAAGCGGAAGCGGCAGGTCTTGTCTGGAGCGGAGGACGGTATATCGATCCGTCTAAGCCGATGATTGCCCTCACCTTTGACGACGGGCCATATGCCCCGGTGGGAAACCGGATCATGGACAGCCTGGAGAAATATAATGGACGGGCCACTTTCTTTGTGGTAGGAAACCGTGTGGCGGAATATCAGACTGAGATTAAAAGAATGCATGATAACGGCCATGAAATTGCAAATCATACATATGGCCATAAGTATCTTAATAAGCTGGGTGCTGATGAAATCAGAAGCCAGGTGGAGCTGTGCAATCAGGCGGTCGCAGCCGTGACGGGCGAGAGTCCGAGACTGGTACGTCTGCCCGGCGGAAATAAAACGACACGGTTTTAGGTAACGTCAATTACCCGATGATTATGTGGAATATTGATACGCTTGACTGGAAGACCAAAAATGCGGACAAGACAGTCCAGGCTGTAATCGGAAAGGTGAAGGACGGGGATATTGTTCTGATGCATGAGCTGTATACGGCGTCGGGCGATGCGGCGGTGAGAATCATTCCGACCCTGACGGAACAGGGATTCCAGCTTGTGACCGTGAGCGAATTGATCCGTTTCCGGGGCGGAGTGAAGAACGGAGGCGTTTATTACAGCTTCCGCCCACGCTAGGATATGTTTTAAAAGCATGCAGAGAACCTTGCCTATGGGAGAAGATAAAGGTATAATATGCTTACATACAGAGTGCCGGTATAAGGAAGCGGGGAGGAGAAAGGTTGAAGGTAATCATACGAATATTAAGCGCGGCTGTCTTATTCCTGACAGCCGTTATTCCTGTTTTTCAGTCTCATGGGGCGCAGTGGCTATGGCTGCTGCTACCCTGCTTTTTCCTGCTGAATGTATTTCCTTCCTATGTCAACAGACGGCTGCCGGAAAGGAGGCTCAGGCTCTGCGCTGACGGATGTGAGCTGCTGATTCTCTTTCTGATATCGGCCGTATTATCGGGCCTGTATCTGCTGACGCGGATCCCGGCTCTTTGGCCCGAGCATGCGCCGCGGTGGTTTGCCGGCCTTATCTGGGCTATACTTGCGGAGGCGGTTGTGTTCTGGAACGGAATCATCCGTGTATACGGCACATCCCTGCAGATTGGCTTTAAATGGAGAATGGCCGGAATTATCTGTGGATGGATTCCGGGAGCAAACCTGATTGTTCTGTGCAAGATCATAAGGATTGCATCGGAGGAAACAGCCTTTGAGAGCGGAAAAATCCTGTTGAACCGTGAGCGGGAACAGGAACAGCTCTGCAAAACCAGGTATCCGCTCCTTATGGTTCACGGAGTATTTTTCAGGGATTTTAAATACTTCAATTACTGGGGCAGGGTGCCAAAGGAGCTGGAACGCAATGGAGCCGTAATTTTTTATGGAAACCACCAGTCTGCCGCTTCAGTTAAAGACAGCGCGCAGGAGCTTGCCAAACGTATTTTGGAGATTACCGGTGAAACCGGCTGCGGAAAGGTGAATATTATCGCACATTCCAAAGGAGGGCTGGACAGCAGATATGCGATCAGCCTGCTGGGAATGGAGCCGTACGTCGCGACGCTGACTACGATTAATACGCCCACAGAGGATGCCTGTTCGCTGATTATCTTCTGGATAAGATTCCGGCCGGGGTGAAGGACAAAGCGCCGACGGATACAACAAGGCCCTTAAAAGCTGGGAGATCCGACCCGGATTTTCTGGCTGCAGTCGGTGACTTAAGAGCGTCTTCCTGCCTTCGTTTTAATGAAGGGACGCCGGATAAACCGGAAGTATACTATCAGGTACCGGATCCAGGCTGAACATTGCTTCGGGAGGCCGCTTCCCCTGAACTTTTCCCATCGTCTGGTAAAATATTTTGACGGCCCCAACGACGGTCTGGTAGCGGAGGACTCATTCCGGTGGGGAAGCAATTATACAATGCTTACGACCAAAGAACACAGGGGGATTTCCCACGGTGACATGATAGATTTGAATCGGGAGAATATCAGGGACTTTGATGTGAGGGAATTTTATGTACGCCTGGTGCATGATTTGAAAGAAAGAGGATATTAAAAATCTGGAAGGATGGAACATATATGAAAATGATACTGGATGTGGACACGGGAATCGATGACGCACTGGCAATTGCCTACGCTCTGGGCTCCGAAGAGGCGCAGCTTATAGGGGTCACCTGTTGTTTTGGAAATGTAACGGTTGATAAGGCGGTTCAGAATACGCTGCGGGTCCTGCGGCTCTTCGGAGCCGGTGAAATACCTGTTTATGCAGGAGCACCTGAGATGTTTACGGGAAAAGAATTTGTTCCGAACGAGGTCTGCAAACGCGTTCACGGGTTAAACGGAATCGGTGAAATCGAATTGCCGGAAGCAGATAAGGGAGCGGAAGAAAAAGATGCCGCAGCCTTTATGGCGGAGATGGCACAAAAGTATGGCAAAGAGCTTGTTATCGTAGCGACGGCAGCCATGACCAACCTTGCCCGATTTATCAGGCAATATCCGGAGGAGGCGGCCAAAGTAGGGCGGATCTCCGTTATGGGTGGCGCAGTTACCGTTCCGGGCAATGTGAACCGTTTTGCGGAGGCCAACATTCTGGCCGATCCGGAAGCCGCTAAATTTGTCCTGGAGAGCGGAATCAATCTGCTGATGGTAGGGCTCGACGTGACTCTGAAAACGATGATGAGCGCCGGGGCCATGGAAGAGAGGATCCGGCCGTGGACAGCGGACGGCAATGAACCGGGATGCAAAATGGCTGCGATGGTACATTATTACTGCTCCCACGAGATAGGAGAAGAGGGCAGCCGGGAGGGGGCGATCCACGATCCGCTGGCTGTGGCCGCCGTTCTTCATCCGGAATTTGTGGAGACCGTAGAACTCAACCTGACCGCGGAGACGGACGGAGAGTCGAGAGGGAGGACCATTGGTGATTTAAAACGGATCAAACAGAGGGAAAAAACGGTAAAAGTCTGTGTTGACGTCAATACAGAGCTGTTTTTAAAAGATTTTGTGTCATCGGTTCAAAAAGCAATACATAGGATTTAGCCGCTTTTGCCATACTATTTTATATAGTTTGGCAAAAGGAGGCAGTGTATGCAGACCATAAAATTAAAGGAAGATTTTTACTGGACAGGAATAATAGATGAGAACCTGAGGGTATTCGATATTATTATGCTGACGGAATTCGGCACCACGTATAACTCCTATGTACTTAAAACAGGGGATAAAACGGTGCTTTTTGAGACGGCGAAGGCTAAATTCTTCGATGAGTATTTGAGAGAGCTTAAAAAGATCACGGAAATTGAAAAGATTGATTACCTTGTGGTGGATCACACGGAGCCGGATCATGCAGGCAGTGTGGAGCTTCTGCTGGACATCAATCCCAACATGAAAATCATCGCAACCGGCTGTGCGGTTAATTTCCTGAAAAACATTGTAAACCGGGATTTCTACAGTATCCAGGTTAAGGATAATGAATCGATGAAAATTGGGGACAAGACGCTTACGTTCATGACGGTACCGAATCTTCATTGGCCGGATACGATGTATACATGGATTGAGGAGGATAAGATACTCGTAACCTGCGATTCCTTCGGAGCCCATTACGGTGTGGAGGGGGTGCTCAGAAGCGAAGTCAGAAACGAGGAAAATTACAACAAAGCGGCCAGATATTACTTTGACTGTATAATAGGGCCTTTTAAAGGATTTATGATGAAAGCGCTGAAGCGTGTGAAGGAACTGGACCCTGTCATGATCTGCACGGGGCACGGACCGGTGCTGGACACAAAAATAGGGGAAATCTTTAAGATGTACGAGGAGTGGTGTACCGTCACCAATCCGAACAACAAGAAGACAGTCATAATTCCCTATGTCAGCGCCTATGGATATACAAAAGAGCTGGCCGAAAAGATTGCCGGCGGAATCCGTGACAGCGACCCCGTGGACGTGAGAACCTATGATATGGTGGAGACGGATGCAGCGAAGGTGGTTGGCGAACTGGAATTTGCAGACGGAATACTGTTCGGCACTCCTACGATTGTGGGGGAAGCGCTTAAGCCGATATGGGATTTGACAACATCGATTTTCCCGGCCACGCATGGAGGAAAATACGCCTCTGCATTTGGAAGCTACGGCTGGAGCGGGGAAGGTGTCCCGCACATCATCGACCGTCTGGAAGCAGTTGAAAATGAAGGTTCCTGATGACGGCTTCAGAGTAAAATTCAAGCCGGATGAGGTTGCCCTGATGGATGCTTATGAATACGGTTACCGGTTTGGCTGTCTCGTTCAGGGAAAAGAGTCGAAAAACAGCCAGGCCGGAACGGCTAAAGGGGCCAGAAAGCTGGTAAAATGCCTTGTCTGTGGGGAAATCTTTGATTCCTCCCTGGATACCTGTCCTGTATGCGGCGTCGGCCGGGAGTATTTTGTGGAGGTGGACGCAGAGGATACGGACTTTTGCCGCGATACGGAGGACTTTTTCGTAATCATCGGCAACGGCATTGCAGGACTGTCTGCGGCGGAGGAAATACGCAAAAGAAATAAGACTGCCTCGGTTGTCATGATATCAGACGAGCCTTATGACACCTACAACCGCCCGATGCTGACAAAATCCATGCTGGCGGGCCTGACACCGGAGCAGACGGCTGTTCATGAGCCGGAATGGTATGAGAAGCATAATATTATCCGGGTTCTGGGCCGCCGTGTGGCTTCGGTGGACACGGAAATTAAACAGGTGGTTCTGGAAGACGGAACAAAGATGGTTTATACAAAGCTGATTTATGCTCTGGGCGCAGAGAGCTTTATTCCTCCGATCCGGGGAGCCGGACAGGAGCATGTTGCCGCGGTCAGACGTCTTGCGGATGTACAGAAAATATGCGAAATGCTGCCGGATATAAAAAGTGTCTGCGTGATCGGCGGAGGTGTTCTGGGGCTCGAGGCTGCGTGGGAATTCAGAAAATCCGGCCGCGACGTCAGCGTGGTGGAAGCGGCGCCGGGGCTGATGATGCGCCAGCTGGACCAGGCGGCCTCCGATATGATGAAAGAAATTGCGGACCGGGAGAAGATAAAAATCTATACAGGCGTGCAGGCTGACGAAATACTGGAGCCGAAGAAGGGCGTGCGGCTTGCCGACGGAAAGACACTTCCGGCCGATCTGGTCATTATCTCCGCCGGAATCCGGCCGAGTACGGCCCTGGCGATGGAATCAGGAATTGCCGTTGACCGCGCAGTTGTTGTCAATGACAAGATGGAGACCAATGTCAGGGACGTATACGCATGCGGAGACTGCGCCCAGTATCAGGGGATGAACTATGCTCTCTGGGGAGAGGCATCGGCCCAGGGCAAAACGGCCGGAGCCAATGCGGCCGGTGAAGAAACCTTCTATGAACCGCCGTCCATGGGCCTGTCCTTCCATGGAATGAATACGGCGCTCTATGCAATTGGCGATACGGGGAAAGAGCGGGGCCTGTCGTACCGCACGGAAGAGAAAAAAGACGAGGCCAGGAAACAGTATGAAAAATACTACTATGCCAACGGCCAGTTAAAGGGAGCGATTCTGATTGGGGATTTATCCAAGATGGCGGAAGTAACGGAACGAATTGACAGGAAATAAAAAACGAAAAACAGACAGTATGGCTGTAACATCAAATCACAGTCATGCTGTCTGTTTTCCTTCCTTTTCCGGTTTGATACCGGCATGAAAACGTCCATGTCGGACATTGGCGCACGGTTTCCGGAATCTGCTGTTTACCGGCAGCAGCAAAATCCAATTTTCTCCATCAGTTCGTCCGGATTTCCATAATGCAGCTTCAGATTTAAAAGTTTTCCGATTCCGAGGCTCAATATCCCGAGCAGGGACTTTCCGTCAACAATCTGGCTTTCATACTGAAGATCCAGATCACCATTAAAGCTATCCAAAGCACGCAGGTATTTTCTGATATCTTCGAGCGTATTAAACATTACCTTAACTTCACTCATGTGAGATCCCTCCCATACACTAATATTTTTCTTTTCTCAGAATGGTGAATGATGCTTACATTGTAAACGCTGAGAGACAGAATAGCAAATAAAAAATATGTTAAAGATTTTCTGAATTGATGTGAAAAAACATAGGACTAAATGAAATTAAAGGAAAATTGAATAATGCTTAAAAAAACATGGGGAAACAAACAATTACTTATTTTTTGAAAAGAATACAAAGAATAAAAAAATTTAATTTAATATAAAAATTTGTTAAGAATATATCTGGCTGGAGAAAAATACAAGGACAACCGGACAAAGATAGAAGCAGGGAACGTATCCGGATAGGAATATGTCCTCTGCTTCAATGGTCACTTGATTGTTATTATGACTTTATTTGGAAGACAGGTGATCGCTTCGCCTTTCTCACGCTTTGCCCCTTCATGGACACAAATCTTGTCAGGACAGGAGGCCTCTGTGATTGAAACGGCCCCATCGCGGATAACCAGATGATTCGTTCCCCCATTCACGCCTTCGATTATCAGATCGGCATCCTGATCGAGAGGAAGTTCCTGCAGTGTCTGTCCGTTTACGCTGACGACTGCGACGGAAGCAGTACCACGGTTTAGAAAACGGTACCCTGCGAAGAAAATGACGGCAAAGACAAGAAGACCGCAAACCAGGTATAGTTCATTTCTGCTCTTTCTATTTTCTTTATTTTCCATAAAACTCCTTTAGTCAGTCTGCGGCGGGAATCACAAGCTTTTGCGCTCCGTCAGAATAGTGGATTTCATAGTCGTCGGTTATAAAATAACCGTAGATGCCATCCATCGAATTAATCAGTTCCAGCCCCTTTTCCAGCCCGAGTGAAAAGCATGTGGTACTCAGCGCGTCACCGTCCACGGATCGTGGAGATACGATAGTTACGGCAATCAGGCCGTTGTCATAGGGATATCCGGTAGCGGGATTCAGCAGATGGTGATAATTTTTACCATCCACGACAAAATGGCGTTCATACACACCCGAGGAAACGACCGACATATCATTGATGCTCAGGTTGGAAATAATTTCATTGCGTCCTTCGAAGGGCTTTTGCAGTCCGATTTTAAACGGAGTGCCATCCGGCTTTTCACCGATGCAGAGTACGTTTCCGCCCAGATTGATGATGGCGCTCTTTACATTTCTGCTTACAAGATATTCCTTCAGCCGGTCGGCGATAAATCCCTTTGCAATAGAGCCGAGGTCGATGGTGGTGTCCGGGCTGCAAAAGGTGAGTACGTCGCCATCCAGCCTCAGGTTTTTCCAGTCGACACGGGAGGCCGCCTCACTGATTTCCTCCTGTGGAGGAATTACTTTTTTACCGTCTGTGAAATTCCAGAGGGAGCTGAGCGGTTCGATGGTGATATCGAAAGCCCCGTCCGAAACACGGCTGTAGTAAAGACCTTCCCGAATCAGGGCCGCCGTGTCTTTGGTAAGGGGGAACACAGTTTCTCCTGCCGGCCGGTGATTCAGCCCGTAAATTTCGCTGGTGGCAATTGTTTTGCTGAATCTGTTCTCATATTCGCGGCACAGGGCCATGCACTGATCCAGAATTTCCTCATCACTGCTGTCGTAGAGGTGACGGTTACAAACGTATTGAGCAAAAATCGGAGCGGCTGACGGGCTCCGTCTTTCTCGGCCTGAGTGCTAAAGCGGCGCCGCAGGCAAGAATGAAGAAAACGAGAACGGCCAGCAGTCGTTTGAATTGTTTTTTTTCCATAGTATTTATGTTCCTGTTATGCTGTGCGTCAGTTGTTGTGAAACATACCAATCTTAACAAAGCGGTAAATTAAAGTCAAGGGCAGCATGAGGGAAGTTACAGTTAAGCAGGTGAGGACGCCGCCGGTATGGCCAGCGGACGCTGAATGTCTCACGCGTTAAGTGCGCGGGGCAGACCTTGTCGAGGCCGCTCAGCGCTTCCGTGTACGGGGAATACGGTATGCCTACAATGCGCCTTTATGAAAGAATTGCGCTGGATTTGATATCTGCCTGCGGAAACACGTAGTGGCTGCGACAGGGCCCTCCCCATTTAAGGTTGGAGACAATCAGCGTCCGGAGCGGACCATGTCCGGTGTCGAAAACCTTTGCCTGAGTCTTCCGTCCCCGCGGAAATCTGACCCGGGGAAGTAGGCGGAATCAATTGCGGAGGGGACATGGGAGTCCGCCGGTGCTTAGCGAGGTCCCTCACGAGCTTAGCATTCCGCTGCGTGCTCCAAAGAGTGCAAACGGTCCCCGCAGCAATTCATTCCGGCCGGATTCCCCCTCCACGACCAACCTCCCGCGGGACGGAAGACTCAGCCAGCCCTCACCACGCCGGACATGGTCCGTTCCGGACGCGTCCTCCAAACCTCAGTTAAATCTAAATGATGCACAGAAACGGCGAAAAGAAGCGAAAACACCCCGCGGTACACACCATGGCTGAACGGTTACTGGGGAAAGTGCTTTATTGTTCTGCTTTACAAAACTTCTTCATTTCGATAAAATGGTATCGGTGAAAGTCCGCATCAAAGATTTTTACCCGTATGGATTCTGAGAAACAGGCGTCAACCCGTAACAGGACGCCGCAGGTTGAGAAAAGAGGACACCCTCTATGAATTATAAAGAGAAACCCGCAAAGGCGACCGGCAGGCGGTGAAGATAGCGCTCTATGGCATTCTGCTCTCACTGGCCATGCTGTTAGGCTATGTGGAAACACTGGTTCCGATCAGCCTCGGAATACCGGGAGTCAAACTGGGACTGGCAAACCTGGTGAATATCGTATCCCTGTACCTCATAGGAACAGGAGGAACCATTGCCATTGCGCTGGCAAGGATTGTTCTTCTGACCGGTTTTGCGTATGGCAATATGGCGATGATGATTTACAGTCTGGCAGGAGGCGCCCTCAGTCTCGCACTGATGATTTTCTGCAAAAAAAGAGGTTGGTTCAGCCAATTGGGAATCAGTATCATCGGAGGAGTCGGCCATAATGTCGGCCAGCTTTGTGTAGCGGCCTTCGTCGTGGAAAACAGCGCCGTTTTTTACTATCTGCCGTTTTTGCTGGCGGCAGGAACCGCAGCGGGCGCCCTGATAGGCATTCTCGGCGGAGTCGTAACAAAACGTCTGGAATCACACCTGTGATTATGATATAATGTCCGCAGAGCGGGCATTATATCTGCGCATTTGCAGTTTCTGCGTTCACCGCAGAAAGCTGGCGCTGTTTTCCGTCGGAGACTCATGTGAACGCAGTGAACATGATATAATGTCCGCAGAGCGGGCATTATATCTGCGCATTTGCAGTTTCTGCGTTCACCGCAGAAAGCTGGCGCTGTTTTCCGTCGGAGACTCAGGCCGCCGGGCGGATTGGGAAATAAAGTAAATGTGTTTTGCACATGATTGATAACAGGAGGCGTGGTATGGTAAATGAAGCGATTAAAAAACTGGTAAAATACGGTCTTGATACAGGGCTGATTCAGGAAGAGGACAGGATTTATGCGACGAATCAGATTCTGGATGTCCTGAAACTGGACGAGTACGGTGAACCGGAGACGGAAATCGGAGAAGTCAGCCTGGAGGAGACACTGAAAGAGCTGTTGGATTATGCCCATGAGTCCGGAGTCCTGCCGGAAGACAGTGTAGTGTTCCGAGATTTATTTGATACACGGCTGATGAACTGCCTGATGCCGAGACCGTCCGAGGTGGTTCGGACGTTCTGGGAGCTTTATAACGGACAGTCATCACAGGCGGCTACGGATTATTACTATAAACTGAGCCAGGATTCCGATTATATCCGAAGATACCGCGTCTGCAAGGATATGAAATGGGTGACCAGCACTAAATACGGCGATCTGGACATTACGGTTAATCTGTCCAAACCGGAGAAAGATCCGAAAGCTATCGCAGCCCAAACTGGCTAAACAGAGCGGATATCCGAAGTGCCTGCTCTGCCGGGAGAATGAAGGATATGCCGGCCGCGTGAACAATCCGGCCCGCAATAACCACCGTATTATTCCAATCACAATCAATGACAGCCAGTGGGGGTTCCAATATTCACCATATGTTTATTATAATGAACATTGTATCGTTTTCAACGGCCGCCATATTCCGATGAAAATAGAAAAAGAAACCTTTGTCAAGCTTTTTGACTTTGTAAAAATGTTTCCTCATTACTTTCTGGGCTCGAATGCGGATCTTCCGATTGTCGGCGGTTCCATCTTAAGCCATGATCATTTTCAGGGAGGTCATTACACATTCGCCATGGCGAAAGCGCCGATCGAAAAATATTTTAAAATCAAAGATTTTGAGGATGTGGAGATGGGAATAGTATACTGGCCCATGTCGGTGCTGCGCACAAGATCCGGGAACCCGGACCGGCTGATTGAACTTGGAGAGAAGGTGCTTGCCGCCTGGAGAGACTATACGGATGAAGCGGCGTTTGTTTTTGCCCGGACGGAGGGAGAACCGCATAATACCATCACCCCGATTGCCCGCAGGAACGGAGATATGTACGAGCTGGATCTGGTGCTGAGGAATAATATTACGACGGAAGAATTTCCGCTGGGTGTATTTCATCCTCACCAGGAGCTTCATCATATAAAGAAAGAAAATATCGGTCTGATCGAAGTAATGGGACTGGCGGTGCTGCCGTCCAGGCTGAAAGATGAGCTGGCGCTGTTGGGTGATTATATTGTGGAAGGCAGAGATATCAGAAGCTGCGGGGAGCTTGAAAAGCATGCCGCGTGGGTGGAAGAATTTCTTCCAAAGTATGAAGCGGTCACGAAAGAGAATGTGGAAGAGATATTAAAGAATGAGGTAGGCCTTGTATTTGAACGGGTTCTGGAAGACGCCGGAGTTTATAAATGCACAGAGGAAGGCAGGGCGGCATTCGCCAGGTTCCTGAATTCGATTGGCGCCGGAGAGGTATAGAGAGAGGATGTTTAGCAGAGAAACATTTTTTGAGAAATACAATATGGATTACGAAGATTTTGAATCGGCCGGCCTTACCTGGGAGGAGCTTCAGGCAATCCATGACAATTACAGGGGGCTGGAACGGAAGCTCCGTGGAATCGGTAAAGATTTTGTGGATGAATACCTTTATGATATAGAGAAGGCCGGAATCCATTCTTACCGCTACAGGACAAAGGAACCGGGGCATCTGATTGAAAAGATTATCCGTAAAAGGAATGAACATCCTGAGAAATTTGAAAAGATTAACAGTACGAATTACTGTAAATATGTGACGGATTTAATCGGCATCCGCGTGTTTTTCCTGTACCGTGAGGACTGGAAGCATTTTCATGAATATATTACCTCTGTATTTGAAAATAACCCGGAGCAGTATGTGGAAGACCGGGAAGCAGATTTTGACGGGAATGAGGAACATTACTATATAGCGGAACGCCCCAAGGTTTACAGGAGGACAGGGGACAGCCGGATTTATGACGAAAGCCTGATAGACATCAAATCAGACGGGATTTACCGTTCTCTCCATTACATTGTCAAGTATAAGGGGTATTACGTGGAGATACAGGCCAGGACCCTGTTTGAAGAGGGGTGGAGCGAGGTGGATCATGATATTGTTTATCCGTATTTCCAGGACGATGAGATGCTGAAAGATTTTTCGACTCTTCTCAACCGACTGTCGGGAATGGCTGATGAGATGAGTTCTTATTTCCGCCGGATGAAGGAGAAAAAAGAGGGAGCAAGGGAGAGAGAGGAGCAGACGCCGATCTGATTTACGATTCTGAGCCGCCGAAACATGCAGAGAGAAGTCTGCCTTTGTTTCGGCGGCTTTTGCTTGAAACGGTGAGCCCTGCGCGGAGCGTGCAGGATATCGTTAACGGCGGTCAGTGAAACAGGAATACGGCGCAATACACGAGCAGGATTGCCATAACAAAATTCACCATCCTGGCATGCATTGAGAAAAATTTGCAGAAAGCCGCTCCGAACAGCGCCCATACGTAGGTGCCTGAGGCACCGATTACCGACAGCAGGACGGTAAAACCGCATAATGCCCCAAACGATTGGTATACCGGTAAAATATAGAGGGACATGGCAGTAATCGCATATATGTAGATTTTGGGTTTGGCAAACTGCAGTATCATACCTGAGAGAAAGCCGGCCTCCTTTCCGGTCCCATTATTCAAATCTCCGGTGCTTCTCCAGACCTTCCATGCGAGATACAGCATATAGGCAGCTCCTAAAACCTGCATGACGATTTTTACTTTTGGCAGAAGAGAGTAGAGGGCTGCACTGAATATCGTACAAAGCGCCATAACGATTGAGAATCCTGCTGTAATTCCGAAATTAAACCGGATACTCCGTGAAAAGCCAAGTCGCATCGCATTGCTCATGGAAAGCAGATTGTTGGCTCCCGGCGAGTATGCGGTAATAAAACAGTAAATCAGAAAATCAGATAAACGGAACATGGTTTACCTCCTCGTATAATAAGTTTGTAAGCAAGAAAAACCGCTTACAGACTTATTCTTTTTTGGGTATAAATGGTAAGGATATCTAAGAGGTACTCCCTCATCCCGATTCCCATCTATACAGTTGATAGTTACATTTCAATATAGGTAGATCCTGTGGTATGATATCAGGTAGAGTCTGATGTCCGAAGGCACTGCTTCTCCTCCTTTCAGCCGGCTTCGTCCGAGACTGCTTTGAAAGCATTCAGCCTGGCACATACGGCACATTCCGCTGACACAGAATTTTCATCCCCAGCCGTAAAAAAAAAATCAAAAAAGGCTGACTGGGTGCATGCTCATTGCGCGAGGGTTCGGTCACCGTATGCGGCACAGGATAAACCTTTTGCTTCAGGCTTCACAAATCCCCATCGGAATGGAGGTGATATCATGTTAAAGCTCAACTATATGTCCACCTTGTTTGTAGGTATTGATGTAAGCTCAAAGACCAATGCTGTCTATGCTATGGACTTCGAGGAAAACAAATACATCTCATCATCGTTTGGCAATAACCAGCCGGGTGCCGATAAGCTTGTTAATATGATTGCTGAGTGTATGCACAAGCATAAAAACCTGAATACGATTCTTATCGTGCTGGAATCCACTTCTGTATACAGCGTCCATATTTCAAACTTCCTATCGACCAGCGAGGTTCTCATGCCCTACAAGCCTTACGTCTTCTGTGTAAACCCAAAGGCCACTTCGAATTACCGAAAGTCCTATATCGGAATGGAAAGACCGATCCCACAGATGCATATCTCATCGCAGACTTTGGCAGGGTAGGCCGTACGAAAAAACTGGAGCCATGGCGCGGCGGGCAGTTCATATCCCTGAAACGCCTTACAAGGCACCGTATGCACCTTTCTGAGTGCATCACCAGGGAGAAGACTTATATGGTTTCGATCTTTATCTGAAGTTCAGTGAACTTCAGCTCCTTGAAGGTGATGACAAGCCTTTTGGCAGTCTCTATGGTGCCACATCCTCAGCTGTCCTGACGGAATTTTGTCTCCACAGGAGATTATCGATATGCCGGAAGAGGAGTCGCTACCTTCCTTGGGGGAAGAGCAGGAACCGCATCTCTGACCTATCAAAACTTCGGAACTCCTGCGCAAGGCGGGGATTCCTACCGGTTAGACAAGTGCATGTATGAACCACTGAGCATATCACTGGCAAGCTCGTTTAACTGCATCCACGCCTATCAGAAAGAAATCAAGCTGATCGAGCAGGCGATTGAAATGCATCAACGGAATGAACCCTAACGCCCTGCTCATCCTTCAATCCATACCTGGAATAGGTCCAATATGGGCATCCGGAATTCTATCAGAAATAGGCGATATAACCGTGTTCCATTCATCCGATGCCCTTGCCAAATATGCCGGCCTTTACTGGCCTAAGGGTGATTCGGAGATTTCACTTCTGAGGACAACAAAATGTCGAAAGCCGGAAATCCTATCTTCGCGCTATCTTGGCGAAGCGGCAAACAGCGTCAGGAAGCACATCCCTGAATATGCTGATTTCTATGCCAGAAAATATGCTGAGGTAACCAAACATCAGCACAAAGAGCACTCGCGCTTACATCTCGTAAATTAGTACGACTCGTTTTGGATTGCTGGTCAAAACCAACTGTACACCGGCGAAAAGCTGGACACCGAATATAATATTGAGTCGAACTGACATTCGGTTATACGTAAAATATACCGAAGGTCTGTTAAAGTTACCCTTTTCTGAAAACATATCAAAATCTTCTTCAAAAGTTCTTGACATATCACCAGAATGCTTTTTCTCTTCAGCCTCAAGGTTTAGCCAGTCTTCAGAGACGGCTATATTGGATGGGTGAATGGAAAACCACCATTTAAAGAAATTGACTATAACAGATTTTTCATGGAAAACCTCCTTTGCCCTTTACAAGGATAAGAAAAAACTATATAATAATACAAAATGAACGTTATATTGTATCGATACGATATAATAATACATTCTGTGCGATATATTGTCAATAGGGAGGATGGAAAAAAATTGGATCCAATGAATTTGATTGTTGCAAAAAATATCAGGAGACTTCGTGAAGAGAATAAACTGAGCATGGACGAGCTTTCCCGGCTGAGCGGAGTCAGCAAAAGCATGCTGGCTCAGATTGAGCGGGGAGACGGTAATCCGACGATATCAACATTGTGGAAAATTTCGAATGGTATGAAAGTACCGTTTGATGCTTTGACCGTTCGCCCCGAGAACCTGTATCAGATTGTGAAAACCTCGGAGATACAGCCGCTGCTGGAGGATAATGGGAAGGTCAGAAACTATCCGGTCTTTCCGGATGATGAGAACAGGAGATTTGCCGTATATTATCTGGAACTGGAGGAAGGAAGCTTCTGGGAGTCGGAACCTCATTTAAAAGGGGCGGCGGAATTTATAACCGTATTCAAGGGACAGGTGGAAATATATGCGGACAGTCAGCCGTTTATTGTTGGTCAGGGAGAAAGCATCCGGTTTAGAGCCGATACGGTTCATTCCTATAAAAACGCGGGCGATGGAACGGCAATCCTGCATATGATTATTTATAATCCATAGTAAAAAAGAAACAAAAAAGGACGAAAGCCCATTTTAGCTTTCGTCCTTTTCTGCTTTATGTCTATCCGGCGTATGGAACGCCGGATTATAAATGTTACTTATAAATCCAGCTTGAGGTCGCCTTCCTTTATCCATCCGGCTTTTCTGCATGCAGCCCCGAAGATCGGCGTCAGGACAGCCGGAAGAATGAAGCAGACAAGGAGAATGCCCAGCCACATATTCGTTCCGCCTGTTTCCTGCATTGCCGTATAGACGCCGATCGGGCCGACCAGGCCGCAGGTACCCATACCGGAACCGGTCGGAATATTTTCAAGCCGGAAAACCATGGTTGAAATGGGGCCGGTTACCATAGAAGCTAAAGTCGGCGGAATCCAGATTCTGGGATTCTTAACAATGTTTCCCATTTGAAGCATGGAGGTTCCAAGGCCCTGGGCTAAAAGACCGCCCCATTTATTTTCCCGGAAACTTAAGACGGCAAAGCCGACCATCTGTGCGCAGCAGCCTGCCGTGGCAGCGCCCCCGGCCAGCCCGTCCAGGCTCAGCATAATGCAGATTGCGCGCTGCTGATAGGAAGAGTCAGCGCAATGCCGATGAGAGCGGAGACCAGGATTCCCATGAAGAGCGGCTGCATGACGGTGGCCGTTTTAACGAGATTTCCAAATGCGGTCATGAAAGCGGAAACACCGGGGCCGACAAACTGGGAGGCCAGTACGCCGGAAGTGATGGTGATTCCCGGAGTGACAAGGATATCCACAGGCGTTTCTTTGGAAACTAATTTTCCGAGTTCCGTGGCAATGATGGTGGCAACCAGGGCGCCGACAGGACCGCCCAGCTCATTGCCTGCGATACCGACCGTGGCGGCGGAAAACAGCACGAGCGTCGGCGCTTTCAGAGCATAGGCAATGGAGACGCCAAGCGCTGCTCCCGTGGCGCTTTTGGCATAGGTGGAAATGGTGGTAAATATTTCGATATGGGTTTTGTCCCCCAGCGTTGCGAAGATGGTTCCGATGAGAAGCGAAGCGAAAAGGCCGAAGGCCATTGCGCCCAGCGCATCAATGAGGTACGTCTGTACAGAAATGTTGATTTGTTTGCGTTTCATGAAATCCCTGAAGGTACTTTTACTCATAATAAAATCCCCCTGTTATCGTGTCTGTGATATCGGCGCCCGTTATTCTGACGTGGAACAGTTCAGAGGGGCGCGCTGCTTGTATACAAAAAAATATTGACTATATTATAAACTGAAAGATATGAATTTTCAATCATATGTATAAATTGTTCGCAGCACGCTGCTTTTTGGCGAGTGGGGGAGACTGTCTGAAAACTAGGATAGTCGAACGCTCTGCTGCCATAAGGCTGCCCCACCCTCAATGGGGTGTTTGATATAGAATCATTTGTACCTTGAAAACTGAATAAATCACGCAGAAAACAAGACTTTCGGTGCTGGACATAGTATAATAGAAACGAGTAAATATCGTATTCGAGGTGACAGATTATGCCATATATTCCTACGTTTGACCGTACACAGATGATGATGTGTTCCTGGGATTCTTTCGTGGCTCCGGAGAGTATCGCGAGGCTGATTGATGCCTTTGTCAACAGTCTGGAGCTTACAAAATACGGAATAAAAGAAGTAGCGAGGGAAGGCCGCCCGGGTTATGACCCAAAAGGGATGTATAAACTGTATATCTATGGGAATCGAAAAGGAATTCGTTCTTCACGAAAACTGGCTGAAAGCTGTAAAGTCAATCTTGAGGTAAAATGGATGATGGGAGGAGCAGAACCGGATTTTCCGCACAATTTCTGATTTCAGAAAAGATAACATAGACAGTATGAAAGAGATTTTCCATGAATTCAACCGAAGGATCTCGAGTGCGGTGGATTGGGGATTTTGTTCGATCGATGGAAGTAAGTTTCAGGCAAACAATTCCAAGGACAATCATTTCACAAAAAATAAGCTGGATGACCGGATTAAGTGGCTAAATGCCCACACAGATGAGTATCTGCGTCTCCTAAAGGAAATAGATGAACAGGAAGAATTGGAAGAAATGCCGGAAAATCTCACCCGGGAAGTAATAGAGGGAAAACTGAAAGAAGCCCAGGAGCGTCTTGCTCGATATGAAGCTTATCAGAGATTAATGGAAGAAACAGGGGCGTCCCAGATGTCGCTGACGGATGCGGATGCGAGACTTATGAAAATAAAATGGGTTTGCGGTATCCTATAATCCCCAAACAGCAGTAGATTCAGAAACGCATTTGATACGGGATTTTAAAATGACGAATCAGGTAACGGATCATGGAATGCTGACCCCAACCATGGAGGGACTCCGGGAAGAAAACGGGAATCAGATCCTGGAAGTCGTAGCCGACAAGGGATATGAGAACGCAGAGGATATCATCCGTTGTCTGGAGAATGGGATCATCCCGCATGTAATAATGGAAGAAGGGAAAAGCGGGTATGAGTTAGAACTCATTTATGAAAAAGCAGAGGCAGATACCGCCAGCATAAAACGGGAAGAATTGAAGAAAAGTCTTCACGCGGGAAAGATACCGGAAGCGTATAAAGAAGTGATTTCAGATATGCGGGTAGAAGAAGTTCGCAGAAAGGTAAAGACGGAAGCGGAACAGGAAAAGAAAGTCAAATCCGTATATGGAACGACAGATGAGATGGTGGAGCGGGCGAAAGAGGGATATTTCGTCAGAGATCCGGAACGGAATCTGGTTTACTGCCCGGCGGGAGATTTTGAGGCAGAAATGTATCAAGAAAACGGGAATATCCGGTATACGAATAAAAATGCCTGTAAACACTGCAAAAATAGAAACAAGTGTTATAAGGGAAAAAACGAATGGAAAGAAATCGATTTTACAAAGGATACGCTGGAGAAAGCTTGTAAAGAGTGGTTGGAAGCAGAGGGGAAGGAATATCAGCAAAGCGGGCAGGAAACAAAAGTCCGATATGAAAAGTAAAGGTAGTAAAATTTACATTGAAGCCAAGTCAAGAAAAATGTGCCAGAGGATGTGTTTGTCCGAGCATCCGTTTGGAACCATCAAACGAGCAATGGGAGCTATTTTCTCTTAATAGGGTTAAGGAAGGTGGCAGGGGAATTTGCACTCTTTTGCTTGGGATATAATATAGAAAGAGCAAAAAACCTCTTGGGCTTCGGAAGAATGATGGAGTTAATGGTAAGGGAAGCAGCTTCTTTTCTTTAAAATGTGTGATTTATTCAGTTTTCAATGGCACAAAAAAAGAAAAGAGGCTGATTTTATGTGCAGAATGAGGTTTTCAGACGGTCTGGGGGGGGAACAGTAACCGTGAGGCAATCAGCGGCCGCTGGCTGTCAAGACGGCGTCCTCACCTGCTTATTTATTTCAAAATAAAATATATGGTATAATGACCGCATAGCGGGCATTATACCGCGCATAAACGGTTTCTGCGTTTACCGCAGAAATCCGGCGCTGTTTTCCGTCGGAGACTCCATGTTCCCTGAGGAACATGGTATACTATGACAAACAGACGTCAGGACGAAAGGAGAGTGGCAGCATGGTAAAACGAATATGTCCAATCTGCGATCAGGCGATGAAGGGAAAGCATTATTGTCCTGTTTGCAGAAGTTATGTGAAGAATCCGATTATAATGAACCGGGATTATTATCTGAATGAACGCCATCCGGCTTACGAAACGGACTGTGAATACCATAATCCGGCAATATCCCGGGAACAAAAGCCGCAGATTAAAAAAACGGCTCACGGACAGACGGCAAAGCCGGGAAGCGGGATGCCCGCATACGGCGGCAGCCGGAATCAAACCGGGCGCAGGATTCAGCAGAAACAAACCGGGCCGGTTTATACTCCGGCAGGCACTGGGAAAAAGGCCGGGAATCCGGTGACATCGTTTATTTTGATTTTCATTGTCATCATGTTCCTGATTTCTCTTCTGTCTGCCGTTATACCGTTTATGATGTTTGCCCTGTAGAGGAAGACATGCTCTACATAATTTGCTGCAGTTTGGACGAAGGCTGAACTGCAACGAAAGTTGCTGACAGGAGAGGAGAACAGCGATGAAAATTAAAGACATACTGGCAGCCGGCAGTCCCACACCTCATTTGAAGTATTTCCCCCAAAGGGGGAGGAGGCCTATGAGTCTGTGGAGAAGGCGGCCCTTGAGATTGCAAAACTGAAACCGGCATTTATGAGTGTGACTTACGGGGCAGGGGGAGGAACGAGCCGCTATACGGTCGGGATTGCCTCTGATATACAGCGGGAAACCGGTGTAAATACGCTGGCGCACCTGACCTGTGTTTCCTCGACAAGGAGTGAGGTGAAATCCGTCCTAAAGCAGCTGAGAGAGAAACAAATTGAAAATGTGCTGGCGCTTCGCGGGGACATCCCGGCGGACGGCCCCATAGCAACCGATTACCGCTACGCGTCGGAGCTTATCTATGATATCAAGCAGTTTGATGAAAATCTCTGCATCGGGAGCGGCCTGTTATCCGGAGGGCCATGTGGAGTCGGTTAACAAGACGGCGGATATTGAGCATCTGAGGGATAAAGTTGAAGCCGGCTGTGATTTTGTCACTACACAGATGTTTTTTGATAATAATATACTTTATAATTATCTTTACAGGATCCGGGAAAGAGGCATTACGGTTCCGGTGGTAGCAGGGATAATGCCGGTAACAAACGTAAAGCAGATTAAAAGAATCTGCCAGATGTCGGGTACTTACCTTCCGGCCAGGTTTAAGGCCATCGTAGACCGGTTCGGCGATAATCCCGCAGCCATGAAGCAGGCTGGAATCGCTTATGCCACAGAACAGATTATCGACCTGATTGCCAATCATGTGAACGGGATCCATGTCTATTCTATGAATAAACCGGATGTGGCGGCAAAAATAGGGGACAGTCTGTCGGAAATTCTATAACAGGAGCGTACGGAAAAACAGATGGAAGACAGTATAAAATCAGAAGTAAACCGGAGGGAGGTTTACAGGTATCTTGGACTGGGCCGCCATGATCCGGATGAGAGAACGGCGCTGCTGGTGGAGGAATCCCTCGTGGAGCTTGAAAATGCGGCGGCACCCAGATTCTTTTCTAGAAGTTACCCGCTCTCGGTTCTTCCGGACGGGAAACTCGATCTTACCTGCTTCCGGGTGGAGAGCAGGGACTTGTCGAGAAACCTGAAAGACTGTGAGGAGGTCATACTGTTTGCGGCAACCCTGGGAACCGGTCCGGATCTGCTGGTGCGCAGGTACAGCCGTCTTGAAATGAGCCGTGCAGTAGTCGTTCAGGCAGCGGCTGCCGCCATGATCGAAGCGTGGTGCGACAGGAAGAACGGGGAACTGAAAGAAGAAGCGCTCAGGCAGGGAAAGTACCTGCGCCCCAGATTCAGTCCCGGATATGGAGATTTTTCACTGGACTGCCAGAAGGATATAATCAGGGCGCTGGAGGCGGAGAAGACCGTTGGGGTTACCTTGACGGACAGCCTTCTGATGACGCCGTCGAAATCCGTGACGGCAGTGATAGGGGCCGGAAGGAATGAATTCCGGTGTGAATTAAAAGGATGTGAGGTATGCGGCAAAACGGACTGCCTGTACCGGAGAGGTTAAAATATGGCCATTTTAGAGGAACTCAGAGAAAAAATCCTTCTGTTTGACGGGGGAACCGGCAGTCTTTTGCAGGAGGCCGGACTTAAACCGGGGGAATTACCGGAGACATGGAACATCAGTCATCCCGATATTGTGGTAAAACTGCACAGCGATTATCTGGAAGCCGGCTGTGATATTATAAAGACAAATACGTTTGGTGCGAACCGTTTCAAATACAACAGCGGTACACAGTACAGCCTGAAGGAAATCGTGACGGCAGCGATGGACAATGCCAAATGCGCGGTCAAAAAGGCAGGGCGGGGATATATCGCACTGGATATGGGCCCGACCGGAAAGCTGTTAAAGCCGATGGGACAACTGGATTTTGAGGAGGCTGTTTCAGTATTCAGGGAGGTGGCAGAAACAGGAGCGGAACAGGGCGCCGACCTGATCCTGATTGAAACAATGAGTGACACTTACGAGCTGAAAGCGGCTGTGCTGGCTGCCAAAGAGAGCAGCAGCCTGCCTGTTTTTGCAACTGTAATATTCGATGAGAAGGGGAAGATGCTGACCGGCGGTACGCCGCAGACGGCTATCGCTCTTTTGGAAGGACTTGGCGTGGACGCCGTGGGAATGAACTGCGGCCTTGGCCCGGTTCAGATGAAACCTCTGGCGGCGGAATTTATCAAATACGCTTCGGTTCCTGTTATTGTAAATCCAAATGCCGGCCTTCCAAGAAGTGAAGGAGGAAGAACCGTATACGACATCGGCCCGGATGAATTTGAGCAGGCGATGGAAGAGATACTGGATATGGGCATTTCCGTTGCCGGCGGCTGCTGCGGAACCACGCCCGGGCATATCAGGCGGCTTAACCGGCTGCGGGCCGGAAGAAGACAGAAGCTGCCACAGGAGAAGCAGAGTACGGTAATTACATCCTATGCGGCGGCGGTTGAGATAGGCGATGATCCTGTAATTATCGGGGAGCGCATCAACCCGACGGGGAAATCGAAATTCAAGCAGGCGCTGCGTGATCATGATCTCGAATTTATCCTCAGGGAAGGCATCTCGCAGCAGGAACGGGGTGCCCATGTTCTGGATGTCAATGTGGGCCTTCCGGAGATTGACGAGCCGTCCATGATGGCGGAGGTAATCCGGGAGCTTCAGGGGATAACGGAGCTTCCTCTTCAGATTGACACGTCGAATACGGAGGCGATGGCCCGGGCTATGCGTGTCTACAATGGGAAACCGCTCCTTAATTCCGTTAACGGAAAGCAGGAAGTGATGGACGCCGTTTTTCCGCTGGTAAAAAGATACGGTGCAGTAGTGGTTGCCCTGACCCTGGATGAATCGGGAATCCCGGAGACAGCGGACGGCAGAATCGCCATAGCAGAAAAAATTTACAGGGAAGCGGCAAAGTACGGGATTGGAAAAAGATATCCTGATAGATGCCCTGTGTATGACGATCAGTTCGGATCGGCTCGGGGCGCTTACTACACTGGAGACAGTTAAAAGAGTCAGACAGGAGATGGGTGGCAGGACCATACTTGGCGTATCCAATATATCATTCGGACTGCCTGTAACAGAAAATATCAACGCCAATTTTTCACGCTGGCGCTCTATAACGGTTTGAATGCGGCAATCATCAACCCCGGTTCGGAGGCAATGATGTGTTCTTACCACAGCTTCCGTGCCCTGGCTGCACTCGACGAGAACTGCGGAAGTTATATCGAGGCATATAAGAATGCGGCGGCTTCATCGGCCGCCGGTTCAGGCAGCCCGGCCGGCAGTCCGGCGCCCGGCACATCCGGAAACCGGCTGGGATCTGATACGGCCGGACGGAAAGCGGAAGCGGGGCCCGGCTCGGGAAACGGCAGGGGGAACAATCCGGCATGGGACGGGGAGGAGGAACGCCTTGCCCTCAGTGTGGAGAAGGGACTCAGGGAGCAGGCGGCACAGTCGGCAAAACAGCTTCTCGCCGAAAAGAACCGCTGGACGTTATTAACACCTGCATGATTCCGGCCCTGGATCATGTGGGAAAAGGATTTGAAGCGGGAACCGTCTTTCTGCCCCAGCTTCTGATGAGCGCGGAAGCAGCAAAAGCTGCTTTCGATGTAATCAAAGAGAAGATGGCGGAATCAGGCCAGGCCAGGGAGAAGAAGGGAAAAATCATCCTGGCGACTGTTAAAGGCGATATTCATGATATTGGAAAGAATATTGTCAGGGTTCTTCTGGAAAACTACAGCTATGATGTTCTGGATCTGGGAAAAGACGTTGCGCCGGAACAGATCGTCAGGGAAGCGGTCAAACAGCATGTACCGCTGGTCGGACTGAGTGCATTGATGACGACAACTGTCCCCGCTATGGAGGAAACCATTCAAAGACTGAGGCAGGAAGCTCCCTGGACAAAAATAATGGTGGGCGGAGCCGTTCTGACACCGGAATACGCAAAACAATCGGTGCGGACACATATTGCAGCGACGCGATGGCATCTGTTTCCTATGCGCAGAAGATAATTGGTTAAAATGTATAACAGTTCAGACAGCAAGAGCTGTTACTGAAATGTTATAAAAACTTGTATTTCTGTAAAAATACCATTGTAAAACAGCAGGTGCTGTGATATAATCACGTCATGAAATAAAATTACACGCAGAAGAGGAACGATGAAATATGGAAGAGGCAAAAAGTGTAATCGGCGTGATATGCTCCTCCTATGATTCATTTTTTGATTCCGAGAAGAAAATTGCAAATTGTATCATGGAGCGCAAACGGGAGGTCGTGGACATGATCGGTTGCCGAGCTGGCCAGGCCAGCGGCGCCAGTGACGCTTCCGTGTCACGATTTTGCCGGAGATGCGGTTTCAAGGGGTTTCATCAATTAAAGATGACTCTGGCCAGGGAACTGTCCGAGGAATCCCAGGCATCGGTGGGAAATGACATCAGCCGCAGGGATATCGGCCAGTCACTGCAGAATATTCTGGCTAACAAGACGGAAGAAATACGGCAGACGGTGGCCATGATGGATCCCGAAAATCTGGACAGGATCCTGGATATAATACAGAAGGCCAGGATGGTACAGCTTGTGGCGGTCGGAAACACGATACCGGTCGCTTTGGACGCCGCATTCAAGTTTAATCAACTGGGAATCCCGGCTGCGACTGGGACAATTTTAGAAACCCAGACGGCATATGCTTTTAATCTCGGAAAAAAGGATGTTATCATAGCAATTTCCAATTCCGGAGTGTCGAGAAGACTCATCCGGATACTTGAAGGAGCCTCCGGCAACGGGGTGACGGTTATTTCCATCACGAACAACCCGGAATCGCCGGTGGCAAAGCTTTCCGACTATCACATTACAACCGCAACAAGGGAAAAACTGCTGAGAGAAGATTTCCTGTTTTCAAGAGTTCCGGCCACTATGGTGATAGAGATTCTTTATCTTCTTTTATCTGTCAGCATCCGGGGGGCAGAGGAGAATGTCAGGAGGCATGAGACCGCCATTATGGAAGACAAGCAGTTGTAGATAATTGCGGTGGGGACAATACTTTTATGAAATTATGGGAAAGTTACTGTTCACAGGTTGTATTTCGCGAGGTGTTTTCGTGCGCATTTTACACGAAAATCCCGGGTTTCACGGCGCGAAACTGCGTTTTTTTGCAGTTTCTGTGCATTGCGAAGCGTGTTATTGTTTCCAGCATGCCGCTTTTTGGCATGGTGTGAACAGTAACATGGGAAATATTTAATGGTGCCTGTACTTGACAGTCAATACAACTTATACTAGAATTTAATTAAACTCAGATAAAAGAACGTAAAGTACTATTAATAAAGACAATAATAGTGAAGGAGAATAAAATATGTTATCAAAAAAATTAACAATCAATAATCCATCAGGTCTTCACTTAAGACCGGCCGGTGTTTTGTCCCAGGCCGCTATGAAATTCAAAAGCGATATTAAGATTGTATGCGGAGAAAAAGAAATTACGGCAAAGAGCGTTTTAAACGTTATGGCGGCAGGTATCAAGTGCGGTACTGAAATCAACCTGATCTGTGACGGACCGGATGAGGAAGAAGCTTTGAAGACTCTTTCTGAAGCGATCGAGAGCGGGCTTGGAGAATAAGCATTGAAAACGGTGAAACAGTTTCATATGTTACACCGCAACAGGAATTAAGCTGAACTGCCGGAGAGTATTGCCACGTAGCGATACTCTCTTTTGCGCTATAAGAAACAGAAAGGGGAATTTTACAATGAAATTCGAAGTCTACGAACACAAAACACAATATTACGAGACGGACCAGATGGGAATCATCCACCATGCCAATTATCTTCACTGGTTTGAAGAGGCGAGGATTGATATAATGGAACAGATGGGCATGGGGTATGATATGATGGAAAAACAGGGAATTATCTGCCCGGTTTTGTCAATCCGCTGTGAATACAAGAGTATGTCACGTTTTGGTGAGACAGTCCAGGTTCTGACCAGCCTGAAAGAATATAACGGGATTAAGATGGCGCTGGAATACACGGTAATTGATAAGGAAACCGCCCAGGTGCGCTGTGTTGGTGAGAGCCGTCACTGTTTCCCTGAACCGGGACGGAAGCCCCGTATCCCTTAAGCGCAATTACATTGAAATGGACAAAGCATTCCGTGAATATTCGGATACACAGGGAGAGGAATCATAATTTATGGCTCTGCTGGAACTGGAGTTTTCAATTCTTTATTTTATTCAGGGGCTTCATACGCCGTTCCTGGACCGCTTTATGACAGCCGTCACTTCTCTGGGGGATAAAGGATGGTTTTTTATTGTGCTGGGCATCATTCTTTTTTGTTTTAAACGGACAAGAAAAATGGGGGCGGCTGTGCTGCTTTCACTGGCAGCGGGCGGCCTCATCGGAAATGTGGTTCTGAAAAATCTTGTGATGCGGGATCGGCCCTGCTGGATCGATGAAAGTGTCCGGCTTCTGATACAGAATCCGAAGGACTTTTCCTTTCCTCCGGACATACCCTGGCCTCTTTTGAGACAGCGGTCAGCATCTTTTTGTATAACAGGAAATGGGGGGTGCCGGTAATCGTCCTGGCGTCGGTTATCGCACTTTCCAGATTATATCTTTTTGTGCATTTTCCGACGGATGTGTTAAGCGGAATGGCCCTTGGAATTTTTATTGGATGGTATGTTCACAGAACTATTGAAAAGTATAATTTTAGTGGTATACTGAGGCTATAAAAATTAAAGAACGCAGAGTAGGCATACAGGCGTCAAGTGTCGGATGAACAGGGAGTTGACATCCGGACGAAGGGGAAATCCCCGCGGCCTGTATCCCGCATCCCGCGCATCGCTGATAGTATATATCTCCTGATGTGGATCGAGAGTTCTGCAGAAGGAGGTATTTTTTTATGAAGAAACTTGCAACTGTATACCGTGATTCCTGCCGGGAGCTGAAACAGGTCAGGACAATCACAACCGCGGCTATGTTCATGGCTGTTTCCGTCGTACTTGGATACTTTACAATTGAGGCCGGTCCGTATCTGAAAATCGGATTTGGAAGCGTAGTCAACCAATTTGTCTACTTCCTGTTCGGGCCTGTGGTGGGAGGCTTCTACGGCGGAGTTCTGGATTTGGTTAAATATGTGGTTAAACCTACCGGAGCATTTTTTCCGGGATTCACGTTTAACGCCATACTTGCCGGTATCATTTACGGAACATTCCTCTACCAGAGGCCTCTTACATTCAAGAGAACCCTGGCGGTTCACTTCATCGTCATCATGGTCTGCAACGTATTCCTCAACACGCTGTTTCTCAGCATGATGTCCGGTAAGGGCATACTTGCGTTGATTCCGATGCGTCTGGTAAAGAATATGATCATGTGGCCAATCGATACGGCGCTGTTCTATCTGATTGCGAAGAAGATGGAGGATGCCGGAATTGTGAAGGCAATCCGGAAATTCAGACTGCCGGGTGCGAGAGCGTAAACCGGCGGACTCCCATGTAAATATTACATTAATATTAAATCAACGATAACCTGCACGCGGAGCGTGCAGGTTACCGCCATCAATTACAGCTAATTGAGCGGAATTAAACCCGGTGATATTCTTCCGGGCTTAATTCCGCTCAGTCTTTGTAAATATTAAATAGCGTAAATTTCCAATAAATATACTTAAACATCTACATCAGCCCATATTTATCATCTATCTAACACAAATGGAAGCACTGAGCGGCCACGACAAGGTCCGCACCAGCATCCCGTCCGCCGGCCGTTCCGGCGGCGTCCTCACCTGCTTTCCCTTCTCACGCATATTTAGTAATAATATACTGAATAAAACAAGACAAAAATCATAGAATGTGCTAATATAATAAACAGGCTTTGGGAAATACTTATCACAGGGCGTGTGACGGAACACCGTCCTGCAAAGCATTCCTGAAAAAATTGAAAGCAAAATTTATCAGGCAAGGAGATATGGCAATGAGCGAAAATTGTAACCACAACTGCAGCAGCTGCAGCGAAAATTGTGAAAGCCGTACTGCGGAGAGCTTTAGAACCGTTAAATCCACAGAGCACAGTCAAAAAAGTAATCGGCGTAGTAAGCGGAAAAGGCGGAGTAGGAAAATCACTGGTGACTTCCCTGATGGCATGTAAGATGAGAGCAAAAAATTACCGTACTGCGATTCTGGATGCCGATATCACGGGGCCGTCCATTCCAAAGGCATTCGGTATCCATGAGACGGTAAGGGTTTCCGACGATAATCTGATGATGCCGGGAGTGAGCGCGACAGGCATAGAGATATTGTCCGCTAATATGATTCTGGAGAATGAGACGGATCCGGTGATCTGGAGAGGCCCGATTGTGGGAGGCGTGATTAAACAATTCTGGGGAGAGGCTCTCTGGAAAGATATTGATTTCATGTTTGTGGATATGCCTCCGGGAACCGGAGATGTGCCGCTGACCGTATTCCAGTCGCTTCCGCTGGCCGGAATCATCATTGTTACTTCACCGCAGGAGCTGGTATCGATGATAGTGGCAAAAGCCGTTAACATGGCTAAAAAGATGGATATCCCGATTCTGGGTCTGGTTGAGAACATGAGCTATCTGGAATGTCCTGACTGCGGAAAGAGAATCTCCGTGTTCGGTGAGAGCCGTATCGGGGAGACCGCCAAAGAATATGGAATCCGGTACTCGCCAGATTCCGATTAATCCTCAGATTGCGGAACGCGTTGACCAGGGAGTGGTAGAATATATTGAGACGCCATGGCTGGATCAGGCGGCTGAGGCAGTTGAGGGATTGATTAAATAGATAACGCTGCTGAGTCCTCGTAACAGTTCATACTGTCTGAACTGTTACGAGTTTTTTGTCCCGCCGGACGGCGGCTATGGGACGGAGGACTCATTTACGCCGCTTACGCCAGTCCGCCGGCTGCCGTTTTGCCCGTTTATTTACTCAGTAGCTTTCTTAAATCTCTCAAAATAGGAAAGCTGCACTTTTTTCCACAAATCCGTGGCTTTTCCGCCCACGGGCTGTCCGTCTATCTCACTGGCAATCAGGCCCAGCCGGGAAGAACTGGATACGATGACTTCGTCGGCATTCATCATCTCTTTAACCGTAAAAGGACGTTCGTCCACGGGAACTCCCAGTTTTTTACATTGTTCAATCAGGTGCATCCTGGAGATGCCCGGAAGTATATAGTGATCGGTTGGGTGTGATGAACACGCCGTCCTTTAAAATGGAGATATTACAGGAGGAGCATTCCGTCACGATGTCGCCCCTGTGGAATACACATTCGTCACAGCCGGCCTCGTGGGCTTTCTGATAGCCCATGACGTTGGGAATCAGGTTCAGTGTTTTGATATTGCAGTGAAGGAATCTGGTATCTTCCTGGGTGATGAGTTTCATGGTTTTTGACGGTGCGGCCAGGGAACCCGGCTTCAGCATGATCCAGAGATTTGGTTTGGAAGGCGGCTCCGGGAAGGAGTGGATCCGGATGGCCTCTTGTCAGCTGCCAGTAGACGAAAATCTCCGAGTCGTCCATCTCTTTCAGCAGAGATTTAAGAATTTCAGCCAGTTCTTCACGGGAATAAGGAACCTCCATCTTAAGAAGGCCCGCACTGTTGTAAAAGCGGTCCAGGTGGGCGTCCAGGGCAAAGATTTTACCGTTCCTGGCCAGTGTGGCGTCATATACACCGTCTCCAAAGTAGCAGACCCTGTCATTCATCGGGATCATCATTTCTTCCAATGGTCCGTAAGTTCCGTTGTAATAGCCTAGATATTTCATAGCAACCTCCTGTGTATTATTTTAGTAAGCTCAGTGAATTGCGAAACTGCTGATCTGAGCATACCACAGGCGGCTTATGTTTGTAAATGGTTACTGTTCACAAACGCGGGGCATGCAGCATAATGGAGATTTAGTTAAGGGGTGGACGCCGCCGGTACGCGGACGGGGTGGTGGGGTGTGTATATGAGTCTTTCGTCCCGGGGGTTTTGCATCGCTGGATGGAGAAGGAGATACTGTGGTTTTGTTTTCGCAGGGCGGAGCCGGAGAGAATGATATCCGGCTGGACTGCTTCTTCGAGGGATAGCTCTAAGCCAGAGGAAGGCAAAGTCCCCCGGGGTTACGGACAAATTCGCTCCGAACTCCGAATGAGTTCGAAGCTCAAGTTGTCCCGGATTTTGCCCTTGTAGGGCTAAAATCCGCCCGGCGCTGTCTCCCTGCCTAAGAGCTATCATCTCTCTCAGGCGAACGTCCTTCCGGATATCATTCTCTCCTTCTCCGCCGGAAGATGTCGGCAGTATCTCCTTCTCCCGGAAGGTTTTCGCCGGAACGAAAGACTCCGCCGGGTGTATCGGCCCCGTCCGCTGGCCTGCTGCCGCTGATAGTCTCACGCGTTAAGTGCGGGGGGCGGACCTTGTCGCGGCCACTTAGTGATTCCGTGCACGAGAAATGCGATATGCCTTCAATGCACTTTTTTTAAAATTGCGGAAGATTTGATATCGGCCTGCGGAAACACGCAGTGGCCGCGACAGGGCCCTCCCATTTAAGGTTGGAGACAATCAGCGCCCGGAACGGACCATGTCCGGTGTCGAAAACCTCCGCTTGAGTGTTCCGTCCCCGGTGAAAAACTGACCCGGGGAAGTAGGCGGAATCAATTGCGGAGGGGACATGGGAGTCCGCCGGTGCTTAGCGAGGTCTTTTCGAGCTTAGCACTCCGATGCGCACTCAAAGGTGCAAACGGTCCCCGACAATTCATTCCGGCCGGATTCCCCCTCCACAACCAACTTCCCACGGGGACGGAAGACTCAGCCATCCCCCTCACCACACCGGACATGGTCCGTTCCGGACGCGTCCTCCCAACCTCAGTTAAATCTCCAGTTTACAGTTACGGTTTTGGTTTACGAAAATTTAAGGATTCTTTCATTGTTTCTGCCCTTGCTTTCATGTATAATGAAAATGGGTTACGGCCAAGAAAAATTGATGGGGTGTTGACAATGAATATTAACCTGAATCCAAACAGTGAACTGACCCAGTTTGCTGTAAACGCACCGAAAGAATTTGAAGTTCCGGACACGCTGATTGGAATGGCAAAGCAATTCCAGGAGTGCATGATGCAGTACACCTGTGCGATCCGGGAAGTGAAGACAAAGCTGGAAGTACTTAATGACGAGCTTTCCGTCCGAAATTCCCGAAATCCGATAGAGATGATTAAATCACGTATCAAGAGACCGCTCAGTATAGTTGAAAAGTTACAGAGAAGAGACCTTCCCGTTACTGTAGAGTCTATGATGCAGAATCTGGATGATATTGCAGGAATCCGCGTTATCTGCTCATTTATTGATGATATTTACGAGATCAGCAAGATGCTGGCGCGCCAGGATGATGTCAAGGTGATAGCTATCAAGGATTACATCCGCTGTCCCAAGGAGAATGGGTACAGAAGCTACCATATGATAATTGAAGTTCCCGTATATTTTTCCGACAGTAAGAAGCAGATAAGAGTGGAAGTGCAGATCAGGACGATTGCCATGGATTTCTGGGCCAGTCTGGATCACCAGCTTAAATATAAAAAAGATCTGGAAGACGAAGATGCCGCCGAGATTGGGCAGGAGCTTAGAAACTGCGCCGAGATTATTGCCGAGACAGACTGGAAGATGCTGGAAGTCAGGCAGAGAATCGAGGAAAAGGGAATCATCGTCCAGAGATAATCAGTAGAGATAATAGGACAGGGTTTCGGTAATTCGGAATCCTGTCTTTTTGTAAAGATTTACGGCCGCCGGGTTTTCGCCGGAGACATGAAGAAAGAGGGAAGACGCATTCCGGTTCCGCAGAGAATGCAGCACAGTTAAGAGAGCTTCCTCGCCGAACCCCTGACCGCGGAGAGTTTCTTCAACCAGAAAACCATAGAAGCAGATTTTGCTGCCGAAAGAGACCGTCCTGCAGACTGCTGCGGGCCGGGAATTCTCTTGGGAAAGGCAGAAAGAATAGACGGTGGAACCGTCGCTGTCCAGACTGGTTTGACAGGACAGGCGTGCGCCTTCGGCTGACATATCGGGAAGATCATTTTCAGTCAGGAACGTTCCATTTTATACTCGCAGGAATCTAATTCCGCCCCCAGTGAATGAAGGACCGGAAGGACAGCCTCATCCTGTCCGTCACAGGGGATCAGGAGATTGGCATCTTCAAACAGCTCCTCAGCGGCCTCAAAAAGCGCAGAAAAGTAACCTTTCCGCCTGCAAGACGGACGGGTAAAGGCCAGACATTCGAAAGTTTCATCAGAATCGTCCATATTGGGTATAATAAGCGCCAGGACGCTGACCAGCATATCAGCGCCGTCTTTTCTTTCATAAGCGAGATAGAAAACGGAGCCTTCCTCAAACGGAAAGCTTAACCGTATGGGGGAAAATGCCCTGCATTCCTGTATAAGATGGTCGATGTCCGATATTTGCCTTCCGGTCAGGCGGCTGTTTTTAATAATCTGCATATGATGGCTCCTGTTATTATTTGCGCTGCTGCTTCGTTTTATTAAGTATAGTACATAAAAGGCAAAATTTTCAATGATTTTTCTACGATTTTATTGTACTTTTCATATTGTCCTATAAAAAATGGAGTGTTAGAATTAAAACGTTCAGACGAGAGGAGATATGACAGAATGAAATACTTAAAAGAAGTAGCAATTATTTTCGGCATTACAATGGCAGGGGAATTTCTCAACTACCTGCTTCCGCTTCCCGTGCCTGCCGGGGTCTACGGGTTATTTATCCTTCTTCTTCTGCTGTGCGCAGGGACCCTGAAGGTGGAGGATGTGTCGGAAGTCGGCGATTTTTTCCTGGATACGATGCCGCTTATGTTTATACCGGCAGGAGTAGGCCTGCTGAACAGCGTGGATGAGGCGAAAAGCATCCTGGTTCCGCTTACGGTAATTTCGGTCGTTTCCACTGTTTTTGTCATGGCGGTGACAGGCAGAGTGGCTCAGAATATTATCCGGGGACCAAAGAAGCGTAAGGGGGGAAAAGAAGTATGAACCAGTTAGCCGGATCATCACTTTACTTTGGGATGCTGGTAAGCGTGGGAGCCTATCTTTTCGGCCTGTGGCTTAGAAAGAAGACGGGGCTTGCAATTCTGAACCCGCTGCTGGTGGCAATTATTTTGATTATTGCATTTTTATCGGCATTTCATATAAACTATGAAGAATATAATAGAGGGGCCGGTTTCTTGAGTTATTTCCTGACTCCGGCCACGGTCTGTCTTGCGATTCCGCTTTACAGGCAGCTGGAACTTCTTAAGAAGAATCTGGTGGCGGTGGGAACGGCGATTCTGGCAGGCGTAGCCGGAAGCGCGGGCAGCATTTTTATTATGTCAAAGGCATTCGGCCTTGAGCATGCCCACTATGTAACTCTTCTTCCAAAGTCCATAACAACTGCGATTGGGATGGGCGTCAGCGAGGAAGCGGGCGGTATTGTGACACTTACGGTAGTCAGCATAATTATTACGGGAATTCTGGGTAATATTATTGCCGACTGGCTGTTTGGAATATTAAAGATAGAAGAGCCTATGGCAAAAGGCCTGGCGCTTGGGACAGCAGCCCATGCCATCGGAACCGCCAGGGCACTGGAACTGGGAGAGATTGAGGGAGCCATGAGCAGCCTGGCCATTGCGGTGTCGGGACTCCTAACCGTGCTTGTGGTACCTCTTGTGTCAGGGCTTATCTAGAAAAAGGGGGATACCAGGATGAACCTGTACGAGGCGATCGGAAGCAGACATTCCGTCAGAAAATATTCGGATCGGGAAGTGCCGGAGAGATTGAGGGCACAGATCCTTGCATATTTTGAAAAAACCTCCAGACTGAATGACAGGATTCGGACAGAGCTGGAGATTCTGGACAATACGAAGAAGAAGGCGGAGGTAAAAGGTCTGTGGAAGACCGACGCGCCTTATTATCTGGCGTTCTATTCGGAGCCGGAAGAAGGCTTTGAGAGAAATGCTGGATATATCATGGAACAGCTCATATTATACATGACGGTGAAAGGACTGGGCACCTGCTATCTGGGCGGAAGCCGTGTAAAGCAGACGGTGAAAAACGGGAAACGCCTGGTGATGATTGCCGCCTTTGGCTGGCCGGAGGGGAAGCTTTACAGAGAAGTCCGCTTGCAAAGAGTGCCGCTGAATGAATTATGCGTATTTAAGGAAGAGGCAGGCGAGCAGATTAAAACGGTGTTAAAGGCGGCGCCTGGCGCCCTCGGCTTTTAATGCACAGCCATGGAGGTTTATCGTTTACTCGGACAGGATCTATGTCTTTGCGAAAAAGAGTCGCTTTCCACTGAATGCATCGGAAGCGATGAAAGATTTCAGTATCGGTATCATGCTTTCTCATATTATGCTGGCGGCGGAGGAACTATGGATGGAGCTTCAGACGGTGACGGAGGAGCAGTTTGCCGCCAAAGTTTATAAAAATGGGGATTATGTGGCGACCCTGTCTCTGCATTGAGGATTTAATTAAACAGGTGAGGCCCGCTGTCGGTACGGCCGGCGGACAGGACGGCGAAGGTATGGGACCCTGCGAATGCGTAGGGTTTTGCCTTGAAACAGCGTGGGAGTTATGTTAAAATAAGGAAGATTACAGTTAGAGCGCGTTTGAAAATTCATTCCCGCAATCTGCACGCCTCACTTCGCGATATATTTGTTCCCAATTCAGTTGCCGTAGCCCACTACGCCGCCTTCATTTGGGCCAAATCGCCTACAAAGTGTGACGCACAGCTACTGAAAGCAATTTTTAAATACGCACCAGGAAAAAAATAACAGATTTTATAAGGACGATAAAACCTGAGGAGGAAACAATGGTTAGCAGATTAATTGAAAAAATACAGAAGACGAAGGCTCCGATTTGTGTGGGGCTGGATCCGATGCTGAGCTATATTCCGGAGCATGTGACGAAGAAAGCGTACGATGAGTTCGGCGAGACTCTTGAAGGGGCGGCGCAGGCCATCTGGCTGTTTAATAAGGAGATTATAGACGCGACGGCGGATCTGATACCTTCTGTAAAACCGCAGATCGCCATGTATGAGCAGTTTGGAATTGAAGGATTGAAGGCTTATGACAAGACGGTTAAATACTGCCAGCAGAAGGGCCTTATTGTCGTTGGCGATGTTAAGCGCGGAGATATCGGCTCCACTTCCACTGCTTATGCAACCGGCCATATCGGCAAGGTGCAGGTGGGAAGTAATGTTTTTGCAGGTTTTGATACGGAATATATTACGGTAAATCCTTATCTGGGTACCGACGGGGTAAAACCGTTTGTGGATGTATGCAATGAGTATGACAGAGGTATTTTCGTTCTGGTTAAAACCTCCAACCCGTCCAGCGGAGAATTCCAGGATCGTCTGATTGACGGTAAACCGCTTTATGAGCTGGTAGCGGAAAAGGTGGTGGAATGGGGGGAAGCCTCCATGGATGGAGCCTACAGTAACGTGGGCGCCGTTGTGGGCGCAACCTATCCTGAGATGAGCAGAGTGCTCAGAAAGCTGATGCCAAAGACTTATTTCCTGGTGCCCGGCTACGGAGCGCAGGGCGGAACGGCTGAGGATTTAAAATATTGCTTTAATGAAGATGGTCTGGGAGCAGTAGTCAATTCCTCCAGAGGAATCATTGCCGCATATAAGAAAGAGCCCTATGTAAAATTCGGGGCAGAGCATTTTGGTGAGGCATCCAGGCAGGCAGTCATTGACATGATTACCGATATTAACAGCGTATTGTAGGAGGAACCTATGGCACAGGTGAAAGAAACAGCAGTTGTATACAGTCAGGAAGAACTGGCTCCTGAGATTTTCAGTATGGATCACGACAGAGACGGCGAAAGAGGCGAAACCGGGGCAGTTTATTTCCGTGTACAGCAAGGACGGCTCCAGACTGCTCCCAAGGCCGATCAGTATCTGTGAGGCCGATCCGGAGGAAGGAAGACTGCGTATTGTATATCGAATCGCAGGGGCAGGGACAAAGGAATTTTCTTCATTTGAGTCAGGGGACCCCATCGATATCATGGGCCCTCTCGGAAACGGTTTTCCACAGGAGGGCGAAAATGTCTTTCTGATAGGCGGGGGAATCGGGATCCCGCCGATGCTGGAGCTTGCAAAGAACCTGAATTGTGAGAAGCAGATGATTCTCGGTTACCGTGATGGGAATCTCTTCCTCAGAGACGAGTTTGAGGCGTACGGCGAGGTATTTGTGGCTACGGAAGACGGAAGTGCGGGAACAAAGGGCAATGTCCTGGATGCTATCCGGGAGAACGGCCTGACGGCCGATGTGATGTACGCCTGCGGTCCGACGCCGATGCTGCGGGCATTAAAACAATATGCGATGGAACACAATATCCGCTGTTATATTTCCCTGGAAGAAAAAATGGCCTGCGGGATTGGAGCATGTCTTGCCTGCGTCTGCCAAAGCAGCGAGGTGGATCACCACAGCAATGTCCATAATAAGCGGATCTGCAAAGACGGTCCCGTATTTCTGGCCCAGGAGGTGGATTTATGATGAATACAAAAGTAAATCTGGCCGGAGTGGAGCTTAAGAATCCGGTCATGACTGCATCAGGCACCTTCGGATCCGGCGCCGAATACGGTGAGATGGTGGATTTGAACAGGCTGGGAGCCGTTGTCACCAAGGGAGTGGCCAATATCCCATGGCCCGGGAATCCGACACCCAGAATTGCAGAGACATACGGGGGGATGATTAACGCCATCGGCCTCCAGAACCCGGGGTATGAGGTGTTCGCGAAGAGAGATATCCCTTACTTAAAGCAGTTTGATACAAAGATTATCGTGAATGTCTGTGGAAAAGACCACGGAAGATTATCTTGAAGTGGTAGAGAAACTGTCCGATGAATGCTGGAGATTAACATCTCATGTCCCAACGTAAAAGAGGGCGGCATTGCCTTTGGCCAGGATCCGAAGGCCGTGGAAGCAATTACGCGCGAAGTAAAAAAATATGCAAAACAGCCGGTTATCATGAAGCTCAGCCCGAATGTGACGGATATCACCGTTATGGCCAGGGCCGCGGAAGCGGGCGGGGCCGATGTACTCTCACTGATTAACACGCTGACAGGAATGAAGATAGATATCCATAAGCGGACCTTTGCCGTGCCAACAGGACAGGCGGCCTCTCAGGCCCAGCAATCAAACCGGTGGCGGTCAGGATGGTCTATCAGGCAGCCAATGCCGTGAAGCTTCCCATCATAGGAATGGGCGGTATCATGAATGCGGATGATGCCATTGAATTTATCCTGGCAGGCGCGACTGCGGTATCGGTTGGCACAGCCAATTTCCATAATCCGTATGCTACGGTTGAGATCGTGAAGGGGATTGAAGACTATATGGCGAAGTACCATGTGGAGGATATAAGCGAGCTGGTCGGTGCGGTCAGATAAGCACATACAGCATCAGCACAATGAATAATAAAAATGAAGAATAAATTAAAACGACCAAAGAGCAAGGGATTCTGCGGCAGTGATAGAAGGAGAAACGTATGGAACAGTACAAGCAGGAATTTATCGAATTCATGGTAGAGAGCGAGGTTCTCAAATTCGGAGAATTTACGTTGAAGAGCGGAAGAAAGTCCCCTTTCTTCATGAACGCGGGTGCTTATGTGACCGGAACCCAGCTTCGCAGGCTGGGCGAGTATTATGCAAAGGCCATCCATGACAATTACGGCCTTGATTTTGACGTGCTTTTCGGACCGGCATATAAGGGAATTCCGCTTGCCGTAGCTACTACTATGGCGATCAGCGAGCTTTACGGAAAGGACATCCGCTACTGCTCCAACAGGAAAGAGGCGAAGGATCACGGAGACACCGGGATTCTTCTGGGCAGCAAGTTACAGGACGGAGACCGCGTTGTTATCATCGAGGATGTAACGACTTCCGGAAAATCCATCGAGGAGACATTTCCGATTCTCAAAGCCCAGGCCGATGTGGAAATTAAAGGGCTGATGGTTTCGTTAAACCGCATGGAGAGGGGTAAGGGCGAGAAGAGTGCGCTGGAAGAAGTAAGGGAGCTTTACGGTTTTCCGACTGCAGCCATCGTTTCCATGGCCGATGTGGTTGAACACTTATATAACAGGGAATGCCAAGGTAAAATAGTAATTGACGATACATTGAAAGCGGCAATCGATGCTTATTACGGGCAGTATGGGGCAAAATAAAAATGGAAGCAGTCAGACCGGCGGTGCGGTATGCAGAAGATTCATGGCATGTTCGCGGCGGTACGGCGTGCAGAATCTTAAATAAGGAGTGTCCGATATGGAGAAAGTATATAAAACAATGCGCAATGCAGGCGTTATCAACATTGTAATCGGCAGCGTGATTATTACCGCCGGAGTGGCCGCGGGCGTTTTGGCGATTATCAGCGGAGCCTGTCTGCTGAAGCGCAAATCGGAAATTACATTCTAGATCCTGTTTGAAAATTCATTCCTGCCATCTGCCCCCACTTTGCGCATATTTGGCCCAAATTCAGTCAGCGTAGCCCACTACGCCTCCTTCATTCGGGCCAAATCTCCCACAAAGTGTGACGCACAGCTGACAGAAAGCAATTTTCAGACACGCTCTAGTACAGCGTTGCATTAATAACTGAGTAATAGCGAGTGCTATTACTCAGGCACTTTATGAGAAACGGCGGTATTTCTTTATTATATGCCGCCGGATATACGGTACTGCAGAGGAACAGCTTCTTCTGGTAAGACGGATTAACCTGTCGAAGAACAGCAGAGCCTTTGCAGTATTCTTTGCGCGCGGTAAATGTATCAAACCGTCCGCAGCGTAAAACAGCGGGGAATTTCAAATGGAAAATTCGGGCGCTGTCCTCCGGGACGGCTGTTTATTGATAGATGGGGAAAATATGATAAAAAAGACCAGGATGCACCAGAAGATTTGCTGGGTTCTTTTCATCAGTTATCTGGTGGTATTGACTTATTTTATGTTTTTTTCGGATGGTTTCGGCCGTTCGGGACATGAAGAGTACGCCTACAATCTCATTTTGTTTAAGGAGATCAAACGTTTTTACAAATACAGGGAGCTTCTTGGGATGCGTTCCTTTCTGCTGAATACGGTGGGAAACGTCATCTGTTTCATGCCGTTTGGCTTTATCCTGCCGATTATCAGCCGGAGAGGGAAAAAGTGGTATAATACCTTTCTCTTAAGCTTTCTGATGAGCTTTGGAATCGAGACAATCCAGCTCATATTCAAGGTGGGAAGTTTTGATGTGGATGACATGTTTTTAAATACATTGGGAGGAATTGCAGGCTATATCTGCGTCTGCATGGCAAAAGGAGTCAGGAGGATGGCAAGTGGCGCGTCAGACAGATAACAGGATTTCATATATTAAAAAGCCGATGGCGGAAAACAGTTTTCCGTGTGTGATATCTGCGGCAGCAGGGCTGGTACTCTGTATAGCCGGAATAGCAGTCAGTATCAGAAGCCAGGGAAATACGCCTTTAGGGGCGGTGGCAGCCTGCTTTTGCGGTGTTTTATTTTCAATAGCCGGCCTGCGTTACGGTTACCGGGCGTTTAAGGAACGGGAAAAGAATTACATTCTGGCTAAAGCAGGGACTGTCACCGCCGCAGCAATGGTGATTTTATGTTTTGTAATATTACTGATAGGATTTAAGAGGTGATTATGATGAAGTATTGGGAAATGTTTAAAGAGGAAAACGAGGCGGTGAAAGAGCGCCATGAACTTGCTCTTGAAAGAATCGGCCAGTTTAAGACCGAAGAGACCGTGGCTGAGCCGTACCGAAGCTATTTCAGAAAGGCGGCGGAGTTTATCATGCTGGCCGAGAAAGTGTACGGGATGCAGGAGAAAGGAGAGCTTGAAGCACTGAGCCTTGATGAAGCAAAGAAGCTGAATATAAAGCTCTACGAGGATGTGCTTCCTGGGAACTATGAGGAAAGCTTCTGTAATCCTGCTTTTGCAGTCGCTGCTCTGGGCAGGGATTTCGGCCAGTATCTCGCCTTTTTATTGACAGAGATCAGGGGGATGATAGTGTATGCCTACGAGAGCCGCCTGACGGATATGACGATACTGGAGGAAGTGCTGATTGAGGTCTATAATCTTTTCGAGTCGGAAGAACCGGAACTGAAGGAAGTAAAAGAAGTGCTGTACTATTTTGTCAGCGATTACTGTGATGTAATGCTGACTTACCGGGTGCGGGAGACGCTGGATCCGTCACTTGATTTTGCTAAGTCCATTATTATGGACAGTGATCTCACCGACCTGCGCTATCTCTACAGGTTTGGAGAATATATTTCCGATTCGGAGCTAAAGATTGCCGCATTTTTAAATTCCCTCCCTGAGGAGACGGTCAGAAAAATGGCTGATACCTACACGGAAGGCATCAGAAAAGGCTTTGTCGCCAGTGGCCGCAGTTATAAAAGCAAGAAAACGGTACAGATCCGTTACCATATCGGATTTGAACGGATGATACGGATGGCGGTGGAGAACTTCAGAAAGCTTGGCCTGGAACCTGTTATCAGCAGGGCTGCTGTCGGCACCGTTAACCGGGCGGCGGCGCGGACCAACGGATATCATGGAACGCCTGCCAACAGGCAGTATGATTACGATCACCGTTACGACAATGCCATCTATATGGATAAGGCTTTCAAAGAGAGAAAGCTGTCCGTACTTAAGGTGGCGTATGAGGAATGCCGTACTTTGGCAAAGGCTTATGCGGGACCGGCAGTCCTTGAGACTTTTGGGGAAGAGGGATTCACACCTGAGAATAAAAAGGAGGCGTTTGCCTTAAGTGAAAAGCAGGAGAAACTGCTGCTTTCCTATTCGAACGAATCGATGCAGATTGCCGATGCCTATGTACCGGGAATGGAAACGAGCTTTACGATTATTGCATTCCCGCTGCCTGAAATAGGTGATAATTTTGAAAGATATTTGAGGAGACGATACGTATCAATACGCTGGACTATGAGCTGTACCGGGACATCCAGCAGTGTATTATAGATGCCCTCGATCAGGCGGACCATGTGATGGTTTACGGAATGGGGGAGAACAGGACAAAACTAAAGGTAGCGCTTCGCAGACTGAAGAACCCGGCTAAGGAGACAAATTTCGAAAACTGTGTGGCAGATGTCAATATCCCGGTGGGGGAGGTATTCACGTCCCCGGTACTTTCCGGTACGGAGGGAACTCTCTTTGTCGGCAGTGTTTATATCGGTGATTTCCAGTTCAAAGATCTGTATATGGAATTTAAAGACGGAAGAGTGGCTGATTACGGCTGTGCCAACTTTGAGGATGAGAAGGAAGGCAGGGCACTGGTAAAACAGATTATCATGAAGAACCATGACAGTCTTCCGATGGGGGAATTTGCCATCGGTACCAACACGACGGCCTATGAAGTGGCGCAGAGATATCAGATTCTCGATAAGTTCCCGATTCTGATTGCCGAAAAGACGGGACCTCATTTTGCCGTGGGAGATACATGCTATAGCTGGATGGAAGACTGTCCGATGTTCAATCCGGACGGCAAAGAGATTGTTGCAAAAGAAAATGAGATTTCCGTGCGCAGAAACGAAGATCCTTGTGCCGCTTATTTCAGCTGCCATACGGATATTACAATCCCGTATTCAGAGCTGGACCGCATTGAAGCAGTCCATGAGGACGGAACCAAAACCGCCATTATTGCCGGAGGCCGGTTTGTGCTGCCGGGAACGGAAAAGCTCAATGAACCGCTGGATTCCCTGAATAATTGATTTTCCCCGCATATAGTTTTCCTGAGGAGATTTTTGGGAGAACGGGGATGAGAGATAGAATAAGAAAAATCACTGCCGCCGTAATTCTGGGGCTGCTTCTTGTGACCGTGGGAGCAGAAACGGATACGGCGGTATTTTGCCTGGCGGCGGAGAATGGAAGCGATACGGCAGAGCAGGCTGAAACCGTGACAAAAGCCGGACTGGAGCCCGCCCCGGATACGGAAGGGGAGAAAATAGCCGGGCCGAAGCTGTGCCCAGTCGGCGGTTCTGATGGATGCATCCACAGGGCGTATTTTATATGGCAAGGAAGAAACCATAAAAAGGCCCATGGCCAGCACAACAAAAATAATGACATGCATTCTGGCGCTGGAGCAGGGAAACCCGGAAGATATGGTTGAGATCTCATCCTATGCAGCGTCGATGCCGGACGTACAGCTTAATATACGTGCCGGAGAAAAGTACCGGCTCCAGGATTTGCTGTATTCCCTGATGCTGGAGTCACACAATGACTCGGCCGTGGCTGTGGCGGAACATATCGGCGGGACCGTGGAGGGTTTTGCGGAAATGATGAACCAGAAGGCAAGGGACATCGGATGTACCGACACATGTTTCGTGACTCCCAACGGCCTGGACGGTACACGAAAAGCAGACGGAGAACCACACTCAACAACGGCGGCCGATTTGGCGAGAATTATGCGTTACTGCGTGGAACAGTCTCCAAAAAGCAGGGAATTTCTTGAAATCACGAGAACGGCGTCCAGAACTATCACGGATGAAAGCGGGAAACGTTCCTTTTACCTGGGAAACCACAATGCCCTCTTGTCCATGATGCCGGAGGCTCTGTCGGGAAAAACGGGTTTTACAGGGAACGCCGGTTACTGTTATGTGGCGCTGAAAAGGATGACAAAGGAGTTTACCGTGGCTTTGCTGGGCTGCGGCTGGCCTCCCCATAAGACATATAAATGGGAAGATATGCGAAAAATCGCAGGATTTGCCTTCGACAGTTACGATTATTATGAAATATTTGAAAAGAATAAGACCTTTCCCTCGTTAAAGATTATAGACGGTAAAAAAGATGAGGTCCCCCTGTCCCTGTGCCTGGGAGAACAGGATCAGACCCTGAAAGTCCTGATGAGGGAGGATGAGACTACTGATATCCGCTACGAGTATCCAAAGGAACTGAAAGCCCCGGTGAAGGCGGGGACTCCTGTAGGAAGCGCCTCTTACTATGTGGGAAATGAGCTGGTCGCCAGCTATCCGATTTACGCGTCTGATACGGCCGAAAAGATAGATTTGAAGTGGTGTATCGAAAAGTGTATCGGCAAAATTACACTCTGATTGATGGCGGTGACCTGTGTGCGGAGCGTGCAGGTTATCGTTTGTCCGTTGGAGGGGGAAAATACCTCCGGCGTTACAATTTGAAATACTGCATAAAATATTAAGAAATTTGTATGAAATTGTATGAAAAGAAGCTTTATTTTTCTAAAAGATTTTGATATAACTATAAGTAAGATGAACAAGGCCGCCATTCTGCAGGCAGTCGTTTAGCGGCGGAATGACAGAGACAGGCAAGGGACGAAAGGAAAGAGGATATGAAAACTTCACTTAGCAGGGAACAGGCACTGGAATTATTAAAAAAATATAACAAGGAACCGTTTCACATTCTTCATGCTCTGACTGTGGAGGGAGTAATGCGCTGGTATGCTGACGAACTGGGATATGGTGAGGATGCGGATTTCTGGGGTATCGTCGGACTTCTCCATGATATTGATTTCGAACTGTATCCAGATGAGCATTGTCTGCGCGCGCCGGAGCTTTTAAGGGGAGGAGGAGCCGAAGATGAACTGATTCACGCTGTGGTCAGCCATGGATATGGGATCCGCGTCGATACGGCGCCGGAGCATGAGATGGAGAAGGTGCTTTTCGCCTCGGATGAGCTTACGGGACTGATCGGTGCTGCCGCCAGAATGCGCCCGTCAAAAAGCGCAAAGGATATGGAGCTTTCCAGTTTAAAAAAGAAGTTTAAAGATAAAAAATTCGCCGCAGGATGCTCCAGAGATGTGATTACCAGGGGGGCTACGCAGCTTGGCTGGGAACTGGACCGACTGCTGGAACAGACAATACTGGCAATGCGTTCCTGCGAGGACAGTGTCAATGAACAGATGGAGCAGATGGTATGATACGGTACCGCCTGAACGGCAGCCTTTCTCCAATGAGAGAAGAGGAGGAATACGGCCGGAATGATGTCCGCATTGAACTGATGACAATACAGGAGTTTGAAGCGGATAAAGAACAGATATCGCATAAAAAGCTTCTGCTCAGGCAATTGGAGCAGATTCAGTATTGTAAGGCCGAGATATTCGGCAGTTGTATTATCGGTACCTTTGCTGTCCCGAATGTAAAGAATCTGCCGGGAAAGAAGGAGAGCTTCGGCTTCCATATGGTAAAGGACAGGCTCATTTTCGTTGAAGGCGGCGGGGAGCACGTAAAATCAATATTTGACAGGATGAGGGAAATACAATACGGGGAGCAGGGCAGTATGTCTGCATTTTTACCGGTTTTTTAAACTATCTGATAGAGGGGGATTCGATTTTCCTGCAGGGATATGAGAACAAGCTGATTGTGATGGAAGACAAGATGACGAAAGGGCTTCAGAAAAATTTTTATGAGAAGATCATCCGCTGCCGCAAAGACATGCTCCATCTCCAGTCTTTTCTGACCCAGCTTGCCGATATGGCCGATATTTTCCGCTCCAATACAAACCATCTCTTTGAGGCGGAGGAAAAGGAAGGCTTTGCGATCTTTGCCCACCGAGTGGAACGGCTTGGCGACCATGTATCGCTTCTGAGGGAATATATCCTGCAGATACGCGAGATGTACCAGTCGCAGATCGATATTGCCCAGAACCGCACCATGGGCATTCTGACCGTGGTGACTACGATTTTTCTGCCATTGACGCTGCTGGTCGGATGGTATGGAATGAATTTTACAAACATGCCGGAACTGACGTGGAAATACGGATATCCGGCTGTGGGAGTGTTAAGCATTATTATAATTATCCTGGAAATCCGGTTTTTCAGGAAGAGGAACCTGTTGTAGGAAGTATGGAACAGTTACGGACATTTAACATTAGAGAAAGTAATGGAGGTAAAGACCATTGAAACTTTTATCAGTTGCAATCCCCTGCTATAACTCGGCGGCTTACATGAGGCATTGTATCGAATCGCTGCTCCCGGGCGGTGATGAGGTGGAGATCCTCATTGTGAACGACGGTTCTACGAAAGACAACACCGGTGAGATTGCAGACGAATACGAAAAACGTTACCCGGGAATCTGCCGCGCCATCCACCAGGAGAACGGCGGCCATGGTGAGGCGGTCAATTCCGGCCTTAGGAATGCCACAGGTGTTTTTTTCAAGGTGGTGGACAGTGACGACTGGGTGAATGAGGATGCTTACCGTGAGGTACTTAAGACCCTGCGCAAGTTCTGCCATGACAATGTCACCCTGGATATGCTGATTACAAACTTTGTATACGAGAAACAGGGGGCAAAGCGGAAAAAGGTAATGAATTACAGGACCGCCATTCCAAAGGAAGAGCTGATTGACTGGAGCGGGGTTAAAATGTTCATGCTGGGGCAGTATATCCTGATGCATTCCGTTATTTACCGTACGGAAATGCTGCGGGAATGCGGCCTGGAACTTCCGAAACATACTTTTTACGTGGACAACATATTCGTTTATCAGCCGCTTCCGCATGTAAAGACCATGTATTATCTGGATGTAAACTTTTACCGGTATTTCATCGGCCGAGAAGATCAGTCGGTGAACGAGACCGTTATGATAGGGAGGCTGGATCAGCAGATCCGCGTGACGAAGCTGATGCTTGGATATTATGATGTGATGAAGATGCCGAACCGGAAGCTGCGGCGTTATATGATACGCTATCTGGAGATCATGATGACGGTGTCTTCGATTCTGGCGATCCGTTCGGAGACAGAGGAGAACCTGGCTAAGAAGAAGGAGCTTTGGCAGTATCTGAAACAGAAGAACCTGGGGCTTTATATCAGACTCCGATGGGGGTTCCTCGGACAGGGAACGAACCTGCCCGGAAAGAGCGGGCGGAAGGTTTCGATCGCCTGCTACAAAATCACGCAGAAATTCTATGGATTCAATTAGAAGAACAGGGGGAAAGGAGCAGCAAAGCTTTTCCATAACGACAAAAGGCATGCCATAGCATGCCTTTTGTCGTTTTTGTCGTGTGACAATATTTCGTATAACGTACTTACCGTATAAATTCGGGTCGTGTCTCTTCCTGGCTGCTTCCGGCATAGGCCAGCGGGTAAATTGCTCCGCAGAGAAGAACTGCTCCGACAACATCGATGATGGAGTGCTGTAATTTAAAAAAACGGTTGCCATACAGATAGATACCATCAGGATAAAGGACATTACTCTTACCACTTTGTATTTCCTGAGGCTTTCACTCTTCATAATCGCAATATGTGTTCCGATAGAGTTGTAGACATGCACGCTGGGGAATACGTTCGTGCAGGTATCGGTCTGGTATAGCATGGCCACAATCCGGGAGCACAGATTCTTATTCGGGTCTATCACCGGCCTGAAATCCGTACCGTTCGGGAAAAGTGTACAGACCAGAAGACTGATGGTCATACCGGTAAATAAAAAGATACAGAGCCGGTAATAATCTTCCTTATTTACGAAGAAGAAATACGCAATAGTTACTGCTACATACGCAAACCAGAGGAAATAGGGGATGACAAAATATTCATTAAACGGAATATAGTCGTCCACTACGGAATGCATAACGTGATAGTGCTTTGTTATCGTTTTCTCCAGGTAAATAAACCAGGGCAGATAGATAAATCCATATCCCAGAATCCACAGATGTCCGTACTTCTTTAGAAAATTTTTCATAAGATCACCTTCCATAGTAGTGGAACTGTTACTTAAAAATTAACATAATTTTAACAGATTCTTTAACTTCGACTGATTATAGCATACTCTTGAGACGACTTCAAGGGGATTTAGAAAAGGTTAATAAAATTTAAGGAAGCTATCGGATTCCTTACTTTATTCTTCCATTTTTACAATATGCAGGTAATTATGGTTTATGATATTTATAGAGTTTAAAAAGATCTGTATTAGCATTTTATGGCTATTATAAGGTCAGGCCGGGCCGATTGAATATCCGGATCAGATAAGATATAATAAGTTTGGGAGCGGGCCCGCCACAAACAGCCCCTCAAAGTAACAATATTATAAGGGGCTGCAGCTTCCTACTCCTTCATTCCAGAACCTTCTTCCGTTGCCTTATTTTCTCGCTTTTCTGTCTTCCTCTACCAGCCTTTCTAATTCCCTGAACATATCTTTGGACATCATGGTAGGACGCTTTCGTTTGGTTATTATATGTATCACATGGAATACGAAGCCGGTCACAGCAACGTCGACGACGGACCAGTAATACAATGTGTTGTTTTTAATGCGGATCCATTTCTTTTTCATTTTTTCCTCCTGAGTTACTGTAGCTTTAAAAATAGTTTAGTAAATATATGTACTAAAATCAATAGTAAATATATGTACTATGTTATTCTTTTTTATCAAAAGGGGATAATATAGTTATGAAGTATGTCAAAATAATACGCGATTTAAGGGAAGATAATGACTTGACACAAAGTCAGGTTGCAGAATATCTGGGAACGAGCCAGACCATGTACGCAAGATATGAGAGAGAAGCATCGGAATTGCCTGTCAGACATTTATTAAAGCTGTGTGAGTTATATGGTGTAAGTGCGGATTATATTCTGGGAAGAGTGAATAAGTAAAAGAAAGAAGCGCAGGACCGGGCTTGCGCTTCTTTACAAATTCGTTTAATTGTCTGACTTAAGCGACTGAGACGTTAACAGCCTGAAGTCCACGATTGCCCTGAGCAATATCGTATGTGACTTCCTGACCGTCTTCTAAAGACTTATATCCGTCCATTGCCAGTCCGCTGAAGTGAACAAATATATCTTCACCGTTTTCTCCGCAGATAAAACCGAATCCTTTTTGCGAGTTAAACCATTTTACTGTACCTTTATTCATGAAAGATACCTCCTGAAATTTTATTATGCATTTTCTATAAAACTAAAAAAAGCATATATACGTAATCAACAATAAAAAAATGACTACGATAAATATGCGGAATCAAGGCTTTATTTAAAATACTTTTCTTATCATACTATTTAATTTCCAATAAGTCAAGCAAAAATTGAAATAAAAAAATCATTTTAAACTGGGCCGATGATAGGGACGATTCATAAAGGAAAAGAATCCTATTCAGCTTTCGAATAGGAATCCTTTACATTTGTACGGCCGATCAGATAGTCTACGCTTGTGTTGTAAAAATCGGCCAGTTTACTGAATACTTCAATCGGGATAGCGCGTTCGTCATTTTCATATCTGGAATAGGTGCGTTGTGATACATTTAAAACTTTTCCTAAATAATCTTGTGTTAAATCATTATCCTCACGTAAATCTCTTATACGATCAAATTTCATCTTTTTAGCCTCCGAGCTTATTATAAATAGACTATATTGGTCTATTGACTTTTAGTCTATATTGGCCTAAAATGGCTAATAATATACATGTGACGAAGCATATATATTGGGGGACAAAAGATTTTACAGAGGTATTTATTCAACTGTTGTTGTAAAAAGAAAGGGTAGCAGCAAATGGAGCCGAGAGATTATGAGGAACTTTATGAGAATTTAAAGAGCAGTTTTGTTATACGGAACAAGGAAGAAGTGAAAAAGATAGCTGACTTTTTAAATAAATCAGACTATGAGTTTTATAATGAGATTCGGGAGGAAACAACGGAAGAAGAATTTGAAAAATTCTGTCAGGAATTCCCTGAGGCCAGAATTGTATTGGAGAGCGGGAGAGCAGCTTGCGGAGTTTAAGTATGGTCCGGTACGTTTCAAGCGTGAGATTAATGCAGTTTCTATAAGGATTAAACGATCTATTCAGGCATCTGTGAGCATAATCCCCTTCTTTCTGTCGGACACCGGGGTGAAATAGTGCCATGTTCCGTCGGTTAGCTGCCATCCTGCTTACATTCCGGTGTTGGTGCCGATGCAGAAGTATCCGCCAGGGGCTGGGTCAAAGACCGGTTCATTCCTGTTTGCATGAAAACGTCGTTTCAAATCTGGCTTCTTTAAACCTCCACAGTGCCCCCTGAGATGCCCCAGAACCGTCCGTGGAGCAGCTTTATGCCACTCCATGTAAACTTCTCTGTGTGACAGGTTCGGCATGAAAAAAGCCTAAAATTATGTTTTGGTCTGCATACTCACAGACTTCCTCTTTAGAGTTGCGCTCTCTGGAGCGGTTTTTATTTAACAGGAAATTTTTCCTGTTAAACAAGAACAATCTCGCAAGCGAGATTCTCCGCCTGCGGCGGGTCGCTATAGCGACATTATTCCCTACTGCCGCAGTGCGCTCCTCCGCGGAGCGGTTTTTATTTAACAGGAAATTTTTCCTGTTAAATAAAAAAGAGTGTAAGCCCTGAAAACTTAATAGGCTTTACACTCTGACGGTTGTATTTAACTAATGGTAATACAATTCTTTAGCAATATTTTTATGATATCTTTGAAGATTCTCTAGTTTATTAACGCGTTCTTCAAGATCCGCTGTTTTCTTTAATATCAACTCAACTGCTTCATTACTGTATCTTGTTGTGTGAATATCCCTCGCGCATCTTTGCCATGTCTTCATTAACCTTATCGAAACGTGCGTACATTTTTTGTTCAGTCTGATCGAATGCACTTAAGATAAGGTTTGAATTTTCTCTAATTTCTGCCCTGATGTTGGAGATATCCTCCTTAGTAGCCATGTTGGAGATATCCTCCTTGGTGGCCATACTGGAGATATCCTCCTTAGTGGCCATGTTGGAGATATCCTCCTTGGTGGCCATGTTGGAGAGATCTTCCTTGGTGGCCATACTGGAGATATCCTCCTTAGTGGCCATGTTGGAGATATCCTCCTTGGTGGCCATGTTGGAGATATCCTTCTTAGTGGCCATGTTGGAGATATCCTCCTTAGTAGCCATGTTGGAGATATCCTCCTTGGTAGCCATGTTGGAGAGATCCTCCTTAGTGGCCATGTTGGAGATATCCTCCTTGGTGGCCATACTGGAGATATCCTCCTTAGTGGCCATGTTGGAGATATCCTCCTTGGTAGCCATACTGGAGATATCCTCCTTGGTAGCCATACTGGAGATATCCTCCTTAGTGGCCATGTTGGAGATATCCTCCTTGGTGGCCATACTGGAGATATCCTCCTTAGTGGCCATGTTGGAGATATCCTCCTTGGTGGCCATGTTAGAGATATCCTCCTTGGTGGCCATACTGGAGAGATCCTCCTTAGTGGCCATGTTGGAGATATCCTCCTTGGTAGCCATGTTAGAGATCCTCCTTAGTGGCCATGTTGGAGATATCCTCCTTGGTAGCCATGTTAGAGAGATCCTCCTTAGTGGCCATGTTGGAGATATCCTCCTTGGTAGCCATGTTAGAGAGATCCTCCTTAGTGGCCATGTTGGAGAGATCCTCCTTGGTAGCCATGTTAGAGAGATCCTCCTTAGTGGCCATGTTGGAGAGATCCTCCTTTGTGGCCATATTAAAGATATCCTCTTTGGTGGCCATATTGGATAGATCTTCCTTGGTAGCCATGTTAGAGATATCCTTCTTAGTGGCCATGTTGGAGATATCCTCCTTGGTAGCCATGTTAGAGATATCCTCCTTGGTAGCCATATTAGAGATATCCTCCTTAGTGGCCATGTTGGAGAGATCCTCCTTGGTAGCCATATTGTCCGTGATGGCTCCGATTTTACCAATTATTATATCAGATATAGACTGCAATAACTCTCTATCTGTCATCCTCTTTACCTCCTCGTACTTTCCGCCCAATCTTTTATGATTAAGTATATCATATGCCAGAATGTAAAGTCTATTAAATTTTCAAGGTACTGCATTGATTGTTGATATGAACGTTATAAACATAAAAATGTGAATGATTAGTGCAGAATGCATATATTTTTGTGCAAATATATGAATAATTCTGTGTGAAATGTCAATTGGATATACACATAATTTTGTGCATTTCATAGACGTGAACGGAGCATGACAAGCACAGGAGTCTGAATCATTATTACGGCTATTATACAAAAAATCAGACTTAGATAAGGAAAAGGCCTTATTTATAGTATAGATCAATTGAGGAAGTAAGCAAAGCTTAATTTATTGCGTAAAATACTTAAATTACGAAGTTTCCTTTATAATCAGGGCTTTTAATACCTATGTAAAAATTTTAATCAATATACATATTAAATCGTAAACCGAATACGCAATTTGGAGAAGGGGCAGGAACGCAACTGCCTTGCTGATATAGAAAGGCCATGAAACAGAGGAAAACTTCATGGCCTTAAAGATGCTTTTAATGAACTTTAGGAAAAGTCAAAAGAGCGTTATAAATAGAGGCAAAGAATAGTGAGTTAAAGCAACGGCACGGTTGTGAAGCATCATCATCGGGTCTGATTAACAGCATCTATCAACTCCTGAGTTGTAATAACATGGCAATAAATATTGTTTAGAATTTCAAGTTCTGTTTCATGCAGGCGTTTTGTTGCTGCAAGGCAGGCGTCTTCAATCAGCCAGACCTTAAAGCTTTCATCCGCCAAATCACGCACTGTACCGGAGACACACTGGTCAGTCATGGTTCCGGTAACGATAACCGTATCGATCCCCATATTATGAAGAATGAGCCGAAGGTTTGTACCGGTTAAGGCGCTGTCGGTAGTTTTGGTGACTACGATATCCTCTTTTTGAGGAGCAATTTCCTGAATGATATCTCCGCGATGATCACCGGAAGTAACCAGGAACTGATTGAAACCGGAAACCTTTTGATCTAAGGAGCGGTCACGGCCGTTGCTTTTAAAGCCTTGAATCTTGGCATAGGTTACTTCTATGCCGGTGCGGCGGCACAGAGAAATGAGACGCTGAAGATTAGGGATAATCACCTTATCATACTTTTCATAGAACGGTTCCCAACGGGCTATGTTTTCAAGCTCTGCGGGGCTCGGGTTTTCAGGTTGGGGACGCTTGACGCAGGCATATTCGGCGTCAATAATAAGTAGGGCGGTTTTTTCCGGCTCAATTTCGATTGTGCCGTAGTCATCGTCATTCTCATAGTAGAAGGAGCAGTAGCGATCGTTTATTTTCATGGTATTTCTTCCTCCTAATATATAAGTGTAGGGTTTCAGTACCCAACAGCCAGTTGGGACTTAATCCTCTCATTGTTTAAGCTGTATAATGATTAGGCATTGGTATGACGACACCTCCTAGGACCACTTTAGGTGTCCGCAAGAAAGCCAGTCAGCCAGCCTATCATTTTGCAGCCGTTCGATTTATGCAGGTTGGACTGTCCTTGTACATGTCCGTTTGATACCCCAGGAGATTGAATAAGCAGTGAGGAATGCTGGATACCATGCAAATTCATTTTCAGGAGGTACATTAGGATGTACAACGCAGTAGGTATTGATGTATCAAAAGGCAAGAGCACCGTCGCCGTCCTGCAGCCCGGAGGCGTCATTGTCAGGAAACCCTTTGATGTTTTCACACTTCCCAATCCTTAAAAGAACTATCAAATTATCTGGCTTCACTTGAAGGGGATACAAGGATTGTAATGGAGTGTACTGGCAGATACCATGAGTCCATGGCTAACTCCTCTCTAATGCCGGGTTTTGTAACTGTCGTCAATCCGCATCTGATTAAAAACTTTGGTAACAATACGTTGCGCAAGGTCAAATCTGACCCTGCTGATGCTAAAAGATAGCACGCTATACCCTTGACAACTGGGCTGAACTGCGGCGGTATTCATGTATGGACAATACACGTAACCAATTGAAAACCTTAAATTCACAATTCAGCTTCTTTATGAAGCAAAGGTTGCCGCAAAGGCAAACCTGATTGCACTGTTGGATAATACATACCCCGGTGTAAATAAACTGTTCAACAGCCCTGTCCGCGATGATGGCAGTGAAAATGGGTGGATTATGCTTACTCATTCTGGCATGTGGATTGTGTCCGTAAAACCGGCTTGAAAGCTTTACAGTGCGCTATGAAGCTTTCTGCAGGAAACACCATTATATTTATCAGCCTTCCAAACCAGAAGAACTGTTTAACGCCTCTAAAGGCTTGTTGCCGTGTTCCCAAAGGAGACGTCCTATAAGCTTCTGATCCAGCAGAGTATCCAGCAGCTCAATCTTGCCTCTGCCCATATCGAACAGCTCCGCAGAGATGAATGCACTTGCTTCCACGCTCCCAGAATACGAGGTTGTCATGGGCATGTATGGCGTGGGCAAAACTTACGGTCCCCAGCTCATTGCTGAGATTGGCGATGTTTCAAGATTTACCCATCGGGAGGCAATCACTGCTTTTGCAGGTGTCGATCGGTGTGGAGCAGTCAGGGCACAACTCAAAGAGCAACAAAGCTTCCAAATGTGGAACCGGCAGGCTCCGTAAGACCCTGTTCCAGGTCATGACCACCCTGCTCCAGAATGCCCCGGAGAATGAACCTGTCTACCAGTTTCTGAACCGGAAGCGTTCCGAAGGAAAACCTTACTATGTGTACATGACTGCTGGTGCGAATAAGTTCCTCCGCATCTACTACGGCAAGGTAAAAGCACATCTGCGCAGTCTGGAACAAAACGAATAATCATTCCGTCTATTACGGCTTTCTTTGACCGGCTGATGAGGCGGTCTTAGAGTTGTGCCATAAAATCACTTCACAAAAATTTTCAAAAAGTGCTTGACTTTTTATTAGCAGGCTTTCTTAAAGATTTTTGAATATATTTTGAGGTAAATGCACGCATAAGAGAAAAATATCCGGGAATCAGATCGATGATGTCACCTAAATGGTAGGAATGTATCGAGTCTGTTATATCAAGCATCAAATGATCTGAGCTATATCCCAGCATAAGAATACCAGAATCGACTGGTACCGTAGTTTCGAGATCAAAATCCTGCTTACCGATTGCGCAGATTGCCTTCAAACGTTTTTCTCCACGATCAGTGAAGGACGGGCGAATGCCATATGAATCGACTCCGACCGTTCCCCAAGGCAGGGAAGGCTTATATTTTAATTCTATAATCTGAGCATGAAGAACAAAAGCATCATGAAACGTATCAGGGAGATATTGGTAATTGGCCCGTTCTCTTCCGAAAAGAGATTCTCCCAAACGCAAGTTATTGATTTTAGGCGGAATGCCGCCATGAATCATCAAGTCAAGAGTAGCGGAGTTTCCTCCGCTGACTATCTCAAAGGCCTTCCAATCCGTTCTTCAATCTGTTCCGCCAGTTCGGAGAGCTGTGCCATCTTCCGGAAAGTGGGTTGAATAAAGGAAAAACAGGTCAGATTTGTGCCAATGCCATAAAGCTCAATATAATCCAGTGATTCCACGGCCCGAGCCACCTCAAAAAGTTCCTGATAGTCCGTGAATCCCTCTCGGATATCGCCAAGGTCAGCCATTAAAATAACCTTATGCGGCTTGTCGTGAATTTGGGCATAATGATTGAGACGAAGAATGGTGTCATATTCTGAATTGACAGATACATCAGCGTAAGTGATTACATTTTCTGTCTCACAGCACATGGGAGGACGAATCAGCCACTTTTCTATTTCAAAACCCTTTAATCCTTTCAGGTTTAAAAGTCTGGAATCTGTTTTAATGACATCAGCTATGACGTTTGGAGTAAGTTTTGCTATCCAGGCGGCAATGACAGGGATTATGAAGTTAGTCCAGTCTCATGAAAAATTGCGTCAAGAATCCCATACGGCAGCACAAGTATTTTCCCAGTCAACAAAATCGATAGATGATTATGTTTCAAAGTACCAGAAGCTTCATTCCGAATTAACAAATTCTAACACAACAGAAGAACGCCAATATGAAATCAAGAGAGAACTTTTAGGTATTCAAACAGATCTGAATGATAAATATGGAGATGCTTGCGGTAAAATTGATCTTGTAACTGATGCTTACCGAGATCAGACCACTGCATTAAAGGAAAATAAAAAAGCGTTGGCACAACAATTTCTCAATGAAAACATAGAGGGAAATGAATATGCCAAACAGCAAATGGAGGGTAAAGAGGAATACTCTCTCATAAGAGGAACCCTTAGCAAATCCAACGAAGCAGATGCAGCTTTATTTCAGAGCGCAGAGAAGTATCGAGAACAGGGACTTCTTACTAATGATGTTTATGATGAACTAGGTAATAAAACCGGAGAATTTGAAATAAAGCTTGTTGCAAATCCTACAGAGGCAGAAAAGACCATTAATCAATTTATGGACGAAGTTCATGAACTGGCAAAAAAGCCGGGAAACGAACATGTCTTTGATAGTACATTGAAAATATCGTCAAAGTCTTTAATGGATGCGCAGAAAACAGTTGAAAATATGGTGAGCAGTACGAACAAATACTCATGGCACAACTTGCCATTGACCCAAGCAAGTCTCCTGTATTTGAAGATCTCATTAAATCAGTCGAAGAATACAATGATACTGTTGCAAAGTCTAAAAATCCTTTTACTGACGACGATGTAAAAGCGGCCTATGACAAGTATCAGGAATTGAAGCAACAAATTCAGGCTGATGATAGTTGGAATATGTTTTCACCAATCACCGATAAGATTTTTGACAATTCCAATATTGAAAAATATAAGTTTGTTTCCCAGTTACAATCAGGAGAATTTAACAAAGAAATTTCTAAAATAGCCGATAAGACGGCTACTGAATTAAAAGCAATCTACAACGCTGGCGATGCCGATAACCCATTTGTACAGCTTATACAGGGGGCAAAAGAGTATAATCTGGAACTTGAAGATGTCATCTCGATTTTAGAGCAGCTTGGATATATCCAAAAAGAGACTTTTTCTGATTCAGGAGAGGTGAAATACGATTCACTGGAAACAATGATTAGTAACGTGAACAGCCTGTCTGAGGGATTAGAGTCACTGGATAAAATCATGGCATCCATCAAGGGCAAAGGCAAATTCGACTTCTCCCTGCTGGACGATAATAAGTTTAAAGAGAATTTCTCCGGTTTAGGGGAAGCTTATACCGATTTCATTTCCCAAATATCCGAGTCGCCAAAGGATATCACGGCTTTTCAGAGTGCTTTTAACGAATTGATTGGGGCGTGGATGCAGTCTGAAGAGGTTCTGAAAAATATTTCAGATGAAACCTATGATACTACTGCGGCAATGCTTGAAAACATGGGCGTAACAAATGCAGCAGAGGTAGTAACAAATGCACTTGCAATTAAAAAAGCGGAAGCGGCATGGGCAACGGAAGACTTATCAAACAAAACACGGGACGAGATTTATTCACTTGCTGATGAGATTGGAATAGTAGACAATGCACAAGATGCGTTTTTCTCCTATATCGCTCAAAAAGCTCTGGATGAGGCGATAAATACAACTGGTGATATCAATGCATTAGCGCAGGTTTGTAAGGCATTAGGATTGGCGGCTGATGCATGGAAAAGATATTATGCAGCTAAGATGCAATTGGCAGACATAGCTTCCGGTAAGTCGGTAGCAACTCCACATGGTTGGGGAGGAGAGTTATCAGTTGATGATTGGAAAAAACAACTGGAATCCACTCAGGCCGAAGCCTTTAAAGATAGCGCTCAGAAGCTTGAAGATATGGCTAAATCAACTCCTGAATATGGCGGCGGTACTAAAACAGGCAAATCAGGCGGTGGCGGCGGTTCCAAAAAAGCAAAAGAGGAACAAAAGAAAATCCTTGACTGGATACCGGCAGCATTAGACCATGTTGAGAAGGAACGGCAAAAGGTTGCAGATATCATAGATGACGAGAATACAGCATATGAGAAGCAGTTGTCCCTTATGAACGAATTGCTTGCCAACGATGAGGAAGTAATACGGGTAAACAAAGAAGCACTTGATATCTACCTGAGCCAGTGGGAAGCAATCCGTCAGAAAATCATTGAGGCATTTGGCGAGACTGAAGGGAATGCACTGATTGGAAAAATCATGATGGGGAATACCTCTCCTGAAGAGTGGAAAGACGAGTTCAGTTATGCTCCCGACGATAAAGCCATGGCTGCTAAGATAAAGCTCTTGGAGGATGGTTCGGAATATTATGCAACCTACATGAAGCAGGATGAAAAATACAAAGACAAAGTAAAAGAACACTCCGAGGATATTAAAAAGCAGTTTGAAATCCGGGTTAATATTATTAAGGAATCACTGGAAGAGTTAAAATCCGAGATGAGTCAAATCGAGTCGGAAATAAACCTGAAAGAAATGACAGGCCGTATTATTACAGAGTCCGATTACCGGGATATGATCAATCTGGCAGATGACCAGATAGACTTACAGTATGAGCAGATGGATGCCTTAGAGGAATATTTAGACGAATTGGACGAAGGAAGCGCCGAATGGTACAATGTCAAGTCTCAGATATCAAGCTGTAAAGACGCCATAAGGCAATGTGAAGAAAATCAGGCCAAATGGAATGAAGAAATTCTGAATCTCCCTGTCCGGAGAATTGAGCGGTATTTGGAACTGCTTGGATTTATCAAGCAAGACCTCAGCAATTTCATCGATGAGCAATCCAGCCTAGGAAAAGATATTTCACAGGAGCAATTACAAAAACTAATCGAATTATCTTCTAAGCAAATTGATAAGCTGAAAGAAGAACACGAAGAACTGGTTAAAAACTGTCCAATTATGATTATGGCAGCGACAAGTTTAACGAAGTTCAAAAGAGTATTCAGGACTGTGAAAATGAAATGTCCTCTCTCATTCAGGAGCAAATCCAGTATAACAAACAAATCTTGGATATCCCCCTTAACAAACTCAATGATTTAAAAGACCAGCTATCGAATATAAAAGGTGCATTGGATGGTGTTACAAACGATTATGACACAGCCATTTCCGCTGTCATAAATACGATTGAGAAAGAAATCGATAAATATAATGACATGACAGAGGCGGCAGAAAAATCCTATGAAGCAAGGATTAAACCATTACAGGATGAATTGGATTTATTAAATAAAACCAATGAGGCACGTCAAATCCAGTTGGGAGTCGAGCAAAGCCTGTACGGCCTGGAACGGGCTAAAACCAGAAAACAACACAGGTTGTAGAGAATGGCGAAATTGTTTACCGGGAAGATATCGATGCTGTCAGGAATGCCAATAAAGCACACGAAGATGCACTATATAACAAAGCGAAATATGAGCTGGAACAACAGATTAAATCCTTGGAAGAAGAACGGGATGCCCTGTTGGAAAGCTACGACGAACAGATCGACAAACTAGGTGAAGTTAAAGACAGATGGTCGGAAATAGCCGATAATATCCGGATAGCGAATGAGGCTGCTCTCGCATCCGAAATCTTCGGCTCTGGTTGGGAAATCAAAGTCACGACCGGCGAAGACAAAGATATCTTTGATGCAATGGTGAAGAATTATGAGACGGTAGAAGCACAGAAGGAAATGTACCAGAAACAGATTGATGCGACTGAAAAGGTATCGTCTCTTATGGAGCAGTACATTGCCGCATTCCAGGATGGTTCCATGAGCTATCAGGACGTTCTGTCTAAATTCGACGAATTAATTCTCGCTGCAAAGGACGGATTTTCATCTCAGGAATACCTTGATGCGATATTAAACTCGACCGGTAATAAAGATACGGTATCTGCACTGGAAAACATTCAGAACCAGATGTCCGGTTCCTATAATGATTTTAAGGAGTATCTGAAGGTTGCTAATACAAACAGCGAAACAATTTCAAAGTACACTTCTACGTGGGAGGAAATCAAAAAGACCTTAGAGGAACAGCTTGCTACATTAAAGAAGCTGGCCGAGGAAGAAGCAAAAAAGGTAAGCAATTCTAAACCATCGTCAAGTGGCGGAGGTGGGAAAGGCCACTCTTCTTCAAAAGGCCCCAACTGGAATACCCCGGATGGACCTGCCACTGGCCCAGCTAAAGAGATTGAGGAGAGGGAAAAACAAAAGAAATCTCTTCCGGCCTATAAAGATGGCATTGAAAATGGTGCGATACAAAAGGAAGACTCCGATGTTGTTAAAAAGCTCAAAGCTCTTATGACGGGTAATCACGATGACAATGCAGTTCCTATAATTGCTCATCCGGGTGAGGTTGTACTTAATGAAGAGCAGCAACGCATGCTTATAAGCAATTTCGAAAATATTCCGGTTTCATTACCGACGCCACCACAATTTGTCTTTGCGTCAGATTCAGTTGATAGGCTAAGAACATTCAATTTTAATATGGGTGATATCAACTTAAATAGTGTAGATAATACCCAGAAACTGGTTGATACGCTTTCCCGGGAATTTGAAGGGGCATTACGCCAGAGTCTTTCCAAACGTTAAAAGAAGCGAGATATACGGTGAATCAAGTAAGAGAAAGGCGGAAACAATGAACTATTCACAATTGGCTACTAAATTAGCAGATAAAGTAACAGTACAAATTTACGAAATGATTAAGAAGAATGAGGGATCAGATAAAACATTTACGGCAAGGGTAACAGAAATTATCTCTGCCTATAAAATTCGTGTGCAATATTGTGGTAGCTCTTACACAGTATCAACAACTATTCCATGTTCTGTCGATGATTTCGTACGAGTTTGCGCTCCTTGCAATAACTGGCGTGAACTGTTTGTCGTGGAAAATAAAACTAAAAGATGCAGATGAAATTTTAATCGATAGTGGTGCTACTGCTGGACGGTAGCAACTTTTTATATATGTAATAGAGGTGTTAATTTGGGAATTGAGTTAGAGTAAATTCCAGTGCGGGACTAAATTCCACCAGCCACATCTCAAAAAATGTGAAAAGTTTACTTCCAGTCCGACAGCAGATTTTATAAGTTAGTTCGTGATTGAAGCGGCTCAGCTTAGGCGTCAGATTAACCTCATCGGGTGAAACACGCTTAAGCTGAAGTGCTTTCACGGTGTTTTCACCGAATGATTCCAACGCAGAGTCATAAGGTGTTTTACATCCAGACTATTCCTGGGAGTGGAGTTGATATGGTTCACAATCATATTCACATCCCATTGAGTCGGATTTTTACACAGGTATTTGGCAATGACCTTGAAGGAATATCCTTTATTCAGAGAGTTTTCAATGTAGATACGGTCATCAAGGGGAAGATGTTTCTGGTTACCGGGAATATAGTTGCTCATTAAATCTCCTCTTACTGCTGTCAGAAGGAAAGATGACCGCCTCATTAAAGAGAGAAATATATAGTAGATTATTGTCTGACGTGGTAAAATAATATAAATAATGTTCTGAGGTTTTTTGGAAAAGAAATATAAAACGAAATGGGAGATATTAAACGCAGACGTGTATGCTTATGCAGAAAAGATTAATTAATTTTAGTATTATGATATAATAAAAAACAACTTATTATAATGGGAGGACGAGAAGCAGAGTGGGCATTGGACGAGAATGAATATATTCGGCGTTTTGCAAGCGAGTTTACACGCCCCAGAGGTGTTTGGTGTAAGAATGAAATGCTGTTTTCAGAAAAAGCGAATAATGTCAGGAGGATTAAATATGTCAAAAGATGCTATACCCACAAATGATAACCAGGAAGACTGTATCAAATCTCCATGGTTTAAGAGTAAAACAGTAGTCCCGCACAACCTGCCGAAATCTATTGATTACAAATTTGCATGGAATGAGACAGGACTTCTGGAGGTAGACGGCGAAGAACCAGCTTTAGAAGAGCCGAAAGAATAGAATATTTATAACGCGTATCGACAGGGTGAAATAAATGAGAAAAGGATTTTGGAAAAGTCTATCGTATGAGGATAAGTTTGATAGAAAATATGCTTGTTGGACACAAAATCATAAAGGATGGCGAAAATATAAACGCAATAATCGAAGAACAGCAAGGCGAAAACTAAAAAAGGTATTGAGCTTATGAGGTTATGGACAATCCAGACAGTAGAGGTATGGACAAAACTAGTGTCGGACAAAGTATTTCATTGTGATCCTGAAAAATCTGTATTAATCAGTGATGCAGATGCAACGCTTAGTTTCAAGGAGCCTTATGACTGGATAGTACGGCAAATGATGCAGCGCATTGGCGAGGAACCAGAGGGGGTTAAGTACCCGATATGGGCTTGGCATACTAGAAATTGGGAGCATAAGAAACCTGACCTTAGATGCTGTGGATACAATGAACCGGGTACTAAATGTGTATGTATTGAATTTGAGATTGATGACAACAAGGTATTGTTAAGTGATTTTGATGGATGGCATTTCGTTTTAAGTAATGGATATTATGATCAGAGTGGCTCCGAGGATGAGGCAGAGCTTTTCAACAACAAAACCCCGAAACACCTTATGAAATAAGGGATCCGGGGCAATTAAAGAGTAGCGGAAGGGAGATTCGAACTCTCGACACTACGGGTATGAACCGTATGCTCTAGCCAACTGAGCTATTCCGCCATGTTTTGTTTTGAATGGGGCCTATAGGGCTCGAACCTATGACCCTCTGCTTGTAAGGCAGATGCTCTCCCAGCTGAGCTAAGACCCCATTGCTTGTCACTCAATCGCGACTGCTTAGATAGTATAATATTTATTGTTCCAATTGTCAATACTTTTTTGACAATATTTTATAGAAATTTTCTTCTCTTTTTGCTATGAAGTATGATATAATTAAAAACAGTGAGTAAATAAAAGGTTTTGCGGTCTACTGCCTGCCGGCGGCCGCTTTAAAAATATACAGAACAACGGAGGCTGTGATGTATTATTTTATCATAAATCCCCACTCCAGGAGTGGATATGGTTTTAAAGTCTGGAAGAGAATTGAAAAATTGCTGAAGCTGGAGTGCGTGGAACACAGGGCATTTCTGACGGAAAGGCCGGGACAGGCGGCTGAGTATGCCGACCAGCTGACAAAGGGCTGTCAGGAACCGAGAATCATTGTAGTTGTCGGCGGAGACGGTACGGTTAATGAAGTGCTGGACGGTCTTTCTTTTTGCAATACAATTACCCTGGGTATATTCCCACCGGTTCCGGCAATGACCTTGCAAGAAGTCTCAGGCTCCCGCGTTCCCCGCGGAAATGCTTAAAAAAGGTACTTCGGCCGAAATATCATAAACTTATGGACTACGGTGTTGTCACCTATGGAGATGATGTGGTAAAACACCGCAGATTTGCCGTAAGCGCAGGCATTGGTCTGGATGCCGCCGTCTGTCACAATCTGCTTTATTCCAGAATGAGACCATTGTTTAACCGGATCCGCATGCAGAAGATGAATTATATTCTTGTCGGCCTGAAGCAGTATCTAAAGGCGAAACCGACAAAGGGGTATATGCTCCTCGACGGCAGCAAGAAAGTAGAATTTAATTATATTTATTTTATATCTGCGCATATCCATCCATTTGAAGGCAGCGGCTTCAGGTTTGCGCCGAAGGCAGACTGCAGCGACGGCAAGCTGGAGGTTTGTGCGGTGAGCCATGCCTCAAAACTGCAGGTTTTATTTATTTTGGGCCGTTCACTGCTGAAACGCTCCCCATAATAAAGGACTTCGCACTTATCAGTGCCGGGAAGTTCAGATCCATACGGACAGGCCGATGGCAGTCCATGTGGACGGGGAGAGCTGCCTGTACCAGAGTGACCTGCATATACGGTGCATTGAGCGGAAAGTCAGAATCATAGTATAGGAATGTGTGATAATGTGTGGCAGGAGGCGCCGGAAATTTTGGCGGAACTGTCATAGATATTGCAGATGCAACAGATAATATAGGACACAGAAGCTGCGATAACAAAATCAGACACAATATGACAGAAAGGATACACATTATGAGAATCGGACAGGGATATGATGTCCATAGACTGACGGAAGGCCGGGATTTAATTCTCGGCGGAGTAAAGATTCCATATGATAAGGGGCTTTAGGGCATCGGATGCCGATGTGCCGTGATGGACGCGCTGTTGGGGCGCGACTTGGAGATATCGGAGAACATTTTCCCGATACGGATCCTGCATACAAAGGAATTTCCAGTATTGAACTGCTCAGGGCATTGGGAAGCATTTGCGAAGCCGAATAAGGCTACAACGGAAGAAGGTCTGGGCTTTACCGGAAACGGCGAAGGAATTTCATCGCAGGCAATAACCTTGTTGACGACAGTAGATAATTACTGTTATGATAGGGAAATGATGAGAGGGGCCGGCTGCGGAGGCTGTTCCGGCTGTTCGGCCAACCGGCTGACGGAGGAATAAGACAAACCCGCAAAAGACAGATTTAAACCGGAACCTATTAATATAAGGAATAACAGGAGAAACATAATATGAAAATTTTTAACACTCTGTCCAGAACAAAGGAAGAATTTATCCCATTGGAGGAAGGCAAGGTTAAGATGTATGTATGCGGCCCTACCGTATACAACTTTATTCATATCGGAAATGCAAGGCCGATGATTGTATTTGACACGGTGAGACGTTATTTTGAGTATAAGGGATATGATGTAAATTATGTATCCAACTTTACCGATGTCGATGATAAGATTATTAAGAAGGCGATTGAAGAGGGCGTTGATGCCGATACTATTTCCAAACGGTATATTGAAGAGTGTAAGAAAGATATGGCAATGATGAATGTGAAGCCGGCCACCACCCATCCGCTTGCAACGGAAGAAATCTGCGGTATGCTTGACATGATTCAGGATTTGATTGATAAGGGCCATGCTTATACAGGCAAAGACGGCACCGTATATTTCCGCACCAAATCATTTAAGGAATACGGGAAGCTGTCCCATAAGAACCTGGAAGATTTACAGTCAGGCTTCCGTGAAATTAAAGTGACGGGTGAGGAAGACAAGGAGGATCCGACCGACTTTGTCCTCTGGAAACCGAAAAAAGACGGGGAACCTTACTGGGAGTCACCATGGTGCAACGGCCGTCCCGGCTGGCATATTGAGTGCTCCGTTATGTCGAAGAAATATCTTGGGGATTCCATTGATATCCACGCCGGCGGAGAAGATCTCGTATTTCCTCACCATGAGAACGAGATTGCGCAGAGTGAGGCATCCAATGGAAAAACCTTTGCAAAATACTGGATGCACAATGCATTCCTGAATATTGACAACAGAAAGATGTCCAAATCCCTCGGCAACTTCTTTACCGTAAGGGAGATCAGTGAAAAATATGACCTTCAGGTACTTCGGTTCTTTATGCTCAGCGCACAGAAGCCCGCTCAATTTCAGTGCCGAGCTGATGGAGGCTTCCAAAAACGGCCTGGAGAGAATCCTCACGGCGGTTGAGAAGTTAAATGACGCGTTAAAGGCGGCAGAAGGAGAGCTTACAGAGAGCGAGAAAGAGAATATTACTTCCGCTAAGGAATTTGTTCAGAAATTTGAAGCTTCCATGGACGACGATTTCAACACGGCAGATGCTATATCCGCTGTGTTTGAGCTGGTGAAATTCAGCAATACGACAGCATCGGAAAACTCGTCAAAGGCTTATCTGTCCTGGCTGAAAGAGACCATCGAAAAGCTCTGCGATGTACTCGGAATTATCACGGAGAAGAAAGAAGAGATTCTGGACAGTGAAATTGAGGATATGATAGCCCAGAGACAGCAGGCCAGAAAAGACAAGAATTTTGCGCTTGCAGACGAAATCCGCGGAAAGCTTCTGGATATGGGAATCGTGCTTGAGGATACCAGAGAGGGCGTCAAATGGAAACGTGCCTGAATTGTTTTAAAGAAGCAATGAAACTGAAAGAAGTAGAGGCCAGGGAATATTCTCCCCTGGCCTTGGCATATCTGGGGGATGCCGTTTATGAGCTGGCAATCCGGACCTTTGTCATGAATCACGGCAATACCCAGGTCAATAAGATGCATAAAAAGACAGCAGGACTTGTGAAAGCGGAAGCCCAGGCCAATTTCTATAAGGTTCTGGAGGAAGAGCTGACCGAAGAGGAGAAGGCTGTTTACAGGAGAGGCCGCAATGCCAAATCGGTGACGATGGCAAAGCATGCGACGATGAAAGATTACAGGATGGCCACCGGGTTTGAGGCTCTGATGGGGTATTTGTACCTGACGGAGCAGATGGAGCGGATGGCGGAGCTTTTGGGACACGGGCTTAAGAAGCTGGGAGAATTGGAAGAAGATGCACAGGAGTGCATCGGAGCAGGAGAAAACACGTGAGATTTGAAGAATTGACAATAGAAGGCCGCAATGCGGTACTTGAGGCATTCCGTTCCGGTAAAACGATAGACAAGCTGTTTGTACTGGACGGCTGCCAGGACGGCCCGGTGAAAACAATCACAAGAGAGGCCAGAAAACAGGACACGATCATTAATTATGTGGCCAAAGAGAGACTGGATCAGTTGTCTGAGACAGGCAAGCACCAGGGAGTCATTGCATTTGCCGCCGCATACAAGTATGCGGAAGTGGAAGATATATTAGAACTGGCCAGAGAAAAGGGGGAGCCGCCGTTTCTTTTTATATTGGACGGTATCGAAGATCCCCACAATCTGGGGGCAATCATCCGGACCGCGAATCAGGCGGGCGCACACGGCGTTATTATCCCGAAGAGACGGGCAGTGGGACTTACATCTACAGTGGCTAAGACATCGGCTGGGGCCATCAATTATACACCGGTCGCAAAGGTGACAAATATTTCAGCCACTATCGAGGAGTTAAAAGAAAAGGGCTTGTGGTTTGTCTGCGCAGATATGGGCGGTGAGCTGATGTACCGTATGAATCTGAAAGGGCCGATTGGTCTTGTAATAGGCAGTGAGGGTGATGGAGTCAGCCGCCTTGTGAAGGAGAAATGCGATTATATTGCCTCCATTCCGATGAAAGGAGATATTGATTCCCTGAATGCATCTGTGGCAGCCGGAGTCCTGGCATATGAGATTGTAAGGCAGAGAATGGAATAAATCGGACGAAAGATAATATGTGCAGCAGGTATTTTACAGAAGATAAGAGATCCGGTATGCGGACAGAGATACATCCCTGTGATGAAGCAGCGGTTTTCGCATCCGGAAGTGATGGAAGAACAGAAGCAAGTATGATGTATTGGGGGTTTCGCGCCCTGAAAGGGAATGCGGATAGTCTTGTTTTTAATGCGCGTTCAGAGACGGTGTCAGACAAAGTGATGTTCCGGGAAAGTTTTTTACACCGCCGCTGTGTTGTCCCTGCCGCCGGATTCTATGAATGGAACAGGGCGGGAGAAAAAGCCGTTTTTGAGCCGGAGAACAAAGAAACACTGTATTTTGCCGGTGTTTACCGGATGGAGAAGGGAGTGCCACGGTTTGTGATCCTGACAACTCAGGCAAATGAATCGATGGTAAAAATCCATGACAGGATGCCGCTTATTATTAAAGAGGAACAGATAGAAGAATGGCTGGGTGGAATGGAGGGCTGCAAAGCACTGTTGGGACAGGTGCCGGAGAAACTGAAAAAATCCATGGAGTATGAGCAGCAGGCATTTGAATTTAACTGAAGTGGATGATGAGTGCATTTCGCGCTATGGCTGTGGACACAGGAAATTGGAAAAAGAGAGTAAAAAGAAATAGAAGAGCTTGAAATCTTTCCCGTCTGTGGTATAATTATTCACATGGGGACATAGCTCAGCTGGGAGAGCGCTGCGTTCGCAACGCAGAGACCGCGGGTTCGAATCCCGTTGTCTCCAGGCATCATTATCTGCGGCAAATTATTTTGCCGCTTTTTTGATCTCTGAGAGATACCTTCCATGAACGTGAAAGACTGTCTGGGAAGGATGACACTGTATTTCATCTGCGAAAAAATAAAAATAATTGTAAAAAACTGTCACATATTTGATTTTAGATCGTTTATTAAGTGTAGACTTTTCCAGGTCTAAACTTTAGTTTCTTTCAATGGGGCCAGGCGCAATGCCTGGCTCCGACCCTTTCAGAGGGAGTCTTTAAAATCTGAGCAGGAATCTTTCCCTGTCATTCATTATATGAAATAAAGAGTAAGAAAAATGGTGAAGGAAAAGAGTAAGAAATATTAAATTGGCGGCAGGCATAGGATGATGTACAATATAATTAGTTTCAGTCCTGAGTCAAAAAGAGGGAATACTGGTATTGAATGACATTACACTTAAATAGTGACGCGATGATGCTTGTTATTTATGCGTACGCCAGCCGGAAGTAGTTGAGGATGTTTCTATGAATAAAAAATTTCGTTCGTCTCTTGCAATGTGGTTTTTTTATGCGGCTGTAATCACCATTACTGGTGTAAGAACTGCGATGACAAATGAGCTGAGTGGTCCTTTTTTAGTGATTTTTGTCATTGTGACTCTTTTCGCCCTTTATACTTTGATTGCACTTCTTATTAAAATTTTGAAAAACCGAGGAGATTAATCTTTTCAATTAATGAGGTAGTAAATACTGGTACCTTAAATCGTTTGTGTGCAGGGAAAGCGGCGGGCCGTTTCGGCGACATCATGCCCCTACATCCGCAGTATCTGGAATAGGGAAGCTAAAAAGGACTGACAGGATATCAAAAAGTTTGCATGAAAATATGAATATAATAGCTATTAAAAGGAAAAGTGATGGAAAGAGCTGCTATCATCTGGTGGTGGCTCTTTTCGCTATCAATACTGATCGCTTCAGCGATGCTACAGAAATATCGGTAGTGTAAAATAGTTTGTGTCTTTGAAAATGGCTCCTTTCGGGCAAGAATTCAGATATGGAAATTCTTACTCGAAAGAGTCTTTATGGCAGTAGCAAAGGAGCAAATTCGACAGATTATTTCAGAAAACAACATCTCCAGCGTGGCAGATGTCTACTCCCTCCTCCGCGATAGTTTCAAAGATATTCTTCAGGAACTCCTCGAAGCAGAGATGGATGCCTCCCTTGGTTACAGCAAAAACCACAAGGCTGGGCTGGACACAGACAACAAACGCAATGGGTATTCTCAGAAAACTATCAAAAGCCAGTTTGGAGAGTTCCCGCTTGATATCCCCAGGGACCGCAACGGGGAGTTTGAGCCAAAGCTTGTTCCCAAACACCAGAGGGATGTTTCCGGCATCGAAGAAAAAGTAATCGCCCTTTACGCACGGGGCATGAGCACAAGGGATATCCATGACCAGATCCAGGACCTGTATGGAATTGAAATGTCGGCCGAGATGGTCAGCAAGATCACGGACCGCATCCTCCCGGAGGTAAAAGAATGGCAGTCACGGCCCCTGAATTCCCTGTACCCGTTTGTGTTCATGGATGCGATCCACTATAAGGTGCGCGATGAGGGACGCATTGTCAGCAAAGCCGCGTATATCGTCCTCGGGTTACAACAGAGGGCTATAAAGACATCCTAAGCATCACAGTAGGTGCAAACGAATCCTCCAAGTTCTGGCTGGGAATGCTGAATGACCTGAAGAACCGGGGCGTACAGGATGTCCTGTTTTTCTGTGTGGACGGCCTGCCGGGCTTCCGGGATGCCATCCAGACTGTGTTCCCGCAGGCGCAGATCCAGCGGTGCATCATCCATATGCTGCGCAATTCCTTTAAATATGTCAATTATAGCGACTTGAAGAAATTCGCCTCCGATTTTAAAGCGGTCTACAATGCCTCAACAGAAGAAATGGGAAAGTTGGAACTGGAAACATTGAAAGGAACCTGGGAAAGAAATACCCCTATGCCATACGCAGCTGGGAGGACAATTGGGAAGATTTAAGTTCGTTCTATCAGTTTTCTGGCGAACTGAGAAAGATTATGTATACCACAAACATCATTGAGGGGGTAAACCGCCAGTACCGGAAAGCAACAAAGAACAAAAGTGTATTCCCGAATGATGCCTCACTGGCAAAAATGCTGTACCTGGCAAGCCAGAACGTAATGAAAAGTGGACGCGCTGGTACCGTGGCTGATCAGGTGATTGGCCAGCTCATCCTGCTGTACGGGAACGCCTAACGCAGTATCTGTAAAAGAAAAAGCCGGAACGGCCCAAATCTCCAAAGACGAAAACCGTTCCGAGCTTATTCCGTCGGCATTTATAGTATTGCCAGAAAATCCCAGCTTATTCCAGAGGCCGGGTGTGGCAGAGCCCACGAACTTAAAATACTATAAATGCCTGATTGATGTGCCTAAAAATGTATAGAACCAGACTTTCTGGCAATACTAAAAGTAAGGAGATGGAACATCCGGAAAAAGTGACAAAAAGTTCCAAAAATTGCTACATATCTAATTCCAACTGAATGGAACTTCCAATTTTAAAGACACAAAAAAATTTACGCCCTCGAAATATCCGTTATATATCGAGTTTAAGCCATATCATATTGCTCCACAATATAGTTTTTCTTTTGAATTTTGTGGTGTAGACAATGATTTATATAAATTGTTATCTGAGGCATATATAGACCAAATAGCGGATGCAAGCGAATTCAATTAGTAAATCTTTTTAAAGCAATACATATAAAGGCATTTGACAATGGTATAATGCGAAGTAAGAACAAATCAAAGTTCCCAATGTATCACGACTAACTCACTTGTGACCTGCGCTTGTGAAACAAGAGTGTCAAGCACCCGGTGCTTATCGTCGAAAGCAACGGACTTCCAGTTCCGCAGACAGCCACTTAGGCTCTTTGTCAATAGTTGGGGTGGGAGAGAATGTGAAACTTTTTCTGTAAAATTAACTACGATAAGGTCCTTTTATGATAAAATAAATATCATTAGGAGGGCCTTTTACTATGGCAAGACAAAAGAAACCGGTTCACAGAGTTGAAATGACAGAAGGAAAACGAAATATTATCCGACAGCTTCTCGAGGAATATGATATTGAGACAGCAGAAGATATTCAGGATGCTCTTAAAGATCCTGGTGGTACCATTAAGGAAATGATGGAAGCTGAAATGGATGAGCACCTCGGATATGAAAATCCGAGCGTTCTGACAATGACGATTATCGCAACGGGTATAAGCGCAAGCAGGTCAACAGTCGCTACGGTTCTATGGCAATCGAAGTACCGCAGGATCGGAAATCTACCTTTGAACCACAGATTGTAAAAAGCGTCAAGAAAGATATTTCTGACATTGATCAGAAGATCATTTCTATGTATGCCAAAGGAATGACCACTCGCCAGATCTCGGAAACGATTGAAGATATCTATGGTTTTGAAACATCAGAAAGTTTCATATCCGATGTGACGGATAAGATACTTCCTCAGATTGAAGACTGGCAGAACCGCCCATTGGACGAGGTATATCCGATCCTTTACATCGATGCGATCCACTATTCTGTGCGGGATAATGGGGTGATCCGTAAACTTGCCGCTTATGTCATTCTGGGCATTAATACAGAGGGCAAAAAGGAAGTCCTGACCATTACAATCGGTGACAATGAAAGTGCGAAATACTGGCTTTCAGTCTTAAATGAACTGAAAATCGTGGTGTTAAAGATATCCTGATTATTTGTGCAGATGGTCTTACTGGTATCAAAGAAGCGATTTCAGCTGCGTTTCCCAAAACAGAATACCAGAGGTGTATTGTCCATCAGGTAAGAAACACCTTAAAATATGTCCCCGATAAAGACAGGAAAGCCTTTCTGCTGATTTAAAACGATTTACCAGGCTGCTGATGAACAGAAAGCTTTGGCAGCCTTAGAGCGTGTAACTGAAAAATGGACTCCCAAATACCCGAATTCCATGAAGCGCTGGAAGGACAACTGGGATGCTATTTCCCCGATTTTAAGTTTTCAGTGCTGTCCGAAGGTCATTTACACGACGAATGCGATAGAATCGCTGAATTCCACCTATCGGAAGCTGAATCGCCAGAGGAGTGTATTTCCAAGCGATACAGCTCTGCTAAAAGCGCTGTATCTGGCTACTTTTGAAGCTACGAAAAAAGTGGACCACCACCATCCGGGACTGGGCGCATGTCTATGGAGAACTGAGTATCATGTATGAAGGACGGCTTCCAGAATAAAGAAAAATAAGCGGAAAGACAGGCGGCTTGCCGCCTGCCTTGACATGGAAGTACCTGTTATATATAAAACAAGGGTGAAAAACCTGATTTAGAAGTTTCCCACCCTTCATTATCATAGAAGAATCTTATTTACAGAAATTTTCTCATACTCTCGGGTGGGATTTGTTAAAATCCCGCCCCAATTCTATGAAAAGGGCCCTTTTTATGTTTAGTTCCAGGTTTTACTGATTTTGGGCATGCCAAATAAGCCTCCGCATTACCGACCTTTTTATCTTATGATGTACAGTGAAGTATCCGGTTCGGAACCGTTTGAAATTCCGGATTCCGTAGCTGCTCCGTTTTAACACCTTTATCTTGTTGTTAAATCCTTCTGTGGGACCATTTGTCAATCCGTATTTAAAGGCATTCAGGATTTCTTTTCGCCAGGCCCTGTAGGTCTTAGCACAGGCCTCAAATTCCTTGATCCCACAGCTCTGTGCATTCGCAATCCAGTCATCAAATTCTCTCTGCTGCTGACGATACGCTTCCATCTGGCAGATATCATAGAACCACTCTTTCATGCGGTGTGCCAGACGTAGCTCCTCGCTATAGTGAAGCATTAAATCACAGGCCGGTTTGTTCTCATCCTTCAGCTTTTTGTAGCGGGTCAGAATGAGTTTCCGGCTGCGTTTATAATACTTACGCAGAGAAACCGGCATGGACCGTGCGCCGTTTGCGTACATTTTCAATCGCCCATGTCACCTGCCGGATGAAATGATATTATATGCAGTAATTACATAAACAAAAATAACAACTCCTATAAAGATAACTGCATCGCGTTTAGAGCCTTTATCATAACATTCTTTTGCATGTGTCAATAGTGTCAACCCCATAAAGAAAAACATAAAAGGCATGGAAATATCATAAGGTAACAATTTCATCAGGCCAATAGCACCAAAAATAAGCGTTGAAATAGAAAATATCGCTTTCCAAATTCGCATATATTTCACCTCCATCATAGATAAAAATTGCTTTTTATCGATTCGACAATTGTATCATGATAACCCTTCTTCAATTTACGTACTGCTCTGCAATTATGGTTTGCAAAACTTCCTCAATAAATTTTGAAGTTTTTTAATATCGATGGGCTTGGTAATGTAGTCATCCATACCACATGCTAAAGCCTTATCTACGTCCTCTTTAAACGCGTTGGCCGACATACCAATAATTACTGTGTGGCTATGCTTAGAATTCTTTGATTCCAAATCACGTATCGCAGCTGTCGCATGATAGCCATCCATAACAGGCATTTGCACATCCATAAATATAATATCATATTTATTGGTATCTGCCCGAAAGAATTCCAGTGCTTCGTTACCATCACTCGCTACATCTACATGTAATCCGTAATCGGTCAACAGAGTTTGAGCTATCTCCGCATTCAGGGTATTATCCTCCACTAACAGTATTCGCCCGGATGCTTTATCATGAGCAATTAATCCGTTCTGCTCCATCTGTGTATCCGGTGTAGGCATTAAGGTATTACGCATGGTTTCATACAAGCGCGATTTGAAAAGTGGTTTTGCTAAAAATGCCGTAATGCCAACCTCCCGAGCCTCATCCTCGATCTCTGTCCAGTCATAGGCGCTGAGAATAATAATAGGAAGGGTATCACCTACTTTATTTCGTATCCTCCGCGCCGTCTCTATACCGTCCATATCAGGCATCTGCCAATCCAGAATAACTGCATTATAATCTAAGTGTCGTTTATGGGCGGACTCTACATAGACTACAGCATCTGCCCCATTCAATACCCATTCACTGTGCATTCCGATTTCTTTCAGCAAAAGAACCGTGTTTTCTACACACATCCCTGTCATCGTCCACTATAAGACATCGCAGATCCTTAAGCAGATCAGTTGCAATACATTCCTTCTGCTGTTCCTTTTGCATCGGAAGACTGACAGTAAATGTAGTCCCCTCATTCAAACGACTGGTGACTGAAATACTGCCCCCCATAAGATCCACAATACTTTTGGTAATCGACATTCCTAGTCCGGTTCCCTCTGTTTTGCTAACTGTGGAAGTTGCCGCCCGCTCAAAGGGTTGGAATATAACTTTTTGAAATTCCTCGCTCATACCAATACCATTGTCGCTAAAACGGAATACATAAAGAGAGTACCCTTCACGGTCATAAGGGGCCTGCTCCATACGTAAACTAATGCTGTAAGAGATTTTCCCAAAAGTGAAAGTAGTATGGATGGCATTGAACTTTCCAATTCTGCAATAAAGATTTTGGGGATGATCAAGCGCATGAATTTTCAAAATGGGGTAAAAAGTGATTATTTATTTTATGATAATGAGCATGGGAGATTAAAGATATACTTTTTCAATAGGACACTCAGGAAAATCTGTAATAAGATTGATATTCCGTTTCGCTCAATGCACAAACTAAAAAAACGTATGCTTTGGAGTAATAAATAAAAATGATTTATTGGCTAATCAAAATATTATGTAAAAGTGTAACCCAAAGTGTAACCCAAAGTGTAACCAAATGTAATCACTAATTTCATCGAAAAAAACGAAAAAGTCCTTGAAAATCAAGGACTCTAAATAAGCTGCTGACGGGAATCGGACCCGTGACCTCCGCACTACCAATGCGACGCTCTACCGACTGAGCCACAGCAGCATCTGGTTATTTGAACCTTGAATAGTTTATCACGGTAACAGGTTTTTGTCAACTACCTTGTGGCAAAATTCTGCAAGCAGGTGCAGGTTATGTATAAAATCAACCCTGCTGTCTGCCGGTTAGCCACAGTCAAATAAAACCTGGGCAGGCAGCAGGAGATGATTCCAAAGAATTCTTTAATTTCCTCCAGGTCCGTCTTTTCTTGGACGTTCGGATTCCGGAAGCGGTTCTGTGCTGACCGGAAATTCATCTGGTACGTCGTATGTCGCATTGGAGGTTTTCGGCAAATCTATTTCGGGAATATTGCCGTCATCATATACATTTTTCATCAGGTTCACCATCCTTTCCTATAGCTTTATTAGTATCTGCGGATACGGAAAAACTATGCAGGTTTCAGTTGGGGTTAAGTTCTTGCAATTTCATTAAAAACATGAATTATAGAAATAATAAAAACATTATAAAATATAAAAACACTCTTCCCTTTTTTATTATTTTATGATACAATATCAACATCTGAAAAAGTGATATACAGGAACGGGGCATTAGCGCAGCTGGGAGCGCGTTTGAATGGCATTCAAAAGGTCACGGGTTCGAATCCCGTATGCTCCATTATAGAGTTGAATTTATATACGTTAAAAACATTATTTCGAGAGACTGTATTAACAGTGTTTGGAAATAATGTTTTTTTATGTGGGCATGACCTTGTTTCGGGTAGTCAAAGTCTCCATCTGCGCAACGGTATGGTTTTGGGAAATAAACAGATTTAGACAGAGGAATCCGGCAGGAATCAATCCTGCCGGAGGAGTATGAAAAAGTATTACTGCAGGTCCTGCCTGCTGATTATTATATTACAGAATAAATGTGTCGAAAGTTTGGAATCTTTGTGAAAAAAATGTGAAGACCTGTTAGAGAAAACGCTGACTTGAAAAAGTAAATTCCAGTGCAAAGGTGAATTCCATCACCATTTAAAAATCAGTATAAATAGTAGATATTTTTAAGCATATTTCTAATGTTTCTGCTATAATTAGGCTAACTTCTTACGAAAATTCATATTTTAGGACAGAGAAAACAGGCCACTGGAGTTTTGTGTGCAAGACTAAATTCCACCAGCCACATTCAAAAAATGTGAAAAGTTTACTTCCAGTCCGACAGCAGATTTTTGTAAGTTAGTTAACCGTTATAGCGGATCAGCTTAGGTGTCAGATTGACATCGTCGGGGGCAATGCGCCTAAGCTGAAGTGCTTTTAAAGTATCTTCGCCAAAGGATTCCAAAGCCAATTCGTATGGTGTTTTGCCATTCAGACTTTCACGGGCGTGGAATTGATATGGTCCACAATCCGATTCACATCCCACTGTGTCAGGAATTCAAAACTGGTTCCTTTAGGAAGCACCATACGCAGCATAGTGTGAACATTTTCAACACCACCTTTCTGGCCACTGCGCATGGGATCGCAGTAGTATAGGGCGCGTTGGAACCCGTTGATTCCGGTCTCTAATGCGTCCGGGTCCCCAAATTCAGAGCCACGGTCAGTTAACGTATATTCAAATAGGGAAAGAAACTTATAAGTGCCAAGACGCTTCTCCAGGTGGTCAAAGACAAGCCGTACAGCGCCTTTGTACAGCGGTTCATCAGAAAGGCAAGAAATAGTTTCTCTTTGGTAAAATAGAGCGTTAACAACGTTTTCTGGACTCTCGTGAGGAGTGGACTGTATCCATTTCTGTAAATGAATTAAGTCCTAACCCTTGAAAATCGAGATAGGTTCTGCCTGTAAATACAGAACGATCCGTAATCTGGGTCTTGTGGCATCTACGTGGTTTGAACTTGGGTTTTCGCTTTAAATCAATGTTTCTGGAAGAGAATAGTCCCTTCTCGATGTAGGTGTAAATGGTGCGTACAGACATGCCCAGCTCCGGATGGTTTACGGCAATCTGATAGGAGACTGTCCCTGTTCAATCAATGGGGAGATGATCCTATCTTTTGATGTAATTCGTGCTTTGTAATGCTTATGCCGCTTCTGGAGTCCTTGAGAATCTGGTGGTACTTACGATCAGCAAAGTGCGCATTGTAGGTATACTTGTGAGCAATCGTGCAGTGAGAAATCTTCTTGTTACAACCATTGCAGACATAGGAGCCTTGTCCAGCCGGGAGCAATGTTCCTTTGAAAATCGGGGCAGGTCTGGTTGCAGGTAGGGCAGGAAGTACATTTGATGCCACAAACAAGGATCTTATTGCAGACGTTCACTTTGCGACAGTTGTATCTTCGTACACAAAAGTTCTTTGCATTATAGAAGGAGCCCTTGTGATACCAGTCGGAGGCTCTACGCAATTTCACTTCTTTGGAAATGGTAGTTGGATCCTTGCAGAGATATTTAGCGATGTCCTTGAAAGAACGCCGCTGATTTAAAGAGTTCTCAATAAAAATACGATCCTCAAGTGTGAGATGCTTCTGGTTACCAGGAATAAATTTACTCATAAAAATCATCTCCTTCTACTGCTGTCAGAAGGAGATATAAAGATAGCATGTATGTATGAAAGAGTAAATATCAACTGTGCAGAAGTAAACTCCACCAGACAAATGGGGAGTGGAATTTACTTTTTCATTTCAGTTGTTAGAGAAAACGTATGAAATCTAATTGACAAAACCTGCTGCTCTCTTATATAATAGTATTGCTGTTTTCGGTGATAGTATCTGTGTGGGAGTTCACCGGAGAACGATAAAAGCGGGTGTGGCGGAATGGCAGACGCGCTAGACTTAGGATCTAGTGTCCACGACGTGCAGGTTCAAGTCCTGTCACCCGCACTGAATTATAATTCTCAGTGCAGAGTTTAAGCGGCGGTATCGTGAATGATACCGCCGCTTTTAATTTATCTGCCCCTTTTAACATCGTCTACTTCTGATTGACTGTAGGCTGAAATGCTGATATAATGTACTTGTACATTAAGTACAATTGAAGCGAGGACAGTGGCTTATGGAAATTATTATCAGTAATAATGCCAACAAGCCGATCTATGAGCAGATTACTTCACAGATTAAGGCGATGATAATGAGCGGGGAACTGGCGGCCGGTGATGCGATTCCGTCAATGCGCGCATTGGCAAAAGCAATCCATGTCAGCGTCATTACGGTTCAAAAAGCCTATGAAGATTTGCAAAGGGACGGTTTTATCGAGACAACGGTTGGCAGAGGAAGTTTTGTATCGACACAGAACAAGGAATTTTATCAGGAGGAGCAGCAGCGTATAGCAGAGGAACATTTACAGGCGGCTGCAGAAATCGGACGGACGAGCAATATTTCCCTTGAAAAACTGACGGAGCTGTTGGCAATGTTTTACCGGGAGGACGAATAGCATGGAGAATATATTAGAGCTGCAGCAGGTATCCAAGACTTATCCAAAGTCGGATTTTGTTCTGGATAATGTAACTTTTTCATTGCCATACGGGGCTGTTTTAGGATTTGTCGGGGAGAATGGAGCGGGCAAGACAACTACGATTAGCTGCATTCTCAATACAATTAAAAAGGACAGCGGGACAGTGAAAATATTCGGCCGGGAAATGCTGGACTCAGATACAGATATGAGAGAGCAAATCGGCGTCGTCTATGACGGCGATAATTTTCCTTCTTACTGGAATGCAAGACAATTATCAAGGTGATGGAGGGACTTTATACGCAGTGGGATCATTCTTTGTTTCAGAGGTATTTAGAAGTCTTTCATTTACCGGACGGACAGAAAATCAAACATTATTCCAGGGAATGACGATGAAGTTAGCTGTTGCCGTGGCTTTGTCGCACCATCCCCAATTACTGATTCTGGATGAGGCCACCAGCGGTTTAGACCCCATTATGCGTGAGGAAATGCTGGATGTATTTTTAGAGTTTGTGCAGGATGAAAGCCATTCGATTCTTCTGTCTTCCCATATCACCAGTGATTTGGAAAAGATTGCGGATTATATCACATTTATTCATAACGGAAGGCTGATTATGACCGCGTCTAAAAATGAACTGGCATATGATTTTGCTGTTATGCGCTGCAAAGAAAGCCAATTTCTCACATTGGACCCAGGCGATTTTCTTGCTTACAGGAAAAGGGATTTTCAGATTGATGTGCTTGTAGAAAACGGAAGAAAAGCACAGCAAAAATATAAAGATATTGTGATGGACCATGTCTCTGTTGATGAAATTATGCTTTTGCTGGTAAAGGGGGATCGGGTATGAGGGGGCTTCTTATAAATAATTATTATGCGGTTCGTGCCAATGCAAAAGTCTTTTCAGGCTTTATGCTCCTTTTGGGACTTTTTGCGGCTGCCGTAATCAGCCAATCGCTTCTCATCGGCTACATATTTCTCGCTGTGATTGGATTTTCAGTCAATATGAGTTCCAGCCTGCGCAAAGGAGTTTATCTCAAAGTGGGAAAATATAAATTGACGGCGCCAGTCAGGCGGGCGGATATTGTGAAGAGCCATTTTATCAGTCAGTTAATCTGGCTGTTTGTCGGAATGGCTTTTGCAGGCGCGGTGGTGGGGCTTTCATGGCTGTTACATGGTTTTCCCTTTGACCGAAATACGGATATTCTTCTTCTGTTTGCCGCAGGAGTTGGAATCAGTCTCCTGATGGTAGCAATCTTTTTCCCGCTTTTTTATTTGACAGGAAGAGCGGGCGAAGTGGTATTGGGCATCAGCCTGCTTGCGGCAATCCTGATTTTATGGGGCTTGTCAGCCTGATCAATCTGTATTTCGGCCCGGAACCGGCGGTATGGCAGGTGATTACAAGTGCGCTCATTTTACTTTTATGTTCGGCGGCAGCTTTGCAGTATCCTATCCGCTGGCCGTCGTCATATTCAGGGAGAAAGAATATTGATGGAATAACGGACCGGATGAATAGACGGCGGACATAATAAGAATCTATGCTGGCAGTGAAAACAAAAAGGAGGAAAAGGAGCATGTACGAACTGATTCAGGCAGGAGAAAAGACATATTATATTAATTGCCCGGCGAAAATGGGGCTTTACAGACTGAATGACAGCGAGGTCTGTCTGATAGACAGCGGCAACGATAAGGATGCGGGGAAAAGGTTCTGAAAATACTGGAGGCCGGCGGATGGAAGCTTAAGATGGTGATTAACACCCATTCCCATGCCGACCACATCGGCGGAAACAGCCTTCGCAGAGGACAGGCTGTCCGTCTATACGGCCGGTCCTGATCTGGCATTTACACAGTATCCGGTTCTGGAACCGTCTTTTTTATATGGCGGTTATCCGTTTAAGGAGCTTCGCAACAAATTTCTGATGGCCCAGCCGAGCGGGGCGCTTCCCCTGACCCCGGAGGTACTTCCTGAGGGGCTGGAGATGATGGCTGTAAACGGCCACTCCTTTTCCATGTCGGCTATTAAGACGGACGACGGCGTGTGGTTTCTGGCAGACTGTCTGACCGGAGAAAATATCCTTGAAAAGTATCATGTATCATTTTTGTATGATGTCCAGGAGTATTTAAACAGCCTTGAAAAGCTTAAAACACTGGAAGGGAGGCTGTATATCCCGGCCCATGCGGAGCCGGTTGAGGATGTTAGGCCCCTGGCTGAAGCGAACAGGAAAAAGATTCTGGAAATTGCCGGCATTATAAAGGAGATTTGCACAAAGCCCCGCGGCTTTGAGGAGATCCTGAAAGCGGTGTTCGAACACTACGGGCTTGTAATGGATTATAACCAGTATGTGCTGGTGGGAAGTACGGTACGTTCCTATCTCTCCTGGCTGCATGACAGGGGAGAGGCGGCTGCGGAAATAGCGGACAACCGGCTTGTGTGGTGCAGCGTTAATGGCGGGACGAGTGATGGCGGAGCAATTTAAGTGCGGACCGACTCCACTGCGACGCTTCCGCCTCTCACAATTTCCATTCTGTTTGTAAAGCGATGTTCCAGAAGATGAGCCAGCTCATTATTTTCTTCCTCTGTCCTGACACTTTCTAACAGGACGGAGGAAGGGGAGTATCCGGCAATTTTAACCTGATATACGCCGGCAATCCTGAATAGCTCAGTCATATCCGCTTCGGTACAGTTTTGGATCTTGATAAACATGATTTCTTTTCTGTGGATGGCGGCATCGGTAAAATCTACCACCTTAATCACTTCAACACACCGGGCCAGTTGTTTTTTTACCTGCTCAAAGGTCATGTCATCGCCTGTCAGGCTGATCGTCATGCGGGATACGGTCCTATCCTCCGTTCTTCCGACCGTGAGGCTGTCCAGATTATAGGATTTGCCGGAAAACAGGCCGGAGATTCGTGTCAGGACACCGATATCATTTTCAACAAACAGGCTGATCCATCGTTTTTCATCATTTATCCCTTCCTTTCTAATATCATATCGCTGAGCCGGTTTCCCGGAGGCACGATCGGCAGGACGTTTTCTTCCCGGCCAATAATAAATTCAATGACGGTAGGACCTTTTTTGTTCCGTTTTGCGCTGAGCAGGGCTTTGTCGATCTCCTCCTCGGCAGTTACCCGGATCCCGGCGGCGCCGTAGCTTCCGGCCAGCTTTATAAAATCCGGGATATAGTCAGGACAGTTCTCACCCGGGGAATTGCAGGGGAGGGGACAGCTTTTGCGGCGTTGGATACAGGTGGAGGAGTAATGCCGGTCAAAGAACATTTCCTGCCACTGTCTTACATTTCCAAGATAGCCGTTATTGAAAATACAGATAATGACAGGCAGTTCGTATGCCACGGCTGTAGCCATTTCCTGGACGTTCATCTGGAAGCCTCCGTCACCTGATATGACGATAACATCCGTATCCGGATTTCCGGCCTTTGCGCCGATTGCGGCGGGAAAACCGTAGCCCATGGTTCCAAGCCCTCCCGACGTCAGCATCTTCCTGCCCTCCCCAAGCTCCAGAAATTGTGTGGCCCACAACTGGTTTTGTCCTACATCGGTGGCAATAATTGCGCGGTCAAAAATGCGGTTGATGGATTGGATGATGCGCTGAGGTGTCAATCCGGGCCGTTCTGCTGCGAGAGGGTGTTCGCGTTTCCAGCCGTCTATCGTCCTTAGCCATTCTTCAGTACACAGCGGGCAGGCCTTTTCAAGAAGGGCGAGGATTGCCTCTTTTGCATCTGAGACAATCGGGACATCCACGGCAATATTCCTGGAAATGGAGGCAGAATCGATATCAATATGGACAATGGAGGCATTCTTTGCAAAATCTCCGATTTTTCCTGTGATCCGGTCGTTAAATCTTGTTCCGATGGAAAACAGGAGGTCACAGCTGCTGACGGCAAAGTTGGCGGCATAACATCCATGAATTCCGAGATTTCCAACGTAGAGGGGATGGGAGGAAGGGAGGGCGCCTTTACCCATGATCGTCGTGACTACCGGAATATTTGTCATCTCTGCCAGTCTTGTCATCTCTCGTTCCGCACCTGAAATGAGGACGCCTCCTCCCACTAAAAGACGGGCTTCTCTGACTGGTTTAACAGTCCGACCGCCTTTTTTATCTGGCCCATATGGACGGAAACGTTCGGTTTACAGCCCCTGAGTTCGATCTGCTCCGGATAGATGCCGCTGCCGTTTTCCTGTTGGATATCCTTGGGAAGATCCACGACCACCACACCTGGTTTACCTGTATGAGCGATGTAGAAAGCTTTTTTGATAATACTTCCCAGTTCTTCCCTCCGCCTGACAGTGACCGCGTATTTACAGATGCTCCTTGTGATGCCTACAATATCAACTTCCTGGAATGCGTCGTTTCCGATGAGGCCCACTGGCACCTGACCGGTGAAGCATACCAGTGGGACACTGTCATAATTCGCTGTTGCAATTCCGGTGACAAGATTTGTGGCGCCCGGGCCGCTCGTCACCAGGCATACCCCGGTCTTTTGTGGAACGGGCATATCCGTCGGCCGCATGAACCAAGCCCTGTTCATGGCGCGGGAGAATGACATGGATACTCTTTTCTCCATACAGTGCGTCAAATAAGTCGATAGCCTGTCCTCCCGGATAAGCGAAAATGGTGTCAACGTGTTCCGCTTTTAATGCTTTAACAAATAATTCGGCTCCTGATATCATGATAGCTACCTCCTTCAATATTTAGAATGCATGCACTTGCTTGCATAACGGGTCAGATTATGGCACTGCCGTCCGGCAGTGCCTGTTCTGTCAATGGCCCCTGAAAAGCCTGCCGGTTCTGTATTTTTTCACCGGACAGGTACAAAATGTTTATTTTATCTGCGGTATTCCGCCGACAAAGGTTTCCACACTTTTTCTGACAAAATCCCTGCGCTCCGCTTTGGTCAGATTCTCTCCGAAGGAGGCCTTCAGAAATGTAAAGCCGAAAGTTGCGGAGAAGATTGTCATTGCAAGACATTCAAAATCCTGTCGGGGAAGTTTGCCGCGATGTTCCATCTCCTCGAGATAGCCGGTCAGGGAGGAGAGAAAGGCCTGGGGGATTTTCATAATCAGCGGAGCCGTTTCCTCGTATAACTGGGGCGCTCTCAGCCCTATGGACAGGTTGACGAAATCGGGGGTGATTTTCTCCATGTAGGTGTTCATGAACATTTCCAAATCCGGCTGTAATTCCCACACTACATTGGTAAATACCTCCGGTGTCAGATTCCCGAGCCATTTTTCCTGCTCCATTCCGCTGAGGGCAATCTCTTTTTTGCTCTTGAACTTTCTGAAAAGAGTACATTCATTGACTTCGGCGGCCCTGGCAATATCTTTTGTGGTAGTTGCGACATATCCTTTATCTCTGATTAATCCCATTGTCGCATCTATGATTTTTTGGCTTGTAGCATCCATCTATTCACCTCGTGCAAGTGTTCACTTTCATATGATTTTACAGGCTGGGTTTCAAAAAGTCAATCTTTTTATATTTTCCGGTGTAAAGTTGCAGTTCAGCCTTCGTCCGAACTGCAACAAACGATCCTGCACGCTCCGCGCACAGGTCACCGTCATCAATTATGCACAGAAACGGCAAAAAACGCCTAGCGGAATACATCATGGCTGAACTGTTACGCAAAAAAGCCGGATATGAATCATCCGGCTTTTTTCTGTAGAGAACTGTCACACCGTAAAACGGTATGGTTAAAATTTCTGGAAATCTTCAACATTCATAACAAAGATTGTGGAACCGCCCACCTTCATATTCATCGGAACCGTCATATTGACAGTTGGGCAGCAGTTCCCGGCCATGGTTGGTGGTGTGTAAACCAGTTGTTCTCTTGTTCCTGACATCTTTTTGATAATGGTAATCGCTTCCTCAACATGGCTGTCGTCAACGCCCAGCATCAGAGTCGTACTTTTCTTCTTTAAAAAACCGCCCATGGTGGAAAGTTTAGTAACAAAGAAAGAATTCTGGTTTAATTCGTAAACTAAATCATCCGCATCCTCGCTTCCGATAATTGCCATAATCATCTTCATATTCAGCACCTCCTAACTCACTATTGTAACTATTTTACCATTAAATCGAGAAAATGGGAATAAAAAGTTCATTAAAATTTATTTTTCCAAAATAATTTTGCTATTTCACTGAATATACGGCCGGGAAAATACCGGAAAAGTGCCGGAAAATAAGGCTTTGCGGCTGGTCTTCGGGTTGACTGCGGAAAAGGAGTCCCGGGCAAGGAAAAGGCCATGTCCGTATAAATTTTACAATAGTCCGCCATATAAATACATGAAATAGCTGCAGGTTATAGCTGGAATAACTATTTCGTATATCTGGGTGACCTCCGGAAAATGGACATTTCTGTATAAATCTGCTATTATAGCAGACGTGCGTCTGCGTTTCGGGTGTTTGTCCCAGAAATACAAACACTTGGGAACAACCGCATTTACAGATGCTTAACAAATTATATTCAGGGGGAATTATCATGAATCAGAGAAGAGGCCAGTGGGCCAGCAATATGGGATTTATTCTGGCGGCGGCAGGATCTGCCGTTGGTCTGGGCAATATCTGGAAGTTTCCGGGAAAGACCGGAGCATATGGCGGCGGGGCATTTTACTGTCTTATATTGTGATTGTGGCCTTGGTAGGATTTCCGGTTATGCTGGCTGAACTTTCCATCGGAAGAGCTACACAAAAAAACGTTGTAGGGGCGTTTCACCAGCTCAATAAAAAATGGACGTTTGCAGGCGGTATCGGTGTATTGACACTCTTTGTCATTATGTCCTATTATAGTGTGGTAGGAGGATGGGTTCTTAAATATATTTTTGCCTACCTGGCCGAGCCGGGGTTTGGCAACGGAACCGTGTCTTACCAGGAATATTTTGTAAACTTTATCTCGGAACCGGTACAGCCGCTTGCATGGGGTTTCGTATTTCTGGTTCTTTGTATCTATGTTGTTGTGAAGGGCGTTTCTGAGGGTATCGAGAGGGTCAGCAAGATTCTGATGCCGGCTTTGTTCATCCTGTTAGTTGCCTGCGCGGTACGGGCGGTGACGCTTCCGGGTGCAGGAGAGGGGCTTTCCTACATGCTCACAATTAAACCGGGAAGCTTTAATCGGGATACGTTAGTAGGAGCGCTTGGACAGGCATTTTTCTCCCTCTCCGTCGGAATGGGAATCATGGTGACTTATGGCTCCTATGTACCGAAAAAAGACAATCTTGTAAAGAGCGCGGCCTGCATCTGCGTTCTGGATACGCTGGTGGCATTTCTGGCGGCTTTTGCAATTATTCCGGTTGTGTTTGTTACCTTGGGAGCCGAAGGCCTTGGTATGGGCGGAGGCTTTGCTTTTATGGCCCTGCCTGAGGTATTTGACGGGCTTCCGGGAGGAAGGATCTTCGGACTGTTCTTTTTCGTGCTCCTGTTTTTGGCGGCGCTCACCAGCGCAATCAGTATTCTGGAAAGCTGTGTTGCCTTCATTACGGAGGAATGGAAGGTTTCCAGGCTGAAGGCGACTGTGATTTTGTCGGTTCCGATGGCGTTTCTCAGCGCGGGATATTCCCTTTCCCAGCTGGAGTCGAGGAATATCAACCTGCCCTGGTTCGACTTTTCGAAAGGAATCCAGATGCCGATGAATGCGGTGATGGAGAGTTCACTGATAATCTGATGATCCCCGTGGGTTCACTCTGTTTCTGTATTTTTGCAGGCTGGATTTGGGGAAAAGGGAAGGCGTCGGAGGAAATCAGCTCCGGGGGCAGGTACCCGTTCCGTCTCAGAAGGGCCTGGGAGTTTATCGTGCGTTTTGTCGCGCCTGCCGTTATCGTGCTGATTTTGTATTTTACTGTTGGAAAGGGCCAGGGCCTTTCATAATTCAAATATTGTAGCGACAGCGCCTGCTGCCGGTCTTTAGGAGGAAAGAATGATTAAAAACATTGTATTTGATATGGGACGCGTCCTGCTGGACTATGATGCGGTCAGGGTCTGCTGGCAGTATACGGACAGCAGCGAGGATGTGGAGCTGATGAGCAGGGAACTGTTTTTTGCCGAAGAATGGGTGCTTCTGGATCGGGGAACCATCACGGAGGAAGAGGCATTAAGACGCGTGCAGAAGAGACTGCCGGACGAGAGAACGAGGGAGATGGCCCGATTATGTCTGGCCCACTGGCATGAGTTTAATATAGAACCGAAGCCGGGAATGAGGGAGCTTGTAATGCAGATAAAAGAAGCCGGATGTGCCGTCTATCTCTGTTCCAATGCGTCCCACAGACTGCGTGTGTTTGAAAAGGAAATACCCGGCATCGAATATTTTGACGGAGTTCTTGTCTCGGCGGAAGAGAAGATGCTGAAACCGGAGCCGGAGATATTCCGGCGTTTGTTTGAGAAGTTCTCGATACTTCCGGAGGAATCATTTTTTATCGACGATATACAGGCTAATATTGACGGGGCAGCGGCCTGCGGCATGAAAGGATACTGCTTTGCGGACGGAGATGTGGAAAAACTCAGGGAATACCTGTTTTCACAGGTGATAAATAAGCAGGTGAGGACGAGCCCTCCTCCCGTCAATTAAATTCCAATATCTTAGCCCCCAGAGCCCCGGCATCGTTCCGGTCATGGGTGGACATCAGGACAGGACGTCCGTCTGTTTTCTCAAGAAGATAGCGGATGACCATGTCCTTTGTCTTTTCATCCAGGCCGGTAAACGGCTCATCGAAAATGAACATATCACAGGGAGCCAGCAGGGCGCGCAGCAGGGCGCAGCGCCGCTTCATCCCTCCGCTTAAAGTAGAGACCGGACGGATGATCGCTTCCTCGGGGAGAAGTCTTGCAAGCTCCCTGAAAAGCGACGGCCTGTCGGGACGGCCCGGCAGGGCCAGGGCCACATTCTCCAGCGGGGAAAACTCCGGGATCAGCCTGTCTTCCTGAAATACGGCGGAAAACCGGATTTGTTCCGGCGCAGGGCAGATTGTGCCGGAATCCGGTTTCTCCAGGCCCATAATCAGACGGAACAAGGTGGTTTTTCCGGTTCCGGACGGGGCCATCAGGCAGCAGATATCCGGGGATGCAATTTTCATGCTGACGCCTGAGAGGACCGGCAGGGAGCCATATGATTTATAAATATTGTCGAGTATCAGTTCCATGATAACCTCCGTATCAATTCTGCATATTTTCCTTTTTTGTCCGCCTGCATCCTGTCCCGGCGTGATTTTTTTTACCGAGGGAGCCTAGGAAAAACAGAAAAATATTTTCAATTAAAAATGTGACTGCGATGATTACCAGGGTCCACGAAAAAAGGCCGGCCGTGTCGAGATAAATCTTAGCTATATAAAGCTGCTCCCCGATGGAGTGGCTGGGAACTCCGATTACCTCTGCGGCTACTCCGGATTTAAAGCTCATCCCGAGAGCCGTCCTGACGCTGGTCATCAGGTAGGGCAGTAATGCAGGAAAATAGACCGCTTTCACTTTCCGCGGGAAGGAGAAGCGGAATACGAATGCCATCTCCAGCAGTTTTTCATCAGTGCTTTTGAGGCCTGACAAAGTTGCGGTATAGCTCATCGGTAGTACAATTGTAAACGCGATAAATACCGACAGGTTCTCCGAGCCGGTCCAGATTAAAGCCAGGATAACAAAGGAGGCTACGGGGATGGATTTGGCAAGCAGCATTACCGGGGCCAGAAGCTCATCCAGGAAGGAAAAACGGAAAGCCAGGCAGCCGGTCATGATTCCGCAGAAAAAAGCGCTCAGAAATCCAATGAAGATGCGGAATGAAGACAGGCCGATGGTTTTCCAGAATTCCGGCGTGGTAATTTGTGCCGCCAGTGAAGCCAGAACATCGGCCGGCCCCACAAATATAATTGAGTTATTGATGGAGGAAGACAGAATCTGCCACAAAATCAGCCAGAACAGAAAAATCCCGGTCTTTTTTAATAGATTGCCGTTATTATGTTTTTCAGCCGTATTTAAATGCTTCAGATTATTCATATTCCTGTCTCCGGATCGAGGTCATATGCCCCGTAGTTGTTATTTGTAACGGTTCATTTGTTTAAATGGTTACCGTTATGTTACTTTTCACACCTTTGCCAAAAAGCGGCAATGCTGTGAAAATAACACGCTTCGCGATGCGCAGAAACAGAAAAAACGTCGTTTCGCGCCGTGAAACTCGGGATTTTCGTGGAAAATACGCACGAAAACACCTCGCGGGACATTACCGTGTGAAAAGTAACACTGCTATTTCTCGATATAATAAAAATTGTCGGCCGGCAGTTTTCCGCCGACGGATTTCGGATCCTGTTCAAATAAGACATTCAGATAACCGGACAGAGCCGCTTTCATTTCCTCACCTTCGATAAAAGTAATGTTACAGTAGGGGAGCGCTTTCTGGGCTATCGGGGCCTTCTCGATAATCCCTGCCTGTACAATCTGTTCGGCTGTCGTCTTGGGATCGGAGACAGCGGCTTTTGCGGAAACTTTTTGGTCTGAGAGGAAGACTTTCACGGCTTCTTCATTATTTTTCAGGAATTCATTAGTGACGATGGTAACACCGGTTACAAGGCGGCTGCCTTCTGCTCCCTGTACCTTATCCCACTCGGCAGTCAGATCCAGTACGATTTTCAGCGTCTCGTTCTGGGCGCAGGCCACAGTCACAAAGGGCTGCGGAAGAAGTCCGATGGAATCCGGCTTCTCCTTAAGGATTGCAGCCACCTCGGCAGCTTCGGATTTATATTCCAGTTTTACGTCCTGTTCCGATAAGCCATTTGCTTTTAACAGGTATTGAATCACATAATCGGGGGTTGTACCCTTGCCGGTCAGATAGACTGTCCTGCCTTTTAAATCAGCGACTGATTTGATGGAATCATCGGCAGAAACAATGTAGAGTACACCCAGGGTGTTAATGTCAATGACGGAGATTCCTCCTTCCGTCTTGTTATACAGCACGCTTGCCACGTTCGCAGGGACCAGGGCGATATCCAGTTTGCCGGAGGCAATGGAAGCGACCAGATCGTCGGCGGCAGTCACCATCCGGAAGTCATACTGGTTGGCGGAAGTATCGGAGTTAATCAGGGAAACAAGGCCCATGGATGTCGGCCCTTTCAGGGAACCTATACGGACAGCGCCTGCGGAGTTATTCTCAGCGCCGTCTGAAGCGTTTTCGGAAGAAACGTCTTCGGAAGCTGTTTCCTCAGCAGACGCCGAAGCGTCAGCGCTTTCCGATGATTCGGCCTGTACGGACGGTGCGCTGCCGGCGGCCGAAGTCTCTGCGGTCTTGTGCCGGATGCACAGCCAGTAAGGGATACGGCGGTCATGGCGAATGCCATGAGAATGGGTAATAATTTTTTCATAATTGTCTCAATCCTCTCTTTGTGGTATTGAAAAGCAGTGATATCGCAGCCCACACCGAGGAAACGGATGAGAAACAGCCGGTAATGAGTACCGGAAATTACAGCACTCTGAAAGAGGGTGCCATAAACTCATGCTTCCTCCTCAGCATAGGAAGCCAATCCCTTGACAGACGGCCGGATGCTTCAGAGTGAGCGCGAACTAACCTTACTATACAGGATCGGCCGGAAAAAAACAAGAGGCGTCCGGTGCAAATAAAAAGTTAAAAATTGACTGAAATCTATGCGGATTTACTGTGTTTTATGTGAAAATATACCATTAGAATTTCCGTACGTCACCCCTTATAATATCGGCATAAAGGCCGCTTGTACAGACGACTGTAAAATAAGTTTGAAATGGAATCAGGAGGAAAATTATGAAAAAATGGAGCAGTATGATGGGAGCCGTGCTTGCGGCGGCAATGGCAGCGTCTCTGACGCCTGCAGCGGCATGGAGACAGGGCAGGGCAGGAGATAAAGGGAGCGCCGGGATTTGAGGGGCTTGAGCCGGTTGAGCTGATTGGAGCCGACGCCAATGATTTCTTTGATGAAGTCCTGGCTCCTGACAGTGTGAAGCAGCTTTATCAGGATATCGATCAGTCGGTGGACGGACTCGGAACCATCCTGCAGGAGAGCCTGGAAACGGCGGCAAAATAAATCAGACGGGAAAAATTACAGAAAAGGGAGTATTGTCAAATGGCCGATTAGATATCGGATCATGGCAATACCCCTTTTTTGTCTCATATGAAAATCTTCCAATCAGATAAAAGCCCTCCTGGCCGGATTGTAAAGAAAATGTTAAATGTATTGGAAATATGTATAAAATCGTGGAAAACCCAGGGAATGCCTTAAAAAAAATACAAGAAAACATAACGCAAAGGATTGATAATAATATCACAATATGAGATAATAAGTACAGCCGGAAGGCGGCAGAAAACGACTTTGTTCTCACTGCTGGGGAAGGGGTCACGCGCAGCCGACGGAAGAGAATCAAAAAGGGTGAAAGCCCTGGTAATAAATAGTTGCTGAACACAAAACTGCGCTTTATGCAGGGCTGTGAACCGTAACAGTAAATAGAATGGATGAGAAGAATTCAGGGAGGTTTAAGTAATGAGAGTATCGATCTGTATTGGCAGTGCCTGTCATCTGAAAGGCTCCAGAGAAGTGATTAAGAAGCTTCAGCAGCTTGTCACAGACAACAAGCTGGACGGCAAGGTGGATTTAAACGGAGATTTCTGTTCCGGCAATTGCCTGAAGGGAGTCTGCGTAACGGTGGACGGGGAGCTGTATTCCGTAAAGCCGGAAACGACGGAAGAATTTTTTGAAAAAGAGATTTTAGGACGGCTTAAACAATAAGTTACTGTTCACACCATGCCAAAAAGCGGCATGCTGTAAACAATAACACGCTTCGCGATGCACAGAAACTGCAAAAAACGCAGTTTCGCGCCGTGAAACTCGGGATTTTCGTGCAAAATGCGCACGAAAACACCTCGCGGAATACAACCTGTGAACAGTAACAACAATAACCTGCATGCCCTGCGCACAGGTCACCGCCATCAATAAGAGGGAGAATGCGATGCCGATAATAGATTTCAAAGCCGCGATGTGCAAGCATTGTTATAAGTGCGTCCGCGACTGTGAAGTAAAATCGATCATGATTCGTGACGGCCACGCTTATATTATGCCGAACCGCTGCATTCTGTGCGGCCAGTGCCTGATTAGCTGCCCGCAGTCTGCAAAAAAGATGTCCAGCGAGCTGGAAAAAGTAAAATCATTTATAAAAGAGGGCAGGCCGGTTATCCTGTCACTTTCCTCGGCTTATATCGGGCTGTTTCAATATAAAACGAGGGGTGCAGGTGAAAGATGCCCTTTTGAAGCTGGGTTTCACGGATGTACGTGATACGGCGGAAGCGGCTGCGATGGCGACCGGCGAGTATGTGAAGCTTTTGAAAAGGGCGATATGAAGAACATCATCACCACGGCCTGTCCGAGCATCGTGAGTCTGATAGAGATTCATTATCCGGAACTCATTGACTATCTGGCTCCGGTGCTGATCCCTTCCGGAATCCATGCCAGGATGCTGGGGGAGGAGTACGGGGAGGAGGCGAGAATTGTCTTCGCCGGGCCCTGTATCGCCGAGAAAGAGAAAATGAGGGCGGTCAGCCCCGACGCGGTCCTGACGTTTGAAGAGCTGAAGGGATGGCTTGAGGAAGAAGAAATTAAAATAGACGAATGCGAAGACGCGGATTTTGACGAGCGCCATCTCGGCGCGAACCTGCGGTATCCGGTCAGCGGAGGGCTGCTGACTTCGGTGGAGACGACAAAGACAAAGCCGGACAGGTACCGTAAATTTTATGTCAGCGGCGTCAAGGACTGCCTGGACGTCTGTGAGGCTATGATGACCGGCGAAGTGAAGGGCTGTTTTATTGAGATGAACGCCTGCCACGGAGGCTGCATCAACGGCCCTGCTACCGCGGCTACGGTATCCAGTTTTAAGGTTAAGCTGGATTTGGAGGCGACGCTTCCCAGAGAACCTGCGGAGCTGTCGGCTCTGAGCGAGAAGGCCAGGGCTGTTTCCATCGGCCGTACCTTTAAAAACCGTGCCCGGAAAGAGATTATGCCTACGGAGGAAGAGATCCGTGAGATTTTAATAAAAACGGGCAAAACCAGGCCGGAACAGGAATTAAACTGCGGAGCCTGCGGCTATCCGACCTGCCGCGAAAAAGCGATTGCCGTCTGCCAGAAGAAGGCGGAGCTTAATATGTGCATCCCCTACCTTTTGACAGGGCAAGATCGATGTCCCATCTGGTTATGGAGACCTCGCCGAATATCATTATGGTGATTGACGAAGATTTGAAGATCCTGGAATGCTCCGCGGCCACGGAAAAATATTTTGGTATAAAACGCAAGGAGATGAAGGGACGCCTGCTGGGAGAATTCATCGATACGGAAGATGTAAAAGAGGTATTCAGGACGCATACCAATATCCACAGCAGAAAAGTGCTTTATCCGGACCTGAAGCTTGCCACCCTGCAGAATATTGCCTATATTTCCAAAGGTAATCTGGTAATCGCCACGCTTATCGATGTGACGAGGGAGGAGAAGCTGGAACAGCAGGAGTATGAAAAGAGAAAAGCCACAATTGAACTTGCCCAGAAAGTAATTTTTAAGCAGATGATGGTGGCCCAGGAAATAGCGGGGCTTCTGGGAGAGACAATGGCAGAAACAAAAACGACACTTACAAAACTTTGTTCTTTGATTGATGACGGGAACGAAAGTGAGGTCCGATAATGGGAATTACCGTAGATGTCACTTATAAGAGTCTGAATAAATATTCCGAAATCCTCTGCGGAGATACGGTGGAGCTTTTAAAAACGGAGGATTCCGATGTAATGATCCTGGCGGACGGAATGGGGAGCGGGGTAAAAGCCAACATCCTCTCCACCCTGACTGCCAAAATTCTCGGTACGATGTTTTTAAACGGCGCCACTTTGGAAGAGTGCGTCGAAACCATCATGCAGACGCTGCCCATCTGTCAGATCCGGCAGGTGGCCTACGCCACATTTTCCATCCTCCAGGTATTTAATAACGGAGAGGCTTACCTGGTGGAATATGATAATCCCCGCTGTATTTTTATCCGGGACGGGGAAGTAATCAAGATCCCCAGGAACACAAGGGTAGTTCAGGATAAAGAGATTAATGAGTTCCGTTTTACCGTAAAAAAGGGAGATGCGCTGATTCTTCTTAGCGACGGCACGATCCACGCCGGTGTGGGCAAATCCATGACCTTTGGATGGCCCTGGAAGGATATTGCGGAATTTGTGGTAAGACAAAGGGAGCATGCCATCTCTTCGATTCGTCTCGCGGCGGCTGTCTGCGAAGAATGCGATAAGCTCTATGAGGGAAAACCGGGAGATGACACGACGGTAGCCGTGATGCAAATTATTGACAGAAGACCGGTGCATCTGATGACGGGGCCGCCCGTGGACCGGGATGACGATGAGAGGATTATCTCGGAGTTTATGAAAGATGAGACGGCTTCCCGCATCGTCTCCGGAGGAACCAGTGCAACGATTCTTTCTAGAGAGCTGGGAAGGCCGCTGAAGGTTTCAATGGATTATACGGACCCGGATATCCCGCCCATTGCCTATATGGATGGCATTGAGCTGGTAACGGAGGGAGTCCTGACTCTCAGCCGTGTTGTTGACATACTGAACCGGTTTGTAGAAAAAAAAGATTTGAGCTACGACTTTTTCAAAGAGCTGGACAAAAATAACGGAGCGTCCATGCTTGCGAAAATTCTGATAGAGGACTGTACGGAGCTGAACCTGTATGTGGGGAAAGCCATCAACAGTGCTTATCAGAACCCGGGCCTGCTCCTTTGATCTGGGAATCCGGCAGAATCTGGTGAGGCAGCTTAAGACGGCAGTCGAAAAAATGGGAAAACGAGTTACGGTTACGTACTATTAGGGCGGGATACTACCTGTGAACAGTAACAGGAGCGGTAACATCCCGCGGAATAAACCTACTTAACAGTTACAAGGAGGATATATAAAATGGTAACAAATGACGCAACAATACTGAAGTTAAAGCATGATGTACTTTACGAGGTAGCGAAGCTGGCATGGGAGGATCAGCTGGTGGATGATAAAAGGGACGAACTTCCGGGCAAAATGATTCCCGGACCGCAGGCCCATTACCGCTGCTGTATTTATAAAGAGAGAGAAGTAATCAGACAGAGGGTCCGTCTTGCGGAAGGCAAGTGCCCTACGGGAAGAAACACGAATAATGTGGTCCAGGTCATCAATGCGGCCTGTGAGGAGTGCCCGATTGCCTCCTATACGGTTACGGACAACTGCCGTAAATGTATGGGCAAGGCGTGCCAGAGCTCCTGTCCCTTCGGAGCCATTACGATGGGCAATAATAAGGCGTTTATTGACCCGGACAAATGCCGTGAGTGCGGTAAATGTGCGACAGCCTGCCCGTACAATGCCATCGCTCATCTGGAACGACCCTGTAAAAAGGTGTGTCCGGTGGACGCCATCACTTACGACGAGTACGGTATCTGCGTGATAGACGAGAAGAAATGCATCCAGTGCGGCGCCTGCATCCACAGCTGTCCGTTCGGAGCAGTCGGCTCCAAGACCTTCATGGTAGATGTGATTCGCCTGATTAATGCGGGAAAGAAAGTAGTAGCCATGCTGGCCCCGGCCACAGAAGGCCAGTTCGGGCCGGATATTACCTTTGACAGCTGGAGAACCGCCCTCAAGAAGGTTGGGTTTGCCGATATGGTGGAGGTTGGCCTGGGCGGAGATATGACGGCGGCCGCGGAGGCTGAGGAGGGCGGAGGCCTATAAAGAGGGTAAGAAGATGACCACTTCCTGCTGTCCGGCATTCGTCAATATGATTAAACAGCATTATCCGGAGCTGATCGACAATATGTCCACCACCGTATCCCCGATGTGCGGCGTCTCAAGGATGCTGAAAGCGGAGGATCCTGAGATCGTCACCGTATTCATCGGCCCGTGTATTGCCAAGAAGAGTGAGACTTTGGATCTGAATATCCAGGGAAATGCCGACTATGCAATGACCTACGGTGAAATACGCGCCATGCTCCGCGCCAAAGGCGTAGTTCTGGAGCCGGAGGAGAATAAAAACCAGCAGGCCAGCGTATTTGGAAAGCGCTTTGCCAACGGCGGAGGCGTAACGGCCGCTGTTCTGGAATGCCTGAAAGAGACGAATGAAAATGCCGATATCAAGGTGGTGAAATGTAATGGAGCCGCAGAGTGCAAGAAAGCGCTGCTGCTTCTGAAGATGGGCAGACTTCCGGAGGACTTCGTGGAGGGTATGGCCTGCGTCGGAGGCTGTGTCGGCGGCCCGAGCAGCCATAAGAGTGAGATGGAAGCGAAGAAATCAAGGGATAAGCTGATTGCCGAGGCCGATGCCAGACAGGTGCATGAGAATCTGAAACAGTATAAGATGGATTCCTTCTCAATGCACAGACATTAATCGCAGCCGGATTTGGATATGGAACACGGCGCCTGCGGTACCTGGCGCGGACGGATGAGAAAGAAAAGAACAGATAGGAAAAGAAAAATAGGCTCTTTGTCAATAGTTGGGGTGGGATTTGTTAAGGTAGTGTAAAATAGTTTGTGTCTTTGGAAAAAAATGGCTCCTTTCGGGCAAGAATTCAGATATGGAAATTCTTACTCGAAAGGAGTCTTTTTATGGCAGTAGCAAAGGAGCAAATTCGACAGATTATTTCAGAAAACAACATCTCCAGCGTGGCAGATGTCTACCCTCCTCCGCGATAGTTTCAAAGATATTCTTCAGGAACTCCTCGAAGCAGAGATGGATGCCTCCCTTGGTTACAGCAAAAACCACAAGGCTGGGCTGGACACAGACAACAAACGCAATGGGTATTCTCAGAAAACTATCAAAAGCCAGTTTGGAGAGTTCCCGCTTGATATCCCCAGGGACCGCAACGGGGAGTTTGAGCCAAAGCTTGTTCCCAAACACCAGAGGGATGTTTCCGGCATCGAAGAAAAAGTAATCGCCCTTTACGCACGGGGCATGAGCACAAGGGATATCCATGACCAGATCCAGGACCTGTATGGAATTGAAATGTCGGCCGAGATGGTCAGCAAGATCACGGACCGCATCCTCCCGGAGGTAAAAGAATGGCAGTCACGGCCCCTGAATTCCCTGTACCCGTTTGTGTTCATGGATGCGATCCACTATAAGGTGCGCGATGAGGGACGCATTGTCAGCAAAGCCGCGTATATCGTCCTCGGGGTTACAACAGAGGGCTATAAAGACATCCTAAGCATCACAGTAGGTGCAAACGAATCCTCCAAGTTCTGGCTGGGAATGCTGAATGACCTGAAGAACCGGGGCGTACAGGATGTCCTGTTTTTCTGTGTGGACGGCCTGCCGGGCTTCCGGGATGCCATCCAGACTGTGTTCCCGCAGGCGCAGATCCAGCGGTGCATCATCCATATGCTGCGCAATTCCTTTAAATATGTGAATTATAGCGACTTGAAGAAATTCGCCTCCGATTTTAAAGCGGTCTACAATGCCTCAACAGAAGAAATGGGAAAGTTGGAACTGGAAACATTGAAAGGAACCTGGGGAAAGAAATACCCCTATGCCATACGCAGCTGGGAGGACAATTGGGAAGATTTAAGTTCGTTCTATCAGTTTCTGGCGAACTGAGAAAGATTATGTATACCACAAACATCATTGAGGGGGTAAACCGCCAGTACCGGAAAGCAACAAAGAACAAAAGTGTATTCCCGAATGATGCCTCACTGGCAAAAATGCTGTACCTGGCAAGCCAGAACGTAATGAAAAAGTGGACGCAGCGGTACCGTGGCTGGGATCAGGTGATTGGCCAGCTCATCCTGCTGTGAGGGGAACGCCTAACGCAGTATCTGTAAAAAAAAGCCGGAACGGCCCAAATCTCCAAAGACGAAAACCGTTCCGAGCTTATTCCGTCGGCATTTATAGTATTGCCAGAAAATCCCAGCTTATTCCAGAGGCCGGGTGTGGGCAGAGCCCACGAACTTAAAATACTATAAATGCCTGATTGATGTGCCTAAAATGTATAGAACCAGACTTTCTGGCAATACTAAAAGTAAGGAGATGGAACATCCGGAAAAGAGTGACAAAAAAGTCAACAAAAATTGCTACATATCTAATTCCAACCGAATGGAACTTCCAATTTTAAAGACACAAAAAAATTTACGCCCTCTTTGTTAAAATCCCGCCCCAATTCTATGAAAAGGGCCCTTTTTATGTTTAGTTCCAGGTTTTACTGATTTTGGGCATGCCAAATAAGCCTCCGCATTACCGACCTTTTTATCCTATGATGTACAGTGAAGTATCCGGGTTCGGAACCGTTTGAAATTCCGGATTCCGTAGCGCTCCGTTTTAATACCTTTATCTTGTTGTTAAATCCTTCTGTGGGACCATTTGTCAGCCCGTATTTAAAGGCATTCAGGATTTCTTTTCGCCAGGCCCTGTAGGTCTTAGCACAGGCCTCAAATTCCTTGATCCCACAGCTCTGCGCATTCGCAATCCAGTCATCAAATTCCCTCTGCTGCTGACGATACGCTTCCATCTGGCAGATATCATAGAACCACTCTTTCATGCGGTGTGCCAGACGCAGATCCTCGCTATAGTGAAGCATTAAATCACAGGCCGGTTTGTTCTCATCCTTCAGCTTTTTGTAGCGGGTCAGAATGAGTTTCCGGCTACGTTTATAATACTTACGCAGAGAAACCGGCATGGAGCGCTGCAGCCGTTTGCGTACATTTTCAATCGCCCATGTCACCTGCCGGATGAAATGATATTTATCCACGATGATTGTAGCGTTTGGAAAGAAGGTTTGTGCAAGTTCGGTGTAGGGGCGCCACATATCGCAGACGAAGAACTTTACCTTCAGGCGTTCTTTCCTGGAATGTTCCGCCAATAATCAGCCAGATGGCTCTGGGTCCGATCTGGGAGAATGTCGAGGATCCGGCGCTTTTTCGGATCAACCAGAATGCACTGATATTTACCGGTAGAAGCATTGCCTTTGAATTCGTCAATGGAAAGCGCTTGTGGAAGCTGGTCAGGCGGAGGATAGCAAATCGTGTCCAGAAGGCGGCAGACCGTCTGGACGGAAACACCGGTAAGCTCTGCGATCTGTTTTAAGGAAAAGGTCTGCCGGAGCAGGGAGACAATGTAAAATGCCAGCCTGCGGGTCCTGCGGTGGTAGCTGGGGAGGAACGAATAGGGTTCCGTGAACCGTTTGCGGCAGTATGGGCAGAGGTAGCGGCGTTTGCGAAGAAGCAGGATTACTTGTTTTCCCAGTAAGGGAATGTCCTGGACTTCTTGTAAACGGTAATCATGAATCCGTTTTGTTTTAGCCCCACAGCAGGGACAAGTCTGTTCTACCGGTTGGGACTGGATGAAAATTTTAATGAAAGAGTCTGCCTGAACCACTTTTTTAATAGAAACACCTTCCAAGTTAAGGAAAGCCTTGGTATAATTAGGGTACATCTATAAGGGGTCACCTCCATAACATTAAACTTTGGTCGGGATAATGCGTTTAGGAGGCTTCTTATAGATGTATTTTATTACAACGAAAAGAATGTTGGAAGTGTGCTTTTCAGCACACCCCAACATTCAGTATAGAACCGAAAAATAAAGGAGCGCCTGTCGTGGTTTAGCCAATCACGACAGGCGCTTTTTGCGTCGGATAAAGCATGGAAAACAAAGCCTTCTCTTTTTACTTGACACATACTATAAATTACAGTATTATAGGTAATGACACTGAAAATACTATAAAATATAGTGATATATAATATAGTATATAATTCGAATGAAAGAAAGGAGTGTTATCATGAATGAGGGTAACAGAAGAATGGAGCTTCTGGGGAGTGCGCCTATCCCCAAAGCTCTTTTAGCAATGGGGCTGCCTGCCATGATTGGAATGATGATCAATGCATTATACAATCTGGTGGACGCCTATTTTGTCGGAGGTCTGGGAACCAGCCAGATGGGGGCAATCTCTGTGGCATTTCCGCTTGGGCAGATAGTGGCAGGACTGGGACTGCTGTTCGGGAACGGCGCGGCCTCCTATATTTCCAGGCTGCTGGGCTATGGTGAAAAAGAAACTGCGAACAAGGCTGCAAGCACAGCGCTGTACGGCAGTCTGCTTGCCGGTGCGGTAATGATTGTCTGCGCCCTGCTTTTTCTGGAGCCGGTTTTGATACTTCTGGGCGCGACGGAGAGCATATTGCCCTATGCTTTGGCCTATGCGGGAATTTATACGGCCTCATCTATATTCAATGTCTTTAATGTCACAATGAACAGTATTGTGACAAGCGAGGGAGCGGCCAGAACCACGATGTGTGCGTTGATGGCAGGCGCGGTACTGAATATAGTCCTGGATCCGGTATTTATCTATGTTCTGGGACTGGGGGTTACAGGAGCGGCAACCGCCACCGCAATTTCCCAGGCGGTGTCTGCGCTTGTGTATTTACGTTACGTATTACGGAGAGAAAGTGTCTTTACCTTCCGTGTTCAAGACTGCTGTTTTACTGGGAAAATCATATCGGAAATTATGAAAGTCGGCATTCCCACCCTGGTATTCCAGCTTCTGACAGGTCTGTCCATAACACTCATCAATTTGCAGGCTAAAGAATATGGTGATTCAGTCATTGCCGGACTGGGAGCCGTAACAAGAATCACCGCTATGGGCAGTCTGATGGTATTTGGATTTATCAAAGGATTTCAGCCAATTGCCGGATTTAATTACGGCGCTGAAAAATATGACAGGCTGTGTGAAGCGGTCAGAACCGCGATTATATGGTCGACCGTATTCTGCGCGGTCTATGGACTGACCTTAGCCCTGTTTTCAACAGCCATTATATCAGGCTTTACGAAAGGAGACGGGGAAATGATCCGCGCCGGCCGGAAAGCCCTGGCGGCAAACGGCTGTACTTTCCTGCTCTTTGGCTTTTATACCGTCTATTCCTCCCTTTTTCTTGCGCTTGGCAAAGCAAGGGAAGGCTTTATCCTGGGAGCGTGCAGACAGGGAATCTGCTTTGTGCCAGTGATTTGGCTTCTGCCGTCATTTATCGGGATGGATGGGATTCTTTTCGCCCAGCCTGTTTCCGACGTTATCTCTGCCGCTGCTGCCGTTATTATGGCGGTCCGCCTGCACAGAGAGCTTGCCCATATTAAAATTCCTTGTTCTTGTAGATCCGCAGCGAGATAAAATAGGAAATCAACAAAAGCAGCGGTGAAACAGATAAAGCTGCCGCTCCGACAAGGCCGGATCGCAGGTTAATCCCTGCGGTCCACGGAGCGAGTAATACTGCGACAATCAGCATGAAAATCCCGGCAAAAAAGGCGGATATCAGGATTATCAATTCATTTTTTTCTGTGCCGATTTTCAGCATGACAGGAAACATTATCGCGGCCACTGTAATGGATTGTGTTAGACCGTACTGATACCCCCAAATCAACGAAGTTGTGTTCAATGACGGTACAGTTACAACCGTAATCAGACCGGTAAGGAGGCTGACGGCAAATCCGAAAAATATCAGGATACAGAATGAAATATATTTTGCCAGAATCACTGATTTAACGTTCACCGGCAGCGTCAGTTCAAAGCGGTTCCAGTTTGAGATTTCATCGGCCTGGAGCGACGTGCCCACATTAGCGATAAAGATAAATATCTGAACGGCCGTAATCATGGATAAAACAACGGGTTCCCTGGTTATCAGCGGAGTCAATATTAAAAAGCCGGCCATCAAAAAAGCGAGTTTGATATTATTTTCCATTGAGTAAAACGTATTCCTGATAAGCCCTTTCATCTATGTCTCTCCTTTCACATAAAGCAGCATTATTTCGTCTATTGTTACAGGGACGATCATGGCTTTGGGGTACTTTTTCTCGGCTTTCTTTCTGTCACCGACCAGAATCTGCCATTCATAGTCCATTTTCCGGTAAGCGATAATATCCTGCTTTTCAATCCGGCCAAATTGTGCCAGGCCGCATTTTATAATTCCATAGTCTGCGAGTAATTCATCCTTTGATTTAAAAAAGACGAGTTTTCCGGCATGAATAAAAATAATATAATCGGCTATTTTTTCCAGATCGCTTGTAATGTGGGAGGAGAGCAGAATGGAGTTTTCTTCCTCCTGGACAAAAGTTAAAAATAAATCCAGGATGTCGTCCCTTGTAACCGGGTCAAGTCCGCTTGTGGCCTCATCTAATATTAAAAGCCGGGGATGATGGGAAACGGCGGCAATAATGGACAGCTTCATCTTCATGCCTCTGGAAAAGGTCTTGATTTTCTTATCACGCGGTAAATTCATTTTCTCGAGAAGCGAAAAATACAGAGCTTCATCCCATGTATGATAAATATCTTTTAAAACCTTATGAAGCATTTTCGGTGAAAGCTCCCCGGAAAAATTGCTGTTGTCAAACACTACGCCAATCAGTTCACGGTCAGCGGCCGTCATCTCGTAATCATGCCTGCCTAATATCGATATATCACCGGAATCCTTTTTATAAGCCCCAACACCGCATTGATGGTTGTACTCTTACCGGCGCCGTTTTCACCGACTAATCCTACGATTGTGCCCTTTGGAACCTGAAAGGAAATGTTCTGTAAAGTAAAGCTGCTGTAGGTTTTACTTAATCCTTTGACAGTTAAAGCATCCATGGTCAGTCCTCCTCGTATAAAAGCGTTAAAAGTCTCGTTAATTTATCCAGCTTGATACCGCTGCAACGGGCGATTTCGATGGCTTCGGAAAAGTGTTCCTCGATTTTCTTCTGCTGTTCTTCCAGATAAAAGTCTTGATTCTGTGCCGAAACAAAACAGCCTTTTCCGGCCGTTGTCTCAATAAATCCGTCTGTCTGGAGAGAATCGTATGCTTTCTGTACTGTCAGAACGCTGATATGAAGCGATTTTGCCATTGAACGGATTGACGGAATGGCATCTCCCGGTTTTAGTTCCCCGTTTATGATTAAGGCTTTTATCTGATCGGAAATCTGTTCATAGATGGGTTTGCTTGCATGATTATTAATAAATAGTTCCACAAAAAACCTCCGCTGTACTATACTGTATTACTATTACAAGTACACTATAATACATATAGAGAACAGTGTCAATAGAAAAATTAAGCAGGCGAGGATGCCGCCGGTACGGCCAGTGGACGGGGCGGTGAGGTGGTTTCATGAGTCTTTCGTCCCGGGGAAGATTGCCGTGGGTTGGAGTACGCGCAGACTATATATTCCCCTCCGCCCCAAGGATAGGTTTTCTCCGGGACGAAAGATTCAGCCACTCCCCTCACCACACCGGACATGGCCCGTTCCGGACGCGTCCTTCCAATCTCATTAAATCTAAAAACAGATCTTGCAAAAGAGAAGGATTTGTGTTAGATTAAAATCATCCTCAAATCGGAGGAGACTTACAGATATCAATTTCGTTATCGGTTTTATTCTTTTATCTGTTCTAAGGCGGGCCAAGGCCTTCCATGAATCAATCGGTGCCGAATTTCCGGCAGTATTTCATTTAATATTCCATTTTGCAATTTATTATAATCTTTTTGCTTTTGTGCTTAATTTGTACTATTTTTTTTCATATTCTGAATTTCTGTTTGTTAGTCATGCTTAGTATCTAAATCCGCTACATCTAAACCCGAATCCGCAGAGTTTCAAAACATTAGTAACAGTTCAGACTGCATGAACTGTTACTAATATTAATCATGCCGTATCATACCAGTGTGATTTTGTTTGCCAAAAAATAAAAACAGGAGGAAATTATGACAAAACCTAAAACAATGAAATGGAAAAAAGGAAGATTAGGAAGTCAAAGGAGGGAAGTCGTGAAGCGTTTTAATACAGGACTTTTACTTGCCGCCGCCGTGCTGATAATCTGCCACGGCTTCCCTTCCTATGGCAAAGAAGAAAAGGAGGGATTTATTGAATATACGGTATCTTTTGTAGATGCCGCAGACCATGATAACAGGATTTTTAATTCGCAGCAGGGGCAGGCTCCGGAAGGAACTGCAATCCATGTTTCTTTTCCGAAGCAGATTATTGGGGCCGACGGACATATCTGGAGGGCGGAGGCAGACAGTCCCCAGGAATTTCTCCTCTATCAGGCAGGCCGCCATAAGTACTACGTCGAATACCGGCAGGGTGAGAAGATAGCGGCGCCGGAAGATCCGGATCGGGAAGGCCGGGAAAGGCTCGCCCGGTGGCTCGAGCGGGCGTGGAAGGCAGACTGCCTTATTACGGGACAGGGAGAGGAGGAAGGCAGCGGCGTTCATTTGATGGTAGAGAATGAATCACGCAATAACGAACGGATTAAAAATCTTGTTTCCATGATTCAGGATGCCCGGTGGCACAGTTTTTATATGATTGAAAATTACGCCGCAGACGCTGGTAATCGGCACAAGCTTTGATGCAGAGTATTCTGCCGTCATGGAAGACAGATTTAAGGTTGGGAAGGATAGCTGCACCGTACTCCGGATTTCCGTTCGCCGCAACTGGAATGCGGAAAACTGTACCCATAACTGGGAGCTTATCATTGCAGGGGAGAATGACTGTCTGAAAAATGGACAGGAGACCTACTGCTGTAAGAAATGCAGAACGGAGGAGACAGTAATCCTCCCCGCATCAGGCCATTATGATTCGGACGGAGATTCTCTGTGACCGCGCAAAAACGGGCGTTCCCGCACAGATTGGAGACAGAATCAGAACTGTCCTCCAAACGGAGAGTGGGGAAAAAGAGCTTGTCTTCCGCTGTCTTGATTTGAATTACAGAGGGTCCGGAAACATGCTCTATCTGTCGGAGGAAACGCTGGGGGAGGATATTACGGGCATTTGTTTTACGGAGTCTGACTATAACGGTTCGCCTCTCCGGAAATATTTTAATCTCGCATTTGCCAACAACATTTCTGCCGCGTCTGCCCTCCAGCCGATTGAGCGGCCGGACGCAGACGGAAGGAACGATTATGCGGCACTGCTTTCAACGGATGAGTATGAAGCGTATGCAGAAATGATAGAAGCAGGAATGCCTGCATTCTTCGGACTGTGTCAGGAGGCGCTGTTTACGCCGTGGATCCGGAGGGAGGTCTGTGCCTTGTTCCGGCAGCGGAAAGCAGGGCGTATGGTGTCCGCCCGTTCATATTGTTGAAAAGTCCGGAGACAGGGGAGAAAGCTGAGCTGTCAAACTGGAAAACGGGGGATATCCAGATGCGGCAGATAGGGCAGAAGCTGTACCGTTTCCGCTGTGTGGATGAAGATTACAGTGATAATCTGGATGGCCACCGAAGCGCCGCCCTGTTTCTCTGTGACAGTGTGATCCGTGCCGATACCTGCAGCAGCATGGCATTAAAAGAGATTTCTTTCGGGCCTGATAATAATTATAAGTCCTCCCGGATACGGGAATGGCTGGCGCAAAACAGCGTGAACAGCACTTTAATTTAGAACCGGTTTTGATTGGAATTAATACGGCCTATACAGGGGGGACGGCGGCAGGAACCATGGAGCAGCTGGACGGCAGCCTGCTGGCGCCGCATGATATCGGTTTTCAGTTGATGCAGGATCGTTTGTTCTGCCTTTCTGTGGAGGAAGCGCTCCGGTACAGGAAGGAACTGTGGCGGTTCGGTTCACAGCAGAATAATCCGGCAGTTCAGATAAGCCCCTATTCACAGGGATATTATCTTCGGACGCCCTATTACGCAGAGGATCATGAAGGGAGATTTTATTACTCCGATCATGTATACGCCGTCGATTTAGTCAACGGAAATATTCATCCGGTACCGGCAGGGAGCCAGACATACGGACTCCGTCCCGCCTTTGCGGTGCCGCAGGCAGAATAGGGAGTACCGTGTTTCTATTCGCAGAACCGTAATATATAGAGACAGCGGGGACGAGAAATCAAGGAAGACAACAAGGGCGGCTCTTAAAAAAAGCTCTTTTGAGAATGAAAGCGAGGAGGATACGATGAAGAAAAGAAATCAGGGCATACTCAGGCAGGGGAAAGGGCTGACATCGGCAGTCCTGATAACCATCATGCTTTTAACCGGTTCTCTCCATGGGTTGGCAGCGACAAATGGGTTTACCTTTGAGGACTGGGATACCGTGTACAGCCGGGAATTTGATGGAAGGCGCAAGGAGAACCGCATGACAACTCCGGGAGAGGCAGAGCCGGAAAGGCTAGCGCGGCATCCGGAAGTGAGATCCCTGCAACAAGTTCCATGGCGCTGTCGGCGGTGGGAAAAAGTTCGCTGGGAGATATCTGGGATAACTGGAACGGGGATTTTTCATTTTTAGACGGAACAGCCGGGGACGGTTCGGAAAAAAAACCGTATCAGATTAAAAATAAAAATCAGCTAATGGGCCTTGCCCAGCTTGCCGCAATGGGAATGCGGGTACAGCCGGGGGGGAAACGAAGAAATTATCGGCTCTTATGACGGTAAGCATTTCAGGTTGATGAGCAATATTGATTTGGGAGGAATGGAGTGGAATCCGATTGGATATTTCAGGGATTCCTCTGAATTTTCCGGCGAGATTACAAATAAATTTTTCGGCAGTTTTGATGGAAACGGCAAAACTATTTCCAATTTCAGACTAAACCGAACTTGCTGGAACAAGGTTGGGTTCTTTGGGGCAATTGAAGATGCTGCGGTTAAAAATCTGACCCTGAAGCCCGGAAAAACAGTATGCGGCCAAAAAGAGGTTGCCATTCTGGCCGGCAGCGCAGTAAATTCAAAAATCACAGGCTGTACCGTATCCGGCAGCGTATCGGCATCCGGAACATCTGGCGGAATTACGGCTGTAATTGAGGGGAGCGATCCGTCCCTGTCGGTAATCGAAAACTGCATATCCAACGTAACAATCGATGTCAACGGAGGAATCGATACATATGTCGGCGGGATTGCCGGGAAGGCGGCTGGCAGCAGTATTGTGGACTGCCGGGTTGAGACGGGGGATAACAGTACCTCCCGGATACAGGGCCGTAATGCAACGGTTGGAGGAATTGCCGGATTCCAGAATGCCTCTGATATTTATAACAGCTATGTATCCGGTACGATTGGCGGAAGCGGCTCCGGTATTGTCGGAGGAATTACGGGAAAGTATGCGTCAGGACGAATGAAGGTGGCACGCTTTGAGGGAATAATCGGCCAGTCGGGAACCGGAGCGGCCGGGCACAGGGGAACCTTTATAGGACATAGGGAGGCGGGGGATTATTTCCGCTATGGCGCGGATGTTGGATTTTTGTTTGCCGACATGGAGAGCAAAATTGCTTTTAACATATGTGGAAGCGGAATTCCGGATGACAATGAATATACGTATTCTGCAAATATTGGGTATTCCCATCCGGGCGATCCTTTCTATACCCTCGTACAGGGCGGAGTATCGAAAAATATATCGGATCAGTACTATTATGAGGTTCTGGAAAAAGGAATTTTATCGATTATTGATGAAGATCACGGCGGTGCCGGTGCAGATGAAGCCGGGTATTCAATCGACCATTTTGCCCCCAACGATGCAGGCCGCCCGACCAGAGGGTATTTAATTACGATTCCCCAGATAGATACAATATCATCAGGAACCTATTATTACGATGTGGCGATGCTGGAGGCGCGCGGAGACGGAAGTTATTACCGTGCGGTTAATAAGGGAAAAAGGGGGGCTGTTGCGCCGGGAAAGAGTGTCACGGTAACGACATCACCGAATAATGCGGAAGAAGCTAAATTTCAGATGGACGGGGTTCCGACCTATACGGCAGTAGGAGGGGAGAAAGAGACAACTTATAGAAACGGCGGCGAATACACCTTCACCATGCCGGAGGAAAACACGGAGGTGAAAGCCGTTTATAAAAAGTTGCGGCAAGGGTATCGGTTGTTCCTTCAAATTTTAATATCAGCGTTATACAGGAACGCACAGGCAATAGGAAAAATCCTGTGAAGACGACAAAGGTTCTGGATCACAACGGAAAGCTGATTGCCTCCTACATCAACGGAGCGCTTCAGCAGGGAACACAAATTCAGCCTGTCTTCATTCAGGCTGTTGTTGATACAAACAATGATGTGGCGGACAATTCTGTCAAATGGTCCGTGGATGATCCGGACCTGATTATACTTGCGGCAAATGACGATGAAGACAGGGAAGAAAAAAAGTGCTTCTGTCTGTGTCAATCTGAATGCGTCCTTCTTTGATGATACAATCCGGAAACTGGAAAAAGAGCAGGCGGACAATGCTTACCGGTACCCGATTCCTGACACCATTTTCGGAGCCGGGCATCAGAACGGAGGCGTGGCCGTTCTGACGGCATCAACCAGACCGGCCGCCAGCTTTGAAGGAAAACCCTGTACCGGTAACTGCCGGATTAATGTCACCTTTCAGATAAAAGATAAAACTTATGTGGCAAATGAGGGGGCGGTCATTGATCAAGAGGAACTCCGGTTTACGGTGACAAGAAGACTAACGGGCGGCCGGAAGAAGCCCGAAGAAAGGATACTGGTAACACCGCCTCAAAACTTGACTGCCTCATTTTCCCCGGACTTTTTTGACAGGAAAGACATCACCTGGTCAGTGGACGATCCTGCCGTTGCTACCGTGGATGGAGAGAACCGGTCCGCCGGTGTCAGTGTCAGGAAAGATGCAAAATGGATTCAGGATATCATAGAGACAGATAACGGCATCCGGACGAATGAGCCTTATGCAGTCCTTGGAGGCTCCGGCAGCAGGGAGACGAAGGTAACGGTTACAGCGGACGATATGCTGGGAAACCGTCAGGCAGCGAATTGCAATATTGTGATCAATTTTGTGACGGAGGATCAGACGGAGGTTTATGCGGAGGGAGTAATTACAGAGCCGCAAACCATGAATTTCGAACTGGAATGTACGAAAAGCGGTAAAAGAAGCAGCCCGGTAATTTCATGGACAGGTGACGGGGAAAAAAAGATAAAAGCAGTTGTGCTTCCGGAAATGGCCTTTAATAAGGCATGCCGTGTTGAGGTCAGCGACGATTCCCTGAAGCTGGACGGCGACGGAACGGTGACGGTTAACAGAAACGCAAAATGGATTCAGGATACGGATAAGACATATCCTTACACAGCCGTTCACACTGCGATTATTACAGCTACAACAGAGGATGGAGGATTCAAGGCAATCTGCAATGCCACAATCCGATATAAACTGTCTGATCTGACATATGGAGGCTCCGGCGGCGGCAAAGGCGGCTCCTCCGGCGGTGGAAGCGGCTCCTCCTCAGGCGTGAGCCCGGGCGGAGGCATTGGCCCTGCCGGAAATGGCCCGGCTGCAGGCACCTCGGCTCCGGCCGGCAGCGTTGTCGGAACCTGGGTTAATACGGAAGACGGTTTATGGGCGTTTACAGCAAACGGAAGAATGTATCACAACGAATGGGCCTATGTCCATAATCCATATGCAGGCAGAGAACAGAGCAGCACAGATTGGTTCCGCTTTGATGAAACCGGACATATGGTGAGCGGCTGGTATCCGGATACAGACGGAAATCTGTATTATCTGTGGCCGAAGTCCGATGGAACACAGGGACATATGGTGACAGGCTGGCAGTGGATTGCCGGAGCAGACGGTCTGGAACGCAGATACTATTTTAATCCGGAGCCGGATGGAACGAGAGGTGCGCTTTTGAAGAACACGACGTTACCGGATGGGAACCAGGTGAATGATAAGGGGGAATGGACGGTGGAAGGAGTGATTCAAGTCAGAGTTCCTGGTATTTCGGTATAAATAAGAATCAGGGAAAATTCTCAAAATAGAGAAGCTGCAGAGCAGTGTGGGTGTAACTCCCACTTTCCCATTTATCAACGCAGCAAAATCGATGCACATTGACAACTGAATAGAGATTACACGGTTGAATGATAGCAACAAATGATGGGCGGCTAATGGCACGGCGGCCGCCTCTAAAAACTATGGAGGAAACTATAAGGAAAATTTAAGATGAACCAGAGCGTTAAATGAAAGGCAGATAAAGTAAAAAGGAAAACATAATTGATTGTCATAGATGATAAAGCATGATAAAATAACCGTGTGTAAAAGCAAAGAAGACAGAGGATAGATTCCGATGCTCTTTCGGAAATGTACGAAGGAGGAAATGACTATGAATACATCAGAGGTATTGACATTGCTGCTGGTGATTTTCACCGCATTGACATACAGAGAGAACCATCGGAAATAGTATTTTTAATACCCTATAAAAGATAGTTGTTTTGACAGATAAGGTGAAAAGAGAAGGGGATGTTATAATGGCGAGTATTTACGAAGAAGGTTTACAATTAATAGACGAGAAATTTGGAAACGGAAAAGATAATATTATTTCCCTTGCGACCATAGCCCGAGAATCGAGTGCTGACGGAAATCCTCGTCCGGTTGTCCGTTGTGTCGATGCATAGTACGAAGACTGCACCTTTTATGTTGTTACATATGGAAAATCAAACAAAATGTTACAAATAGAGCAAAATGCGGAGGTTTCAGTTGCTCTCTCCTCGGAGATGTTTACTGCTATCGGAGTAGGTAAAAACCTTGGTTGGGTACTTGAGCCCCAAAACACTGAAATAAGAAAAAAACTTCGTTCAGCTTTTGCGGACTGGTATGATATGGCGAACAACGAAAATGATGAAAATTGCTGTATTTTAGCAATTTATCTTACAAAGGGGACCTTGAATATTAACCATTGGGAAAAATTATATCACCTGGACTTTGTGAAGAAGACGGATATGAAAGATGGGGGGATTTTCTAACAAGACTCTGAATTTCAGAAATTAATAATTAAATTTTAAGGTCATTTAGCATAATTCGCCTTATTAATATGCAAGGGGACTTTTAAGCGTTTTTTTTGCTTTCAGTCAACAAAAAAGCGTGTTGATTATAAATGAGAAGGAAAAAATAATATGATAAATAACAAATACAAAATAATTGTTTCGATGTTTACCACAACAATCATATCAGCAGAAAGGGTGTATGCGGAGATTTCTCTGAAGAATTCCAATACTTAGCTAAATTCGTAGGCTTAGAATGTGAAGTATACACACCTTCATATTTACATCAGGCTTGTTTATTAAAAATTAATGGTCAATGGTTTGCAACCGACCCGACCGGTACAGATCCTTTTCTATCTAACGGGAAAACATATAAACAGAAAAGAATCGGTATGCATTGGAATCGGATGCTAAACGAGAGAAGTATTTCGCAGAGAATCCGGATAGTTTAGTAACGATAATTGACTTGACAAATCAAAAAACAACAGCCGGTTTAATTACTGAAGCTGATTGGGCAAGAATTAATCCTATGGAAGCAGAACTGGATTGAAAACTATCAGCTAAGGAAATATCATATGGAGAATATGAAAAGCAAATGTGTGAGATTTTAAAGTAAATGTGGTAAAATAGCTGTAGAAAAATGTCAAGACATATGATAAATTATTAAAGGGAATAACCGTGTTACAGGGTGGTTGGCCTTCATCTTACATAGGATGGAGGTGATGCAGATGAAATTTGACTTCAAGGATTTGATGACATTTGGACTTTTCATCTTGGCATTGCTAACGTTCGTTTTTACGTTCGCTAGATAAATGCTTTAAACCATAGAAAAACCACCCTCTAAACTTTGGCGAGTTAGGGTGGATTTTCTACTCAAATATCTGGCCAACCACTTTGTGGGCGGTTATTCCTTTTGTATGTATATTATAACTCAATTGATGTTATGATTCAAGAATAAGTTTTTATTATAGAATAATTTTTAATGCCTTCAACCGGCGCTCTGAAAAGAACGTGGGTTGAAGGCATTTTTTGTTTGAGGTAATTAGGAGAAGAAAAAAGATGAAAAAAGTTAGTATGTGGAAAGAGAGAGGAAAGAGAGCAACGTCATTGTTTTTGTCAGTCATGTTGTGCCTTATGACATTTTTTCCCTACCTGTCGTCATTACAGGTGCTAGCCGCAGAAAAGGATACAGTAACATTAACCACCGCGCATGGCGATTTTGGTGGCACTCATAAGCTTTATTGTATCGACAAAGGAGGGCTTGCCATTTGGGGAATTGCTGATGATGGAGATGTATACAAGAAGCATAGGCCGTCAGAAGCGGAAGTACCTTTGTCGAAAAAAGAACAAGAGTACATATTTTGGGGAATTCTAACTCTTCAAGCATCATTAGGGGTTAAGAAAGCAAATAGTATCATTAACATAATTAATTCTAATGCTCCAGCGCAAGGAAAAATTCAAATAAGAAAGTATGTAACAGAGGAAGATTTAAAGGCGTTGATTTATAGCTTTAGCGTCCGAGATAAGTATTCATGGCTGGAATATGTTGCTGCTCATACCGAGGAGTATTTGAAGATGGGAGGACTCCTTGGTGGCAGTGGTGGTTCCACTCAAAGCGGGAAAAAAGTTCCTGATATAATTGCCGACAGCACCTCTCTTACAACCGCCTATCAAATCAACCGTTCTGATTTTACTATACACTTTGATGCGGGTGGAGCTGATGCAGATTTTATTCAAAAGGTTCCAATTGTATTCTCAAATGACAATGGTGCAACATATAAACCAGAGCCGACAGATGGATGGAGCTATACAAAGACATCAAACAGCATTACCTTTTCAAATCCAAACCCTCAACCTCCCAAAGCATTAATTAAATTTGAAGTAGAAGGAACGGAGTATGCCAGCACGGGCGGTGCTTATGTATCAGAAGAAGCTCTATTTGATGAGTGTCTACAAATATGGGAATGTATTACCTGTTCGGGAAGACATGGTGGGGGAACTCCTCCATCCACTCCACCTTGGCAACATCAACGAATGGTTTGGCTGGAAATTGATACTGTACCAATAGTGTTTTACGCTGCCCTTGCTGGCGAACCGGCTGTTAGTGCGGCTGGAGGAAATCACTTTCCAGGTTTTTCGCCATGAGGAAGAGTTTAAATCCACGTATAACACACAGCTTTATAAATATGATTATGAAACCGGCCAGCCGCTGGAAAATGCGAGGTTTGTCCTGTTTGAGCGGTTTGATGATAAAGGAGAAATTGACACCGAAAAAGATGGCCCGGTACATATTTACGAAGGAGGAGAACCGTACGCCAGCTATCATAAGGATAACCCTGTTATTTGGTCCGGCTTTCGGAATGTTGGTTCTGTGGTGACAGATGCAAACGGACATGCAGCACAGACAATAACCCACGGCTATCACTATGACAAGACATTCTGTGATGGTCATCCGGCTCCCACCTTTGTTCCGGTACCCGAACCAGAAATCGAGGAAGAGGAGGAATTAACGGCTTTTGCGGAGGATGACGACGAGGGCGGCGGGATTTTAAACGCAGAGGAAATTGAAGCAGCCAAAACAGTGAACCGGGAATTAGCCCAGGCATGGCTTGACTGTGTGTCAGACTGTGAAGAACAGGCCTCCGGGGCTTTTGAGGGAGTACATTTCCATTGGCTGATGTCCGATGTAGACCAGGGGGAAATTACAAACATTGCAAGTTCAGGCGGAGTCGAGGGCAGCACTCCGGACGGTGGAAATACAACAGAGCCGGATTCCGACACAGCATATGAAGAATCAGGCTGCTATCAGGACATGCAAGAAACATATGAGAAGTTTATATCCTTGAAATACAGTTACGCCTATACGGAGTTTCAGGCAAGGGATGGTTATATCCGGCACGATCTTCATGCTGACGATCTCCCGGTGGAAATTATTACAACCGATTAATCGGAGGCCGGTGCAAATGCATTTTGCCGGCGGGTACAGTAAAAAGAAACGCTGGAAAGCGGAGCAGCCGGCTATTCTAATCGAACTGCTGTAACAGAGAAAACGGAAGAAAAGAAAGAGGTCGAACCGATTCGTAAGAATGTGGCGAAGCACTTTTTCAGGAAGCTGCAACGACTGTCCAGGACATTGTGACGTATCTTACGCCTGAAGCTATAACAGATGAAAACGAAATTGAGTCAGCAGAAGCAGGAGAAAAACAACAGAAAATCTGCACCGTCTATCCCTGTATTTCAGTTTATTGATGAAGATGATAAAAATGATATACAGGCAGCTACACCATCACAGGCAGCTACACCATCACAGGCTACTGCACCATCGGAGGCAGCCACCCCGTCAGAAGCAGCATTTCAATGGTTCCATGCGGCATCTTCATTCAGAAATCCCAACGTCAGGGAAATGGAGACAATGAGGCGGGAGCTGTTTTGGCCGGCTTATGAGGAGGCACTGGCCGCAGAGAGCAGTGGAGCCGGCGCGGATTATGGGCCGGATGGTAATTACAGCCACTGCAATAATGCAGATCGGGAAGGAAATGCCTGGAGGATTTACGATCACCGGACAGAAGGGGAATTTCATATTAACAAAAAGGATATTGATTTGGCTTCCGGTGAATCAGCTGATTACAGCGCATATGGGGATGCTCAGGGGGACGGAACGCTGGAAGGAGCGGTCTACGGTTTGTTTGCAGCGGAAGATATTTCCCATCCGGACGGAAAGACGGGAGTGGTTTACCGGGCAAACAACCTGGTTGCGATCGCAGCAACGGATAAAAACGGAGATGCCTCTTTTCTTGCCATCACGGAAGCGCCGGGCCGGGCCTATGATTATCAAATGGGAGCTGTCGTTGACACCGGCGACGGGTGGAGGGAGAAAGCGCCAAAGAATCTCTACCGGTCGGAGCGCTCTTATGATGATTATTCAGAGGACGGCCAGTACCGGAGACAATATACAGACAATGAAGCGGACAATGGAAATTGCTGGATCGGCCGGCCCCTTCTGATGGGGGACTATTATGTCAAAGAGCTGTCCCGTTCCGAAGGATATGAGCTGTCAATCGGAAACCGGGCCAATGATATAACAAATTTCGGACAGGATTTAGAGGTAAAGGCCCGGAAGAATCGAAAGGGCATGCAGTGGTTACACAGCAGCTGTTTGCCGATGAGCAGACATCCGATGATGGAACCGGAGCCAGGCCGAATGACTTGTACTTTGCGGCCCGTTCAAAAGATACGAAGGAGCAGAAATATGATATTGTCCTGTCCGGCATTCCGAAAGGCGCTGAGTTCTATCGCAGAGAGGAAGGAACCAGACAGATTGAGGTACAGGTGGGAACCGGAACGTATGAAAAAGTCCTGTTGACCAATCCGGATGGAAGTCCCCGGTATATCCGCGCAGAAAACGATCACCAATATTTGAAATATAATCCGGATGGAAGTCCAATGATGAAAGAGGTGCCAATAAATTATGGGCCGAACGGTTCCGGCAGGTTACGGTCGGCCACTGGACAAAGCTCTTATACAGGCCGTTCTAAATAAGGCCGATGGGGGAATGACGGAAGACGAAAATCAGTCGATGCTAGTTGAAACATTTACTTCCGGAAATCTTTTATTTGTGAAAGGGAAAGTGGAAAAGGCACTGAGAAAAAACGGGAAGTCAACGCCGGGAAGACCCCTGCCGGGCGGAGGCTATCGTTATTCCACGATCGATACCGGTGAGTTTGATACCGGGGTGCGGCAAGAGGAGGATCGGTACGGATTGTCTGGAGTGACTCCGGGGAGCCAGGCTGCATATACGGTTTACGGTTCCCCTGTGCGGCGGGTCGCCATTGCAGGCCAAAGGCCGGATGGAACCGCCCTTACCGTGGGTGATGCCATACTTTCAATCCTGAACTATTACGACAACAATCCGTTTTACAGCTATGGAGGAATCGATGCAGTTGAGGCGTCTGGCTTTGATTACATATTCACCGTGTATGCCGGTGTCGTTGGAAAGCCGGAAAACTTTATGGTTTTAGGAAATGATCCGGTGGCGGACAGTATTATTTATCATGCAGTGCCCCATATTCCGGGTGACAGTTCACTGCCGCCGAGATACATTTATGCGGCATATTCCAATAATCCGGATTACGCAGCGTTTGGTACGTATGAAGATTACCGGGAGGGGGCCGGCGGTTCTGCGGCCCTTGGAAGCGCCACTCTGATAACCGATGCCGTTGCGGATCGAGACGGGAACCTACAATCAAAAACAGTAAAAGAAAATGTCTATTATCAGAGCGGGGAATTAGTGCGGGACAGCAGCGGAGCATTGATCCGGGCGTTTGAGTACCGGGAAGTCACAAGCACAAAGCTGCAGGAGGTACAAGATGTTAAGTGGCAAAAGGTACCGGCAGAGCGGATGGCGGATGGAACGTATGTCCTTCCGGTAAATGCAGCTTATACCGATTCCTACGGGACTGCACATACGAACGCCGGTCATGACCAGACAATAGAATTCAAGGCTGTTCTGAAGGAAAAAGAGGTAATTTTATCAGCGGCAGACGTTTCCGTTTTAGGAGCCGGTTTTGTTGCCGGACGTCCGATGAACAGCGCAAGCTACTATGTGCATGTAAAGCAAGCCAGAGCAAAAGCATACCTGGATTATCAAAATATGAACCTGGTGGGAGATAACACCTACGTGCTTCTTACAAGTCTGGCCTATCCCGGACAAGAAAAGCTTTATCAGGATGGCGGAACAAGGGAGCAGCCGGCCCAGGTATTTGAACGGGCAATCCGCCAGAAGATTAAAATTGTGAAAGATATTCAGACAACGCCGGAAGGAACTTATGCGCACAATACCAATGCCGATGCAGGCCATCAGGACCGTTTCACAGACGGGCCGGGAGGAAGGGCGGAAAACGCATCAAAACTTCCGAATTTCCGTTTTAAACTATATCTAAAATCAAATCTGGAAAGACTGTACCGGGATGAAGCTGGAGGAATAGTGTGGCTCGATCGGAATGGAAACGAGGCAGATATAACAAATTACCGAAAAGCTTATCCGGTAAAAGAACCGTATGCCGGTGTGCAAAAATTCTACACGAAAGTGCCGCACAAGGAAAATTCCCTGACCGCGGGTTCTATCAATAACAATGTATGGAAAGAAGCCGTCACCGTGAATGAAAGCCTGTATCCTTATGAGGAGAACAAAATGATCGGGGAAAATCAGAACCCGGGTTATACCAGACTGCTTGAAACGACAACCAGGACAATGGAGGATGGGGACGGTCAAACGAGAGAGGTGGAAAATTACAATTATGATAAGTTTTTTGATGCTCTCCAGACTGCCAACCATGATAAATGGGACAGGAAGGATAACGCAGGCACCTCCCATAAGCCATTTGCCTTTATCCGGGAATTAATATTCGGGACAGCCGGCGGGGAAAAAGCATACCCGGCAGTTCACAATAATTCAGAGACGGAGAACCGGGTGAATACATCTGAACCGGCCAGGGAGAATGCAAAGCGCTCTGATGCGGTCCGCCAGTTCGCCATTACATGGTATCTGGATGGTGAAGTGAAAAAGATAACGGAGGATAACGGAGGCGGAGAGAGCCAGGCGGCCGGAGCCGGTGAAACCTATCAGGAGGAAATTTACGATAAGGCGCTGCTGCAGGCCATTTTGAAAGCAGAAAATTACCTGAAGCCGTTTTCACTTATGATTTGGACGAAATCTATTCGATTGCCTGGGACAGCGAGACGGATGGGGGAAGCGACAAAGATCGGACCACCCTGGCGGCCGATACACTCCGGGAAACAGCCGAAAACGGCCTTGAAACATCGAAGGACGGATATTTCTATGGTGTGTCGAAATATCTGCCATATGGGGCGTATATTGCGGTGGAGCAGCAGCCGTACAGCGCCGGACTGGGAGACTTTTACAATAAACATTATAAGACAGATAAACCGAAGGAAATCGTTCTTCCGGCTCTCTATGAAGACGGCGGCAATGTGGTATCACCGGAAAAACTTTGTGATATATATCAATACACCGGTACGGATACGCCGGAAAATTTACAAAAGAAATACCTAATCAGGATGAACGAAGAGTGGTCGGCTGCGCATATAGGCGATTTGAGAGACTATGTGATACGGGCACACAATCGTGACGGAGATTTTGAAGTATATAAATATGGGCTGGCTGCAGATAAGCTGACGGGAAAAATAGCCTATCCGGGCGGCGATTACAGTTATCAGGGATTTACAGTCACTCAGGAAGCATTCGATCCATACAAAGATGTTTACGAATGTGAGAACACAGCCAGTGATTACCGGAGCAATCAGAAAGTAGAAAAATATTATCACTACGCATCGCTTTCTGAACAGGCTGGAACAGCCGATGATGTATTCTTTCTGCATGGTCCGGCCGATGATGACAACAATCCGTCCGGTTTTTATTTCAAGGATGGAGTAAAAACCATCACCGGCGTACGAACCGGATATGACGGCCTTTATTTTGCTGCGCTGGTTCCATGGTCAGTGACAGAGCCGGCAGATGCCGAAGAGTACAGTGCGGCCGCATTTTCCGGTTACGCAGATGGAAAATACCGCAATACGTTCTATACTTCCCGGCTCAGGATAGAAAAACTGGATTCCGAGACAGGGGAAAATATTCTGCATGACAGTGCAATATTTGCCTTTACAGTGCAGACCGTGAAGATGCCGGAAACAGCAACGGCCGGGTGAAATTCTATGAACAGGATACGGTAATTTCCGGGAGTAAAGAATTTTTGAGGCGATGGGAGCGAATAATATCACACCTTTGCCAGACCTTCGCTTCCTGGCAGGTTCCTATAACGGAAAATATTATGGGACCGTCCCCGCCGGCACGCCAGTCTGTAAGGAATCGGAGATGATTATTATGACCGATGCGTCAGGTGAAAGACAGGGCAATTTAAGGCTTATACCACCACGAAAGACAGAGGAAAAGCAAACGGCAGCCAAAATGTAGGATATCTGGAGACACCGCAGCCTTTAGGAGCCGGCTGCTATGTGCTGTGAGATTAAAGCGCCGGCCGGTTACGTCCGAGCAAGCCGGTGCAATTGAAATTTACTCCGACGAAGTTAATTATTACTTAGACGGGGAACGGGATAACCGGGTGGCCGGCGCTTTATGAGGAAGCAGTTACCGGAACACTCGATACCGGAGATGTGGCGAGGCTGTATCTGAACAATACTCCGATCCGCCTGGAAATGACGAAAGCGAAACCGGATGAGGATAAGGTGAAATATGAATTGAACGGCCGCCTGGAGGGCAGTATTACGGAGCTGAAGGGCCGGTATGGTTTGGAGAACCTGGAATTGGCCTGCAACAGTTCCGGGGCGTATCTGGGTTATGGCTGGAAGAAGGGGTTTCTGGATGCGCTGAAGGCAAAACAGGCCGCCGGTGAGAAAATTGAGATTTTATATGAAGATGGCGTTTTCACCGGGAAAGCATGGCTGGAAAAGCAGTTGAATACGGCCGGTGACACGAACCGATATCTTCCGGGTGCGGTGATGACGCTCTATGATGCCATTGAGGTGAAAGTAAACGGAGACAGTGAAGATTTCCAGTTTGACGGTGTGAATGTAGAGCGGGATCGGTATGGAAATGTGATGAATATGTATGTGCAAAAAGGGTTCGCCGGGACACAGATTAAATTCGTGCTTGATAAGACAGAGCCGGGCAGTGACGGACTCACGGATTTTGAGCATTACACCTATAACGATCAGGAGGATGACAAGGGAGAGGGCACCTGGAGCTATAAAACCGTAGAACGGGAAAATACGGATATTCTTTACTATGATCTGGGCGGCCTGGACGTGTTGACGGAGGAAAAAGGCATTCAGTACGGTTATGACAAAAATGCGCGGAAGATACAGGCTAAAAATGGCGAACCAATCTATGGATTAAAAAACGGAACACCGTTTTTAGAGATTATCTGCCCCAATTATGAGGAACTAAAATATAACGAAAAGGATCACGTTTTTGAAAAGGTTCCGGCGGGGACAGAAATGTTTCACCTGGATGCAGACAAGAACCGGGACAGCCGGACTGCGCCGTACACAGGGATGGCATATGTGGAGGCGGATGACGGGAGGATTATGGTGTGGCCGGTCAGGATTTCAAAAGATGAATACGGCAATGTCATTGCCAGAGAAAAGATTACGACCAGCCGTATTGCCACGATAAACGCCGATACAAAAGACGAGTTTACAATCGGAACCTATAAGGACGGCGCGTTCCGTAAAGTGATGAATCCAGTGTTGAATGGTCACGGACAGCCCGATTACTATCAGAAGTCGGAAGAGCTGTACTCAAAGGGCAGTCCGTCTATGACCGCGACGGGGATTATGTCCGGTACCGGTATGACGATAAATTGAAAGCCTACAATGACAATGCCTGGAGGATTGAAACAAACCGGGATTTACTGGATATCGGCGCAGAACCGGAACAGGCGGGGGACGACCGGCCGCTGAACCGCCGCCAGGGAGAGAGTTATATTATTCCCAATACCTGGACAACAGGGGAAGCGGCCCCGGACGATCCGTTCCGAAGTGATATGACAGACGGACAGGTGGATGTACTCAAACGCGTACCGGCGGGGCTCTACATTCTGGAGGAATTGAAAGCTCCCAAAGGCTATGTAAAGGCAATGCCTAAAGGACTGGCGGCTGAGGACGGTTCTGAAATCCAGAAGGTGAAGATGACCGACCGGCCTGTCAGCGGATACTTTGAAAAGCTGGATGCCCCGGAGTCTTTCCGTGTCAGGGTCATTGACAAGGATCAGGTCCTGGAAGAAACGCAGTTCAGGACAGAAGGAAAAGCCGGTTTTCATACGGCGGCGTGGCAGGGGCCGGACTGGCCCTGTACCGTGCCAGACGGAACGGGCCTGAAGGCATTGGCAATCAGTTTTCCGGGTACCGTCTGGAAAAGGCGGAAGAAACGCCTGCAAGCTGGACGGCACTCGATGAACAGAACCGGGAACAGACGTTTACAGCCCAATGGGTGACAGGCGCGGCGCCCCTATATCTGGAGGCCATCCCGAAAGGCTTATATATCCTGGAGGAGACGGATACTCCGTCCGGTTATGTCGCTTCGTCGATGGGAATTGAGATCCGGGAGAATGAGGGGCTGCAATACTTTGTACTTCCGAACGATCATACGAAATTGGAAATTTACAAGTACTTAGAGACGGACGGCGGCAGACTTCCGGTTGCCAACAGCAATCCCGCAGAATTTGCCCTTTACGATGCGGAAAATAATCTGGCAGACGAGTGGACAACCGATGACTGCCGCGAATATACTTCGGTTGTCGACACATCAGGATACAGGAAGACGGGGATTTCCGATACAATCAGAAAATTCTTTAACCCGGGCAGGCAATTGTCGCCCAGCGGTTTTACCTATAATTATGAGGAAATGTTCAGCCGATATGGAACCGGATTGACAGCCTGTCGTGGGAGACGGAGCGTCTGGCAGTGAGAGCTTCCGCTTCGGACAGAGTGTTCCGGACATCGGACGGTTTTAAGATCATTTTGGAGGAGGACACTCTGATTTTCCAGGAGGGAATGGAACCGCTGGACAGGGAGGGCTTTATCAGAAGCTATTCAAATGATGAGAATGCCCTGACGGTTGGATGGCTGGCACAGAGATCGGCAAAGCGTATATCCTCCGAGAATACGCAGAAGAACGAATCAGTGCGGCAGATATGGGAGACAGATACAGGAAAACAGATTTTGATATGCGCAGGGAAGAACATGACACCGGAGGGAACGGGAGGATATGTTTATGATTATAAGTTTAACTATAAAAAGCTGGAATCCGGACATTTTCCCAATGCGGTGAGCTATGACACCCCTTCGGGAAACCACCGGTTCGACTATATACCGCGCGGCCGCTACAGGTTGGCGGAACTGAAGGCTCCGGACGGCTTTGAGAAGGCGGAGGACAGAATCCTTGACGTGGAAGAGACAGCGGACATCCAGCTATACTCCGTAAAGAACAAGCCATTCTATCTTTATATTGATAAGGTTTCTGAAGACGGAAAAAGTCTGGCGGGAGCAGAACTGGCCCTGTACCGTTCGGACAGCAGCGGGAATTTCATAAAGGAAAACCAATACCTGGAAGATACCTGGATTTCGGGGGAAGAGGGCTTCTATACGATGAAGGATTACTACGATGGAACGATACCGGATGGGTTTCTGGCCGGGGAGATGAAGCCGCGCCGGATTGGTTTCCTTACGGAGGGGATTTACTATTTAGCAGAGCATAGAGCGCCGGAAGGCTTTGCACGGATGGAACCGCAGAGAATAGAAATCCCCGGAGACAGGACGGAGAATGGAATCCTGCGCGTTACCGCCAGGAACCGCCTGAAGAAAGGGAAAATAAGGATAGAGAAAGAGGCATCGGACAGTGGAAAAGAACTTCCGGGAGCAAAGTTTGAAGTGAAAAACTGTAATACGGGAGAGATTTATTCCATTGTAACCGACGAAAAAGGATGCGCAGAACTGACCGGGCTGAGGACAGGGGAAGTAAGAGACGGAAAATGGATTCCGGATAAATACACCATAAGGGAGCTGGCTGCTCCGGAGAAATACGCCCTGTCACCGACGATACAAACCTTCTATTTCGACGGCAAGGAAGACGGGGAGACACTCGCTTTCAATTGGCAGGTGAAAAATGAGCCGACTGACATCGGCATATCCAAGTCGGATTTTTATACCGGCGAATTTGTTGCAGGAGCGAGGCTGGCTATTTACCAGGCGGCCGAAGAGGACGGAAAATACATTCCGTTTGGCGAACCATGCGAAGAGTGGGTTTCCGACGGGACGAGACACAGAGTCAGAGGAAAATTGACGGCCGGAGGCGTTTACTTCCTGAAAGAGCTTAAAAGCCCTGCCGGGTATCTGAAGGCGGAGCCTGTTCTGTTTGTTCTCTCGGACGACGGCAGGAAAATCAGCAGTATCCATGAACAGGAGCGTTCGGTAAACCTTAAGACGGCCGAGCTTTTTCAGGATGCGGTGGAGGAAGTATCCATTCAGGGAAGAAAAGCGGTGAAGACAGAGGTCTGGCTTACCCGGATTGGGACAGAGAAAACGATAGTGGTCCCATCTTATCAGACTGCGCCCCTGACGGCAGCCGACGGCATTGAGCAGGATGCCCTGTATGAGGAAAAAGAAATTACTTTCTTTACCGATCAGAATTCCAGAATCACCCGGCGTCTGGTATTCAGAATGAATCTGGATGCAGCCGGGGAATACAGGCCAAGTCTTAGGACGGCAGAAAAGACGGTCCTGAAGGCTGAGACATCAAGCGGAGGGCTGCTTGAGGAATGGGAGGTTGAAAACAGAGAGGGATTCGGGTACCGGCACATCATCTGCAACCCTGAATACGAAGAAAAGAACAATATCAAAACCGTGGGTGATAACGGAAAATATGGAGCGGCAGTCATGCCGGATACGGTTATTAAATACGAAATTACCTGCAAAAATACGAAGAAAGAGAAAAGGGACATCAAAGTTACGGCATATTTGGATCCCCAGACTGAGTTTATGCCCGCTAATTCTGAACCGGAGTGGAGGGAAGATGAGCAAAGCGCCGTCGGGATGACATTAAAGGAGTTCTTCCCGGAGAAGAAAGAAAATCATTCTGACCGCAGCGGTGAAAAAGGAGGCAAAAGAGAAAATCGTTTGCAGGGCACAGATAGACAATGCCGCATTCTTACAGGAAAACCCGGTTGCGGGGGAAGGAAGCCTTTCTGTGGTGAGCTGTCTGTCGGGAACTGCGGCCGGGCAGCTTGAAGGCCGGGAATGGCAGTACAGGCTGGAGTTGTGTGATGAGACGGGTATGCAGTTAAAAGGCAGCTTTCCTTATACCGGCGACAGAGAGGGGGTATTCAAAAGCGGCGGAGTTCTCACGCTGGGAGGCGGTGAACACGTGGTGCTCACCGGCATCCCATGGAATACAAGATACCATGTGGAAGAAATTACGGAGGCGGAACCAGACGGCAGAGCCGAATTTAATACAGAAGGAACAACCGGGCGGAAAGCGGTAAGCGCGGTATTCCTGTATAAAATGAATGATGGCTCTGTCAGAGAGCTGTTAAAAAAGGGAGACGCCTTCCATTTGACAGAGGTAACCTGTTATTCGGACGGAGAAGAGCTTGTCACAGGAAAGACAACATTTCTGCTGGATGAATCCGCCTCGGCAGACGGGCTGGATATGAAAGATCAGCCGGTCCGTGTTCTCTTTGGCAAAACGGAGGTGAATGGTGTGGACGAGCTTCCCGGCGCCCATTTTCAATTGAAGAATGAGAGCGGGACAATCCTTGATGAGTGGATATCCGACGGACAGCTGCATGAGACATCGGCTTTACTGGAACCGGGAAAGACCTACTGCCTGACTGAAATAAGTCCGCCGAAGGGATATTTAAGGGCAGAGGATCTCTTTTTTACGGTTTCTGAAGACGGCGCCGATACATTAATCAGAGTGAGTGACAGGCCCACCAGGGTGGATGTCTCTAAAATCAGCGCAGAGACAAAAGAAGGGCTGTCAGGAGCAGAGCTGGAAATTACCGATGAAAGCGGCATCCGGATAGAAAAGTGGGTGTCGGATGGAACCGCCCATGTGCTGAAAGGGAAACTGGAGGCCGGTAAAACCTATATTCTGCGGGAAATTACCGCGCCTGCCGGGTACAGAACGGCGGAACCGGTGACCTTCACAGTGTCAGAAGACGGCAGCATGGATCAGGTCGTAATGATGGACGTTCCCACCAGTGTTTTAATAGAAAAGATTGGCCTGGAGGCGGATGGAACGACGGAGACGGGCTTTCTGGGAGGCGCGTTAATACGGATTGAGGACAGGAGAGGACGAGAAGTATACCGGTTCCTCAGCCGGGATGACGCTGCGCATGAGGTCACGGGGATCCTGAAGGAGGGAGAGACTTACACGGCTATAGAGGAGGAAGCGCCATATGGCTATGAGAGGGCGGAGCCAGTGAAATTTACGGTTTCTGCCGGAGAAGAGAAGATTACGGTCAGGATGAAAGACAGAAAGAAGCCTGAAAATCCGCCGGATAAAACAGGTAAGGACAGTGATTTGACTGTAATCCTCCATAAATACGACGGGGTCACGATGAAAGGCCTGCCCGGAGCCGAATTTGCCATCTATCACGGGGACGGCCGTTTCTTAAAAAATGTATCCACAGGAGACGGAGGACGTGTGCGGCTCGAACTGCCCGGGCGGGAACCTATATTGCGGTGGAAATAAAAGCACCACAGGGATACGGCCCTTCTCCGGACGAATATCAATTTACCATAACAGGAAACGAGGGCACAGTAAAAGAAATTCAGATTCCGAATTACCCGTTGTCAGAAAAGGCTGGTTTAATTACGGTTCATTATGACAGAAATCTGAAAGGGACAGGCAATATATTCCTTAAGAGGAAACGGCTTTCTCCGCTGGCTCCGGCCGGAGACAGCGGCGGACGGGCCGGGGAGCTGATTTTGGCAGTTCTCTTTTTATGCGGAACAATTATGCTGTGGTCAAGGAGAAGCAAAAGAAGCAGGGAGGATAAAAAAGAATGAGAAAAAGGACAGGTAAAAAGATATTTTCTGCAATAGCAGCCTGTCTGCTTGCCGTGACGGGGAATTTCCCCGCCATGGCGGCAGAGATAAAAAAGGTCAGGCTCAGGCTTACGGCCGAAGACTTCGATGAAAGCGGAAGGCCGGAGGCAGAGTTTCAGACAGACAGTGAGGCTTACGAAGTCAGCGGCATTGAAAAAAATGAGGAGGATATTTATGAGGTGGAACTGACGGCACTAGAGGGAAATGAATTTGCGGTTATGACCCAGTCGGATATCAGGCTGACCGGCATCAGGGCGTCGTGCAGCAGGGCAGTCAGAAAGAACGGAAGAGGGACGCTGAGCCTGTCCGTCAAAGCGGAAGGACTCTGCGATGTAACCGGAGAAATCGGGAATGCCCGGTTTCGGGAAACAATGGCAGAATGGGACAAAGCAGACAAATGCATATGCCTATATGGTTCTTCTTACAGAAATTCAAAACGGATAGGCCATCCCCATAAAACACAGGGAACCACCTATGATTTTTCACCGCTGATGCGGGAACGCGGAATTTATCATTATAAGGTTTATCCCCTTTCCATCAATGATAAAAAGGGGATTCCGGTGGAATCGGAATGGCTGTCCCTGGACGAAGACAGGGCCGGTAAGAACCGTATGGAATACGCAGACAGGGATGAGAACCAAAGCGGCTGGGAGCTTTGTGAGGAGGGATGGAGATACTGGCTGAAGGATGGTACATTTCCTCAGGATAACTGGATGTATCTGGATGAAAACTGGTATTATTTTGACGCAGACGGTTATATGGCGGCAGACAGAACAGCTATGAAAGAGGGACGGCTTTGCCGGCTGGATCCGGACTGCTCAGTGAGGGGGAGGAGGTCCCAGACGAGTCATAAGGCTATTGGTCACAGGAACATGGGATTTAACTGAGGTTTGGAGGACGCGTCCGGAACGGACCATCTCCGGTGTGGTGAGGGGATGGCTGAGTCTTCCGTCCCCGTGGAGGGTGGTGGAGGGGAATCCGGCCGGAATGAATTGCTGCGGGGACCGTTTGCACTCTTTGAGTGCGCCTTTGTGCGCATCAAACCGCTACTCGTGAGGGACCTCGCTAAGCACCGGCGGACTCCGGACATGGTCCGTTCCGGGCGCTGATTGTCTCCGGGACTCGCGGCCACGCCCGGCAAACTGAAATCAAACCTTCCGCAATTCTTTCATAAGGGCGCATTAAAGGCATATCGTATTTTCCGCACACGGAAGCACTGAGTGGTCTCGACAAGGTCCGCCCCCGCACTTAACGCGTGAGACTATCAGCGGCCGCAGGCCAGTGGATGGGGCCGATACACCGGCGGAGTCTTTCGTCCCGGCGAAACCTGGCCTTGGGGCGGAGGGAAGATAAAGTCTGCGGATGCCGTTGAAATCCATCGCTGATTAGCGAGGTCCCTTACGAGCTTAGCAGCGCGATGCATTTCACAGAGCGGGAGCGTGCTCCGCAGGCTTTATCTTCGCCCGCAGACCCAAACCACAACAATCTTCCCCGGGACGAAAGACTCATAAAACAATCCCACCACCCCGTCCGCCCTTCGCGGCGGCGTCCTCACCTGCTTAACTAAATCTCCTAACTGACCTTGTGTGAACAATAACGTCATAAGAACAGGTTATAAAACTAATTATTAAAAAAGTATAAATAAAATAAAAAAAGAGATTGAACATAAAAGAGATCTGTTATACCATGTAAAGCACAAATATATATCCTATCAGTTCCGCCCTGCATCTGTCCAGGAGGCGGACGCTTCCTTCTGAGAAGCGATAGGGTACTCTGGAGAGTCTCCATTTATTAGGAGCGCCGAAGGTGTAAGACAGATTCAAGTCCATGGTATCTGTCGATCTCTCAGGCAAAAGGACAGGGCATACATAAAAAGCAATGGGAGAAGCTCCCGTTGTATGCAAATGTTCTACTCTTTGGAGAGCTGGTTTCTATCAGCTCTTATTTTATTGCCGCAAAACGGCAGCGTAATTAAAACATAGAGGAGGATAACAAAATGGACGCATTATTGGAAGTGGTATCAAAAGGTAACGATTTTCTCTGGAGCTTTCTCCTGATTCTGTTGCTGTGCGGTACGGGAGTGTACTACACGGTCAGGCTGAAATTCATCCAGGTGAGAAAATTCGGTGAAGGATGCAGGCAGGTATTCGGCCATATCAAGCTGAATGGTGAGAAGCATGAGAAGGGGGAGATGAGCCCGTTCCAGTCTATCGCAACAGCGATTGCAGCCCAGGTGGGTACCGGTAACCTGGCAGGCGCGGCGACAGCCCTGATCGGAGGCGGCCCCGGCGCCATATTCTGGATGTGGATCAGCGCATTTTTCGGAATGGCGACTATTTATGCAGAGGCGGTGCTTGCGCAGACCTATAAAACTGAAGTCAACGGGGAAGTGACAGGCGGGCCTGTATATTATATCAAGGCAGCATTCAAAGGTACATTCGGCAAGGTACTGGCCGCATTGTTTGCAGTCTTTATCGTTCTAGCCCTTGGATTCATGGGGAATATGGTTCAGTCCAACTCCATCGGAGCAGCCTTCGTCGAAGTGTTCCATGTATTTAACCTGAATATTCCGCCGGTAGCTGTCGGCGTGGTTGTAGCTGCATTTGCGGCCTTCATTTTCCTTGGAGGCACAAAGAGGCTTGCGGCGGTAGTTGAAAAGATTGTCCCGATTATGGCAGGTGTCTACATTGTGGGAAGTGTCATTCTGATTGCAATGAATTTCACCCAGATTCCGGCAGCTTTCAAAATGATTTTTGTCGGCGCTTTTGATCCTCAGGCAATCCTTGGCGCAGGCGCGGGTATTGCAGTAAAGGAAGCCATCCGTTTTGGTGTGGCAAGAGGTCTTTTCTCCAATGAGGCCGGTATGGGTTCCACCCCTCACGCACACGCCAGGGCAAAAGCGGAGTCACCTCATCAGCAGGGACTTTGCGCCATGATCAGCGTATTTGTGGATACTTTTATTATCCTGAACCTGACGGTATTTTCCGTACTGACTACAGGTGCGATGAGCTCAGGTAAAGACGGTACGGCTCTGACACAGGCAGCGTTTATGGAGGGCTTTGGTACATTTGGTATCGTGTTTGTAGCGGTCTGTCTGCTGTTCTTTGCATTCTCCACGATCCTTGGCTGGCATTTCTTCGGCCTGATCAATGCAAAGTACCTGTTCGGTGAAAATGCAGCCAAAGTTTATTCCTTTATTGTTGTAATCTGCATTATCGTCGGTTCCGCCCTGAAGCTGGAGCTTGTGTGGTCACTGGCGGATTTCTTCAACGGACTTATGGTAATTCCGAATATCCTTGCTCTTCTGGCCCTCAGAGGAGTCGTCGTGAAGGCAGCCGGAAAAATGAAATAGAAAAACGGCGGCGGTATGCCGGGCGGGCCTTTTACCGCCATTGGTATAATACGAAGTTAATACGTAGATAATACAAAGACGCCGCGGGATTCATGGAGTTTTATCCATAAATCCCGCAGCGTCTTTTTTATTGATGGCGGTGACCTGTGCGCGGAGCGTGCAGGTCACCGTTTGTGCCTGGCCTTTTTGCTGGTATTCGTAATATTAATGGGGATGGGGCGGTTCCGGCGGGGTCATTTCCCGGTAACCATCATATATCGGTTATGGGCGTCTTTCATACAGGCAATCAACGGTTTTTGCGTCAGGGCAAAATACCGCTCTTTAATTGTCTTTTCCAGTTCCTCCAAATCTGTTTTGATGCTCTTTCCAATGAACAGATCGGCTACAAAATTCCTTGTGACTGCAAGAATGGTATTGCACTCAATATCCAGGATTTTACCGCTTTCTTTTTCTACAACCAGACTTATGTAAAATTCCCCGTGCAGGGTGTAGATGGCATCCTCGCGGCTGGGTTTAGCCTGTCCAACGATCAGCAGTGTGTTATTATCATACATGATTTACGGCTCCTTTTGGCAATCGTTTTTGTTTCGTATCCAGTATTCATATAATCCGGTTTGCCGGTCTATTTTAGAATTATACCAAGTACACCATGATATTTCTACAGAAAAATACCGCGATCTTCTTATTGCTGCTTCAGAATTATTCCGGTTGGCATAAAAGGGGCCGATATGATAGAATGATCGTTATGAGAGCAGGAAGATAAGGGGGATAAGGGGAATGACACTGAATCAGTTGAATTATTATGTGGAAATTGTCAGACAGGGGAGTTTTACGAAGGCGGCGGAGAAACTTTTTGTCAGCCAGCCAACTTTAAGTAAGGCGATCCGGGCTTTGGAGGAAGAGTTCCAGATGGAATTAATTAACCGGGGAGCAAAGGAATTCCAGCTGACACCCCAGGGGAATGTATTTAATGAATATGCTGTAAAGATACTCGATTTTTACCATACCCAGACACAGGAATTGTTCCAGCGGCTGCACAGCGCGGACGGAACCTTGAAGCTGGGAATCCCGCCTACGGCCGGGGCGATATTTTTCTTCTCAATCCTGTATCAATTCCGCAGTAAATATCCCGGTATCGATTTGCAGATTGAAGAGATTACTTCCAAGACGCTTCATGAGATGGTGGCGGCAGGGAAGCTTGATATGGGGGTGGTGATTGAGCCTTTTAACGACGATAAATTTTTTAAACGGCCAATCTATACGTCCGAAGCGGTTTTACTCGTTCCGAGGCAGCATCCGCTTGCCGCAAAAAGGTGTGTCTCTTTTTCTGCGCTCAGGGATGAAAAATTTCTTCTCGTAACGCCGGATTATATGTTCCATGATGTGGTCAGGGAAAAATGCGGGGAGGCGGGATTTTCTCCCAATGTTACGTTTGAAAGCTATCAGTGGGAACTGCTGTTTGAGATGGTGGCGGACAACCAGGGGATTTGCATTCTCCCCAAACCTCTGGTGGATAAGTTCAACAATACACGGGTGCATCAGATACATCTGAAGGAACCGGAATTTCCATGGACACTCTCTCTTATTTACCGTAAGGATAAATTCATTACGGTTCCGATGCAGTGCTTTTTGGATTTGTGCTTCAGCTCCTGACAGAAGGAGAGGGCTTGGCCAATTGGACAGTGACCGGTTATCGGAGCCTGCCGGACAGATTCTGCGAATGAGGCAGAATAAAAAGATTAAAAGATTACACAAATGTCCTTGATATTCATTTAAGACAGATGTAGTGTAAATGTAAGATAACTGTCTAAAAAAGATGACAAACATAAGGGCATTGGAATTAAGGAGTTGAAATTATGGATAAGATAAAAAAATTACCGGATGCGGAATTTGAAGTAATGAAAGTGGTATGGGCCAACGAACCGCCCGTGACGACGGCCGTAATCATGGAGCAGATAGGGAAAGAAAAGGAGTGGAAGATACAGACAATTGTGTCACTTATGCTGCGGCTGGCAGAGCGGGGGTTCCTGCGATCTGAAAAAAATGGGAAGGAACGCGAATATTTCCCGCTTGTGGCCAGGGAAGATTACCTGAAGTTTGAAACAGGCAAATTTATGAAGCAATATCACGACAGCTCACTTTTTAATCTTATCAATACCTTGTATGATGATAAAGCACTGACCGACGAGGATATCGATGAATTGTTAAAATGGGCGAAGGAACGGAGGGATTAGTATGCGGGGCATGCCCGATCCCCAGATCTATTCACAATATTCATCTTATGGCACTGCAATCTCAGAGGATGGGGAGCAGCAGCTTTATAACGGACAGAGAGTAAGGCACAGGAATACCGTTCTGATTTCTTTGCCGACGACTTAAACCCGGTGGGAGGAACGCAGACTGCAGGACCGCGATATATTACAGTATCAGGGGTAGCGAGTGAAATTATTTATCGATAAGCTTTCCGGCAACTCCTTTGAAACATTCTGGTTTGACGAAGGCGGAACGGTAAATCTGTCCGTCGTAAGAGATTCCAACGGACAAATTACGGAAATTGTCAGCATGGCCGGGGAAAAATCACGGGAATACCATGTAGCGCTGTCGGAATAGCTGGAAAAGCAGCAGGAAGAGGAAGTAGGAAGAATAATTAGGAAAAGAAAGTGCCCGCCGGTTTTACGCCGGACGGGCGCTTTTTGCTGAAGACGGTGTCCTGTGCGCGGAGCGTGCCGGTTATCGTTTAAGGCGGTAAAAAGGTTCCCGGAGGATTCCCGGCTTCCATGAATTCAATTCATCCCACATGAAGAAAGGCTATTTTTCATTTATAAAAAGCCATGCTATAATCAAACCACAAAGCCGCAGTGGCCATGCGGTGCAGCTGATAAAACAGATTATAGCGCTTTAATCGTCTTTGAAAAGAAGAAAGGAATTGTGAATTATGGGGAATCAGGAGATGAAAGTTTCTTTATCGAGAGCAGTCATGATTGAGTTTGTAATGTTTTATATGCATTTTTTGCCGTTAACTGGATTGCGGGGAGTACATTGACGCCACAGATTATGGAGCATTTTAACCTTAAAACCTTCGCGTCGGCGACCTTTATCTCTAATGCGATTACGCTGGCAAAGATTATCGGCAACTTTATGGCCGCTGGCATCTTAAACCGTCTCTACCCGAAAAAGGCAATCGGCCTTGGTTCCGGGCTGATTGTACTGGGAAGCACACTTGCAATATTTGCCCCCCAGTACTGGCTGTTTATTCTCGGAAGATTTATTATGGGATTCGGCGGAGCGCTGTACGTAGTATACTTCAGTCCCGTCGTCATTCATTACTTTGAGTCTAAAAAACGACTTACCGTCAATGCATTGAACGGCGCAGCGTACAATTTCGGTGGTATTGTTGCTATGGTGATAGTTGGGCCGGTTATTATATGGCTTAAAAACTGGCAGTACAGTATGGGATTTTTTGCAGCGGTAAGCGCGCTTTTATGGCCGCTGTTCGGACAGGATTTTGAATTGAACCGCAGCACGGGAACAGGGCAGGCTCCCTATACGATAAGGGAGGCCATGAAAGAAAAAATCAACTGGATTCTGCCTTTTACCTATTCGGGATTGTTGACTTTTTATATCGTTATGCTGAATATTTTCCTATATCGGGAGTTACGGCAATCAGCAGCAAGGCGCTTGGCACCCTCGTTGCCATCGGCGGAATCATCGGTTCCCTCCTTGCAATCGCGTTGGGAAGGTATATTTTAAACGCCTTCCAGTAATCCGTTATTCCGGCCTTGCCATGACTCTGTTCGGCCTGCTGATGTTAAGGACGGACAGCAAGCCTGCTCTCGGCAGTGGCGGCGTTTCTTATCGGATGTTTATGTTCCTGCCGGTCAGTTCCCTGATGATGATACCGCAGGAACTGCCGGGGATGACTCCTTCAAAGCTTACGACGATAATGGGCCTCTTCTGGGCGTTGTCCTATATAATTGAAACGGCCGCATACTTTATCATTGGCTTTATTATAGACCGCTTCGGATATGGAATGGGACTAAACTTCGCATTGATTATGAGCGTGACTTTCTTCCTGGGCTCCTTCCTGCTGCCGGAGACAGGAAAAGGCGGAAAATCCGAAAAAGTAAATGCAAAACTTAAATGCAGTTAGCAGGGCTGGATATGGCAGCTCAGTGAGAAAATATTTTATATAGAAAAGGAGTCGAAAATGAAAAATTTAAAAGAAATATACAGTGAAAAATTGATGACAGCCGATGAGGCACTGGAACTGATAAAAGACGGAGACTATATGTTTTCCGCGCAGGCAGCCGGAGAACCGGCAGAAATTCTGTCTCATCTCGGGCATTTGAAATGTACAGGGGTGAAGAATACGACTCTTAACACCTGTCTGCCGTTACAATATTATGAAGCATTTAAAGATCCTGAAATGCAGGGCGTCATGTCACACAACGGCTGGTTTTTCAGCCCGGGGCTGCGCGATGCCCATAAGAGAAAACTGGTCAGTGCATTGCCACAAAGCTCCACCTCAGTTTTGCGCAAGGCGCTGAGCCGTCTGGAATATGAGGGGCGCAGGCCGGTAGTGCTGGCAACCGTCTCACCGATGGATGAGCATGGCTATATGTCCCTGTCGGTCAGCGCTATTTACGAGAGGGATTTAATCAACTATGGAGCGCTTACGATTTTGGAGGTGAATCCTAATTTCCCCAGGACATTCGGGGATACCCAGGTACATATATCGGAAGTTGACGCCCTTGTAGAGTCAAACCGCCCGATTCCGGTGAGCAGGCTGGCCCCGTATACGGAGGTAGACGCTGCAATCGGAAAATATGTAGCCTCCCTGGTGGAAGATGGTTCCACGATTCAGCTCGGCATCGGAAATATTCCGAATGCAGTGGCCGCGGAGCTGAAAAATAAGAAACACCTGGGAATCCATACGGAAATGTTTACAGAAACAATGGTAGATCTGATTGAATGCGGAGCAGTAGATAATTCCTGCAAAGGCCTGCTGGACGGGTACTCTGTCTGCTCCTTTACGATGGGAAGCCAGCGGCTCTATGATTACATTGACAACAATCCGGCTGTACTGTTCAAATCCTGTACGTTTACAAATGATCCGTATACCATTGGGCGGAACAATAAGTTTGTCTCGGTTAACGCCACTCTGGAGATTGATCTTACAGGCCAGTGTGCGTCTGAGACGGTCGGTTACGACCAGTGGTCCGGTACCGGCGGCCAGTCGGAGACCGTACAGGGAGCCCAGATGTCGAAAGGCGGCAAATCCATTATTGCCATGCACTCCACCTATAAGGCGAAGGATGAGGAAGGCAATGAGGTGCTTCGATCCAAAATCGTTCCCTTCCTCCATGAGGGAGCCGTTGTCACCACCTCCAGGAATGATACGGATTATGTTGTCACCGAGTACGGAATTGCATGGCTGCGCGGACTGAATGTGGGGCAGAGAGCCAGGGCCCTGATTGCCGTTGCACATCCTGATTTCCGCGAAGAGCTTCAGGCTAAAGCGGAGGAGTACGGGATCTGGTAAAGATATAGCAAGACTTCAGGGTGCGGTCTGTCTGACCGCACCCTGAAGTCTTGCCTTGTCACCGGGAAAATGGTAAAACCTGGCCAGACGGTCCTCGACGTCGGAATCAACGTAAACCCTGTTCCGGGCGGTGTCGGCTCAGTCACTGCTTCGGTTCTGGCAATGCATACGATAGAAGCGGCGGAAACGGCGGCGAAGAAAGACGGCGTCCCGCATGTCCGGTGCCGGTGATAAAGAGGAACGGTTCAGGAATCGTTTCCCCCATGGTTCTTTTTGTCAGCTCTGTAACGGCTCGCAGAACGGAGAGATGGACATCCAGAGCCAGGTGGTCTACGGTCATTGTTCTTTCCCTGGTACATCCGTCCACGCCTCCGGCATCAACAACACGGCGTAAAAGCTCGGTTTCTTTCTCTTCCGACGGAAGAAGAAAACGCCCCGTTTCAACAGATAGAAGAGCAGCCAGCCCCCATCCCCACCAGTTGGACACACCGCTGGCCAACGCAATATCGGCCGATTCACAGGCACAAATTTCAGCGCCGCATGGAACATTTGCGGTAATTTGCCTGTAAAAAGCGCCCATTCCCATCTCATTGCCCCCGTCTCCGATGGAAATGGTTACTGCGCCAAGCTTTTTGGCTTCGGATAAGAAGGGGGAGGAATCCGCGATCATATTGTCGATAATTTCACCGCGCATATTGTGGTAATGGCCGTCCGCCGCTTTTCCGGGGCGTTCCAGGCTGATGAAATGAGTCGGTCTGAAATCACTGAGAAAATTCCGGATAAAGGCAGCGGTATCGTTTTTTGGAAGCAGCACGAGGGAGGTCTGGGGAGCCATCCAACGCAAAGCCTCCTTTAAAAGCGGGTAAGAAGCAGAATCTGTAACAACGGCGGTATGGCAGCCAATTCCGTTCAGAGCCGCGGCTGCGGCTGCCGTTCCGGACGGGCCGTCCGTTTCGCCGATAAAGCTTCCATCAGCCAGGCGGACCGGAAATCCCGTCAGCAGGACGGCTCTTTTCGCACCGGAGAGCGCCGCGGCCGTTTCAGCCAGCGGTGAAGCCGGGAGTGAGGGGAGCAGCCCGCGTCCTCCGATATCCTGTCTCATAATCAAATCCAAAGTCTTATAAAAATTCATAGCATTAATCCTCCAGGTATTTGCAATATGCATCTGTGCGTGGCTTTTCTATCCGCAGGAAAATTGTTGCTGTTTGCACCACCAAAATTCCTGAAAATAAAAAAGACCCACGCATCCTGTAAAGATTCATGGCTCTTATTTACGAAGGGAACTTCCGGGCAGGAGTCCCGATAAATAAAAGAATCGTTTTATTTTTCACTCTTATTGTAGCGGAAGCGAAGGTATTTGTCAATCTATATGATAGTTAAGCAGGTGAGAACGCCGCCGGTACGGCCAGCGGACGGGGTGGTGGTGTATATGAGTCTTTCGTCCCGGTGACCTTGGGGCGAAGATAAAGTCTGCGGAGCACACTCACGCTCTGTGAAATGCATCGCGCTGCTAAGCTCGACAGGACCTCGCTAAACAGCGATGAATTTCAACGGCATCCGCAGACTTTATCTTCGCCCGCAAAGGTCAGGTTTTCGCCGGACGAAAGACTCCGCCGGTGCTTAGCGAGGTCCCTCACGAGCTTAGCACTGATGCGCACTCCAAAGATTGCAAACGGTCCCCGCGCAATTCATTCCGGCCGGATTCCCCATCCACGACAACCTCCCACGGGGACGGAACACTCAGCCATCCCCTCACCACACCGGACATGGTCCGTTCCGGACGCGTCCTCCAAACCTCAGTTAAATTTCCAATTAGGTTTCAGTAATCCCCCGCCTGTTTATTTCGATTACTCTTTTCCGCTCCAGCAATAGGTACACAGCTTGCAGGGGGAAATTCCGATTGATTCAACCAGATCGTCAAGCCTGTGGAATTGAAGCGTAGTGAAATTGAGTCTTTTCTGATTTCTTCCACCATATCCTTGTAGTTCTGGCTGTCCGGATTAGCATAGTCGGCCAGAATTTCTTCAGATACATTATCTCCTTCACGGTCCCGAATAATTCTTCTTGTTATCAGATCCAGATCGGAATTGGAACGGGAGAAATTGAGGTATTTACATCCGAATAAAAGCGGCGGGCATGCAGGGCGGATATGCACTTCCTTTGCGCCGCTCTGATACAGGAATTCCGTCGTTTCGCTCAACTGTGTGCCGCGTACAATGGAGTCGTCGATGAGAAGGAGGCTCTTGCCGCGGATTAGTGAGTCTACCGGTATCAGCTTCATCCGGGCGATCAGACTTCTCTGGTTCTGGCTGGTCGGCATAAAGGAACGCGGCCAGGTTGGGGTGTACTTAATGAAAGGGCGTGAAAATGGAATGCCAGATTCGTTGGCATAGCCGATAGCATGCGCAATACCGGAATCGGGGATACCAGCCACCAGATCGGCCTGGGCATGATCGCGTTTTGCCAGCATACGTCCGCAGTTATAGCGCATTTCCTCGACATTAATTCCTTCATAGGAGGATGTCGGATATCCATAATAAACCCAGAGGAAGGAGCAGATTTTCATCTCTTCCCGTGCCGGGCTTAAAATTTCTATCCCTTCCGGTTTCATCAGGACAATCTCGCCCGGGCCAAGTTCACGGTAATCAGTAAAGCCAAGATTAATGTAAGCAAAACTTTCGAAAGAGACACAGAAAGCACCTTCTTTTCTGCCGATGACGGCTGGGGTACGTCCTTTTCTGTCACGGGAAATGTAAATGCCCTCCGGAGTAAGAAGCAGGATGGTCATGGAGCCTATGATTTTCTCCTGGGCCAGCAGAAGCCGTCCACGATCGACTCGGCCTGATTGATAATCGCGGCAACCAGCTCGGTCGCATTGATGGTGCCGCCGCTCATTTCCAGAAAATGAATGTGGCCTTTTTCATAGGCTTCCCGAATCAGATCTTCCTGATTGGCAATTTTACCAACCGTCGTGATGGCATAGCCCCCAGATGTGACTGAATCAGAAGAGGCTGGGGTTCCATGTCGGAAATGCAGGCGATGCCCATATTGCCTTGAAGTTCATCCACGTCGCGTTCGAATTTTGTACGGAACGGAGAGTTCTCGATATTATGAATAGAACGGTTAAAGCCGCCAGGACCATAGACGGCCATACCGCCTCTTCTTGTTCCCAGATGAGAATGGTAATCTACGCCGAAAAACAGATCCATCGTACAGTTTGTCTTAGATGCAACACCGAAAAATCCACCCATTTTAACTTCCTTTCGATATTTGGTAAGTTCATTTTATATTTATTTTAAGAATAAAAGCGTCATTTTCATCATAGCATATATTAGGGGGATTGGACAATAGACTTTATTTATTAAAAATATTAATAGATAATCACGTTTTTCATGATAATGCCATTTTTACCGGCGAATGGCAGGAAAAATACTTTATTTCCTGCAAACCGGGGTTCCTATGACCGTGGGCCTGTGATACAATAATACGTAATGATACCAGGGGCAAAAGGTTGGAAATCTGATGCAAGCTTGCTTGCATGAAGATTTTAATCTTGGGACCCGCCAAAAACATAAGAAGCCATTTTTCGCAGAAAATGAGCGGATTGCGAATGTTTTGAGGATTGTGAGAGCACGCAGTGCGGAGCAATCCGGTATCAAAGGGGGCAAAAGACCTTTTGACCCCAACATCATGTAATATAGTAAAGATTTATCTGAGGAGAGAAGATGATTAAATTGAACAGAATGACAAGAAAAAGATGGGCAGCCATGTTGCTGGCAGCGGCTTTTATGATTGCGTCAGCGCCTGCAGCTTATGCGGACGGGCCTTCCGGTCCGGCGTCCGATACAGCGATTGCGGAGAACAGCAGGGAAGAGGCGAAAGGGCCGGGGGCCGGGCCGGAGCAGACAAGCCAGCCGGAACAGCAGCCGGAGCAGACAAGCCAGCCGGAACAGCAGCCGGAGCAGACAAGCCAGCCGGAACAGCAGCCGGAGCAGACAAGCCAGCCGGAACAGCAGCCAGAGCAGCCGGAGCAGACAACCCAGCCGGAGCAGCAGCCGGTAGAGCCAGAACAGCCGGCGGAAGGAATGATAGCCAGCGGAGGACGCTACATCGATCCCACCAAACCTATGGTGGCGTTGACATTTGACGATGGTCCTTATGCGCCGGTGGGAAACAGGATTATGGACAGCCTGGAGCAGCATAACGGCAGGGCCACCTTCTTTGTGGTAGGCAGCAGGGTACCGTCTTATCAGGCTGAGATAAAGAGAATGCATAACAATGGCCATGAAATTGGCAACCATACATATGAACATAAATATCTGAATAAGCTGAACGCAGCCCAGATCCGCAGCCAGATTGACCGCTGTAACCAGACCGTGGCCGCGGTGACAGGCGAAGCTCCCGCGCTGGTCAGACTTCCGGGAGGCAATAAAAACAATACGGTTCTGGCTAATATTAACCAGCCGATCATCATGTGGAACATAGACACACTGGACTGGAAGACGAGAAATGCCGCCTCGTCGGTACAGAAAGTGCTGGGGAGCTAAAGGACGGGGATATTGTTCTGATGCATGAGCTTTATACGGCTTCCGGGGATGCTGCCGTGACACTGATTCCGGCGCTGACCGAACGGGGATATCAATTGGTGACCGTCAGTGAACTGGCCCGGTTCAGAGGCGGACTCAGCAATAAGGGAGTTTATTATAGTTTTCCAAAGTAAAAAAATATATAAGGAATAAGGGAAATAAAGCGTTAAAAGAGAATGGCTGAATTGAGGACAGAGGGAATGTAAACCGCCTGTCCCAATGCAGCCGTTTTTTATTGAAGGCGGTGACCTGTGTGCGGAGTGTGCAGGTTATCGTCAAACAGGAAATTTATCCGGTTAAATAAACCGCTCCGTGCAGGAGCGCACGAACTGGTTTCTTCCCGGGATATCAGACCGCTGTCTGGCCCTGTTCCGGTTAAGGTTCCTTCTGCTGAAAATTTTTACTGCATTCTTTTGATACCATAAACTGTCCTATCGGAATATCCTAAAGTAAAGAATACAGAAAGCAGGGCGTTTTTGTGGATCAGGCAAAAAAATGGATTCACTGCGACGGGGCATACCGTCTGGGCCTGACAGGAAAAGGCGTAGGTGTTGCAGTCCTCGATACGGGAATATTTCCTCACAGGGACTTTGAAAATAGAATCGTCGTATTTAACGATATGCTTAAGAGAAGGTTTCTGCCTTATGACGACAACGGACACGGCACTCATATATCCGGGATAATCGGAGGAAAAGGCCTTTCTTCCGATGGGAGATATCAGGGTGTTGCACCGGAGTGCGAGCCTGATCAGCGTAAAAGTGCTGGATCAGAAAGGAAATGGCTTTGCCTCCGATGTGCTGTCGGGGCTTAAATGGGTTGAAAGACACAAACAGGAATATGGAATCAGAATTATCAACATATCTGTAGGTTCATTCAGCAAAAAGGGGATGAGCGAAGATTCAGCGCTGGTAAGGGGAGTTGATGCCGCCTGGGATGCAGGCTTTGTGGTGGTAGTGGCAGCCGGCAACAATGGTCCGGGCCAGCATACCATCACAACACCCGGAATCAGCCGTAAAGTCATTACGGTAGGTTGTTCCGACGATTATAAGGAAGTGGATGTGGCGGGAAGCCGCATGATAGATTACTCTGGCCGGGGGCCCACCAGCGCCTGCGTATGCAAGCCTGATATTGTGGCTCCCGGCTCCAGTATTATAAGCTGTGCCAACAGACAGAACGGTTATACGGTAAAAAGCGGTACATCCATGTCTACGCCTCTGGTCTCAGGGGCGATTGCACTTTTGCTGGAAAAATATCCATGGATGAGTAATAAGGATGTGAAGCTGCATCTCAGGGGCGGGCGGTGGATTTGGGGCGCCTCATAACCAGCAGGGCTGGGGCCTTCTGGATGTGGAACGTCTGGTGAGGATAAGCGGGAAGCCGCCCCGCACAAAAGCGGCGTTGACGCCCTGAAGAGAAATTCCGGCCGATATCTGAAGGGCCGGTGCCGCGCAGATAATGAAAGCTTTCTGCGCGGCACCGGCCCTTTATATTAATTACAGTGACCTGTGCGCTGAGCGTGCAGGTTATCGTATAAGCTTACATAATCTGTCTGCTGTCTTTCAGCATTACATCATGTGCGCCGCCCTCTACAATACTTGTGGAGGATATTAATGTCATTTTTGCATTCTTCTGAAGCTCCGGTATGGTCAGACAGCCGCAGTTACACATAGTGGATCGTACCTTGCTTAAGGAAAGGCCACATTATCCTTCAGGCTACCGGCATAAGGCACAAGGGAATCCACTCCCTCTTCGAAAGAAAGCTTTGCATCGCCGCCGAGATCATATCTCTGCCAGTTTCTGGCTCTTGCGCTGCCCTCACCCCAATATTCCTTCATATAGCTTCCGTTTATATTTACCTTCTTAGTCGGACTTTCATCAAACCTTGCAAAATATCTGCCCAGCATGACGAAATCCGCGCCCATTGCAAGGGCCAGCGTGATATGGTAGTCATGGACAATGCCGCCGTCCGAACAAATCGGCACATAAACGCCTGTTTCCCTGTAATACTCATCCCTGGCCTTGGCAACCTCTATCAGGGCCGTGGCCTGTCCGCGGCCGATACCTTTCTGTTCACGGGTAATACAGATGGCGCCGCCGCCGATACCGACTTTCACAAAGTCGGCGCCTGCTTCGGCAAGGAAACGGAATCCTTCGCTGTCTACGACATTGCCTGCTCCGACTTTCACGGTGTCACCATAATTTTCCCTGACATAGTCGAGAACAATCTTCTGCCATTCGGAAAATCCCTCGGAGCTGTCAATGCAGAGAACGTCGGCGCCTGCTTCTAAGAGGGCGGGGATCCGCTCTGCGTAATCCCTGGTATTAATTCCGGCCCCCACCATATAGCGTTTGGAGGAATCAATGAGATCATTCTCATTGGTTTTGTGAGAATTGTAATCTTTGCGGAATACCATGGAGACAAGACGCTGCTCTTTGTCGATAATCGGCATGCTGTTCAGCTTATGCTCCCAGATTATATCATTGGCTTCTTTTAATGTAGTGCTTTCATCGGCACAGATTAAATGCTCGAAGCTGGTCATAAAATCGGCTACCTTTGTATCGAGCGTCATTCTGCTGACCCTGTAGTCCCTGCTTGTAACAATACCGAGAAGCTTGCCCATGGACGTTCCGTCGGAAGTGACGGCTACGGTGGAATGGCCTGTCCTCTCTTTCAGCTCAGAATATCGGCCAGAGTATTTTCCGGTGTAATATTGGAATCGCTGATGACAAAACCTGCCCTGTAATTTTTAACGCGTGATACCATCTGGGCCTGGCTTTCAATGGACTGCGAACCGAATATAAAGGAAAGACCTCCTTCTCTTGCCAGTGCAATGGCCATGTTGTCATCGGATACGGACTGCATGATAGCGGAGGTCATGGGAATATTTAAACTTAAAGAGGGCTCCTCTCCCTGTGCGTACTTTACCAGCGGAGTTTTCAGGCTGACATTAGCCGGAATGCATTTCGTGGATGAGTATCCCGGAATCAGCAGGTATTCGCCGAAAGTACGGGATGGTTCGTTCATGTAGATTGCCATAATGATTCGTCTCCTTATCTTTTAATTTATTTGAAGTTTGATTCCTGTTTTATCTGTTCTAATTATTATACTTAACTGGTTTACCGCCGTCAATGGGGGCCGGTAAATTTTGCTGTAAATGTCTCACGCCTGGCAACAGTTCAGACGGAGACTTTTTTGTCGGAATATATACAAAATACTTTACAAAATGAAGAAAAAACCTTCCGATTCAGTATATTTTCAATAGACTGTACATGCAATCAGAGATATAATAATGACATCTGAAGAGTAAGGATACGAGCGTTAAGTATTGGCCGGACGGGGAGTTGCCGGCTGAGCGAAAAGCCCAGGCTTGCGGTTCGTATTCTGCATCCTGCTTCATACGGCAATGGAACAGAGACTGTGAGGAAACAGCCTTCTTTACTTGCTATATGGGCAAGGTTAAAAGGAGGTATTTTTTATGTCTGCAGAAAGACAAACAGCGAAAACAGGAACGAGATCTTCTTTTGGGAGCATCCAGGTATTGATTATGATGGCTTTGTTTATTGCGCTCAGTATTGTTTTGGGCAAGCAGCTGTCATTTACGGCGGGACCGTTCCGAATCAGTTTCGAAAACCTGACGGTATTGATGGCCGGAATCTTTTTTGGACCGCTTGCCGGTCTTACGGTGGGGGCCTGCGCGGATCTTATCGGCTGCCTGCTTGTCGGATACGCGATTAATCCGATTATTACGGCAGGAGCGGCGTCCGTGGGCTTTATTTCCGGACTGGTGTACAAGAACTGTTTCCGTACGAAGCCGAAGCTGAGACTGGCGGCATCCGTGGGCGCAGCCCATGTGATAGGTTCCATGATTATTAAATCCATTGGCCTGCGTATCTATTTCGGATATCCGCTGCAGATGGTGGCGCTGAGAGTGCCGCTGTACATCGTGATCGGCTGTGCGGAAGGATATATCATCTACCTTCTGCTGCGCAATAAAGCTTTTGGCAGACAGCTGGAAAGGATGAAAGACAGATGAAATACGAAGAAGCAGTAACATATATAAAAGAAGGAGTTTCTCCCGGCAGCAGGCCGGGACTTGAGAGGGTGAGCAGAACGCGCTTGCCCTTCTTGGCGATCCTCAGAATGAACTGAAGATTATTCACGTGACGGGAACCAACGGGAAAGGCTCCGTCTGTACGATGCTGGAATCCGTTCTCGGAGCGGCGGGATATAAGACGGGACTTTTTACCTCTCCCTACATCAGAAAGATGAATGAGTGTATCCGCCTGGATAAACAACCAATCAGTGATGAAAGCTTTTGTGATATTATTAATTTTATCCGCCCTCTGGCGGATGCGATGGAGGACAGGCCGACTGAATTTGAGATTCTCTCTGCGGCAGCCATGAAAGTCTTTCATCAAAAGAAATGCGATGTTGTAATATGTAGACCGGTATGGGCGCCAGACTTGACGCTACCAATACGATGAAAGAGACTCTGGCTTCCGTAATTGTAAATGTGGAGCTGGATCACATGGGATTTTTGGGCGACACCATAGAAAAGATAGCCTTTGAAAAAGCCGGAGTGATTAAACAGGGCTGTCCCGTTATATTTGGCGGAGCCAGAGAAAATGCAAGGCAGGTTATCGAAGAACAGGCAAAAGCCCGAAAAGCAAAGCTGACAATGGTAGATTATAGCGCATTGGAAAATGTACGGACGGATCTGGGGGGATGTACTTTTGATTTCAAGGAGTACAGGGATATCAGACTATCCCTCCGGGCCTGTACCAGCCATCCAACGGGGCTGTTGCACTGACTGTTATTTCCGTATTGAAGGAAAGGGGACTGGCCATCAGCGGCGATGCAGTCAGGTCGGGCATGCAGTCAGTATCATGGCCGGCCCGATTTGAAACAATTATAAAAGAACCGCTGACAATCTATGACGGGGCGCATAATATGGCAGGAATTACAGTGGCCGTAGACAGTATCCGAACGTATTTTGACGGACAGAAGGTTAATATTTTTATGGGTGTTATGGCGGATAAGGAATATGATGCGATGATCGAGCTGCTGAAACCCTATACGAATGCGGTCTACACCGTTACACCGGCCAACCCCAGAGCGCTTCCGGCAGAACGGCTGGCGGACTGCTTCAGAAAGCACGGCGTCCGGAAAGCCGAAGCATTTGATACGCTTCGGGATGCGGCGGAGTGTGCCTTAAAGGACAGCATGAGAGAGGGAAAACCTCTGATTGCCCTGGGAACTCTCTATATGTATGAAGAGGCGGAACGGATTTTCCGGCAGTGCGCGGCGCAATGATAACCTGCACGCTCCGCAATGCACAGAAACGGTAAAGATTTAGTTAAGCAGGTGAGGACGCCGCCGGAACGGCCAGCGGACGGGGTGGTGGGGTGTGTATATGAGTCTTTCGTCCCGGGGGTTTGGCATCGCTGGATGGAGAAGGAGATACTGTGGTTTTGTTTTCGCAGGGCGGAGCCGGATATCATTCTCTCCTTCTCCGCCGGAAGATGTCGGCAGTATCTCCTTCTCCCGGAAGGTTTTCGCCGGAACGAAAGACTCCGCCGGGTGTATCGGCCCCGTCCGCTGGCCTGCGGCCGCTGATAGTCTCACGCGTTAAGTGCGGGGGGCGGACCTTTTCGCGGCCACTTAGTGATTCCGTGCACGAGAAATGCGATATGCCTTCAATGCACTTTTTTTTAAATTGCGGAAGATTTGATATCGGCCTGCCGGAAACACGTAGTGGCTGCGACAGGGCCCTCCTCATTTAAGGTTGGAGGCAATCAGCGCCCGGAACGGACCATGTCCGGTGCCGCGAAAACTTCCGCCTGAGTCTTCCGTCCCTGCGATAACCTGAACCGGGAAGTAGGCGGAATCAATTGCGGAGGGACATGGGAGTCCGCCGGTGCTTAGCGAGGTCCCTCACGAGCTTAGCACTGATGCGCACTCCAAAGAGTGCAAACGGTCCCCGCAGCAATTCATTCCGGCCGGATTCCCCCTCCACGACCAACCTCCCACGGGGACGGAAGACTCAGACAGCCCCCCTCACCACACCGGACATGGTCCGTTCCGGACGCGTCCTCCGGGCCTCAGTTAAATCTCCAATCTATTGCACTGTTAACGAAAGACATTGGGCCGTGAATAGTAACATTAGAATCCGCCTACAGCGGACTGCGGCTGATAGTCTGATGAATTAAGGTAACTGTTCATGCTGTCTGAACTGTTACGAATGAGGTGAAAAACATGAATATATCGGTTTTAAATGAAAATACAGCGGGAAAAAGAGGCTTTCTCGCAGAACACGGTCTGTCACTGTTGATCGAACACGAAGGAAGCGCTGGCTGTTTGATACCGGGCAGACGGACGTATTCATGAAAAATGCGGCACTGCTGGGGGAGCGGCTCATGGGGCTTAATGGGATTATTTTGAGCCACGGCCATTTCGACCATTGCGGGGGCCTCAAATTTCTGGCGGAAGAATATCGGAAGGCAGGGATAGATATGCCTCCCGTCTATGTCAGGGAGACAGCCTTCTTGGGTAAGACGGCAATCAACAGCGATCGCCGGACTTACCGCATCATAGGCATTCCCTGGAAAAGGGAACTGATTGAAAGCTCGATCAGGCTGACTGAAAGAAAGCAGGAGATTGCCCCGGGAGTATGGGTCCTTGGCGACATCCCATATACGCCGGGTCTGGAAAAGAGGCCGGAACAGTTTTTCATTGAGGACGGACCGGAAAAAAGGCCGGACTACATGAACGATGAACAGATGCTTCTCTTTGAAACAGGGAAAGGGCTCTGCCTGTTTGCCGGCTGCTGCCACCCAGGGATTCTGAATTGTCTGGAATACGTGTCACAGGCATTTCCCGGCCAAAAGCTGCACAGCGTCTTTGCAGGAATGCACTTAACCGGCGCATCTGCGCAGCGGATTACAGAAACCGCCGGGGAGCTTGAAAAACGTAAATTTGATATTCTCATGCCGGTCCACTGTACAGGCATTGAGGCCATCGGCAGAATGAAGACAATGTTTGGCGAACGCTGCCGTCTGGTGGAGACAGGAATGACGCTGGAGCTTTAACCGCCCAGCGTCACATCTTGTCTGGAGTACCAGGAAATCGCTTCCTCCACATGGCGCGGTGAAAAATCCGGCCAGTAATCATCCACAACATAGAAGTCGGAATATACCGACTGGACAGGAAGAAAACCGGACAAACGCCGTCTGCCTCCCCACCGGATTACGAGATCCACGCGGGAAACATCGGCAGTTCCGAGTTTTGGGCCAATCATCCCGTTCTTTAATCCCAAATCCCATTCCCAGCTGTAATTGACAAGAAAATTAATTTTCATTCCGCCTTTTCCGAAATCCCGTCTCGTGGTGTAAGGCAGGAGTTCCTTAGGAAACATCGCGGAATCCGTATTGCCGACCACCAGAAGACTTGCGTTTTCCTCCGAAAGTACCTTTACGGCGGCAACGCATGCTTTTGTAAAGGCCAGGCGCTGTACGGAAGGACGTTTCGTATTATCGGCCGTAAATCCGTAAAAAGACATTTCTTTTATTCCCAGCTTCTGGCAGGTGCGGAATAAAGACATGCCGGGTGAAATGCCGCGCTCATATCCATCTTCTTTATTCAGGCCCTTTTGAAGCGCCCATCTTCTGTTTCCATCGGGGATAATCCCCACATGCTCCGGTATTCTCAATTTGATGTCCTCCGCAGTTATTTATTTGATTGGATTATTACCGGAATTGGTAAGATTATACAGGAAAAAGACGATCATAAAAGGCAGAGGGCGGTACGCCGGTAAGCGTCCGCACTCTGCCTGCATTGAAGACGGCAGCCTGGGCCCATTCGGGCCGGTTAGCTGCGGTATTTAATAAACAAACCGGTTTATGTCGCGGTTTGCACCGAGAATAATCAGTTCATCGTTTGCTTTAAAGGTATAATCAGCGCCCGGCAGGGGATGAAGGGTGTCATTGTATTTAACCGCTAAAATAGAAATGTTATATTTTTTGCGGATATTCATTTCAATAATACTTCTTCCGATCCAGCCTTCGGGGACTGGTATTTCATATATGGAATGTTCAGGAGTCAGTTCGATGTAGTCGAAAATATTATCGGAGCTGTAGCGGACGGCTGACCGGATTGCCATCTCTTTTTCCACCTGATCGGCGCCGTTTCTCAGAAGAAATTTGGCATGGATGTCACGGCTTGCCCGGGAGAGAACAAATTTTGCCCCCAAATCCTTAAGAAGAGAGGTGATTTCCAGAGAACTTTGAAAATTATCTCCGATCGCCACTACACAGACATCGAAGTTGCGGATCCCAAGGGAATTCATATACTGTTCATTGGCACAGTCGCCAATCTGTGCGCTGGTAACGTACGGAAGGACGGCGTTGATCCTGTCTTCCGAAGTGTCGATAGCCATAACCTCGTGACCCAGCTCATGGAGCTTCATTGCCATTGTGGAGCCGAAACGGCCAAGACCGATGATTAATACAGTTTTCATTAATATATCCTCCAGATATCATGATAATCAGCCGACGGTGATGCGTTCCTGAGGAAGCAGCACCGGAAGCTTCTTTCGGTTTGTCAGTGCGTAAAGCATGGTCAGGCCGCCTACACGGCCGAAATACATTAATAATATTAAAATAATTTTAAAAAGTGCTTAAATCCCCGGTGATCCCCAGGGAAAGTCCGACGGTTGCCACGGCCGAGGAGGTTTCAAAAGCGGCCTCCATCAGATTCACGTCATCCAGCCAGGTAATGAGGAACGTGGCCGTCAGCATCAGTGAGATGTAAAGGGCCAGTATGGCAATAGCATTTCGCAGGATATCATAAGGTATCCTTCTCTTATAGCACTGGATGCTTTCCTGGTTCTGGAACGCAGAACGCAGACAAAGAATTGCCAGTGCAAACGTCGTGGTTTTGATTCCGCCTGCCGTAGAGCCCGGGGAACCGCCGATAATCATGAGTATGACCACGAGCAGCTGGGCCGCCTCCGAAAGCTGATTCAAATCCACGCTGTTAAAGCCTGCCGTTCGGGTGGTGACGGACTGAAACAGGGAAGCCATAAATCGTTCCTGCAGCGAGAGTCCATCCCAGCAGTCCCTGGAAAACTCAAACAGAAACAGGAACAGGGCCGGAAACATAATCAGGCAGAAGGTCGTGGTGAGGACGATCTTTGTCTGCAGATGATAATATTTATGCTGAAGTTTATGGGTTTTAACGTCGTCCCAGACGAAGAAACCGATACCTCCGATTATAATTAAGAGCATGATCGGAATATTGATAAGAGGGTTTCCGGTGTAGCTGGTGATGGAAGTCGTAGGACCGCTGGTGCCTCCCATCAAATCAAATCCGGCATTGCAGAATGCCGAGATGGAATGGAATACGGAAAACCAGATCCCTTTAATAAGGCCCATCTGCGGACAAAACTGAAACGCCATGATGACCGCTCCTGCGGCCTCAAAAAAAATGGTTCCCTTTACGATAAAACTCGTCATGCGGACAATTCCGCCTACCTGAGGCGCCGAGATGGATTCCTGCATTACGTAACGCTGTTTTAAGCCGATCTTTTTACCGGACAGGATTGTGATGGCAATGGCAAGCGTCACCACGCCCATGCCTCCAATCTGAATCAGTATGATTATCACCGCCTGCCCGAATACGGACCAGTAGGTGTACGTGTCATGGACGATCAGGCCTGTTACACAGGTGGCTGAGGTTGCCGTGAACACAGCGTCGATAAATGGAGTCGCTTCACCGGTCTTCGATGCAAAAGGAAGGGTCAGAAGAACGGCTCCCGTGATAATAATGAGGAAAAAACCGCCAAGGATTATCTTGGCCGGAGTCAGCGACCACACTTGCTTTCCAATCATATTATTGTATTAGCTCCTGAATTTGATATTATTTATTATTGCCTATTGATTATATAAAGAACCGCCCTGGATGTCAACGTAAGAAAATGTAATGATTCAACCATAAACAGGAAACTTTATGGACAAGAGGCGTTTGAAATGATATAATTTCCTTACTTCTAAAATCAGATATGCAAGTTCTGCCGCAATTCAGTATCTTTTTTTGTATGACAGGCCGTCCGTCCGGCCCCGTCTTCGTTTCGCGTAATCCCTGTGCTACTGTCTGCTGTATTGGAAAATAAGGGTTGACATTTTAAGTCAGTTATACTATTATAAGAACATGAAGAGAACGTTTGTTCGCATTGGAAATCGTTGGAGGATGAGATGAACAGAGATGATAAGATGAAGGCATTGGATGCCGCGCTGACACAGATAGAAAAAGCTTATGGAAAGGGCTCCGTGATGAAGCTCGGAGATTCCGGGGCCAACATGAATATAGAGACGGTGCCGACCGGCTCCCTGAGCCTTGATATTGCGCTGGGACTGGGCGGGGTGCCGAAGGGGAGAATTGTCGAGGTTTACGGACCGGAATCAAGTGGTAAGACGACGGTCGCCCTCCACATGGTGGCGGAAGTGCAGAAGAGAGGCGGAATTGCCGGATTTATAGACGCCGAGCATGCCCTGGATCCCGTATATGCCCGCAACATAGGAGTAGATATCGATAATTTATATATTTCCCAGCCGGATAACGGAGAGCAGGCATTGGAAATTACGGAAACCATGGTGCGTTCCGGCGCGGTAGATATTGTGATCGTGGACTCTGTTGCGGCTCTGGTTCCGAAGGCCGAGATTGACGGTGAGATGGGAGATTCCCATGTGGGCCTGCAGGCCAGCCTGATGTCTCAGGCGCTGCGTTTACAGCCGTCATCAGCAAATCAAACTGTACGGTTATCTTTATCAATCAGCTTCGTGAGAAGGTCGGAGTTATGTTCGGTAACCCGGAGACCACCACGGGTGGACGTGCCCTTAAGTTCTATTCATCCGTCCGATTGGACGTCAGAAGAATCGAGACATTGAAGCAGGGCGGCGAGATGATAGGAAACCGCGTGCGTGTGAAAGTTGTGAAGAATAAGATTGCCCCGCCATTTAAAGAGGCTGAGTTTGACATTATGTTTGGAAAAGGAATCTCCAAAGAGGGAGATATCCTGGATTTGGCTGCCAAGGAAGATATTGTGGAGAAGAGCGGTGCCTGGTACGCCTATAACGGCAGTAAGATTGGACAGGGCCGGGAAAATGCCAAGAATTTCCTTCTGGCCAATCAGGAACTCTGTGCGGAGATTGAAACAAAGGTACGCCAAAAATACGGATTGGCGGACGGTCCTGCCGGAGATACGGCAGAGAAGAAGGACAAAGGGCTGGCCCCGGTTGAGAAAAAGGCCGACGCGGAGCCTGCACAGAAGAATCCGGCAAAATAAGTAAATAATATAAGGAATAATTGCGAAAGGGCTTAAGAATGACGGTAGACAAAATTGAGCCCCTTGATAAACGAAGGAGCAAAGTCTTCATTGATGGGGACTTTGCCTTTGTTTTATATAATGGGGAGATACGGCATTACCATATTGAAGCAGGGCAGGATATATCCGAACCGGTGTATGAGGAGATATTACACGGCGTGATCTGCAAACGTGCCAGGGAGAAATCGCTCTATCTTCTGAAGAGTTCCGGAAAGACGGAAAGCGAAGTGAGGCAGAAGCTGAGGTCAGGCCATTATCCGGAAGAGGCTGTCGAGGAGGCGGTGTCCTTTCTTAATAAATATCATTATCTGGATGACCGTGAATACGCAAGGAACTATATTGAATTATACGGCAGCCGCAAGAGCCGGACCGAATTGATGACTGCTTTGCTGAGAAAAGGGATCGATAAAGAGACAATTGTTGAATTTTGCGATGAACTGCAGCCCGACAGTTCCGGACAGATTAAAAACCTGTTGAAAAAAAGAAGGTACGATCCGGAATGCACCGACAGGAAAGAACAGCAGAAGCATATGGCATATCTGCTGAGGAAAGGCTTTTCCTTCGAGGAGATCCGCAGTGCCATGGGGGCATTTGAGGAGGAATAGCCTCCGATATAGTAACGTTTTTCCAGCTTTGTTAGATAGTGACGAAAACAGGGTTTCAGATTCTAATATACTTGACATAATGTATAAAACAGTTTAAAATTGTAGTGTTGTATTGGTGTACAATGAAAACTAAATAAGGAGGTGCTCCTGTGTCACAAGTAATAGTTCCGCTCATTGCGAGTATTATTGTAGCTGTTATTACTTGGTTTGTGGCCACCAACTACCGCCAAAAGACGTATGAAACGAAAATTGGCAGTGCTGAGGAACGATCAAGGGAAATAATAGATGAAGCATTAAAAGTTGCTGAGACTAAGAAGCGTGAAGCTCTCCTTGAAGCGAAGGAAGAGTCCTTAAAGACTAAGAATGAGCTGGATAAAGAGACAAAGGAAAGAAGAGCTGAACTTCAGCGCTATGAACGACGTGTGCTGAGCAAAGAAGAGAATCTGGACAAGAAGTCCGAAGCAATGGAAAAACGGGAAGCAGGTCTGGCAAACAGGGAAGAGGCCCTTAAGAAGAGAACCGCAGAGGTGGAAGAACTCTATGTAAAGGGAACGCAGGAACTGGAGAAATTTCCGGTTTAACCTCCGAACAGGCAAAAGAGTATCTGCTCAGATCCGTTGAGGAAGATGTAAAACATGACACTGCTAAACTGATTAAGGATTTGGAAGCAAAAGCCAGGGAGGAAGCTGACAAGAAGGCCAAAGATTATGTTGTAACGGCCATTCAGCGCTGTGCTGCCGATCATGTGGCAGAGACAACAGTTTCCGTGGTGCAGCTCCCCAACGATGAGATGAAGGGACGTATTATCGGACGTGAAGGACGTAATATCCGTACCCTCGAGACACTGACAGGCGTAGAGCTTATTATTGATGATACGCCGGAGGCAGTCGTACTTTCCGGATTTGAACCGATCAGAAGAGAAGTGGCAAGAATCGCTTTGGAACGTCTGATCGTGGACGGACGGATTCATCCGGCCAGGATCGAGGAAATGGTAGAAAAAGCACAGAAAGAAGTAGAGACCATGGTGCGCGAAGAAGGAGGCAGACTCTTCTGGAAGTAGGCATCCATGGAATCCATCCGGAACTTGTAAAACTTCTCGGTAAGATGAAATTCAGGACAAGTTATGGACAGAATGCACTAAAGCATTCAATCGAAGTAGCCCAGCTGGCAGGACTGCTTGCCGCAGAGGTAGGCGTAGATGTCCGCACGGCAAAACGCGCAGGTTTATTACATGATATTGGAAAAGCTGTTGACCATGAGCAGGAAGGTACTCACGTAGAATTAGGTGTTGCCCTGTGCAGAAAGTACAAAGAGTCGGCAACGGTAATCAATGCGGTAGAGTCACATCATGGCGATGTTGAACCGCAGAGCCTTATTGCATGTCTGATCCAGGCTGCTGATACGATTTCTGCAGCAAGACCAGGTGCAAGAAGAGAAACTCTGGAGACATATACGAACCGGTTGAAACAGTTGGAGGATATCACAAACTCCTATAAGGGAGTGGACAAGTCCTTCGCAATCCAGGCGGGACGTGAAGTTCGCATTATGGTAGTACCCGAGCAGGTCAGCGATGATGATATGGTGCTGATGGCTAGGATATATCAAAGAGGATCCAGGAAGAACTTCAGTATCCAGGCCAAATTAAGGTCAATGTAATTCGTGAATCAAGAGTCACCGATTACGCGAAGTAATTGTTCGGAGTGAAAACAAAATGCCCTAAAAACCGTAGGAATGTAGTGTTCATGCGGGTTTGGGGCATTTTTTTATTTCTTATAACTTCTTATAAGTTTTTGTATTTTCCGGCCAAATTGGCGTAAAATTGGCGTAAAATAAGAAATGTAATTGGCGTAAAAATTTTATAATTAGATTACACCAGAAACCTCTTAAAATAAAGGATTGGACTGTGTTTGAATAGAGATTATTCAAACACGGAGCCAGTCCTTTTTTTGTCTTCAATTTTGCCCCCTTAGTTTCAATTTATTCTAGGAGACCAGCTATGAAAAGTCAAGTATAAATTAGGCGAAAATTCATTTTTCTAATCGATGGTAAAGAAGGGTAACTCTAATAAAGCTCCCTAACGGTGCTTTTTCAAAATCTATCGATATTGGTATGCAGACCTCTTATTCGAGGTTAAATTCCACTTCGTCAGTGAGCATCTTCCATATGACCCTGACAAGTTTGCCGGCACAGTGCCCAAGGGCATTATAGTGAGTCCGGCCTTCGGCTCTCTTGGCATCGTAGTAAGCTTTGAAAGTCGCATTGTTCTTTACGACATTATGTGCTGCATTTACGAGAGCGTAACGAAGAACACGCGAGCCTCGTTTGGACATCCGGGTCTTCTTGGCCTGGAAGTTACCAGACTGATAAACAGACGGATCCAATCCGGCAAATGCAAGCAATTTGCCCGGTGTAGGGAAGCGATGGATATCGCCAATCTCACCAAGTATCATCCCGCCATTGGTAGTCCCAATGCCCGGGATGGTCATGATCACAGAGTGGAGGCAGGTGACAAGGTTTGCCATTTCAAGCTCTGTATGGAATAACTGGCTATCCAGTAACTCAATCTGTTCAATGGTCTGAGTTATTTGAATAGATAAGGAACTGTCATGGATGCCGACAGACTTCTGTGCGAGAATTCTTAATCCTCTGGCCGTATCTTTACCAAAATGACCGTGGGAAGCCGTTTGGAGAAGATGAGTGAGATGAGTCATATGCATAGAAGCAATATCATTCGGTGTCGGCGCTTCTTTGAGGAGGGCATAGACAGAATTCTGATGCAGACCAGATTTGAAGAAATACTGTAGTTCAGGGAAAACCTGATCCAGATAAGAAGTCAGCTGTATTTTTAAACGGGTGCGCTGCTTCACGGTTTTCTGTCGGAATCTGCCGAGTTCCTTGAGTTCGATGTAATCCAGATCCTTTAAGGAGATGAACCTTAAAGGATCCTGCAACATAAGGGTTTTAGCAATAACAAATGTGTCGACTTTGTCGGTCTTCGTCTTGCGTACATTGATTTTTACGCATAGCCGAAGTCGATAAGGGATTGAGAACACACACTTTAAAGCCCTTGCTGATAAGAAAACGAACAAGGTTGTCACCGTAGTGTGCCGTTGACTCAAGACCAATGATGATGCTGTCCTGGTCAAGTGGTGCCAGTTTAGAAAGCAGCAGATAGAAGCCATCATAGTCATTTGAGAATTTGAACGGCTCGATGAGTATCCCGCCCTCCGAAGAAATGGCAGCGGCGAAATGGTTGAGTTTGGCAATATCAATGCCTACGTAAATCATGAGGTTGTACCTCCCTTTCATAAAGTCTGATACCGTGGTATCCACCAACGATTATCATCGTAGACTTGATTGAAATAAGTACTCAGAGGAAACACTCCGGCAACATCCAGCTAATAAACAATTCAGATAAAAGAGATGGCAATACACTCCTGTTGAGTAGTCAAAGCTACAGGTAAAAATCAAAAGTCACAGTATCTGAATGTATTAAACCACAGTTCAAGAAAAATGAAAGGAAGTATGTTGTTTTTGCTTCTATAAACATCATACAAGTGCATACAATGACAAAAGAAAGACTGATAAACAGTGGCTTTTATGATTTAGCCATAACCTATCAGTCTGTGCACGTCAACTGTTGAAACTGCCGTGTACCGAACGGTACGCCAGACTGTCTAACGATAAGGTTTTCAGTCTAGATGTACGATGCTTTTCCTTTTGTATTCCGCATTTAAAGCACTATAATTAAGTTCATTTTTACTATTCTTATCCGAGCATTTCCAGAAGTTTTCTGGTTGAAAACATAGTAAGTAATCGCTTAAAATTATAAGCGATAAACATTGATGCTGTTTCTGCATCTACATTCTCCATTTCTCGTCTCAGAAAATAGCTATATCCTAGTGAACGCTTTACAGTTCCAAAAGGATGTTCTACAATACATCTCCGTTGTTTATAAATATCATTATTATTCCAAGTGTCTGCATAAACTGATTCTAATATATCTTCATGTTCCCAACGTTGCAAAGTACGTCCACTTACTGAACTTGTACACGAGTTTTTATAGTTACATGATTCACAGCCTTTACACTTATATTTTCGATATTTTAATCCGTTTTTCGATGTATTTTCAAAAAAGTGCATTTCTTTCCCTGATGGGCAAATATAAATATCTGTTTCTGCTTTATATACAAACTTTTCTTTGCGAAATTCATTGTCTTTTGTTTTATTATTAGCCTTAGCCTTTTTAATATAAACAGTCATGCCATCATCAATGCAATTTTTGATTGCTGATCCGTTGTAATAACCGGTATCTGCTATAACCGTAGGATTATCTATCTCCAGCAATTCAGATGCATTTTTTGCCATGCTGTATAATTGATTTTGATCATTTATATCATTTGTTGTAACTACATCGATCACAAAATGATTTTTAGAATCTACAGCTGATTGTACATTATAGCAAATATCCAGAGAACCATTGTTTTTCATCCGTCGAGAATCTTTGTCAGTTAAGCTCTTCTGTTCCAGACCTTCACATTTTAACTCATTTTTCTGTGCATAGTATTGCTCTTTTAATTCTTGATACGTTTAAAGTTTTTCTTTAAAAGCCTCATTATCAGTATCATCTTTTTCTATAGCCATCAGATATGCATTAATCTGAGCATCTGCATATTCAATTTTTTTATCTAATCCACTTCGAGTAATACAATTATGTTTGCTGTTCTGAGCCCGGATCTTAGTTCCGTCGATTGCGATTAATTGGCCGTCAATTAATCCCCAGCCTTTAAGTATAAGAGTTAGGTTCCTTAATACGCTATGAAAGGCATCTTTATTTTCCTTAACAAACCCCGCAATGGTTCCATGATCTGGTGTTATCGTATTCACAAGCCACATGAGTTCTAAATTTCTTTTTGTTTCTATTTCCAAGGATCTACTTGATCTGATTTTATTGAGATATCCATAGATGTGAAGCTTTAATAGATCTGACCTGCGGTATGGAGCTTGACCTTTGTTTGTTCCACTATACTCAATAAATCCCAATTCACTTAATTCAAGGGAACCAACGTAAGCATCTATAACACGTACTGAATTATCCTCGGAAATCATTTCATCAAGAGAAGTTGTAAACCATTTGAGATTGATATCGGTCTATTCCTACAATATATGCCATAACTCGGAACCCCCTATACTGGAATTTGTACCTTCATTATAACATTTTTCGTAATCGTTAGACAGTCTGACGCACGGTGGTGGTGTGCCATGCAAGGCAACAGAAGATGAAGGCAGGTCCTTCGACAGAGATTGAACAGGCAAGCCTGTCAAATCACTCTAATGCTGCTATGATTCAGGTCATGGTAGTGAGCGATTAGAGAAAAGGTTGTACAAACAATCAGATAGGATACATGAAGATGAACGAAAGTGAACCATTGATGAAGTGTCGAAAGCGTAAGACTTCTGCAAAACTTACTTTTCACCACTGAGTAAGGATGAGGATGGAGGAAACCTGTAAAGCCGACTATCTGTAGAACGGCATTAAGGTGGCATGAGCATGTATCAGGCTTCTGTGTGAAACATGGGAACCTGTAGAATGATGAAAATCGAAAAGATACAAGTTACAGAAAGATAAGGTCGAAAGTAGAAAGGTGTTCTACAGGGGCGGAGTTATCCGTAGTAGTGAAGAAGTTGCGGTAATGGCAATGGAGCGAAGGGGATAACATCATTCTGCTTGATACTGAAAACAACTAGGAAACTAGGAGGATTGGATGAGCGAGAGCAAACAATACGAAATACCTAAAAGAGTGGTTATTGAGGCTTACAAAAAGTAAAAGCAAACAAAGGCAGTGCAGGAGTAGATGGGGTAGATTTTGAAATCTTTGAAAAGAAACTGAATAATGATCTTTATAAGATATGGAATCGAATGAGTTCTGGAAGCTACTTCCCGTCACCAGTTTTGGCGGTAGAAATACCAAAGAAAGCAGGTGGTACAAGACGGTTAGGAATCCCAACTATTGCAGATAGAATTGCACAAATGGTTGCAAGGATGTACGTAGAACCTGTGGTAGAGCCGATGTTCTGTAATGACTCGTACGGCTATAGACCAAACAAGTCGGCAATTGATGCAATAGCAACAGCAAGGAAACGGTGTTGGAGATATGATTATGTCATTGAATTAGATGTTAAAGGATTGTTTGACAACATCAACCATGAACTTCTAATGAGGGTTGTGTTAAAGCATGTAAAAGAAGAATGGATTTGTCTGTATATAAAAAGATGGTTAGAAACTCCATTTATAACTAGAGAGGGACAAGTAATTGAAAGACTGTCTGGAACACCACAAGGTGGAGTGATAAGTCCAGTCTTAGCAAACATGTATTTACACTATGTTTTCGATATGTGGATGAAAAGAAATTTTCCGCAAGCACCGTTTGAAAGATATGCGGATGATGGTGTAATACATTGTCGTACAAAAGAAGAAGCCTTTGTTATCAAAAAGAAGTTGGCAGCCAGATTTGCGGAATGCAAGCTCGAACTACATCCTGTTAAAACAAGAATAGTGTATTGCAAGGATAAGGACAGGACAAGGAAAGAAGAACTTAGTGAGTTTGATTTTCTTGGATACACATTCAAAGCAGTATACATTAAGTGCAGAGATGGGAAAAGTCAGATACAACTTCATTGCATCGGTGAGCAAGACTTCGTCTAAAAGCTTCCGGGATAAAATTAAAGCTATGGAAGTTCATAAGAGGACAGGGTGTAAAATAGACATCATAGCGGAGATTCTTAATCCCTTAATTCGCGGATGGATGAACTATTTTGGTAAGTTCAATCCATCCGCAATGAAAGGAATGCTACAATGTATTGATAGAAGACTGGTGAAATGGGCTATGTGTAAGTATAAGAACTTTCGAGGTAAACGGGGTAGAGCAGAGAAATGGCTCTGCACTGTGAGACAGCGAGAGCCAAAACTGTTTGCGCATTGGAGCAACTTGTATTCGTATTGTTGAATGATAAGAGCCGTATGAAAGGAGACTTTCACGTACGGTTCCGTGAGAAGTTTGAGGTGAAAGTCCTCTTACTTACTCGACTGAGAGGACGGGAGTTAATCACTCCCTCCTACTCGATTACTTATTTAGATATTCCAGGAACCGGTGGAACGCTCTCTGAAGCAACAGCGTAACCGCTGCTGGATTGCACTGGAATACTGCCGCAATTTCCTTATATTGATACCCTTCCCAAAAAGCCAGTTCAATAGCGCGCCGCTGCCGGTCAGTCAGGTGGCGTAGCCCCTACGGCCAATTTCTCATTTTGGACGGTGTCAATAAAATCTTCAACCAGCAGTTCCACAGTAAAATCATTCTGAACATATAATGACCGTTCCTGATATGTAAGTTCTTCACTCATGCTTTCTAAAGAATAGCAGTGATACCGGAACCGGCGGTCAGAACTGGCAATCAAGCGATCTTCATTATCAATAATCGCTACCCAGTTTTCTTCGATCATAAAATGGTTCTCCTTTCCAATCGGTTTTTTTGTGACCGATTGGAAAGGAGGCCCTCGACACCCGCAGGCAACAGAGACAGTAAAATTTCGACATATAAAAAAGGCGCATGTCTCCCGACACACGCCTTTACCTGAATTATATTTTTTATTTAATCTGTATTGAAATATACTTAAATAAGCATAATAATTCTTATGGGGAAAAAGACTTTTTTTAATTGTATTTTATGTTGAAATGCCAACTACCCATAAAGTCCTCACTATTTTAATAAATATAACGAAGTGTTGTAAGAAACTATCCCTTTGGCATGAGTGTAAATTAAATTGCACTATAGAATTGAAGGTGTTATCACCACAGATAATCCTGTAGTCTATGATAACTAAGCTTGCCTGTTGAAACATTGTAATAATTTAGTTTTCATATACGTCATCATAAATCCATAATATACCTGTTACACTATAGCCTTTTCTTTTATCGTCGTGTGGTAGTTAACATTTCAATACGGATTCTGGGATAAGATCAAGTCTTTTTTGGTTCGTCTATTTTTGTCTGTTTGGGCTTTATTCCCCAAAATATCACATTCATCAGAATCACAATCAGTACAACCGCAGCCATTGCTACCCAAAAGCCCATGTTAAGGCCCAACCATTCTGTTGTTCCCAAAAGAGCCATCCAAATTTCTTTCCAGTTCATCGTCACACCTCCTTAGAGCAGTTCGCCATAGTGACGGACATAAGCTTTTTTCAAACTGGTTGCCAGCACCATATACATTAGGATGCAGGGAATCAGATAAGCAAAGTATGTTGCAGGCAGAGCGACAAATCCCAACATCGTTCCAAACGCAGTGAATGGAATGATGGTCATGACCGTAATTCCGGTCATGGTGAGCAAAGTCACCGGAGCGGAGGCTCTGCTTTGAATGAAGGGAAGTTTCGGAGTACGGATTATGTGAATGACCAACGTCTGGCTCCACATTGATTCTACGAACCATCCAGCCTGGAACATCCCGATATACTGCGCCTGTATGGCCGCAAGTTCCGCTCCGCTGTAATGAGCGGCCAGATCGTTGAACAGAACGCCACCGGACACGAACATGGGGCAGAATACAAAATACATGAAAATGTAGGTTGTAAAATCGAAGATGGAGCTGGTAGGCCCAATCCAAATCATAAAGCTGCCCACACTGGAGGCATCCCATTTCCGGGGCTTTGCGATAAACTCCTCGTCCACGTTATCCCAGGGAATCGCGGTACAGGACAGGTCGTAGATTAGGTTCAGAAAAATCAGATGCACGCTCATCATCGGCAGGAAGGGCAGCAGTGCAGAAGCCGCCAGTACCGAGAACATATTTCCGAAGTTGGAGGATGCGGTCATCTTGATATACTTGATCATGTTGGCATAGGTCTTACGGCCTTCAATAATCCCCTGCTCCAAAACCATCAGGTCTTTTCCAACAGGATAATGTCAGCCGATTCCTTTGCCACGTCTACGGCGGTATCCACCGAAATGCCGATGTCGGCGGCTTTCATGGCGGCGGCGTCATTGATTCCATCGCCCATGAAACCAACGGTATGACCGTTTTCACGGAGAACCGAAACTACACGGGATTTCTGGTCGGGGGTCAGCTTGGCAAATACGTCGGTGGATTCTGCGGCTCTTGCCAATTCGGCATCACTCATTTTTTCCAAATCAGAGCCAAGAAGCATATTGCGAACCTTCAGCCCCACCTGCTTACAGATGGTGCGGGTCACTTTGTCGTTGTCGCCAGTCAGGATTTTGGTGGTCACGCCGTGAGCTTTCAGTGCCTTGATTGCATCTGCGGTGGACGCCTTTGGGGGATCGAGGAACGCAAGATACCCGATCAGCACCATATCACACTCGTCCTTCACGCCGAAAGCGCCCACCGGGGAAGGATTGCTTTTCTGCGCAATGGCGAGAACACGGAAGCCCTTGTCATTGAGAGCATCCACCGTTCCCAGAATACGGCGGCGGACATCATCGGTCAGCGGCTGCACACCGCCGTCACACTCCGCATAGGTGCAGATGGAGAGCATTTCTTCCACAGCGCCTTTTGTTACCATCTGGGTCTTGCCAGGTTTTGTCCTGTACTACCGTGGTCAGACGGCGGCGGGTGAAGTCGAAAGGAATTTCATCTACCTTCACATAGTTTTCAGACATGTCGAGCAGTCTGGAATCTTCCGCTTCTTCTTCCTCTGTCTTATGAATAATCGCCAGATCCATCAGATTTTTGTAGCCGGTCTGGAAATAGCTGTTGAGGTAAGCGTGACGCAGCACCCGCGTATCGTCCTCACCGTTTATGTTGAGGTGATATTCCAGTACAACTTTATCCTGTGTCAGTGTTCCTGTTTTATCTGTACAGAGAATATCTATGGCACCGAAGTTCTGGATGGAATTCAGGTTCTTGACGATGGTCTGCTTTTTGCTCATGGAGACCGCGCCTTTGGCAAGGCAGGTCGTCACGATCATGGGAAGCATCTCCGGAGTCAAGCCGACGGCAATGGAGATGCCGAACAGGAATGCTTCCAACCAGTCGCCTTTTGTAATGCCATTGATGAAGAATACCAGCGGAACCATGACCAGCATGAAGCGGATCAGCACCCAGGAGACGGCATTGACCCCCTTGGTGAAGTTGGTCTCTACCGCTTCTCCGGCAACTGCGGACGCCATAGACCCAAACAAAGTATGATCGCCGACGCAGACCGCAACAGCGGTTGCGCTGCCGGAGACCACATTGCTGCCCATGAAGGCAATGTTTGTGTAATCGGTGACGCTCTCCCTCTCTGCACTCACATTGGGCGTCTTTTCGATAGGCTCGCTCTCGCCGGTGAGACTTGCCTGACTGACAAATAAATCTTTTGCATTCAAAATGCGGACATCGGCGGGAATCATATCCCCGGCGGACAGATGCACAATATCGCCCACCACCAGATCGTCCATAGGAGTTTCAGCTTTTTCCTGCTCCCTGCGGGTGACCGTACAGGTGATCGTGATCATGGCCAGCAGTTTTTCTGCCGCGTTTCCGCTTCTGGATTCCTGTACAAAGCGAAGTGTGCCGGAAATCATAACCATAGTCAGAATAATTGCCACAGTCAGAGGGTCAAAATCCTCCGGCGCACTGCCTAAAAGAGAAAATAGGAAACACCATATCCGTCATGGTGGACACCAGCGCCAGACAGAACAGGATGGCGGTAAAGGGATTGATGAATGCACCGGCCAGCCGCATGGCCAGAGATTTCTTTTTTTCGTGTGTTACTTTGTTGCTGCCGTATTTGGTGCGGCTTACGAATACGGCTTCTGCATCAAGGCCACGAAGCGTGGTATGCAGGTTTTTCAAAACTTCCTTAATGGGATTGGTAGCCGCAAACTGAATGCGACGATTCTGCTCGTCTCGAATGACTGCCTTTTCGCTGCCTGACGAACAGCCATACGATTTTCTTTCTTGTTCATTGGTCTTACCTCCTTGATTTTGTAGAGGCAAGCAGGGCCACATGAGGGACACGGAACTCCACGTCCCCAAGTGCTGCTCTATGCCTTCGCGGACTACTGTCAGAGTCCATGCCATTCACCTCACTGTTTTATGGAATATCTATCTGAAACCGCATTGCGGATTATTTTTTGCGATATCGATTACTTTTTTCGATATACCAGACGTCAAAGCCGGCAATCATCAGCCATGCGATCATGGCGGCCACAAACCAGTGGTCTGCAAATCCAGACCACAATCCCTTCATCAGGAAAATGATGCCATTAAGCGCAATAACTTCTCCGATATTGCGGCAAAGCGGGACAATTTTAATTTTCTCTTTTTCTTCCTGCGGCATATTTTTCCACGCAGATAAGTGAATATGTCCTTTCCCGCAGGCAAACACAAAGCCCGCAATGGTGAAAGAACTCCAAAAGGTGCAGGTGTAATCCATGGCTGCTCACTCCTTTCGGTGATTGATTTCATTTCTTAGTTTCTTTAATTTCAGAAGTCTGATGAGCAACACCACTGCTGTAACTGCCAGAACAAGCCAAATGACAGCAGACACTTGGTACCAAATCTGAAACATCAAAATTCTGTATTCGGAAAATATCCAGCTTAAACAGTTGTGAAAACGGCGTAAGGCGCAGAGAAAACTGTGAGTCTATGATCTTCGATTTTCTTCTTCACTCACAGCACCTCCCAACCGGCGCTTATCACTTCTGGGATTGCCAATGCCTGTCCAACGATTCCCTCTAAAACATTGCTTTTTGGTTTTCCTGAAGAACAGTATTCAGCGACAATCTCAACCTTATCTCCAACAACATCGCCGCTTTCCAGATTATTTAGATACAGCGTTTTGCAGGGATTGCTATTAATCAGCAACAGACGGATTTCCTGTTCTGCATCCGCCTGACAAAGGACCGAAATACGATATTGCTTTTCAGACTCATCCCCGACAGTGATTGGATTCAGCTTTCTTGCAAGAGGACGCAAAATCAAGTTGGAGGCAATCAAAATACCAGCGGCAGTGATTGCCATTGCATACATTCCCGTGCTCGCAAGAATACCAATGGCGCTGTGCACAAAGCGTGGTCGCCGTATTCATTCCCGCACCGAACCGCTGTCCTGAAGATCACGCCGCGCATAAAAGCCCACGCCGGATATAATGCTGCTCCCGACACGGAACACCTGATCTGAGCCATAGAGCATGGGAAACAACGTGAAGAAGCTGGTTCCCATGCAGATCAGAACGTTGATACGGATGCCTGCCGGATGTCCGGTAAGCTGCCGCTCCAATCCAATCAGAAAGCCAAGCGCCAGGGAGAGGGAAATTTTTAAAACAAAATCGGCGTAAATCACGCGAATCGCCTCCCTTCGACCACTTACAAAAAACAAAATCGCAAGGAAAATCACATGTCTAAAACCTTGCGATTTCCTTGCGATTTGGCAAGAATTCAGGCGGGCTGAGTTTGGCCCGCCTGTGTTATAGTTGGTCATTAAACTTGTATCCGATGCCCCAGATGGTCAGAATGTACTTGGGCGCGTCTGGGTCAGGCTCAATTTTCTTCCGTAGTTTTCGGATAAATGCCATGATGTTGCTGTCGTCCAAAGGTAATCCTCAGACCACACCGCCCGGTAGATTTGTTCCTTGGTAAATACCTCCCCGCGGTTCTGAGCAAGGAAATACAGTATGTCAAACTCCTTTGGCGTCAGGCTGACTTCAGCGCCCCCCATGACGACCCTCCTGCTTTTGGGGCTGATTTCCAGTTCTCCAATCCGCATCCCGTCCGGCGGGACGAGCGAGGAGCTTCCGCCTCGCCGGATGCGCTCAGCAGCAGGGAGGTCACCTCTCCGCTGAGCATATCCCGGATGCCGGAAAGCAGGTCTTCGGCGCAGTCACTTTCGGCGGCTCTTTCATCAGCTTTTCCAGCAGCCACTCTTCAAGGACAGAATCCATTGGGATAAAACCGATATTCTTTTTCACGATGGATTCCTCCTTTCAAATTAACTCATGATACTTCTTCTGATAGAAGGTTTTGACTACCGTAGTCAGCGGCATATACAATAGGGCTACAATCAGCAGAAACACGAGATACCAAAGCGGCAATTTCGTCAGGCCGAACAACGACGCACCCTTGGTAAAGGTAATCGCGGTAAAGGCGACGATTCCCGCAAGGGTAATACAAATAACCGGCGCAGACGGCCTGCTCTGCACAAAGGGTATCCTGCGGGTCCGCAGAAAATGCAGAATCAGCACCTGCGTCCACATGGATTCCAAAACCATCCAGTCTGGAAAGAGACACATACTGAAGCCGCAGGGCGGGATCGGTAAGGTTCAGATAGGTCGCTCCTCCGCACAGCATAGGACACAGGAAGTAATACAGAAACAGGAAGGTCACTATGTCGAACAGGGAACTGATCGGTCCAAAGGACAGCATAAACCGCCCAGCGTTCTGCCCGACCAGTCCCTCGGAGACACGGTCTCTTCTTCATCCACATTGTCCCAGGGCAGAATGATGCACAAAACATCGTACAGTAGGTTCAGCAGCAATATCTGTACGGAAGTCATAGGCAAAAGGGCAGACAATGGAGAGGATGCCGAAGTTGGAGCTGGCGGTAATTTTAATGTATTTGAGCATATTGGTAAAGGTTTTCGCCCTTCTAAAATGCCCTGTTCCAGCACGCCAAGATCCTTTGAAGCAGTACCACGTCCGCCGCGTCTTTGCATCCACCGCCGTATCCACCGAGATGCCCACATTGGCCTCGCATAGCGCCGGATATCATTGATTCCGTCGCCCAAGAAACCCACCGTATGCCCGTTTTGACCCAGGGTGGAAACCAAACGGACCTTTTGACCCGGTGTAAGCTCCGCAAAACATGAATTTTTCAACCGCGACTAAGTTCGCTGTCTGTCATTTCATCCAGATTGGCGCCGGTCAGCACGGCTTCGGAAGAAATCCCCACCCGGCGGCATACAGAGACCGCCACGTCCGCCTGATCCCCGTCAGAATTTTGGGAGTCACCTTCAGCCTTTGAGAGCCGCCACGGACACCTTTGAGGTTTTCTTGGGTGCGTCAAAGAATGCAAGATACCCCATCAAGATCATATCCCCTTCATCGGCAGGGGTAATCTGGTTTTGCTGTCCTACATTTTTTCGTGCAACGGCGATGACCTTCATACCGTCCTGGAGCATCTCATCTACCACAAAGGATACGCTCTGCATCCCGCCTTTCTCTATCGGCAAAATTTTATCCCGATACTCCACATGGGCAACGGGCCACGATGTGGGAGATATCCCTTTCATAATGAGTTGACTTTCTCCGTTTTTGTCTGTCACAAGAGTGCTGACAAACTTGCGGGCATAGTCAAAGGGAATCTCGTCTATTTTTTGATACTGCGTGAGCAAATCGGTGTAATGCGTCTCGCGTCCCGGCATAGTCTGACAGGCAAGAATCGCGTTATCAATTGGATTGCGTACGCCGGAATGGTAGAAGCTGTTTAAGAAAGCCAAATCCAGCACCTCGGCGCTTTCGTTGCCGAGCACGTCCATGTAATATTCCAGCAGGCTGCTTTCATTGGTCAGCGTTCCAGTCTTGTCCATGCAAAGCACATCCATGCTGCCAAAACCCTGCATGGCATTGATGTCTTTGATGATGGTCTGCTTGCGGCTCATGGTAAGACTGCCCCTTGCAAGGCAAGCGGTAATAACCATAGGCAGCATCTCCGGCATCAGTCCTACAGCCACCGACAGCGCAAAAGCAAAGGATTCCAGCCATTTCCCACCTGTGATACCGAGAAGCGCGAATACAATGGGAATCAGCACCGCAATAAAGCGGAGCATGACCCAGGCGATGGAATTGGCACCCTTTTGAAAGGATTTTTTATCATCAGAATCAGGTTTTGCAAAGCTGCCGTAGAGCGTGTCCTTTCCGACCGCCAGCACAATACCCTCGCCTTTACCGCTGATGACTGTTGTTGCCATGAAAGCAAGGTTTTCAAGCTGGGTCAGCGTTTCCAAGCTGCTGTAACTGAGGGCGCGGCAGTTCTTTTCCAAAATGGCGCTTTCGCCAGTTATGGCTGCCTGTGAGATGAACAGGTCGGTGACCTCTGTCAGCCGGATATCCGCCGGAACACGATTCCCCGCAGAGAGCAGGACAATATCGCCCACCACCAGCTTTTCCGCAGAGATCTCGATGAGTTCTCCTTCTCGCCTTACAGTGATACTTTCATGAATCAGCCGATTAAGCTGCTGCGCCGCATTCTTTGCTCGGAGTTCCTGAATCAGACGGATTGCACCACTAATTAGGATCATGGAAAAGATAATGATGGCAGTAGTGGCATTTCTAGCGAAGTTGGAGACGAGAAAAACGTCTGTCACCAACGAAATAATACCCAGGATAAAGAGAATTACATTGAACGGGTTGATAAAAGCCCGCCGCAACCGGCGTATCATCGTATCATTCTTTCGCTCCGCAAAGCTGTTCGCACCGTATTTTTCCCTCATCGCCTCGACCTGTTCATGAGACAGGCCATCCGGTGATGCTCCAATATCTTGATATATTTGTGATGTCTCACGGTAAGCGTATTTTTTGATACGACTGTCAAACAGTGTTGTTTTTGACACGGGACAGTCCCTCCTATATTGCATTTAAAAACATTCTATCATAGCTTTCGTATAAATACCTCTTTTTGATTCTTGTTTTTTTCTTGTTTTTTCAAGCCTCTAAGTAGTATTAACAGTTCCGACCGCCGCAGTTAAATTGTAGGATTACTATAATCCTATTATACACTAAGCAAGCCGCCTTAAAAAAGTGGTTTGTCGCTTTAAAAGATAAATTTTATGAAGGACTTTTTAACTCATGGAGTTCATTTTCCAAGGCTTTTGCCATCTTTGATATCGCAGTTTCGGTGCAGTTTTTTCTAAAGCTGGACTGGACAACAAAGATCACTCCATTGATTTTTGTTTCTGTAATCAAGGCGGGCTTTTTCTTCTCCGCCATAGCATCACACCTTCCTATATCAAAAGAAATGCTGCATTGGCAAAAAACAACGCAGCACCGCTTTATTCTTATTTTCCGTATCGAATATCTGGCCAGCAGGACTGACCATCGGCACACCCCCGATACTGGGAATATCCAAGCCGGCTCAGGGCTTCCAGCCGTAAGGCTGCTGAACCGCCGAATACCGCCGATAGGTGGAAGACACCATATTCGCAGTAAGTTTAGGTGAGGGTCACGGTTTCCCTATGCTAAGTGTCCTGGCGCTTTCCAGCCCGCCACAGGCTGGGTATCAGCCACCAAAGAATCGCTAGGTCCCTTTGATGTTATCGTGTTGACGGAAGCTCTGACCTTCCGCAGGGGGGGCTTGGCGTTTGTGCTATGTGACGTTCAACGCAGCACTCGAAAACTTGGATACTGAATATAAACGGATTGCCCGTTGTTTGTCAAGGTTCCATGAGAGCAAAGAGGAGTTTTCACAATTAAGGACGGAAAGCGGGCAAAAGTTGTTATCAGGCCGCCAGCTTTTTCTGAATTTTTTTCAGTGCCGTCTTTGCGGAACGCATGACTGTTTACTTATTGCTCCCTTCCATTTTTGCAATCTCCATATATGTATATTCATAGGCAAAATGGAGCAGGAATTTACGCCGCTGTTTGGGAGTGAATCCTTGCAGGATTTCCTCAACCTTCTGAATGACTCTCATACGCTCATAGGTTTCTTCCAATGTTTCCGTAGACAGTTCAAAAATCAGGCAGGTATCCTAGGATCGGGCATAATGGTGACGGGCTTCCGCTCTGCGCTGATGCTATATCTCACGCTCATAATCCCTAAACATTCGATAGATTTCACGGGTGACTTCTACCGTAACCGGGATTCCTCATTCATCAAAAATCGTAACCGTACACATCATCAATATCTCCTCATGCGGCATCGTCCAGGCATACCAAAATGCCGGACGGAAACGGAATATCTACGTCAGATTCTTCCCGCAACATGCAGGCTCCACAACAAGGGCTGGGCGCAGAATTATCCTCCACCACAATCAGAACCGCCTCTCCGGGCTGAAGTTTGATAACTCGTACTAATTTTTTCATGTTCAAAATCTCCGAAATATTATTGAGGGCTTGCCCCTCTACATATCGGAGATGACAGCCGACAAAAGATGAAGCCGACACTAAAAAAGTTGAAATAATTTTACTGAAAAGAACGACAGCACCCCAATGTGAGGTACTGCCGCTGTTTCTCCTGTCAATCATGTATATCCGAAGCTGTTTCAATGCGCTGCACATCATGTGCGATACCGCCGACGGGTCACATCCGAAGATAACGGCGATTTCCCGGTACTGATACCCTTTCCAGAAATGAAGCTCAATCGCCTGCCGCTACCGGTCAATCAGGCGCCGCAGACTAGCCGCTAATCGTTCATTCTGAACAGTATCAATGAAATCTTTGATTCCGCGCCGAACCGTAAAATCGTCTGATATGTATAAGTACTGCTCCTGGAACGCCAGCTCTTCGCTCATGCTGTCCAGGGATTTAAAATTATATCGGTGTTTCCGAGCTGAATTTGCTTATTTTGCGATATTCCTCTTTTAAGACCGCTGCCCAATATTCTCCGGTTAATGCTCTGTTCTCCTTTCATCAGTTTGGGGGCAAAAACTGATGAAGGGCGGGCCTCGGCACCTATGATTGAGTAAATATTCCGAACCTTTGTCGTATTTTGGTGCGGGCTGTCCAACACATACTCTATGTGGCTGGAATCCAGCTTTAAGAGCCTGCTTTTGACCACCTCGTTGGGATAGTCCTGGCCGCCAATGTCTACCAGAATTTCAAGCATTTCATCTAATATATCCCGGTCATAGCCCACACGCTCACAAAGATGGTGTACTTAATGTTCTCTTTTAAAATCTCCCGATAAATCCGTATCGTATTAATCCTATCAGCCGCCGCGGGTGGTTTATCTTCCGTTGGCCTTGCTGCCGGATAGATAGATCGGTATCATTCAATTCGGTATAATTCTTATCAGTATTGACTGTCTCCGATTTTAGGAAGTCAAGACTCCCCGTTTTCGGAAGTCTTAACTTCCTCCCTCCGAATGAAGTTTTTGACATAGATTTTGGTAGGGCGGCCCTGGCCCTGCTTCTTACGCTCAATCAGCCCCACCTTGTCCAGTCCGATAAAGAGGGCTACCGCTTTGTTGTGACCGCAGCCCATCGCTTCCTCCGGGGTGAAGTAGTTAAACACACGGTTTTGTTCGTCCAGCCAGCTGTTGCGTATGGAAAGCCCTATACGGTCCAACATCAAGCCATATAGAATTTTTGCGTCGCCAGTTGTCTATTTGAAACTGGGGACGGTGAACAACACCTTGGGAATCCGGTAAAAGGTATATTGCTCTGCCTCGGTGACATAGAAGTATTTTAATGCGCCTGGCTCGGCCATGTCTTCGCCCCCTTTCCTGGGAACGGTTACCCGTAAAAGGGCGCGAAAAAGGGATACCACAAAAACAGTGTCCCTTTTCGTGCATGTTGCCTTAAACCCTTGCCCGTTTAGCCGTCTGCTGTATTATTTTTTGAGTTTCCTTAATCGGCACCAGCTAATGTGCAAGGTGCTATTTTTAGGTTCTGGTATCATATAACTGGATATATATTCCATATTTTCCATAAACAAACTATTTTTCCAGTTTATAGAAAGAGTAAAATTAAGCCAGTCGGGAATGACTAACAAAGCCTGCAAATAAAATTCAATAGGAAAACGAGAAATTTTTAAGATTTATTGTTGATTGAATTTCAGGTACAACAAATAGACCACCGTTATCCGCTGATCTGAAAGGATGCCGTATTCCTTATTCTGGAAGAGACATAAGATGTTCTTTTACTCTTGCGTAATAGATTCGCAGAAACTTATTAGCACCTGCGGTCATGTAGACATATTGAGGGTTTCCCTGAGCTTTAGGCTCATAAATCACTTCTCAAGATTACTGGTTTTACTCATTGCCTATTCAAGCTACTGTGGTGTGATACGGGTGTACATGAGGCAGTTCAAGCTGCATAAAACGAACGTTGTGAATGAGGAGCTGGTTATCAGTCTTTATTACAGACGCGAAGTCCAAGAAATGAAGCTGATATACCGATTGCTCTATCATTATAACAGCTTAAGCAATAAGATGGATAATTCCTTACTGGCTGTAAGGGATATTAACCATAAATATTATTGTAGTAGAAAGCTTCCTGTATAATATAAGCAGATACAGGGTATACGAAAAAGAATACCTCAAGTACATTCAGATTATTACTGACCAGCCAGTTAGTAAAATCTAAACATACGAGAGGTATACACAATGAATGCTAAAGCGAAACAGAGGAAAAATCAAGTCTACTGGTTTTGCCTGGCGGGAGGGCTCATCTCAAACGGGATCAGTGTGGTACAGGTCAATCCTTACGCAGTCAAACAGATCAAGGAACTGGAGGACAACAGCCAGCTCAAGGATGACAGCAAGAATCCGAAGCTGATAGCAAACCTTGTGAAGGATGGGAACTACGGGATGTCGTATCTTCCGGAAGGACTGTATGCGGAACTGAGAAGGCTCTCCATGTTTCGTGACCAGCTTACAGAGGAACGGATCCGGGATCTGAACCGACTGCATAGGGAAATGAAAATCCACTTTCCGGAATATAAGGACGTATTAGGAAAAGTGGACGGGGCATTTGTGTTGGAACTGCTGAAAGAGGTGCCGTTCCCCTCAGACCTGAAACTTCTGTGGACAGAAGGAATCCGAGACATATGGCATGCGGCAAAGCTGCGGGGGCGTGGGTACAGCAGGGCGAAAGAGATACTTGAATATGCGGAGCACAGCGTTGGACGCGTGTACGCGCTGAAACGGCAAAGGAAGTAGTCAGATGACTTGCAGTGGGGGTGGCTCCGGCTGGATGAGAAGCTGGCGGAAATAGAAGATAAACTTCATGGGAAGTGCCGAGAGATTCCCCATGCGGAGAACATACTGGAGATATCCGGGATTGGTGAAAACATCCTGTCGGGAATAATGGCGGAAATGGGTGACCGGAGCCGGTTTGACGATGCCGCGGAGATTCAGAAGCTAAGCGGACTGGGACTCGTGGCCTGTAGTTCTGGCAAGCATAAGGGGGAGACCAAAATCAGCCATAGGGGACGCAAGAGGCTCAGGTATTGGCTGTTCCAGGCAGCAAAGCAAAGTCGGCTGTCGCCCATTCGCCGGAATTCAAGGAACTGCACCTGTATTACACAACCAGGGCGGAAAACCGCTCAAAAAGATGCAGTCGCTGATTGTGATTGCCTGTAAGATACTTCGGATTATCTTCACTATTCTGGGGGATAGGACAAAATACGATTTCGGCAAGATGCTGAGTGACATCCGGCGACAGGCGAAACAGGCGGAACTGACGGCAGCATTACGGACGATAGCAGATATATGAAGATGATTCCAGAGCCTTGCCGGGTTTCCGATATTGACGGGAGCCGGGCAGGGTTCTGGAAAGGAACCTGTAAACGATGGGGCTTTTGGAAGCCGCATCAGCAACAAGACCAATGGGAACCAGGGGCGGCACAGTGTCCACCGGGCAATCGACACTGCCGATGGGGAAGCTGGTCGGTATGATCTAAAAACAAGAGCTGTAGCCAACGGTAGTTCTCTCAGTGGGACATGATCCCGTTTGAAAGCTTGGTTGGCATTCGGTGTATGAACAGGTGGGACGAAGGAAGTTAAGACACAATCTCATTAGGCACGGAAGGTTCACCATCATAGAGAAGCAGAGGGAAAATAGCCTTTATAAAGCGTAGACAACAGGAGGCTTTATACACTGCACCCTGCTCCATCTATTCAGTACATGATACCATGACTGTTCATCACTATTGGATCTGTTTTTGAAAATAATTAATTGAGAAAAAGTCCAGAAAATCAACATTTTGGGATTGACATTATAGGAAGGAGTCATGACTATGCGGCACATTAACATAGAAGATTTACAACGATACCGACAAGAACTGATCGAGGCCGAAAAGAGCCTTGCCACTACCGAAAAATATATCCGGGACATCAAAACTTTCTTGCACTGGCTGGGAGATGACAAAGATATCACCAAGGACCGGGTGATTCAATATAAAGAATACTTAAAGACGAAATACAAAGTATCTAGTATCAACAGCATGCTGGTCGCGATTAATCGCTTCTTCCAATACATGGGCTGGAACGAATGCTGCGTGAAAGGCCTGAAATCCCAACAGCAGATGTTCTCGTCCGAATCCCGCGAGCTAAAGCAGTATGAATATGAAAAACTGGTTGAAACTGCCCGGCGGAAAAAGAAAGAGCAGCTGGCCCTAATCATAGAAACCATCACCGGAACTGGCATAAGGATCAGTGAACTGGTGTATATCACCGCGGAGGCCGTCACTCAGGGAAGAGCAGAAGTCTCCTGTAAGGGAAAATGGCGCCAGATCTATCTGACCAAGGAACTGCGGAAACGCCTGATGAAATACTGCAGGCAGAAAGAAATCAAAGCTGGGCCGGTATTTTGTTCCAGGCATAGAAAACCGTTAGACCGCAGCAATATCTGGAGCATGATGAAGAAGCTCAGCAAAGAAGCCGGAGTAGATCCGGGCAAGGTGTTTCCGCACAATTCTACGCCACCTGTTTGCGCGCACTTATTATAAGAAGCATAAGGATATCTTTTACCTGGCAGATATCCTGGGACACGCCAGTGTGAATACCACCAGAATCTACACCAGAACAGCCGGCGCGAACCATATCCGGCTGCTGGAAGGATTAAAACTGGTAATTTGAGCACAGAACGCAACGTCACAGAAAAATATAAAGTGGGAAACTGCAAAGAAGGACAATGCAAAACTGGAAACAGCAACGCAGAGACAGAAATACTGATACAGAGAAACACAAGAAAAGCAGAATATAAAAAACCACATAATATTGATTATGTTACATAAGCCTTCTTATTTTGTGATTATATCATTGCATTCGATAAATTACAACTATAACTGGCAAAAAATGGCGAAGAAACGCCACCTAGGCCGGTAAATAACAAGACTTACCGGCGTTTTTCTGTTACTTTTGAGATGGTTTAGAGGTAGCATCTATTACAACGTTATTGTTTAATACTTCATTTAAGGAAATTATATAGCTATAAAACACGACAGAAATCACAAAGTTATAACATAATCAATATTATGTTGTTTAGATTGAGAGAGGGGGGCTAAGTGTTTGAGCAATTGCAACATGGGGGGCATTTTCAAAATTTATCAATATTGGTATAAAGACCTCTTATTCGAGGTTAAATTCCATATCGTCAGTCAGTATCATCCAGATGACTCCGGCAAGCTGCCATCATGGTATCACAATAGGCCTTGAAGGCAGCGTTGTTTTTTACAATATTATGAAGTTGCATTCATAAGTGCATAATGCTGCACTTTGGATCTGCGTTTAGACATGACTGCAGAGTGTCAGGTCACTCAATCTGGACAATGGAGTGAGTTATATGAATAGATAGAGTACTATCGTTGACACCGAAAGACTTCTGGGCGAGAACTTCTAATTCTTTCGTCTGCTTTTTGGTAAAGTACCTATGAGAATTCACCTTGAGTAGATGAATCATGTGCATGGAAGAAATTCCTTTCAGTGTTAGCGCTTCTTTTAGAAGTACATAGACAGATTTCTGATGCAGAGTGGGCTTGAAAAAGTACCTCAGTTCAGGGAAAATTTGGCTAAGATAAGAAGGCAGTTGTATTTTTAAACGGGTACGCTGCTTCACGGTTTTCTGGCAAAATACCCAAGTTGTTTGAGAACAGTCGGTTCAAGGTTATAAAACGTGACAAACCTGTAGGAATCCTGCATCATGAAAGTTCTAACAATAATGTATGTGTCGACTTGTCGGTCTTAGTCTTGCAGATGTTGTTTTTTGCATTGCAGGTGTCTTAATAGAATTAGGCACACACATGGTAGTAATTGGCAAAAAGGTATCGAACAAAGTTGTTGCCATAGTGTACCATTGACTCAAGACTGATGATGATGTCGTCTTCGAGAATGAGCGCTTCGAGCTTGGAGATCAAGACTGAATCCATCACCGTCATTAATAAATTTAAACGTCTACATGAGTATTTAGCCATCAGATGTGGCAAGGTGATTGATTTTGGTAATGTCAATACCTACAAAACATGAGTTTGTACCTCCCTTTCATAAAGCTTGATACCGTGATACCCACCAACGATTATCATCGTAGACTTGATTCCCTGTTGAGTAGTCAGGCTACAGGATAAAATTAAAAGTCTGCAGTATCTGAATGAATTAGAACAGATACATAAATATATGAGAAAGGAAAGTGTGATAACCCACTTATGTAATTGTCATACAACATTAATATGAATTAAACAAGAACCTTCTATGGAATTAAGGGGGAAGGTATCTAACAAATGCCTAAATATCTAAAGATGAAAAGGAGACAAAAGATATGTTTGAAAGAATGAAGTTGAAGCCATATTTGATTACTGTGTTTTCTGTGATTATTGTTTTAGCTGCAATTATTACATTGGTGGGTACTGTTGGACTCCTAAAAACAAAGGATAGTATGCAAGTATTCATTGATAAAACATTAGATACAGAATTGGCTGTTAAAACCTGCAGAATAGAATCCAATATTGCAGCACGCGATTTGCGCGAAATGGTTATTACTGATAATCCAAAGGATTATGAAGGATTAAAAGAACGTATTGAGGAAAGTATTGAGACAATACACGAGCAGATTTCTATATTAAAGGAAGCACATGGGGAAACAGACGGTTTGGCAAAAAAATACGAAGATGCTTTCCAGAATTGGTTTAATGTTGCGGTGAAGGTTATTGATGAAGTGGAAAAAAGGGATAAAGAGGCTGCCAAAGATGTTATTCTAAATGAATGCTCACCGGCTTTAAGCGGTTTGGCTGAAATAGCTAAGGAGATTGAGGTGCAAATAGGTAAGGAACGGGCAGCATCAGAAAATTATGTACAAAAACTAATCATGAGCTTTATTGCGAGTTGTGTTGTTTTGCTTATTTTACTACTTTTTATTGGCTTATATTGTCAAATGAAGGTGACTAAAAATATAACTGGAGTAACTAATAAAGTTAAGGAAGCTGTGCTTGGACTGTCTAAAGGTGACTTGAAAGGCCAGAATTGAATATGCAGCAAGGAACGAGTTTGGTGAATTAGCTGAACGCATGAACTTTTCTTTTCAAGAACTAGCAAAATATGTTGATGCCATAGACTATGGCATGAGCGAGTTCTCCAAGGGGAATTTTACTTGTGAATGCCCGGTGGATTTTCTTGGAGATTTTGCCAATATCCAAAAATCAATCGGACATTTTCAGGCTAAAATGAATAACACATTATTGGAATTGAATACCGCTTCTGCTCAAGTGAGTGTAGGGGCTAGCCAGGTGGCCGATGGCGCTCAGGCCCTGGCTCAAGGTGCAACAGAGCAGGCAAGCAGTGTTGAGGAACTATCTGCGACAATTGCAGATATATCTCATCAGATTTCTCAGACCGCTGAATATTCAGAAAAAGCTAATGTGTTAGGAAAACAGGCAGGAACGGTTGTTCAGAAAAGCCAAGTGGAAATGAAGCAGATGATGACAGCAATCAAAGATATCGCTTCAGCTTCTGAAAGTATACAAAAAATCATCAAGGCAATTGATGATATTGCTTTTCAAACAAATATTCTTGCATTAAATGCAGCGGTAGAAGCTGCCCGCGCGGGAAATGCTGGCAAGGGGTTTGCGGTAGTGGCAGACGAAGTGCGGAATCTCGCGCAAAAATCTGCGGAAGCAGCTGCTAAAGATACCACGGAACTAATTGAAAACTCCTTGCAGTATGTATCATATGGAGAGCAGTTGGCATCGAGTACAAATGCAGCTTTTGAAGAAGTGGCAAAGCATGCAGAGGATATTTTGGGAATGGTTTCCAAAATTGCGCAGGCATCAAGTGAACAGTCATTATCCGTTTCTCAAATCTCTCAAGGCGTGGATCAGATATCTTCAGTGGTGCAGATGAATTCTGCAACATCGGAGGAAAGTGCTGCGGCTAGTGAAGAACTTAGCGGGCAGGCCAGTGTGATGAAATCGTTGATTGAGCAGTTTAAATTATCCCGTGTCACAAAACCTATTTCTGGTTCTGATATATGAATGGGAAATTAATAGTAAAATCATTTTGTATTATATGCTCGAGAAATATATCATGAAATAATGATTTTGTTGTGATACCACTATATCTGGAGCAAAAATTAGATGTCAAAAAACAGGGTATTTTGGTGGCATTTGGCCTAGGAATCCCTGATTGTCAGTAATAAAAGGAGAAAAAATGTTCAGATTGTTTGATGCAGAAGATGAAAATAAATTCACGTGGGAATCCATAGGTGATGTTATTGATGGCAGAAAAAATCTAGGGAGAAGAAATGCCTGTATATGTATACCGACTATTTCAATTTACGATTAAAGATGAACTGGTCAAACGCTTTGGGAAAGAGGTTACCATTGACATTTTCAGAAATGCAGGTGAACTGGCGGGAAGAGAATTTGCAAACCATCTTCTTAACTTAGAGTTGTCGTTTAATGAGTTTATTGCCCACTTGCAAGGGGTTCTGGAAGAAAGTAAAATTGGCATTTTGCGTATTGAGAAATTTGATATGGATACTGGTGAAGCCGTTCTGACTGTTGGAGAGGATTTGGATTGCTCCGGTTTGCCTATTACAGGGGAGACGGTTTGCAATTATGATGAGGGCTTTTTGGCAGGGATTTTAAAGGTTTATACAAAAAAGGAATATGTGGTTACTGAAGTGGATTGCTGGGCTACGGGGTCTCGCGTGTGCCGGTTTGAAGCGAGTGTAAAGAATCTAGGTGAATTTAGCATTGAATAAGGAAGATATTGATTTGCTTGTGGAACAAATCAGGCAAATCATATTGAATAAACCGATAAAGGAAGAGTTAAAGAGTGAATCTGAAGAATTGGCTGAATTACAGGAAGCCGTACTTTATCTATCGGGTTTGTTATCTGAATCAAATGAATTTTTAAGACATTTGCAGGCAGGAGAACTTGATGTGAAACCGCCTGGTCGACATAATTTTTTATGGCTGCTAATCTAAAGGAACTTCATTCTGCGCTCAAACATTTAACGTGGCAGGCGAATCAAATTGCTAATGGCGATTACAGCCAAAAGGTCGATTTTTTAGGAGATTTTTCGGCATCATTTAACTCTATGATACATCAGCTTGCGGAGCGGGAGGCAAAATTAAAGCATCAGTCCGTTGAACTTTCGGATATGGTTGAGTTGATAAAATCTATAGTGGATGGACTGAAAGACTGGATTGTTGTGATTGATAGTGAAAGCAAGGAGGTTATTTATACCAACCAATCCGCAAATCAGTTGTTTTATGATATGGAGATAGAAAAAATATACTTGTGGAAAACAAATGTGAACTGATTGAGCAATTAAGGAAACAAAGTCAAGACTGTAAAGGTTTCAATTTTTGAATATACTTGTCCCAGGAGCATGAAAATACTGCGTGTAAAGTCTTTTGGCATTAAATGGAATAACAAAGCGGCTTGTGTACATTATATCCAAGATGTAACTGATGAGTGTAAATATCATGAGCAAGTGGAAGAAATGGCATATACGGATGAGCTTACAGGATTATATAACAGAAGATATTGCATGAAGCAACTAGAACGACAATTGTCGCAAAAGAATGAATTTTCGTTTTGTATGATAGATTTAGATGGACTTAAATATGCCAATGATAACTATGGGCATGCTTCTGGAGATCGGTATCTTAAAACGGTAGCTAATGAGATGCTGAAAATATCGCGTACAACGGATATTGTTTGCAGAATTGGCGGTGACGAGTTTGCGATACTATTTCTTAATTGTGCATCGGATATAGCCCTGAAAAATGAAGCAGGCAAACCTAAGTATAGAAAGCCTATCTGAAGGATTTTTGATGTCAATTAGTTATGGAGTCATCCACATTGAAGCAGGAATGAATATTTCGCCGGAAACTATTTTGAAGTGGGCTGATAAAAAGATGTATGCTTTGAAAAACACCAAAAAGCATTCAAAGAGCCATGGCCGATGATATGGTTTGCGTGCCAGCAGTGGAGTGGGGATAGTTCCGTTAACATTCTGTCTGTCGCAATGAATAGTAGTGTAAATAGGTTGAAGAGATGGGGGACAATAAATTGGACTTTTTTGGGAATTCTATATCGTTGTCTGGCCGAGTGTTGGATTATCTTTGGCAGAAAAATGGAATGATTGCTGCTAATATAGCTAATAACGACACTCCGGGGTACAAAAGCCGCTATATGACATTTGAGGATGTCTTAAAAAGAAATCTCGAGCGGGTGAGAGGCGGTAGATCTTCAGACATAAGGAAGGCAATAGGAAATACGAGAGGGGTCATACATACTACAGAGCAGGAAAGTGTCAGGATTGATGGCAATAACGTCCAGATTGAAGCTGAGTATCTAGAGCAGGCCCGCGTCCAGCTTCAGTATGAATATCAGCTGAAACTGCTGAATAGTGAATTGTCCCAGCTTAGGACAGCAATTAAAGGATAACCGGGAAGGATTGAACAGGAATGGAAGGATTAACTAATGGATTTATTCAATGGATGAGGCCGCTGAATCGACTTGAGGATTTTGAACTAGATAAACGGGAACCGAATCAATCGAAGGAAGCGAGATTCATTGATGTTTTTCGAAACGCATGGAATAATGCCGGGGAGGCAAGAAGCGATTATGCGAGGGAACAGTACGCCTTATCTGTGGGGGAAACGGATGACCCGCATAACCTTATGATTGCTGCTAATAAGGCAGAACTATCGGTGGAACTATTGGTTCAGCTGCGAAATAAAGCGCTGGAATCGTATGACCAGCTTATAAAGATAGGGTTTTAACATGCTGCCCGTAGAAAGGTCAGAGGATTTGGACAGATGAAGCAACTGGACAGAATGAAAGATTTCTTTAAAAATCTATCAGGAAGAACAAAAAAAATTATTGCTATAACGGTGTCGGGGCTGCTGATTCTTTCGGCGGCCCTGGCAATGGTGGCGCTTAATAATACTGATTATGCGGTACTGTTTTCTGGCGTGAATGAAGAGGAGGCCAAGGAAGTTATGGCGAAACTTCAGGATATGGAAGTGTCTTATCAATATAATCAGCAGGGGAGTGTTCTTGTTCCGAAGGATTCGGTGGATAAGACAAGAGGAATGCTGGCAGTTGATGGCTATCCCAAAAGTGGTTTTTCCTATGACGTGTTTACAGAGCATGCGGGCATGATGTCTACAGAATCGGAGAAGGAGACCTACAAGCTTTATCAGCTTCAGGAACGGATTGGCTCTACCATCCGTACGCTTGACGGGGTAAAAAGTGCTATCGTTACCATAAGTCAGGCCAAGGATAGTAAGTACATATTGAACACGGACAATACAAAGAGAGCATCGGCCTATGTTGTAGTACATATGTATGATGGCGGTTCCCCTTCTCGAGAACAGGCGGAGGCGATACAGAGACTGGTAGCAAAAGCGGTTCCAGATATGGAATTGGGGGATGTCGCAGTCTTGGATGGAAACGGTGTGGATGTATCCGCCGTGAAGGATAGTGATTCGGAAACTGTTGATGGGAATAAGAAGTCGGAGTATGAAAGCCGGGAAGAGGCAAAGCTCCGGGATAATATACTGAATGTCTTGGAAGGGATTTATGGCCGTGGTAATGTTAATGTTTCTGTTAAGTGCACAGCAGATATGCAGAGGATACTTTCTGAGGAACTGAGTTATAGCGCCCCGGATACACAGAATAATTCAGGTTACATCAGCCGGCAGACCTTAAGCTCCGAGGGGAATGGCCAGCAAGCAGGCGCTGCTGGCATACCTGGTACACAGTCTAATACCAATGTGACCCAATATAATGCTGGACAAGGTACTGCTTCCGATATCTATAGCAGTAATTCAGATACAACATACGAACTGAATCAGAAAAAGGTTCAGGGACAGAATGACAGTGGTGCAATCTCTGATGTTAGCGTCGCAATAAGTATTAATCAGAAAGCAGTTATCGGAGGAGGGCCAGGTACTGCCCAACTGATAGCGTTGGTGGCCAGAGCGGCAGGAATTGCCCCAGAATTGCAGAACGAGAAAATATCTATTGTTATGGCGGATTTTTATAACAATGCAGGTACTCTTGAGACTGCGGCACCAGTTTCGCCAACGGAGGTTGAGGCGGATAGGATGAGGTATCTGCCGTTCGTTCTGGGGGGGAGTCTTCTGTTGCTACTTCTTCTGATATTCTTCATCGTAATGGGCATCAAGAGACGGAATAAAAAGAAGCTTTCCGCAGAATCAGAGGCAGAAATTCCGCTGGAATCCCCGGCGGAGGAAGAGACGCTGGAAGAGGAAATCCTAACAATAGATAAGGGAAGCCGAATTAAAAGTCAAATTCAAGGTTTTGCAGAGGATAATCCGGAGATATCCGCTGCACTGCTGCGTAGTTGGGTGAGATCGGAGGAGGGTAATTGATGAGTGACGGTAAATTAACTCCTTTGCAAAAAGCTGCTGCAGTTATTGTTTGCCTGGGGGCGGAACGCGCTTCGATGATTTACAAATATCTAGAACAGTCAGATATAGAAAAGTTGACCATAGAGGTGGCGAAGCTGGGGCATATGGAATCGGAGGAGGCGGAGGGGGTACTGGATGAGTTCTACAAGCTGTGTCTGACCCAAAAGGTGGTAACAGACGGCGGGTTAGAATATGCCAGAACGGTTTTGGAAAAGGCATTTGGCGAGGCAACCGCAGCAAGCCTTTTGTCCAAGGTTTCCAAATCTTTGCAAAACCGCGCATTTAGTTTTTTAAGGAAAAATGACATCAAGAGTCTGGTACCTGTACTTTCCAGAGAACGTCCTCAAACAATAGCATTGGTGCTTTCTTATATGGAGCCGGATTTGGCAGCTGCAATCATTGATGTTTTGCCTGAAAAGAAGAAAATGTCAGTTTTTGAGAAGATTGCCAAGATGGATAGCATCTCTCCGGAAGCTGTGAAAATTGTGGAAGAGGAAATAAAAAAGATGTTTTCAAGTCTATATACTGCTGACTTTACTACGATTGGTGGTATTGATTATGCTGCTGAGCTGATGAATAATGTGGAGCGAAGCAGTGAAAAACTTATTTTTGCAGAATTAAATAAGCATGATGCAGAGCTGGCCGATATGATTCGTAGGAAGATGTTTGTATTTGAGGATTTGGCAACTCTGGATAATCGTTCCTTGCAGAAGGTAATCAGAAATTGCGATAACAAGGATCTTGTATACGCGCTTAAGGGAATCAGTGATGAGAATCTATTTAATTTAATCTTGTCTAATATGTCAAAGCGTATGGCGGAAGGAGTGCTTTCCGACTTGGAGATTACTACCAATGTGCGTGTAAGGGATGTGGAAGAGGCCCAACAGCGTGTTGTCAATATAGTCAGAAACTTAGAGGAGCAGGGAGAACTTGTAATCAGCAAGAGTGGAAAGGACGAGATCATTGTCTAAGGTTATTAAATACGGGGAGCGGGAAGCAAGTCCATATATATATCCGAGGGATAAACAGCTTGTTGGGCGGAAGAAGGCAGACAGACTGGAAGAATCGGAAAAGATTGAAGATACATATGCGGAGGAATGTATTGTCCAGGCAGTAGAGCAGTCAGAGAAGATTCTTAATACTGCCAGGAAAGAAGGGCAGCTTTTAAAAGAGGAGTACCAGAGAAAGGGATATGCTCAAGGGTATCTAGAGGGAAAAAGAGGATGGATTTGACCAGGCTAAGAAGGAACACTTGGAACTTTTTGAAAAGGACAGGGAAGAAGCAAGAAAACTCCTGGAAAGCTGTATTGAAGGGATGGAGCAGAAAAAAAAAGAATTACTGGAAAAGTATCTGGATGAACTTAAGAATATAGCGGTTGCGATAGCGGAAAAGGTCATTAGGGTCAGCCTGCGCACGAGTGGCGAGACGATGAAACATATGATTGCATCAGCTGCAGGAGAACTTGAGAAGAAGGAATGGGCTAAGGTATATGTATCAAAACATGACATGGATGTGATGATAGAGGGGTGATGTGGAATTCTTAAATACACTTTCTGATCTTTCCTCCAATGTGAAAATTATAAAAATGGAAAATGAGGAGCAGGGAACCTGTATCCTGGAACTTCCAGATGAAATAGTCGATTTAAGCGTGAATACTCAGATGGCTAACATCAGGGAGCTTCTTGATAATGCATAGAGGAGATGTGTTTATGCAGTTTAGAGATTTGCCCGGATTGATTCGTAAATCAGAGACTATCAGCAGGATTGGTAAAATAGAGAATGTGGAAGGGATGCTGCTGGAGGCATCAGGCGGAAGGACTAGTATCGGTGAGATATACATGATATATGATGAGAGGGAAAATCGCCATATTCCTGCGGAGGTAATAGGATTTAAACAGAATAAAATCCAGATGATGTCGTATGAAGATACTAATGGTATATCCTCAGGAAGTATTGTGAGGAGCACAAAGAAGCGGTTAAAAATCCCGGTTGGTGATTTCCTGAAAGGCCGTGTTATTGATGCCATGGGGAGACCTATTTTTGGGGAGAGGTTCTCGGATTCCCAATTTTGTTATGTGGAAAATACTTACACGAATCCTTTGAAACGTCCGCCTATTACGGAACGTCTTGACTTTGGGGTGAAGGCTATTGATGGGTTGCTTACCATAGGTAAAGGGCAGCGAATTGGAATTATTTGCCGGTAGTGGAGTGGGAAAGAGTACTCTTTTGGGTATGATTGCTAAGAACTCTACGGCGGATATTAATGTCATAGCCTTAGTGGGGGAACGTGGAAGGGAAGTCAGGGAGTTCATAGAGAGGGATTTGGGGGAAGAGGGAAGACAACGCTCAGTTGTTGTAGTTGCTACTTCGGATGAATCCTCCATGATGCGAATGAAATGCCCGATGGTGGCAACAACCATTGCTGAGTACTTTCGGAATCAGGGAAAGGATGTGCTTCTCATGATGGATTCCTTAACACGTTTTGCCATGGCTAAACGTGAAATCGGACTTTCCCTGGGAGAGCCGCCTGTGGCCAAGAGGATATACCCCTTCTATATATACAGAATTCCCAAAACTATTGGAACGGAGCGGGCGGTTTAAAGAAGGTTCTATCACTGGTGTATATACTGTTCTGGTGGAAGGTGATGACACCAATGAACCTATTGCTGATACGGTTAGGGGGATTTTGGACGGTCATATTGTCTTAACCAGGAAATTGGCAAATGAGAACCATTTCCCGGCAATTGATATCAATGCCAGTATATCCAGGCTGATGTCCAGTGTGGCTTCTGAACGGCAGAAGGAGCTGGCTTCGGGGATCCGGGATATTTTAAGCACATATTCTAAAAATGAGGATTTAATCTCCATAGGGGCATATAAAATGGGGACGAGTCAGAAAGTTGATCAGGCAATAAGCAGGATAGATAGAGTAAACGCGTTCCTGATGCAGGGCGTGAATGAAAGCTTTACACATGATGAGGTTGTGTCAGAGATGGAAAAAATCTTGAGTGACTGATAGGAGAGAAGTGGTTATGCGGAGATTTCATTTTCAATTAGAAAAGGTTTTGGACTATAAGAGCCAGATTCTGGACAACCTGGTGGGGGAAGAAGCGGCCATCATGGCAAAAATCAGGGAAAAAGAAGAGATATTAGCCGGATTAGATAAGGAATACGAGGATTGTTGCAAAATTCTCAATGAGAAGCAGAAGAACGGAATGGATGCCATGAGCATGCATATCTATGAGAATTATTTAGATACATTAGGATTCCGAATCCGAAATGCCAGGCAGGACTTAGAACTGCTTCAGCGACAGGAAGAGATAAAACGGCAACAGCTGCTGGAGGTACAAAAAAAGAAAGCACATCCCTGGAAAAATTGAAGGAGCGCAGACTGGAGGAATACCAGATTGGCTTCCAGAAGCAGATGGAAAAGGAAATTGAGGAGTACATCTCTAATAATCGTAAGGCTTTGGTTCGTATATAGCATGGACAGGAGGCAGGAAGATGAATGCGGGAGTGAATGCGGCTGTCATGCAGCCGACAAGAAAAATAGCAGTTACTGATAAAAGAAAAAAGGAAGATGAAGGGAGCGTATTCTGTGAACTTTTAGAACTAGGGGCTTGTATGAACCCCTTCTTAGTGGATGGACAACAGGATGCGGCAGACATGGGAGGGAGGACAGGTCTTCCCGCTGTCCTTACCAGTATAGACGGAGAAACGTTTGAATATTCAGGAAAAAAAGGGCCTCCTGTTTGGGGAGGAGAAGAATGGATTTCCCGTTCAATCAGGGAGAAAAGTAGCGGAAAGGCTGGATTTTTGGCTCAATCTTCATCGGAAAGGGAAACTGTTATTAGGGAGAGAGGGGGAAATGGTCCGGGCCAAGGGAATGGGGGAAGAATTCAGCATCCGTTTCCGGGGAGAGAGTGGAGTAACGATGAATGTTGGATTTGGCCTGGATCCTTCAATCGGTAAGGTGGATGGATGGACGGCACTGGCTCCCGCAGGAAACATTCAGGGACAAGAAACATCCTCCAAAGCAGGACAAAAGTCAGGGGACTATATGAGTGACCATGCGCCGGAAGGAAAAAAGGCAGGAGAGGAGGAAGGCGGGCTGATGCTCTCCTCATCAAGAGAAGCCTATCATATACCGACTTCTAATGAGCCAGTAAAAATCAGGGTAGCCCAGCCATATCATGAATACAAACCAGAGTTTTCGAGAGCGCTGTCGAACCATATTGCGAATGGGCTGTCGAATAGTGGGAGGACTCTGGAGATTCAATTGGAACCGGAGACCCTGGGAAATATCCTTATTAAGTTTCGGACAGGCAAAGAAGGGACCCGCGTTGAATTGTGCTGTGCCAGTGAAAAAACGGCCTTGTTGCTGGAAAAGAATGTATCGGAGATTGGAAGGCTTATCAAATACTACACGGAGACTCCTGTTTCCATAGATATCAGACAGGAGGAGGCATCATTGCTTTCCTGGAACCGAGATCAGGGGCATTCCGGGGGACGGAATCCTGAAAATGGAAATGGGAAAAAGAAGCAGGATGGCGGGGGCAGAAACAATGAAGTAGCTGATTTTATTGAGAAGCTGAGACTTGGCTTGGAGGAACTATAATGAACAGGAGGTAATTGTTATGACAGATATCGGTATGATGGACAGCTCCGCTGCGCGTACTACTGTTTCCTCTTCGGGAAATAGGAATCAATCATCCAGGGTGGCAAAAGAATTCCCTGACTCTGGAGGATTTCTATACACTGATGGCGGTCCAACTTCAGAATCAGGATATGACCAGTCCCATGGATAATTCGGAGATGCTTAATCAATTAGTCCAGATGGCGACAATCGAATCCATGTCCCAGATGACACAGATGTCCACGAATCAATACGCATCAGGACTGCTGGGACAGCAAGCTGAGGTTGTCATATTTAAGGATGGGCAACAGAAGACGGTTAAGGGGACAGTGACCGGTGTAAACTTAGCGTTTTCTCCTCCGGTCATCTATCTGGATGGTCAAAGCGAGGAATACCCCGTAAGTTCTGTTATGGCAGTCGGACAGCGCGGTACCGTTACGGATGAGGAAGGTAAGGATAAGGGGCCTGGGAGAGAAAGCAATCAGTCAGATGTTCCAGTGAAGCCTTATTTTGATGATGACAAAGGAGAAAAAGTAAAATGGTAAGATCAATGTTTGCCGCTGTAGCCGGATTAAAAGCACATCAGTCTAAGATGGATGTAATCAGTAATAATATAGCCAATGCCAATACCACAGGGTATAAGAGCCAGTCAGCCACCTTCAAGGATTCCATTTATTCCAGCTTAACGAAGCCATCAGGCGCCTCAGCCGTAGCGGGAGGTACCGGTGGACTCAATGCTTCCCAGCTGGGGTATGGATCGGTATTAGGAGCCGTGAGAACGAATTTTACTCCGAGTTATCCCAGCTATACAGGATACAACTCGGATGTATATTGCGATGGCCCGGGGTTCTTTATGGTAGGCCCTTTTGAACAAAATGCCAGTCCATACAACTCCTATTTGTCTAGAAGTGGTCAGTTTACGGTAAAGAACGGATACCTGATGGACAGCATGGGCAATTACGTCTATGGAGCTACCGCCACCGCTCATAATGCTGACGGAACTGCTACTGCAATTACCGGCATGACCAAGGCAAATGGTTCCTGGGATTTTGATGATGCCACCACCGACCTGGAGCCCATTAAGATTGGGGAGAAATCGATAGGGGGGGAAAACCCTTTACGGAATACTCCATTGATGGAAACGGCAAGATTACAGCTACTGACTCGGAAGGCAAAAACTATGAAATGGGTTATATCGCCCTTGTTAATGTGAATAACCCAGGGGGCATGATAAAAAAAGATGGTTACTATTTCGAGATGGGCGCCTCCGATAATTCCGGGGCTGCCGGAACAGCCAGCATTATTCGAGCGGGCAAGACAGCCGGTTCTTTGATGTCTGGTTACCTGGAAGGATCGAATGTTGATATTGCCCAGGAATTTTCTGAAATGATCACAACACAGAGAGGTTTCCAGGCCAATACGAAGATTATCACGGTGACCGATGAGATGCTGGAGCAGCTTGTCAATATGAAACGGTAGTTGGAAAATCTGTTGAGAGGGGCCGATGGAATCATTGCAGCGGTTAAACGGGAGAAAAAAATGATAGAACTTCATAAGTTAAGTGGTGAGCCGTTTTATTTGAATGAGGATCAGATAGAAATGGTAAAGTTTATCCCCGAAACGAAGATTGTCATGATGAATAAGGAATTTTATATTGTTCAGGACAGCGGGGAACAGGTAGTTGAAAAAATTATAGAATTCAAACGGAAAATCATGCGGCCAGTAGGAGAAAAATACCCGGAGGGTAAAGAGGAGCTGCTGCGGAGGGAATAGGATGGACTTATCTACGCTCATAGGGATTGTATTGGGCTTTGTTATCATCGTAGTGAGTATCACAATGGATGACATAAAAGCAATTAATAATTTCATAAATATGCCCAGTTTATTTATTGTTGTGGGTGGTACGATTATGGCGATTGTAGCCAGTTATCCTTTCTCAATACTGAAAAATATTCCATCCCATATGAGGATTCTGTTCCAGGGAAAGCGGTTTCACAATATATCTTGCATTGAAACGCTGGTGGAATTCGCTATGGAGGCCAGGAAGAACGGTCTGTTGGCGCTTGAACAGAAGGCGGAGGAGCTAAAGGAGCCATTTTTTAAATATGCGATTATGATGATTGTGGATTCTCACGATCCCCAGGATGTAAGAACCTTGTTAAATGATGAACTGGATTATATGACTACCCGCCATGAGACAGAGATAGGTATATATGAAAAGGGAACGGTTCTGGCTCCGGCTTTCGGCATGACAGGTACTCTGATTGGCTTAATTAATATGTTGATGGGGTTAAATTTGGCTGATGGAGCCAGTGATTCTTTAGGGGCCAACATGTCGGTAGCGCTGATTACCACTTTTTATGGCTGTCTCCTGGCAAATCTGTTTTTCGCACCCATTGCCAAAAAGCTGACAATCCGCAATGACGAAGAATATTTGTATAAACAGCTGATTATTGAGGGAGTCTTATCCATCCAGGCCGGAGATAATCCTAAATTTTTAAAAGAGAAGCTGTACTGCTACTTAAAGGAGCGGCTGAATGAGAACCTCAAGGAGGAAGGGGACGGAGACGGAAAGAAGAAAAAAGGAAAGGGGAAGAAGGAATAAAATATGCGCAAGAGAAAACATCAGGACCATTGTGGCAACTGGATGGATACTTATGGGGATATGGTAACCCTGCTTCTTTGTTTCTTTGTTCTTTTATATGCAATATCCGCTATTGATCAAACGAAATGGGCTAACCTGGTAAGGAGCTTAAACCCGAATTCAGTCACCCAGCTTGAAGCGGCAACGCAAAATCCTCCGGAAGACAGTCAGGCAATTGTCCAGAAGGTTCCAGAGGATTTTCAGACGCTTTATGAGAATTTAAAGGCAGAGGTGGAGGAAAAGAACCTAAACACGGAAATAGAAGTTAAGGCAGGCAAGGGCTTTACGTTTATCGCATTCAAGGACAAGATTTTTTTTGATGGTTACAGCTATGTGATAAAGAAGAGTGGGGAAGAAGTTCTGGAGAATTTTTGTAATATCCTGGCCCCCATATGCAGATGATATTAAGCAGATTGAAATCCTGGGACATACTGCCAGGGTGGACGGTCAGCAGTATTCTGTTGCAAATGACAGATTCCTTGCATCCAATAGAGCAACAGCGCGTTTTAGTCTATATACAGGAGAAAAATTTCATAGATCCTTCCAAGCTGACCAGTGTGGGATATGGTGATAATTGGCCTGTGGCCGATAATTATACCCCGGAGGGGCGGTCTGCCAATAGAAGGGTTGAGGTATTGATTACTAAAACTGGAGCACAGTATAAGAATCTGGGGGAGTTATATAAGGAAATACAATATGGTACAGATACAGACGAAGGGCAGGAATAGAATATGGCTGAGGTTCTGTCACAAAATCAGATAGACATGCTACTGGCGGCTATGAACAGTGGGGATGATACGGAGAAAACAAAAAGCAAAGAGAACTCGCCGGAAATGAGATACCGGAAGTATGATTTTTACAGCCCCAAGAAATTTACCAAGGATAAATTAAGGCTGCTTCAGGATGTCTTCGAAAAATATGCAAGGATTGTTGTCTCTCAGGTGAATAGTATGTTTCGGTTTGGCTGTGAAATTCAGGTTTCTACTATAGAGGAGCAGCGTTACTATGAGTTCTCCAATGCCCTTAAGGATACTGACATCCTGGCTTCTCTGGATTTGATGCTCCAGGGAGAAGGGGTGAACAAGCCAGTTCTGATGCATATCACGCTGCCTATCATGCTGGATTTTATGGACCGGATGATGGGAGGAGAGGGGGATGATGCGGATGTCAGCAGTGATTACGTTTATACAGAGATTGAACGAGCCCTTTACAGTAATATCATGTCTTACTTGTCAGAGGGATTGGGGGATGCCTGGAATAACTATGTGAATATGGAATTTTGCTATCGGCATATTGAAGACAATCCCACAATGCTTCAGGTAATCGGGGTAGATGAGACTGTGGTTATCGTTATTTTGGAAGTGAAAGGTGAAGATGGCAATGGGGGCAGAATCAGTATTTGTCTCTCGGGCGACTTGCTGACTGATATTTTTGCCATTTATGACAGAAGGACATACAGGAGAGAAGAACACGAATTTTGTGGATATGTCTGAACATATTATGGACAGTTTAAACCAGTCCCTGGTGGATATATCTGTAAAACTGGGAAGTGTCGTTATTACGATGAAGGATCTCCGCGAGCTTAGGGAAGGCGATATTATTAATTTGAATAAACCTAAGGATTCGCTAGTTGCCGTAGATGTGGCGAAACGCCCATGGTTTGAGGGGCATATCGGGCAGCATAAGAATAATCTGGCGGTGTTGATAGAAGAAGTGAACCATGTTAAAGGGGGAGATTTTCTCTTTAAGGAGCAGGTAAACAGGATGCAGTCAGATGATTCCAAAGGGGAGAGCTAAGAGAGCAATAATAAAAAAGAGGTGAATAAAAATGGCGAAGATATTAATTGTAGATGATGCGGCATTCATGAGGATGATGGTGAAGGATACTTTGAAGAAAAATGGATATACGGATTTTTGCGAGGCTCCAGACGGAGCAGAAGCGTTAAAGTTATACCAGGAGATTAAGCCGGATTTGGTGCTGATGGATATTACCATGCCTAATATGGATGGCCTTGAGGCATTAAAGGCCATTAAAAGCTATGATTCTGAGGCTAAGGTAGTTATGTGCTCTGCTATGGGGCAGGAGTCTATGGTTATTGATGCAATTAAATCGGGGAGCGAAAGATTTTATTGTAAAGCCGTTTAAGCCGGACCGGATTATCAAAACGGTATCCAGCATATTGGGATGATGAGGAGGATGATGCTATGGCATTCTTAAGTTCTATGGATATATGTGCTTCCGGCATGACAGCTCAGCGACTGCGATTGGATATAGCTGCCGAAAATATAACGAACAGAGATACTACCAGGACAGAAGGGGGAGGACCATATCGGAAAGAAATCCGTAGTATTCCGTGAAATCCCTTCTACATCCTTTCAAGAAGTCCTGGGAAGGGCAGCAAACGGCAGAAAGGGCGGGGTGGAAGTGGAAGCCATTGTACTGGACCAAAGTCCCATGGACTTGGTTTACAATCCTGATCATCCAGATGCCCGTCCGGATGGCTATGTGGAGATGCCAAACGTAGACTTATTGGCGGAGACGATTGATGCCATGTCGGCTTCCCGGTCCTATGAAGCGAATCTGACAGCTTTGAATACCATAAAGCAGATGGCTTCTAAAGCGCTGGAAATCGGTAGATAGAATATAAAACCGGAAGGGTAGAGCCGGGAAAGGGATAGGACATGGATTGTAATAATATTTTTACGCCAATAGAGATTGATGCTATTGGAGAAATACTAAACATCAGTTTGGGAGCCTCGGCGACCGCTATATCTACTATGCTAAATACCAGAGTGGATATTACCACTCCCAGGGTAAGGATTGTTACAGACGAAGAGTTTTCGTTCGAAGAGTTAAAACCGGTAATAGGCGTTGAAATTACATATATTTCGGGTCTGGAAGGTAAAAACATCATGCTTTTAAAACGTGGGGACGTAAAACTGATCGTTGAACTCCTCATGGGCGTAGAGATTGCTGATGATGAATTTGAACTGGATGAGATGAATCTAAGCGCTGTCTGCGAGGTGATGAACCAGATGATGGGGGCTTCTGCTACTGCTTTATCGGAGTTCCTAAATAAAACGGTGAATATCTCCACCCCAGTTTCATTCGAGCTGCATTCGGAAGAAGAATTTAAAAAGAAATATTTTGTTCAGGCTCAGCCGATGGTAGTTGTTAATTTTGTTTTAAGTATTGACAATAAACTGAAAAGTGAGTTCGTCAATGTGATGTCGGTTGATTTAGCCAAGAAACTCTTAAATGTATTCCTTCCTTCAGAGTATAGGGAGGACGTGGATATGAACATAGAGGAGAATTCCCCAAAAGAATCGCCAGCGGTGGAAATGTCCCAGGCAAGTGTAGCTCCGTCACAGGCCATAGACATAACGCCACCCGTGTCCACTCCACAGGCAACTGCTGCAATGCCGCAGGTAACAGATGTACAGCCTTCAATGGGAGGACATTCGGTAGCAAATACGTCCCAAGTTGAGGGAATACCGCCAACAGCCTCCGCGCCTCAGCCTGCTCCTGCAGCTTTGGAGCAACAGATGCAGCAGCTTATGATGATGATGCAGAATATGCAGCAGATCGTCCAGCCACCGGCCAATAAAATAATTAACACGAGACCTGTAAGTTATAATCCTTTGGAGAAAGCAGGAACCGGGAAGGAAGCGCAGGAAGAAAATTTGGGACTTTTGATGGGGAGTATCTCTGGAAATCTCTGTAGAAATAGGAAGAACACAGGGGATGGTGAAAGATATTCTGGAATATACAAAAGGGACATTGGTAGTGTTGGATAAGCTGGCAGGAGATCCGGTGGATTTATATGTGAATGGGCGGTGTATCGCCCGGGGGGATGTAGTAGTGATTGATGATAATTTTGGAATCCGGATATCGGAAATACTAAGAAATCCGGAAGGAGAATAAGACATGGGAGACATGGAAATAGTCATGGCAATGCTTCAAGGTATGTTCATATTTTTCCTTATTGCTGGTTTGACGTGTTTGCTTAGCAAGAGACTGGGGAGAAGAATGGGCCGGGGCCCGGTGCTCACGTTATATGGAATCCCAGGATCGTTTTGTGATTGGCCAGGATAAGTATCTGGAGATTGTTAGGATTGGAGAGAGGATTCTTCTTCTGGGAGTCTCCCAGTCAGGCATCCATTTGCTGACAATGTTAGAGGATAATGACATGATTGAGTTGGAAAAGCGGCAGCCCGGACACAATTCTTTTGTAACTCTTCTAGAAAAGATGGCTGAAAAGAAGGAAGAATTACCTTAAGAGAGGAGTCGATATGGGAGAACAGGTTATGAACCTTTTAGATGGAAATAATATTCCAACTCTTGATATTATTTTATTGTTGACGATTATTGCCTTGCTGCCGAGTATTGTGGTTATGGTGACTAGTTTCACCAGGATTATTATTATCCTCTCCTTTTTGCGGAATGCGATGGGGATTCAGCAGGTTCCCCCCAACGTGGTATTGGCTGGTTTGTCGCTGTTTCTTACCATCTTTTTATTATGGGCCCAACCTTAAATCAGATTAATGTTCAGGCGTACTTACCCTACCGGCAGGAACAGATTACCCAGGAGGAAGCCTTGAAGCGTGCGACTGTGCCGCTTAAGGAGTTTATGCTTCGGCAGACAGAGAAAGGTACATTAAATATGTATTTAGATATGGCAGGTCAGGAGCTTACGGACAAGGTGGAGGACTTATCGTTGACGGTAATCGTGCCATCTTTTATGACTAGCGAACTGAAACATGCGTTTTTGGCGGGATTTTTAATTTATCTTCCCTTTTTGCTGATTGACATGGTGACGGCCAGCATCCTGATGTCCATGGGTATGGTGATGCTTCCACCGGCTATGATATCCCTCCCGTTTAAACTGTTATTGTTTATTGCAGTGGATGGATGGGAACTGCTGTTTTCATCAATTGTAAAAAGTTTTTACTAACAGAAAGGAGTCTTTAGCATGACAACAGGGCAATTACTAGACATATTTCGGGAATTTTTTCTTTTGGCAGTCCGCATTGGCGGTCCTATTTTATTGGGAAGTATGCTTCTGGGAGTGGTAATCGCCATCTTTCAGGCAGCGACACAAATTCATGAGCAGACGGTGACGTTTGTCCCAAAGCTGGCAGCAATTTCATTGTTCCTGCTGTTTCAGGGAGGGAACATGCTGGAAACCCTTCAGGACTTTACTAAAAAGTTGTTTTCCATGATATAAGAGGAATGGAGGATGCTGTGGATATTACGGATATGCAGTTGCTCTCTTTCATAATCGTGCGATTCAGCGGTCTTGTATTCCTAAATCCAGCTTTGGGAAGGAAGAATTATCCGGCTATGGCAAAAAGCGCTCTGGTACTGGCTTTGAGTATATTTGCATACCTGTTTCCTGAGATAAGTCATTCTTCGGAGCAGAATGTCCTGGTGGTAACCCCGTTGGTTTATGGAGTACTTCTTTTAAAGGAACTGCTGGTGGGAGCTGTACTTGGATTTATCTTTGAGATGTTCTTCGCAGTTGTTCAGTATGCGGGTGCAGTGATGGACTTTGGAATGGGGCTTTCCATGGCAACTGCTTATGATCCGCAGTCAAATGTATCGATGTCTATCAACGCCAACCTATATTATTTGTTTATGTTGGCGCTATTTTTTTAGTAATCGTTCTGTTGGTGGGAAGAGAGATTCCATGGAAACTTGCCTGGTATTATCTGGACTTGTTTAAGGATATTTCAGGACTGTATGGAGATGGCGTTACGCATGGCTTTCCCTATGATGGCGGTTCAGCTTTTGACAGAGGCTGCCGTGGGAATATTGATGAAGATGGTTCCCCAGATTGATATATTTGTGATTAATATACAGACAAAGATTTGTGTAGGAATGGTCCTGCTGTTGCTTTTGGTTTCTCCCTTGGGGGAGTACATTCAAATGCTTCTGGAGAATATGATGGAAGGAGCGGCTATGGCTCTCTACTATTTTAAATAACAGGAGGTGATCCGATTGGCAGGCGATAAGACTGAAAAAGCGTCACCCAAAAAGCGTCGTGATGAGCGGAAAAAGGGAAATGTATTTAAAAGCCAGGATATTGTGACTGTAGTTTCTCTTTTAGGGAAGTTTCTGCAGTCTTAGGTTTTTGTTTCCGGTGATTTACGAGAGTACAGTATCCTACGCAAAGAAATGCATCGTGGGAGTAGGAGAGTTAAAGGATTTCCAGGCTCTGGGAGGAGGCTACTATCTAAGAGATCTGTTGCTTCAATTTATAAAAAGCAGCTTGCCACTACTTCTTGTGGCAGTGTTTATGGCTGCCTTGGGAGTCGGGAGTCAGACAAAATTTTTGTTTACTATGAAGAATGCCATGCCTAAGTTCAGTCGGTTAAATCCCATTGGGGAGGGATAAGGAAAATCATTTCCTTGAAAAGCGTGGTGGAGCTGTCTAAAAGTCTGATTAAGATTATTGTTCTTTTATCGGTTCTGTATCAGTTTTTAAAAAGATGTTTGCCATTTGTTACGGCAAGTTTGAATATTTCGTCTCTGGGAGCAGCATCTTATCTGCTTCAATATATATATTCTATGATACTTAAGGTGGTTATGTGGTTTGGCGTTATTGCCGCCTTTGATTTCCTGTATCAGTGGTGGGATTATGAGCGTCAGCTTATGATGTCGAAGCAGGAAGTAAAGGAAGAATATAAACAACAAGAGGGGGAGATCCTCAGATTAAGGGCAGGATTCGCAATCTGCAGAGGATGCGGGCAAAACAGAGGATGATGCAGGCGGTTCCCACTGCAGATGTGGTCATTAGGAACCCAACCCATGTGGCAGTAGCTTTAAAATATGATATCAGCAGTGACAGGGCCCCAATTCTGGTGGCAAAGGGAGTGGACCACACAGCTCTTAAAATTGTGGAAGTTGCTATGGACAGCCATGTGGAGATTATAGAGAATGTATCTGTGGCAAAGCTGTATATTCCTCTACCGAACTCAATCAGGAGATACCACCGGAGCTTTATGGCATCGTGGCGGATTCTAATGATTTATATTTATCAGTTAAAAGGGAAGAAAGGATAGACGAATATGAAACGAATATTAAACAATGCGATTTCTTTTTTTGTAGTGGCAATCGTATTGCTATTGCTTATCCCACTTCCTCCTTTTGCCCTGGATATGATGATTATATTTAATTTATCAATATCCCTGGTTATTTTGTTGATCACGATGAACATACGGAATCCATTGGAATTTGCCATTTTTCCGTCATTGCTTTTGGTGACCACCCTGATTCGTTTGGGTTTGAATATTTCATCTACAAGGAGCATCCTTACTAAAAATGGGGATGCTGGTAAAGTGATTCATGCCTTTGGTAGTTTCGTACTTCCAGGGGAATGTTGTTGTAGGTTTCATTATCTTCCTGATTATTGTACTGGTTCAGTTTATCGTTATCACCAAGGGAGCAGAGCGTGTGTCGGAGGTGGCGGCCAGGTTTACCCTGGATGCGATGCCAGGAAAGCAGATGGCTATAGATGCCGACTTAAGTTCCGGACTGATTACGGAAGAGCAGGCTAAAATCCGCAGAAACAATATACAGAGAGGGAGGCGGATTTCTACGGGGCGATGGATGGTGCCACAAAGATTGTCAAGGGTGATGCCATCATGTCCATTATCATCACCGCTATTAATTTCACAGCGGGGGTAATCATAGGCGTAGTTCAGTCCAACATGTCCTTCGGAGACGTACTTTCCGTCTATTCCTTAGCTACGGTAGGAGACGGTCTTGTATCCCAGATACCGGCATTGCTCATATCTACTTCAACCGGTCTGATTGTCACCCGGGCTGTGGCGGAAGGAAGTTTAAATCAGGATGTATCACGTCAGTTTTCAGCGCAGCCTAAGGCTATTATGGCAGCTGGTGCCATTATGGTGGTTATGTCCTTCATACCGGGTATGCCAAAGATTCAGATGTACCTGCTTGCGGCAATTCTGCTTTTCGGCGGTAATAGCATTTTACAGAGTATTAAAGTGAAGGAATTGAAGGAAATGGAGGCGGCGTCTGAAGATAGCGATATGCTGGAGGAAGCCGAGGTACAAAAACGCCAGGAAGAGTATTACCGGAATATTGACAACGTATATGACATGCTGGAAGTGGAAGCCATATCCATGGAATTTGGATACAGTTTAATACCTTTAGCGGATGAAAAAAACGGGGGGAAGATGATTAATCGTGTGGTCATCTTTCGCCGACAGTACGCACAGGAAATGGGATTTGTAATTCCCTCCATTAAGCTTTCAGGATAATTCCGGTTTGGGAACGAATCAATATGTGATTAAGATTCGCGGGGAAGAGGCTGCCAGGGGAGAACTGTTGGTGGATTACTATTTGGCTCTGGAGCCATCTAATCCTACGGGCGAGATTGAGGGTATAGAAGCAATTGAGCCGGCTTATGGCATACCAAGCCGATGGATTACTCCGGATCAGAGGGAATTGGCGGAGATATACGGGTATACGGTAATCGACCCATTGTCAGTCATGATAACACATCTGACGGAAACGATAAAGAGAAATACACACCAGTTGCTGGACAGGCGTGAGACAATGAAGCTGATTAACAGGTTCAAAGAAAAAACACCGGATTTGGTGAACGACGTATTCCCCAATATGATTTCCTATGGAAACTTTCAGAAGTTATTGGGAAATCTTTTGAAAGAAGGGATTCCCATACGAGATTTGGAACTCTTGATGGAAACGGTGGCAGAGGATTTTGGCTCAGGCAAGGATTTGGATGGAATCCTGGAAGATATGCGTGTGAATTTAAAAAGGACGATTACCAGGAAATTCTGTGTCGAGGGGCAAATGCGGGTTATTGTTCTGAACGGAGAATTAGAGCGGAAGATTATCTCCAGCATGGCGAAAAACAGCCAGGGAGTATATCTGGCCTTAAGTCCGGAACTTATGCAACGTATGGTTTCCTGTTTGGAAGAGGAAAAGAAAAAATTTGATGATTTTGGCCAGGAACCGATCATACTTACCAGCCAGGTGATAAGAGTTTACATATATCGTTTGTTGGAACCTTTTTATCCGAATATTCACGTGCTTTCCTTCAGCGAGATTACGAACACCATACAAATACAAGCAATAGGAACAATTACGGTCTAGGGGGGTGATGATAATTGGAAATCACACAGGATTTTTCTCATATGACAAATGAAGAACTTCTGGATGAATATATGCACAACAGAAGCCGGGAAATAAAAGAGGAGCTGACATTGCGCTATATTCCATTGGTGAGACAGATAGCGAAACAGATGTGGAATGTATATTCAAATTTCTCTCAGATTGATGATATCATTAATGAGGGGGTTTTTGTTATCATGACGGCCTTAGATCGGTACGAAGTTGATAAAAATGTAAAGTTTGAAAGTTATGTAGTGAAAAGACTCCGGGGGATGATAATTGATATAGCCAGGAAACAGGATTGGCTGACACGGGGCGAGCGGAAAATAGCAAAAAATATGGAGAATGTGAGGGACAGGCTGTATGAGTGCCTGGAACGTCCTCCGACAGATGAAGAGGTTGCAGGGGAGCTTGGTATTACTTTAAAACACTATTATGAGCAACAGCAAAGGATTGCCCTGTTTAATATGATATCCCTGGATTTGATTATGGATGAAACTGCAGATAAAAAGTGGAAGGATTCTGTCCCAGTAGTAGGAGAAGAATCAGATCCGGAGCTTCAGTCTTTGAGGAATGAAAAAAAGGACTGTTTAAGAAGAGGAATTGAAGCACTTGGAGAAAATGAACGTCTAGTAATTTCTCTCTATTATGAACAGGAGCTAAGTATAAAGGAGATTGCAGGGGTGCTGGGGGTGAGTAAACCCAGGATATCCCAAATACATATAAATGCACTTAAGAAACTGAAAACCTATATGGAAGAAAATTGGTGATAAGAAAGGGGAATCTTATGTTTCAGGGATTTTATAATCTAACTTCTGGTATGATGGTGCAAAGTCAGAAACTGAATGTAATCAGCAATAATATGGCAAATGCAAAAACTCCAGGCTATAAAGCGGATACGTATTTGGGGAGGAATTTTAGGGAGGAAATGATGCTTAGAACAGGCAATGTAGATAAGGCAGAGCCTAGGCAGTTAGGAGTTGTGAGCATGGCAAAAGTTGGGGACAGTGCGAATGTCAGTTTTGAGGAAGGGGCTCCGGAACAAACAGATGGGAATCTCGATTTTGCCATAAATGGAAATGGCTTTTTTAAAATTGCCGTGCCGGGAGGGGGATTTTGTTATACAAGAAATGGTTCATTTTCCGTGGATCAGGAGGGAATGCTGGCATTAAATGGCGTGGGCCGGGTTCAGGGCCAGGGGGGAGATATCTATTTGGATTCGGATGCGATAGATATGGATGCCGCCGGTATCCTGTATGATCCGTTCGGTGAAGAGATAGATGGTATTGAGATAGTGGATTTTGCCGATTATGCTCAGCTTTTGAAGGGAGAGAATTCTACCTTTATCACGAATCAGCAGGAACTTCTGGTGGAGAATCCTAAAGTTATGAAGGGCTACTTGGAGCAATCTAACGTGGATGTCTTAAAAGAAACTACGGACATGATTGCCAGCCAGCGTTCCATTCAGGGGGCGGCCCAAATACTTAAGATGTACGATACTATAATGGGAAAAGCAGTGACGGAGATTGGAAAAGTATGAGAAGTTCATTTTATACAGCGGTGCCGCGCTGAAATATATCGACGGATAATGTGATATCGAATAATATGGCCAATGTTAATACCACCGGCTACAAAAGCAAAAACAGTGTGTTTTCAGACCTTATCTACACAGCACTGGCAGCACAGAATGACAATATAGAGAAAGGGCATGGAATCCGTATGGATAAGACGGATAGCCTTACGTATCAGCCGGGGGCCTTAAACCAGACTGGACGGGATTATGATTTCGCGATAGAAGGGCCAGGATTTTTCGGCCTGTTGGATCCGGATACGGACAACACGATTTATACAAGAGACGGAAGCTTCGAACCGGTGAATATAGATGGTGAATTTTATCTCTGCGATTCCATGGGACGCCAGGTTCTGGATGCGGATGGGGAACCTGTCCTGCTCTCGGTTAATGGTGAGGATGGAAATGAAGGCGAAGAGATTGATGTGGCCGGGATTATCGGTATTTTTAAAATCCCAATACAGGATGGGTTGGATGTCCTGGGCTACAATGTTTATGGCGTATCAGACAAAAATGGTGAAGTATATTCACAGGTCAATCTGGATAATGAGGAACCCAGGGGAAAATTACTGCAGGGGATGCTGGAAATGTCAAATGTGGAATTGGCAAAGGAACTGTCCCAGTTGATAGAAAGCCAAAAGGCGTACCAGCTTTCACTTAAGATGCTCCAGACTTCAGATGAGATAGAGCAGTTGGAATGCGAATTGAGACGTTAAGGCGCAGTATTTTAGAGTAGGAAAGGAAGAAACCTGGTGGGACTGAAACATTATGATGATATGAATTTACTGCAGAGGGATGCAGTAAGAGAAGTGGGAAGTATAGGAACAGCTCATGCAGTCACGGCGCTGTCTCAGCTTTTGGGTGAGACCGTTACAATGGGAGTTCCTGATATTCATATATTGGGCTACAATGAAATCATTAGAAGGATGGGGAATCCAGAGGAAACCGTGGCGGGGATTATGGTTCATATGTCAGGTGAATTGAAGGGGATGATGCTATGCATTCAGAGAAAGGCGTTGATTAACGCAGTACTGGAGCGGATGTTCGGTGAAGCGGAGGTAGAAATCCCGCGTCTAGAGGAAATACAGCGTTCAGCCTTACTTGAGATAGGTAACATTATGATATCTTCTTATATTAATGCAATATCAGATTTATCAGGAATTACAATTGAGCTTTCCGTCCCAGTCCTATCGGTTAACATGCTGGGGGGAATCCTATCTGTGCCTATGGTGGAATTAGCCTATCAGACAAACAAGCTGATGACCATAGAAGGGAATTTGATTTATGGCGGCATGAAACTGGAAAGCAACCTTTTTATGGTCCCGGAGGTTGAAGGATTGAACTGTCTGCTTGACAGGATGGGAGTAGGAAATTAGCGGGACAGTCACGGTGGGGATTGCCGATATGAAAATTATAAGAACAGAGGGGGAGCTGATTACCTATGCACTGGGATCATGTATTGGGATTTGTTTTTACGACCCCTCCATTCAGCTGGGCGGTCTTCTTCACATTATGCTTCCTAAGGCAGAGCTGGACAGTCCGGTGAGTATCTATAAATATGCGGATACGGGAATCGCTGAGACTTTACGGAAACTTCACGTATTTGGCGGGATGAAGTCCAGGCTTACGGCCAGGATTGCTGGTGGTGCCAGTATGTTTTCAGGGCAGCAGTTTTCGGCGCTGGGGAATATAGGACAGCGCAACATTCAGGCGGTAAAAAGCATTTTGTATCAGAGCGGAGTCCGTATTCTGGGAGAGGACACAGGTTCTGACTATGCCAGAACCATGATGATGGATGTATCAAATGGAATCGTAAAAGTGAAGGCCTATGGCAGGATGGAACTTATACTCTAAAAGGAGGTTAATGGAGTATGGAAGAAACTTATAATCGCAGTAAAATTCTGCTGGAGACAGGTACAAATGAACTTGAGATCATGGTTTTTACCATTTATGGAGAGTTGTACGGTATCAATGTGGCAAAGGTTAAAGAGATTATGATGTCGAATGAGGTGAAGCCCATACCTCATGCACATCCCTCTATTGAAGGGATATTCAAGCCAAGAGGGACACTTATGACGGTAGTGGATTTGCCGTTATACCTGACTGGGAGGGAGACAGAAAAAAATTCCAGGGATTTATTTATTGTAACCGGGTTCAACAAGATGTATACAGCCTTTCGAGTAAACACCGTGGAGGGAATCAGCCGTATTTCATGGGCGGATATCCAGAAGCCAGATAAAAGTATTAACGGCGGGGAAGATGGAGTAACTACCGGAATCACCCAGTGTGGCGGACGTCTTGTGTCTATACTGGATTTTGAAAAAATAACAGCGGATATATCACCGGCTACCAGTATACAGATGGAAGAGATTGAGAAATTGGGGAAACGGGAGGAGAGGTCATCCAACATTGTGGTAGTGGAGGATTCTATTCTTCTTATTAAGATGATTCAGCAGGCATTAATTAAGGCCGGTTACCATAACCTGGAGCTTTTTAACAATGGACAGGAAGCATGGGATTATTTGCGGACTGATGGTAGGGAGAATGGAAAGGTGGACCTGATAATTACGGATATTGAGATGCCTAAGATGGATGGACATAGGCTCACAAAACTGGTAAAGGAAGATGAGGAGCTTAAGCATATTCCCATAGTTATTTTTTCTTCCCTCATTGATGAAGAGATGCGGCGGAAGGGGAAGGCGGTGGGGGCTGATGAACAACTTTCTAAGCCGGAAATAGGCCATTTGGTCGAGATATTAGACTATTTACTGGAAAAGAGGGATTAGGCATGAATAATTATGTAGTAAGACAGCCTGTTAAGGACAGGGATGATCAGGTAATCGGCAATGAGGTCATGTTCCAGCTTGGGATGATGCCCTGTATAATAGTTCTGAGGATCATATGGCGGCCGGTACCATAGCTAATTTCTTCATGCAGAATAATGAAAAGATATACGATGGAAAACTTATCTCTACGTTTACTCTAAGGTGCTTTCGCAATACACCCAAGATCCTGGCAGAGGAATGTGTTATACATTATCTAAGATTTCTAATGGGAGAATCAGGGATGATTGAAGATGTTCTTACACTTAGCGATCATGCCAAAGTGCAAGTGTATGGGTAAAGGATAAGATGGGAAGAGATCAACTTCTCTATCAGGGATGCAGAATTTAATTAATATGAGCATATTAATTAAATACGAGTTTGAACAATTGTATCTGGTGGAAACCCCGGCAATATAGAAACATGAGTTATATTTGGTTATAGAAAGAGGATACGTTATAAATAGATCAGAATTGTGCATATTGTGTAGAGGAGGGTGACCTCGTAGCTGGTTTGAGTATTAAGATATGTGAGAGCTTGAGACATCAAAGGTATATCTGTTCAAGGAGCAAGTCATCCTGGAAGATGTATCGGGCACATAAAACATATTGGTGATACTGAACGAGTTAACTGCAGAGGCTGCTTACTTTGGGGATGTTGCAGGTAGCAAGAGCTATCATGGTACTTTCCACAGATAAGGTTAACTATGGTGCATATGAGTATTACAGATCATCACCTTCATTTCATCTCTGCCCTAAGTATAGGACAAAGAGTTCAGATGGGTGGCGTATTCCTTATGAACCCAGATAAGAAGTATACAGATGCTGAATACAGAGATGATTGAAGATTAAAGAACATTTACAGTAATAATTGGAAGTAGGAGTATTTTTTTATGTCGGGACATTCAAAATTTTGCGAATATCCTCGCGCATGGAAAGTGATAATGATGAAGCTAAGGTAAAATCTTTACAAGACTTGGTAAGGAAAGCTTATGATAGCTGTTAAAGAAGGCGGTCCGAGGATGTTAATAATAACAGTAAGTTAAGACAGGTTGTTGCTAGGAGTGTAAAGCGACTAATATGCCTAATGATACAATTGACAAGAGCTATTAAGAAGGCAAGTAATGATATGTCTAACTACAATCAGTTACATATAGAAGGATATGAATTCTAACAGGAACAGCTATTATCGTAGAGGCTCTTACTGATAACAAGAAACAGAGCTGCTTCTAGTATCCGTAGTGCTTTCACTAAGGAGGTGGCGGTAATGTTGGTACTCCGGGATGTATGTCATTCATGTTTGACAACAAGGGACAGATGATTGTAGACAAAGGAAGAATA